>Ga0207682_10001040_pt1 | contig 12795 bp, 12 predicted proteins | sample KBSM63metaG_FD_184332 | JGI IMG/M metagenome (GOLD analysis project Ga0207682, IMG submission 184332) | Miscanthus rhizosphere microbial communities from Kellogg Biological Station, Michigan, USA - KBS M6-3 metaG (SPAdes) (version 2) | ecosystem: Host-associated > Plants > Roots > Rhizosphere >... | reverse complement strand
CGCGCTTCGCGCGTGCTCGGCGTGCTCTACGCCATTCAGCTCGGCGCGCAGCCGTTCACGATCGGCGCGCTCGCCGCGACGTTCGCGTTGTTTCCGCTGCTGCTGTCGTGGCCGGCCGGCCGCATCGTCGACCGCTATGGCCCGCGCATGCCGCTCTTGCTCGGCGCGCTGGGCAGCGGGATCGGCATGCTGCTGCCGTGCTTCTGGGCCTCGCTCGCGGCCGTGTTCATCGCGGCGGCGATGAGCGGCATCGCGACCACGTTCTACAGCATCGCGCTGCAAAACATGGTCGGCGCGTTCTCCACCGCGGACAACCGCGCGCGCAATTACAGCAATTATGCGATGGCGATCTCGACGGCGGCGGCGTCCGGGCCGCTGCTCGCGGGCTTTTCGTTCGACTCGGTTGGTCCGGCAATCGCGTTCGCGATCGGCGCGGCGTGTTTCGCCGTGCCCGCCGTCATGCTGATGCTGTGGGGCCGGATCCTGCCGCGCGCCAAGCCGAGCACGGCACCGCCGATGAATGTGAAAAGCGTGCTCACGAATTCCGGCGTGTGGCCGGTGCTGGTCGCGAGCAGCCTCGCGCAATCCGGGCTCGACATTTTTCTGTTCTACGTTCCCGTTTACGGCGCCGGGCACGGACTGTCGAGCGCGGAAATCGGCATCGTGATCGCGATGTGCGCGATCGGCGGTTTCGCGGCGCGCGTGATTCTGCCCTCGTGGATCGCGCGGTTCAGCGAAGAGCGGGTGCTCGGCCAGGCGCTGGTGTTGAGCGGCATCAGTCTCGTGCTGGTGCCTTTCTTCACGACCGCAGTCGCACTGTCCGTGATTGGGTTTGTGTTCGGCTTTGGCCTCAACGTGACGCAGCCGATTTCACTGATCATCATGTATGCGCGCTCGCCGGAAGGGCGCTCGGGCGAAGCGCTCGGCGTGCGGTTCGCGGCGGATAATGCAACCAAGCTCGTCGGCCCGATTATCTTCGGCGCGATTGCCGCCGCTGTCGGCGTGCCGCCGCTGTTCTGGATCAACGCGGCGATGCTGGTGAGTGGAGGCGTATTGATGCGGCCGGGGAGAAAGCTAAGCGATGAGCGATGAATGATGAATGATGAATGATGAAAAAAAGCTCGTGAGGGCGCTAGCCCCGATGCTCATTGCTTCAATAACCGCATTGCCGGCTATGGCACAAGGCTATCCCGCGAAGCCGATCCGGGTCGTGCTGCCGGTCGCGCCCGGCGGCGGCTCGGACATCATCGTGCGCATCGTCACGCAGAAAGTGACGGCGGCGATCGGCCAGCAGTTCGTGATCGATTATCGCGGCGGCGCCAACGGCAACATCGCGCACGATCTTGTCGCGAAAGCGCCGGGCGATGGCTACACGCTGCTGTGGGTCAACGCGGGGTTCGCCACGAATGTGAGTCTCTACAAGAAGCTCAATCACGATCCGGTCAAGGATTTCACGCCGATCACGCAGCTCACGAGCCAGAGCTATGTGTTCATCGTGCATCCGTCGGTGCCGATCAAAAGCGTGAAGGAATTTGTCGCGCTGTCGCATGCACGTAAGGGCGGTTTGGTTTACGCATCGACTGGCGCGGGTTCATTGCCGCACCTGGGCATGGAGCTCTTCAAGCTTCGGGCGCACATTCCCGGCACGCACATCCCGTACAAAGGCGCCGGCCCCGCGTTGATCGACGTGATCGGCGGCCAGGTCGACGCGATGATGCCGACGATGATCGCGGGCACCCCGTTCGTCAAAAGCGGCAAATTGAGAGCGCTTGCCGTCACGAGCGCCCGCCGCTCGGCGCTGCTGCCCGACGTGCCGACGATCGCCGAGCAGAGCTATCCCGGTTTCGAAGTGAGCGGCTGGTACGGGATGCTCGCGCCCGCCGGCACGCCGAAAGACGCGGTGGCGATGCTGAATGCGGAAATCGTCAAGGCGTTGAAGCTGCCCGACGTCGTGGAACGCCTGACGGCCGATGGCGCAGTGGCGGTGGGCAACACGCCCGATGAATTCGGCGCCTATATAAAGGCGGAAATCGTGAAGTGGGCGCCGGTGATCAAGGCGTCGGGCGCGATCGCGGACTGAATGAAGTCACTGGGCCGTTCGTGCTGATGTATAGAAGCATCAGCAATTGCACGGCAAATTCGTTCACCCTTCTATCAGGGCGAACGGTTAAAGCGGCAAGGCATGTAAAGGAGCGCTGCATGGCACGCATACCGTATATCAAGGAAGCCGAGCATCCCGAACTCGCAGACATGATCGCGTCGATCCGCGCACGCCGCCATGGCGACCTGTCGCCGGTTGCGCGCATGCTGCTGCACAGCCCGCCGCTCGCGGACGGCTGGATGAAGCTTTTCACCGTAATCCGCTATCAGACGACGTTTGCGCCGCGGCTGCGCGAGCTCGTGATTGCGCGCGTCGGCGTGCGCAATGGCGCGCGCTACGAAATCGAGGCGCATCGCGAACATGCGCTGGCCGAAGGCGTCACCGCCGCGCAGCTCACTGCGCTGGGCAACTGGCGCGAGTCGGGTGAGTTCGACGCGACCGATCGCGCGATACTCGCGTATACCGACGCGATTACCGACGACATCAAGGTAAACGATGAAGTATTCGCCGTGGTGCGTAAGATGTTCACGGACCGGCAAATGGTCGAATTGACCGGAACGATAGCTGCGTATAGTTTCGTGTCGCGGTTTCTGGTCGCGATGCAGATCGAGCCGGGAGATTGAGGCAAGGCGGAAATGGCAGTTCACCAACTGACAAAGGAGACGTTATGATCAAGCGGCAATTCATGCAACCGAAAGACATGTGGGCGCGCGTCGAGAACGGCGAACTGCTCTACGTGCCGGTGGTGACCGTGCATGGCACGGACCACGCGCATGTCTACCTCGCCGGCCAGATGGCGCGCAAAGTGACGGGCGAAATCGTGACCAAAGGCGACATGCGCGCGCAGATCCGCACGACGTGCGAAAACATCGAAAAAGGTCTCGCGTATGCGGGTGCGACTTTCGACGACGTCGTGCGCGCGACGACCTATGTGACGGACATCCAGGAGTACTATCGATGTTCGGATGAGCGCTTCAAGTTCTTCAGGAAGAACCGGCCGGCCAGCGTGCTCATCGAAGTCTCGCGGCTCGGCCATCCCGAGGCGATGGTCGAAATCGAAGTCGAAGCGATTATCGAGCCGGAACGGTTGAAGTCTGCGGTGTAGAAAATCCCGGCAGCGGTCGCAAACTGCGTTCGTGCTGATGTATAGAAGCGCGAAGATCATTGCGACATTTCATGCTTCGACACCTCAGCACGAACGGCCGCTTTTAAGTCTTAACTCCGCTGTTTAATCCGGTTTAAGCCCGATCATTTTCACGATCTTCGCGTACTTGGCCTGCTCCGCCAGCAGATAGGCGCCGAATTCTTCCGGCGTCGTGATGCTCGGCTCGAACGCCTGTTGAGAGAGGCGCTGCTTCAGGTCGTCCGAGCGCATCACCTTGGCGAGTTCGGCATTCATGCGCAGCACGATCGCGCGCGGCGTGCCGGCGGGAAACGCAAAGCCGTGATACTCGACCATCTCGTAACCCTTGGCGCCGGACTCGTCGAGCGTAGGCAGATTGGGCAGGAATTGCGAGCGCTTTAAGCCCGTCACCGCGAGCGCGCGCAGCCGGTTCGACTGGACATGCGGCAGCGTGTTGAGCATGTTCAAAACGTTCATCTGCACTTCGTTGCCGAGCAGCGCATTGGTGGCAAGCGCGCCTGCCTTGTACGGAACGTGCGTGACGTCCGCGCCGGTCAGGCTGTTGAACAGCTCGCCCGCGAGATGAGTGATGCCGCCGGTGCCGCCCGAGCCGTAGCGCAGCGTGCCGGGTTTCGCCTTCGAGAGCGCGACGAATTCGGCCACCGTATTCGCGGGGATGCTCGGATGGATCACCAGCGCATAGCTGATGGTGCCGTGGAGCATGATGGGCGCGATGCTGCGGCTCAAATCGTACGGCACGTTGACATGCACGCTCGGCGCGATCGCCTGGCTGCTGCCGATGACGATCATCGTGTAGCCATCGGGCGCGGACTTCACACCGATTTCCATCCCGATTCGGCCGGTTGCGCCGGGCCGATTGTCTACCACCACCTGCTGGCCGATTTGCTCGGCGAGCTTGCCGCCCAGCGTGCGCGATACGATGTCGTAAGAGCCGCCCGCGCCATAAGGCGCGACGATGCGCAGCGGCCGGCTCGGATACGTATCGGCTGCCGCTGCCATCGCCGGGATGCCGCCGAGCAATATCACGAGTAAAGCGTTAGCGTGCATCACGGCTCTCCGGGGGATGAGTGGGGTCGCGCATATAGTAGCGGAAATTGCGCGGTGCGCGCCCCGCAACACGCGGGATATCCAAGCTACAATTGTGCGCTCCGTTCCACCCCTCACCAGAACGTCCAATGAAAAAAACCGCTGCGCGTGCCAAGTCCGGCTGGCCTGTTTGTGTGGCCGCGGGCCCGTTTCTTTTTTTCAGCGGGCAGCTAGGACACAAAGCGGGACACAAAGCGGGACCCAACGCGCGCACGGGCGCGCTGTGCACGAGTTTCGCGGAAGTGGCAGGCCAGGGTCCGAGGCAGGCCTCCGGCTCGGCGTGGGTCGATCGCCTGGAAGGACCCGTCGGCGCGCAGGGTATTGCGATTTACGAGCAGTACCGCGCGCTGCTGAAGCGCGAAGGCGGCGACCTCAAGCATCTGCTCCGGTACCACATCTATCAGCGGGACAAGCGCTACTTTCCGGTGTTCGACCGCGTGCGCCGCGAGTACGAGCCGGCGCCGCCCTCGAGCACCGCCGTCGGCATGGGCCGCTTCGAGCCCACCGATCAGGCGCGGCTGTGCATTGATGCGATCGCGCTGCGGCCGGCGGCCGAGAAAACGCTGGGCCCGCGGGAAGTGCGAAGCAGCGCCGCCGCGCACACAGCGGCCGCGACTTTCTCGCACGTGATCGGCGCCGGCCCGTACTTGTTTCTCGCGGGCCAGATTCCGATCGATGCGTCCAGGCCCGGCTCGCCGCTGATCCGCAACTACGAAGACATTCCCGAGGCCGGCCACTTCCTGCGGCGCGGCCGCAGCCACGAGGACGCGCGCAACGGCCCGATCGCGGCGCAAACCTGGTTCACTTATGACCTGATACGCCAGCATCTCGAGGCCGCAGGGTCGTCCCTCGACTCGATATTGAACCTCATCGTCTATCTGCAGGACATGCGCGACTTTCCGACGTTTCATCGCGTGCACGAGCGTTTTTTTCCCGCGCCGGCGCCGGCCCTGACGGTGATCGAAGTGGGCGAAGTCGGACACAAGGGCACGCTCATCGAGATCGAGCCAACGGCGATCATTCCGCAGCGTGGCCTCGAGCGGCGCGTCTACCGGGTGCCGGGATGGCATGCGCCCGCGCATATGAGCCCTATCGTCGAGGCCGGCGGCCTCGCGTTTCTGTCGGGCATAGCCGGCGTCGATGACGCGGGCGAGCCGGTTACGTCCGCGCGGGCCCTTTCGCGTGCGGCGCGAGCGCAGTCCGGCGGTGCGCTCGCGCGCAACGTGCCCGCGCTGCAATGTCTCGCCTGCATCGACCAATTGAAGGCGCAACTCGCCGCGGCGGGACGCGATTTATCCAGCGTTGCGCATCTCTCGGTGTATATGCAGGACATCGACAGCTTCAAAACGATCGAGCGGCTGCTCGCCAAGGCATTCGGCAAGGCGCGCCCGGCCATCATTGCCCTCGAAGTGCCGTGGCCGAGCCCGGTCGCCGGGGTGCTCGTGTCGATGACGGCGATCGCGTGGTTCGGCGCGGTCAAACCTACGGCGATCTGGAAGCTGTCTTAAATACATATTGGAGCCGCAGATAAACGCGGGATAAACGCAGATCGGGTTAAAAGTTATACATCTCCCGGGTGGCGTCTTCGAGCTTAATCTGCGTGTATGTGCGTCCATCTGCGGCTGATGTCGTTCTTGTCATTTTGCGATAGGTTCCAGGCACAGGAGCACGCATGGATTCAACACAAGCGAAGAAAATCGTCGATTCGGTGACGGCGGAGCGTTGCACCGAGCTCGCGGTCACGCTGGTCGATATCCCGAGCCTTACCGGCAACGAGCGGCCGATCGCCGACTGCGTGTTCAAGGTACTGAATGGCATGGGCATCGATTCGTATCTGCAGGAATTCGAGCCCGAGCGTTTCAACGTCATCGGCAATATCAAGGGCAAGGGCAACGGTGCGACGCTGCTGTTGAACGGCCATATGGATATCTCGTTTTCCGGCAACGAGCAGTACCTGCCTGATGCGCCCGGCTATAAACCGAAGGCAGTCGTCAAAGACGGCTGGATCTACGGCATGGGCGTGCACAACATGAAAGGCGGCTGCGCGGCATTTCTCGCGGCGGCCGAAGCGGTCGTCAAATCCGGCGTGCAATTGAAAGGCAACGTGCTGCTCGCGTTCGTCGGTGGTGAAATCGAGCGCCACGCGGTGATCCACTACCAGGGCGCGACGTATCGCGGCGGCGGTTGCGGCACCAAGCATTTCGTCAACAACGGCGGCATCGCGGACATGGCGGTGGTCGGCGAGCCGACGCGCATGATGCTGATCAACGAGCATGTGGGCTCGGTCGGCGTGCGCATCACCACGCGCGGCAAGCCGGCGCCGCTGCGGGTCGCCGATCACGGCGATGACGCGATCAAGAAGATGCGCGTGCTGATCGACGTGTTCGACGATTTTGCGACCGAGTATGCGGGCCGCCACAAATACAAGAATTGCTCGTCGTCGGTGCACATGCATTCGATCGAAGGCGGCTGGCCGTACCGGTGCAACCGGGTGCCGTTTTTCTGCCACGTGTTTCTGGAGTTCAGGCTGCTGCCCAACCAGGAGATCAACGAAGTCCCGCTCGAAGTCGAGCGTCTGCTCGCGATGGTGCGCGCCCGGCGCCCGGGCATCGAATTCGATACGGAATTTTTCGTGACGCTGCCGCCGGCGCAGGATTGCTCGACTTCCGTGGTGGCGCAGCGCATGCGCGACGCGCACCGCGCCGTGACGGGCGATGTGCCCGAGGAAGGCGTTGGCCTGTTCTACTCCGACGCGAGCCATCTGCAGGCTTACGGCATTCCGGCGGTGAACTACGGCCCCAGCGGGCGTACCGTGACGGGCAAGGAAAACTGGGACCCGGATGTCGGCGAGCATCTCGCGATCGACGATCTCACGAAGACGGCGAAGGTTTATACGTCGCTGATACTCGATGTGTGCAGCAAGTCGCGTGAAGAGCTCGGCCTGAAGGTTCTGAAATTGTGATGAACGTGCTGGCGGCGTGTGCCCGCTACCGCTTTATTACGGCGCTGCTTGCTTGCGCCTTTGCCGGCGCGGCGTATGCGCAAGTAGCGCCTGGCGGCGCTGAAATAGCGGCTTATACCGGCTTGTTCGCCGCCGCGGCGCGCGGCGACGCGGCGGAAATCGGCCGCCTGGCCGCGAGCGGCGCGGACGTCAACGCGCGCGAAGGGTACGGCCGCACGCCTTTGCACGTCGCGACGTTCGGCCGCCATCGCGAGGCGATTGCGGCGCTCGTGAAAGCCCGCGCCGATTTGAACGCCAAAGAGCGCGACCGCTACGATGCGGTGACGATAGCCGCCGTCGCCGACGATGTGGCGACGCTGAAACTGCTGCTGCAACTTGGCGCGAGCGCGAAGCAGGTTACGAGCCGCTACGACGGCACCGCGCTGATCGCGGCGGCGCACCTGGGTCACGACGAAGTGGTGAAGCTGCTGATCGACGCCGGCGCGCCGCTCGATCACGTGAACAATCTCGGCTGGACGGCGCTGATCGAATCGATAGTGCTCGGGCAGGGCGGGCCGCGCCACGTCGCGACGCTGACCGCGCTCGTGCGGGCGGGTGCCAATGTAAATCTTGCCGACCGCAACGGGCAGTCGCCTTTGCAGCTCGCGCGCCAGCGCCGCTATCAGGCGATGATCGCGATACTCGAGCAGGCGGGCGCGAAGTAGATCGGGACTGAGGATTGAGGATGCTCAAGCTTACGCGCTTCGTTTTTGCGGCGCTCGCGCTTGCCGGGTGCGCGGCGCCGCCGCCGTCCATGCAGCACACTGATCTGCCGGTAGTCGTGCGGGCGTCACCCAACTTCGACGACCGGCGGCCCAATTACGTGATCCTGCATTACACGAGCAGCGCCGATTCCGAGCGCGCCTTGCGCACGCTGACCGATCCGGCGAGCAAGGTGAGCGCGCATTACCTGATCGCGCGCGACGGCCGGATTTACGCGCTGGTCGATGAGCGCGTGCGCTCCTGGCATGCGGGCGTTTCATCTTGGGGCGGCCATCGCGACGTGAATTCGGCCGCGATCGGCATCGAGCTCGACAACGACGGCAAAGAGGTGTTTGCGGAGCCGTTGATCGACAGGCTTTACGCGCTGCTCGCCGATCTCAAAGCGCGCTATTCGATTCCGACGGCGAATTTCATCGGCCACAGCGACGTGGCGCCGCGGCGCAAGGTCGACCCCGGCCGCCTTTTTCCGTGGCGGGAGCTCGCCGCGCGCGGCTACGGCCTGTGGTGCGATCCGCCGTACCGCGTGCCGCCGGAGGCCGACGGCTTGACGCTGCTCGCCGCCTTCGGCTACGACACGGCCGATGCGGCGGCGGCCATCAGCGCATTCAAGCTGCATTTCGCGCCCGACGGCGATCCGCGCGAGCTTACCGACGGCGATCGCGCAATGCTCGCGTGCCTGATCGAGAAAAAGCGCGCGCCGGAGTAAGAGCATGAGCGAACCGCCCGGTCGCGCGCGCATCGACAAATGGCTGTGGGCGGCGCGCTTTTTCAAGACGCGCGCGCTCGCGCAGGCGGCAGTGGTTGCGGGCAAGGTGAGGCTGCACGACGAGCGCATCAAGCCGTCGAAAGATATAAGGGCGGGCGATGCGCTGGCGATCCGCGTTGGCGAATTCGAGTGGAGCGTGACCGTCACCGCAATCGCCGAGCGCCGCGGGCCGGCGGATGAAGCGCGCAAGCTTTATCGCGAGAGCGAAGAAAGCATCGCGCGCCGCGTCGCGCAAATCGCCGACCGCAAAGCTTTCGGCGGGCCGGCCGGCGAGCGCAAAGGCCGCCCGACGAAAAGAGAGCGGCGGCAGATCATCCGGTTTCGCGAGGGTACTTAGTTACACCGCGGAGCGCTGTTTACTCCTTCCCTTTCAAGGGGAAGGCCGGGATGGGGATGGGTCCATTTTACGGAAGACTGACCACCCATCCCCACCCTAGCCCTCCCCTTGAAGGGGAGGGAAAGTTTTTCTAAGGCCGCGACTAAATCGCCTGCGCAGCCAGCAATCTCTCCCATTCCTTCGGCAACTCGATTTTCTTCGCGGTCGGAAAACCGAGAAATCCGTTGTGGCCGAATACGTAGGCGTTGTTGCGCAGCGGATCGCCGCCGACCGCGATCATGAAATCCTCGGCCTTCCACACGATGGGCACCAGGCGGTTCGGGTCGTCGGACTCGTAAAAAACTTTCGGGATGCGGCCGTGCGTGACGTCGTCCTTCAAATCCCACACGCCGCGGATGTTCCAGTCGCGCAACTGGCGCTCGAAATCGTGCGCGGTGATGCGCGCATGCTCGAACAGCCATTTCTGGACGTCGGATTTTTTCCAGCCGGCTTTCGCGATCGTCTCGGCGATGATCGGCGTGATCACCGCGAGCGGCCGCAGCGTGCCCGGCCCGTGGCTGGTCGTGAACGTGATCTGCCAGTTGTTGAATTTGACGAGCGAGTCGGCGAGGTAGGGCAGCATTTCTTCGGGCGTGCTGCCGGTGACCGATGACAGCGAGCCGCCGCCCGTGTAGCGCGAGATCGTAACGGTATTGTCGCCGGCCTTGAAACCCATGTCGGCGGAAATCGTCGGCCACCCGATCGATTTCAGCACGTCTTCGTTCTCTGCAAGCACCACGCGCCACGTATTGCCGAACGTCGCTTTGTCGGTTTTGTGCAGCAGGAAGCCGGCGACATTGCGCAAGTACAGGCGCCAGAAGCGGCCGACCGACGTGTTGGGCAGAAAGCCGTCGCGCAGCGCGCCCTGCAGGTAATTGAAGCCGAGTTCCTTGATGATCGGGCCGTTCAGGATGATCAGCGTGTCCCCGCCCGGCGTGTTGCCGCTGTGCTCGACGCCGTACTTGGGATCGCACATCGCCTCGATCAGCGCGATCAAAACCGGCATGTATTCGGGCCGGCAACCGGCCATCACGCCGTTGACCGCGACGTTCCACACGGTAGCGGCGCGCCGGTCGGGTAGCAGCACGCCCAGCATTTCGTCGGGCTGGCGGTCCGTAAACTTGAGGAATTCTTCGATTGCATCCCTGGTTGGCGGCACGATCGGCAGCCCGTCCGCCAGCTCGTGCTCGTAAAAATAGCGGTTCACTTCGGCAAATGCGCCTTTGACCACGATATCGCGCGCGCCGGGCTCGGACGAGTCCGCCTGCGCGGTCGTCGCCACGGTCAGGTTGTCGACCACGGCCTGCATCGTCACGCCCAATATGTCGCGGCGCAGATCGTCCTTGCTCTTGTTGCCGATGTGGCCGGGAACGAGCGCCAATGGAATGTTGCGCATGCCCAGACCGATCGACGTCGCGGCAGCCTGCTTGAAGAATCCCTCACACGTGAGCGACGACGTCGGGTAGCCCGCCGCTTCGCATGCCGCACTTGCCCGCAACACGGCGGGCGTGCAGCTGCCTCAACAAGCCATCCCGGAGATGACGGCGTCGACTCCGAGCTCCTTGAAGCGTTTCGGCAGTGCAGCGAGCGCGTCTTTCTCGTCGCCGCCGTGCGTGCTGCCGAAGTCGCGCCAGCTCACGAACTTCACGCCCGGATATTTTTTCTTGAGCCCTTCTTCGAGCAGCTCGAATACTTCGTCGCCCTTGAAAAGATAGTCCCACAGCTGCGCGACGGTTTTGCCTTCGAGCGAGTTCAAGCGCGGCGCGAGCGCGCGCGTCTTTTGCTGGCGCACACCGCGCGGCCAGTAGGCTTGGTAATAACCGTCATTGTTAGGTTTCGACATCGTTGACACTCCTGTAAGCCGGCCTGAGAACCGCGTTGAGCTGCGGGTGGTGCAGTGATTTTAATCGGAGCTGGCGACGCGGAAACCGCGGCGATGGACCCGGACGACCATGGGGCTGCCGACGCGGTAAGCGGCGCGCAGGCCGACGGGCGCGTCGTCCCACGAGCCGCCGCGCACGGCGCGCAGGGAACAATCCCCGCCAGCCCACGCGCTCCCATCCGTTGGCGCGCCGCTGTAGTTCGGATTCCAGCAGTCCTGCGTCCATTCCTCCACGTTGCCCAGCATATCGTAGAGACCGAACGAGTTGGCGCGATAACTTCCCACCGGCGCGGTGTAAGCGTAGCGGTCATTGCAATTCGCGACTGGCCAGGCGCCCGCGCCGGGCACCTGCGCCGCCGTCGTGAGATCAGCGCCGTTGGCATAGCCGCACGACAAATCTGCGTCACCCCAAAAACGCGCGGTCGTTGTGCCCGCGCGCGCCGCGTATTCCCATTCCGCTTCAGTCAGCAGTCGATAGTGCTTGCCGGTCCGCTGGCTGAGCCAGCTCGCGTACGCGCTGGCGTCATCCCAACTGACGCACGCCGCCGGGTGCCGGTCGTCCTGCGCGTAGCCCGGGTTGCGCCAGTCTTTCGCCGGGTCCTGCTCGAACCTGGCGCCGGCCCAGACAAAACAGGCGTCGCTGCCGCGCGCGGTAGCTGCCGCGAACAGCCGGTACTGGCCCCTCGTTACTTCAAATTTTCCGGCCGAAAAACGTTTGATATCCACCGCGTGCTGCGGCTGGCTCCTGTCGCGGAATCCCTCCGCCAATCCCTCGCGCGCTTCCTCGCCCGGCGCCGCACCCATCACGAAGCGTCCCGCCGGAACGACCACCATCTCCGGGCAATCGGCGCAGTCCTGATAGCTGGTCTGCGCGGCCGCCGCGGGTTGCAATGCAGTGAGTATCAGCGCGGAAATGAGTGCCAGCTTCATCGTGGGCGCTGGATGGTAAGGCGGGCGACGGTTGCGCGCCCTTACTACTTCGCCATGCCGATTTCGGTCAGCACGTCCTTGAGGACTTCGTACTGCGCTTTCAGGCTTTTGCCGAGGTCGGCGCTGTTCAGATAATCCTCTTCCCATTGATTCTTTTCGACTGCCTGCCGCCATGCATCGGTCTTCACCATGCGCCCGAACACGCCGTCCCAATAGCGTACCTGGTCCGGCGTGAGCCCTTTGGCGCCCATTACACTCCGCGGCAGGTCGAACACGACGTCGAATCCCTGCTCTTTGAACGTCGGGACCGTAGCGAGGAGGCCGCCGGAGCGGCGCGCCGAACCGAGACCGAGAATGCGGATTTTCTTCGCTTCGAACAGCGGCAGGAAATTGCCAGGCGTCACCGCGACGACGTCGACGTGGCCGCCGAGCAGCGCGGCGACCGCGTCGCCCGACGAGGTATAGACGACGATCTTGAGTTTTTTCGCGTCGGTGCCGGCCGCACGCGCGAACAGCGCCGCGGTGATATGAAACGCGTTGCCGCGCGCATTGGCGAGCGCGATGGACACTCCCGCCGGATCGGCCTTCAGGCGCTGCGCGAGGTCCTTGCTGTTTGCGATCGTTGACTCCGTTCGCACCATGAAAAGAATCGGCTCGGTGATCAGGTTCGCGATCGGCGTGAATTCGAAATACTTGAGCGCGAACTGCCCGGTCACCAGTGCCGTCAGCGGCGTTGACGTTTGCAGCACGAGCCGGGTACCGTCGCCCTGAAACTGGGCGAGATAG
>Ga0207682_10001038_pt1 | contig 12802 bp, 10 predicted proteins | sample KBSM63metaG_FD_184332 | JGI IMG/M metagenome (GOLD analysis project Ga0207682, IMG submission 184332) | Miscanthus rhizosphere microbial communities from Kellogg Biological Station, Michigan, USA - KBS M6-3 metaG (SPAdes) (version 2) | ecosystem: Host-associated > Plants > Roots > Rhizosphere >... | reverse complement strand
AACAGCGTCCTTGGCAGCGTGCTTGGCGGGCGCCGCAAACGTTCGCGCGGGGCAATGCGATATCTGGGTAACTCGAGGTCGCCGTTTGGCGGGGCGCTTGGTTCGATTGGCGGATCCTTGCTATCCAACCCGAATCTGTTGCTGACCGCAGCGGGAGTGGCGTGGGGGATCTTCGAGACGCTTGAACAAGGCAACACGCCGGCGGCCGCGCCCGCGGCGGCGTCGCCGGTGTCGAATGCCGCTCAAACGCCGCCGTTGCCACCGTTGCCGGTGGTTGGAAACCCGTCCGCGCCGATGAGCGACCAGGCCCTCCAGGTCGTCCGCCTTGCGATATCTGCTGCAAATGCTGACGGATCGGTCAGCGACCAGGAACGCGCCGCGATTCTGGATCAGGCTCGTATTGCCGGAGTCGATCGCATCGTCGAGCAGGAATTGGCGCAGCCGCGACCGCTCGCCGAGATTGTTGCAGGTGTAAACGACGACACGTACCGCGGCACGCTCTACGTGCTGGCATTCGGTATCCTTCGAGGCGACGAACAGCCGACGGGAGCAGAACGTATCTACTTGGCGAAACTCGCGCACTTGCTTGGACTGGATCCGGGCACCGTCCAGCAGCTCGAACGGAATGCGGCCAAGCGGATCGATGGGGAGACGGAGCAATAGGAAGTAAGCAGCAGGCAAGTATGCGGTAGGCAGTAGGCGGATTGGTTCGCCGCGACGAAGGTGCGACGGTGCTGTTGTGGGAACAGGACCGGAGACTGACGACGGGGGACCGTAGACGGAACGGAGCGGAGAGCGATGTCAGACGACCAGTGGTTCATGGCCATCGGCGGCCACCAGGTGGGACCTGTGTCACGAGACGACGTCGTGACGAATCTGCGGAACGGCACCATTGATGGGAACACGCTGGTCTTCGGGCCCGGCCTGACGAACTGGACGCCGCTCAAGGACGTGCCGCAGCTGGCAAGCTATCTGACCGGCGCGTCCGGGGCGCCCCGCCCCGCCGCCCCTCCGCCGATTGTCCCGGGTCGCCGCGCCCACGAGATCGACTTCAAGATCATCGGCAGTGAAATGCAATTTGTCGAAGTCGAACTGGATCCAGGCGAGAGCGCCGTGGCTGAAGCCGGGTCGATGATGTACATGACGCCCGGCATCACGATGGAGACCGTCTTCGGCGACGGCGCGCACCAGAAGACCGGCGGTGTCATGGGCGCGCTGCTCGGCGCGGGCAAGCGGCTCATCACGGGTGAGAGCCTCTTCATGACGGTCTTCACCAACGGAGGTGGCGGCGGTAAGCAGCAGGTCTCGTTTGCGGCGCCGTACCCCGGGAAGATCCTCGCGATGGATCTCAAGCAGCTCGGTGGACAGCTCATTTGCCAGAAGGACTCGTTCCTCTGCGCGGCGCGAGGGGTGTCGATTGGCATCGCCTTTCAGCGGCGCATCGGCGTCGGCCTGTTCGGCGGAGAGGGATTCATCATGCAGAAGCTCGAAGGCGATGGCCTCTGCTTCGTGCATGCGGGCGGCACCGTTCATCCGCTCGACCTCGGTCCGGGACAGACGCTGCGAGTCGACACCGGTTGCCTCGTCGCGCTCCAGCCAACGGTGAGTTACGACATTCAGTACGTCGGCAAGATCAAGACGGCGCTGTTCGGCGGTGAAGGGTTGTTCTACGCTGCGCTCACCGGTCCGGGTCGCGTGTGGCTGCAGTCGTTGCCCTTCAGCCGAATGGCCGACCGCATCTACAAGGCCGCACCGGCGGCAGGTGGCAGCCGGCGTGAGGGTGGTTCGATCCTCGGTGGGCTCGGCGATCTGCTGGACGGAGATCCCAACTAGTCAGCGACTCCGCCTTGATCTCCCGGCGGGGCCCTCGACTCGTTGACAGTGTCTCCTGGCCGCGCTTTGCGCGGCGCGCCCGTTCTGCGGGGCCACAACGAGCACAGAATTCGCGTGAGAGTCCGCATAACGGGCGAAAGGTGTGTGGGTGACCCGTCAGGAGCGCGAGCAGTTTCTCAAAATCCTTCAGGCGCATGCGCACACCGTGGCAATCGGTGAGGCGTGCGCCACCACGACACGCGACCTCGCCGCCGAGGTCGCGCGCGGCAGTACTCCCAGTCGCAACGATCTGCTGGCCACTGTCGCGGCAGCCGAGCGCGCGCTCGAGGACCTGGGAGGCGTGCGCGAGGAAGTCGAACGGCTGCTTGCTGAATTGCGTTAGTAAGCAGTAGGCGGTATGTGTGTACGACCAGGACATAAGTCTCATCCAGCCTGTTTGAAATAGAGGGTGCGCCGGGCCACCGGGGTCATCCCGTTCAGGCTCTGATGCGGTCGTTCGTAATTGTAGTACCACACAAAGCGTTCGACGGCGCGGCTGCGCGCGCCGAAGGTGAAGAGCGGGTGGACATAGAGACATTCGTCGTCGACGGTGCGAAAGAAGCGTTCGACCTTGCCATTCGATTGGGGCCGATGTGGTCGGAGCAAATGATGGATGATGCCGAGGCTGCGGCACGCCTGCTCGAATCGAGTCAGTCGGTCGGCATGATGCGCGTAACGCATCGTAAAGGCGAAGGCGTTGTCCGTCAGCACCGCCTCGACCCGGTACGGCAGGACGGCCACGACCGTTTCCAAAAAGGTGGTGGCCGTCGCACTCGTCTGATCGGTGGCGATCGTCACGACCGCTTCTCGGCTGAAGTCGTCCACGACCGCGAATTCGTAGTCATAGCGGGCATTGCGCAGCGAGGGCAGCAGTTTGATGTCCAGATGCAGCAGCTCTCCCGGCCGACTCTTCTCATAGCGCTTGGCCGGCCGCCGGTGCGGCCGCGGCAGGCGCGATTGGCCACGCCGCAGCAACACGCGGTGGACGGTCTTCGCACTAACACCGACCAGGGCGGCGATTCGCGCTGGCCCGAGCCGCCGTCGGCGCAGGCGCAGGATCTGGCGCACCGCACTCGGGGCGATCGCCGGCGAGTGGTGCGGCCGCCGCGACCGGGGGGTCAGTCCCGCAAGGCCGTTGCGTCGGTATCGTTGCCACCAACGCGACAGGACCTCGCGGGGAATGTCGAACTCACGACTCAAGTCGCTCAGGGTGCGGCCTTGCGCATGCAGCCCCATCACGAACGACCGCGTCTCCGGACTGTGAGCCACGCCTCGTGGCATGAACCGCCTCCGTGCGGCTCATCCTATGAGCTGTGACTTATGTCCTGACACACTACACCTACCGCCTACCGCCTACTTCGTACAGGGCAATAGCGGTGGCCGTCGCCACATTCACGGAATCCACGCCATCCGCCATGGCGATTCGCGCGCGATGCGTGCATGCCGCTGCTGCGTCGTCGGTCAGACCATCACCTTCGTGCCCGAGCGCGATCGCGATCGGCCGATCGGCAACCGCTGCTGCGACATGCTGGAGGAGCGGAGCGTCGCGCGCCGGCGTCATGGCGATCGTCGCCCATCCTGCTTTGCCGAGTTTGCTCAACGCGTCGGGCCACGGCACTGTTGCGTACGGGATCTGCAGGGAGGCCGCCATCGACGTGCGGATTGCCTTGCGATAGAGCGGGTCGGCGCAGTCGGCCTGCAGTAGAACACCGTCCACCCCGAACGCGGCGGCGTTGCGGAAGATCGCGCCGACATTGTCCACGTTTCCGACGCGCTCGAGCGTCACCAGCCTTCGTGCGCCCTTGACCAGTTCATGCCAATCGCGCGCACGAGGTCGCACACCGATAGCCAGGCAGCCGCGATGGAAGTTGAAGCCGGCAACATCGTTCATGACGGCCTGGGGCACGACGTAAACCGGGAACGCGACGTCGGCAATCGTTCGCTCGAGCGATGCGAGCGCCGTCTCCGTCAGAAGCAGCGCACGAGTGTCGAGTGGACTCGCCAGCAGTCTCGAGACGACGAACCGTCCTTCGGCGACGAAGAGACCTCGTCGAACGAGCAGGTCGGGGTCGGGAATATCTCGGAAGTCCGACAACCGCTCGTCGGCGTCAGATTCGATGCGGACGATTGCCACGGCGGCATCGTACTTCGCTCAACCGGGCCCTAGATTCCGTCAACTCGTCGCGTTTGAGCAAACGCGGGCAATCTGCTTGCGATGGGGTGAAATGCGGTTTACATGTGACCGGATGCTATTGCGAGTGGTCGAGGGGCTCTGCCGTCGTGACGGCGCCCGTCTGTGCGCCCGTGTTTGTTGAAACGTTTGCTTGACGGCTTTCGTAACGGGGGCTGATAGTTCACTCATGGGACGCCTTTCGCGGGTCACGAGCCCGCTCACGATTTTCACGATTGCCACTGTTGTTGGCGTCCTCACCGGGCTCCAGGCGTACAACTACGTCGCGCTGACCTCGGAGCACAAACAGCCGTTCATCGTGCTCCTCGGCCTCAACATGACCTACTGGTGGTCATGGGCGCTGCTCGTTCCGGGTGTGCTGTGGATGGCGCGCCGCTACCGTTTCGAACGGCACACCTGGAAGAAGGCGGCATTGGTTCACGCCCTGGCGGTGACGGTGTTTACCGCCGCCCACGTCGCGCTGTCGGTCCTGGCACGCGGCGTGATCATGACGCAGTTTACCGAACGGCCATTCGACGGGTGGATGTACTTCCGCGAAGGCTTCTTCCTGAATTTCGACTGGGAGATGATGACGTACTGGGCGCTCGTGGCCTTCGTCCACGCGCTCGACTATCACCGCGAGTCGCAGGAGCGCGAGATCGCGGGCGCGCAACTGCAGACACAGCTGGCCGAGGCGCAGCTCGAGGCGCTGCAGCGCCAGCTGCATCCGCACTTCCTGTTCAACACGCTGAACACCATCTCCGCGCTGATGCACCGCGATGTCCACGCGGCCGACGAAATGCTCGTGCAACTCAGCGACCTGCTCCGGCTCACGCTGGATCGTGTCGGCACCCAGCAGGTGCCGCTCACGGACGAAGTCGATTTCCTCAAGAAATATCTCGAGATCGAACGGACGCGATTCGGCGATCGCCTCATCGTCAACATCGACATCGATCCCGAGGTGCTCGATGCGCCGGTGCCGAATCTCGTTCTCCAGCCGCTCGTCGAGAACTCGCTGCGCCACGGCATCGGCCCGCGAGTCGGTGTCGGCAAGGTTGACGTGACCGCGAGCCACGCCGACGGACTGCTCACGTTGGCGGTGCGCGACAACGGCGTCGGGTTGTCGCCCGACAAGTTGAATGCGTTGCATTCGGGCGTCGGATTGTCGAACACCCGATCCAGGCTCGAGAACCTGTACGGCGATCGCCATCGATTCGAGTTCCAGACACCTCCCGGCGGCGGTCTTCTTGTCACCATCGTCATCCCGATGGGTCACGATCCGGAATCGCTGGATCGTTCCCGCGGTGCGAGCCCCGAGAACCCAATGGAGAGCGTGGCATGAACCGGATCCGAACCCTGGTTGTTGACGACGAACCGATCGCGCGCGAGCGCGTGCTGTCACTTCTCCAGCAGGAGGAGGACGTCGAAGTAGTAGGCGAGTGCGGCGACGGTGCGCAAGCCGTTGCGGCCATTCAGCACCAGGTCCCGGATCTCATCTTCCTCGACGTCCAGATGCCCGGTGTCGATGGTTTCGGCGTCATCGAAGCGATCGGTCCCGAGAAGATGCCGACGGTCGTGTTCGTCACCGCATACGACGAGTACGCGCTGCGCGCGTTCGAAGTGCACGCGCTCGATTACCTGCTCAAGCCCTTCGGTCGCGATCGTTTCCGCCAGACACTCACGCATGCTCGTGCCCATCTCGAACGCCGACGTGCGGGCGATCTCGGGCGCCGCCTGCTCGCGCTCGTCAACGACATCAAGCCTGAAGCGCCGAAGCTGGATCGTCTGATCGTCAAGTCCGGTGGTCGTGTGTTCTTCCTGCGCACCGGCGATCTGGATTGGATCGAGGCGGCCGGCAACTACGTGCGCCTCCATCTGGGCGAGGAATCGCATCTCTTCCGCGAGACGATGAATCGTATGGAATCGCGCCTGGATCCGAAGCGCTTCGTTCGCATTCATCGCTCGCGCATCGTCAACACCGAGCGCATCAAGGAACTGCAGCCCTGGTTCAACGGCGAATACGTCGTCGTCCTGCGCAACGGCGCGCGCCTGCCGCTCAGTCGCGGCTATCGAGACAAGCTGCAGGAGCAGTTGGGGAAAGGCTTCTAGCCACCCAGCCACCCCGCAACCCAGTTACAATTCGCGGGCATGCGTGCCCTCCGCCTGCTCGCCCTGGTCGTCAGCATCGCCGCTCCCGCCTCGGCGCAGGCGCCGGACACCATCCTGATCAACGGCAAGATCGTCACGCTCGACTCACGTTCGACCGTCGCGATGGGGCTGGCGGTCACGGATGGACGGATCACCGCCACCGGATCGACGGATGACGTCCGAAAGTTGGCAGGGCCGTCGACCCGCGTGATCGATCTCCGCGGACGCACAGTCATCCCAGGTCTCATCGATTCTCACCTCCACGCCATTCGCGCGGCACTGAGCTTCAGCACCGAGGTCAATTGGATCGGCGCGCGCTCGATCGAAGAGGGCCTTGGACGGATACGCGCCGCGGCGCGAGCGATGAAGCCGGGCTCGTGGCTCATTGTCGCGGGCGGGTGGAACGTCCAGCAGTTCGAAGAGGATCGCCGTCCTACGCAGGCGGAACTCACGGCTGTCGCTCCGAACAATCCGGTGTACGTGCAGCTCGGGTACGGCTGGGCGATGCTGAATCCGCTGGCGCACAAGGCGCTCGGTCTCACGAACGAATCCGATCTCCCTCCAGGTGGACGCTTCGAACGAGACAGCAATGGTGCGCTGACGGGTGCAGTGACGGGGGCGCAGAACGCCATCGTGGCGTTGTTCGATCGACTGCCACGGCCGACGTTCGCGCAACAGGTCGAGGGAACGAAAGCCTTCTTCCGCGAGCTCAATCGACTCGCGCTGACCGGCGTGGTCGATCCCGGCGGGAACAACCTGACGGCCCCCGATTACGAGGCGCTCTTCAAGGTGTGGCGCGACAAGGCGATGACCGTGCGCGTGGCCTACACGCTGAACGGGCAGACACCGGGAAAGGAATTCGAGGAGCTGCGCGATCTGACAGGGCTGCTGCCGATGGGGTTCGGCGACGACATGCTGCGCTTCAACGGATTGGGCGAGCGCATCACCGTGGCGATGAACAACAATAACGCGCCGTCGCAGGCCGACAAGGACGCCTACTACCGCATCGTCCGGTGGGCAGCCGATCGCGGGATGTCGCTCACGATGCACTGGGGCAACGACGCGTCGGTCGATCACCTGCTCTCGATCTTCGAGCGCGTGAACGCGGAGATTCCGATCGCTCCACTGCGGTGGTCGATCGCGCACTTGAACGATGCGTCCGACGCCAGCCTCCGACGCATGAGGGCGCTTGGCGTCGGCTGGACGATGCAGGATGCGATGTATTTCGGCGGCGAGCAGTTCTTGAAGCAGTCTGGGCCGGAAGCGGCGAAGCGCACGCCTCCTGTCGAGACGGCACGTAAGATGGGCGTCGTCGTCGGCGCCGGCACGGATGCGCATCGCGTCGCGTCCTATAACCCGTTCACCGCGCTGCAGTGGCTTCTCGACTCGAGAACGGTGGGTGGTGTGGTGATGCGCGGGGCGGAGGAGATTCCGAGTCGAATCGACGCGCTGAAGTTCTACACGCTCGGCAGCGCGTGGTTCTCCTTCGATGAAGACACGCGCGGCTCGCTCGACGTCGGCAAGCTGGCGGACCTCGCAGTCCTCTCTGCTGACTACCTCACGGTCCCCGTCGAGAAGATCGGCAGCCTCGAGTCCGTGCTGACGATGGTTGGCGGGAAGGTCGTCTACACGAGCGGCCCTTTTGCTGATCTCGACAAGGCGCACTGAGAGCCATGGACCTTCAACTCGTAAACAAGGTTGGAATCGTGACCGGCGCCAGCAAGGGCATCGGTCGAGCGATCGCGCAGACACTCGCTCAGGAACGCATGCGCCTGGTCGTCGTGGCGCGATCGCGGCATCAACTCGACGAGCTTGCCGCGCCGCTCGGAGATGCGTGCCTCGTTCAGGCCGTCGATCTGACGAACCCGGATGCAGCGTCCGCCATCGTTGCGGCAACGATGGCGAAGTACGGGCGCATCGATGTCCTCGTCAATAACGCAGGAGCGACCAAACGAGGCGACTTCCTCGCGCTGTCCGACTCGGACTGGGCGGACGGGTTCGCGCTGAAGTTGTTCGGTGCGATGCGATTGAGCCGCGCGGCGTGGCCACATCTGTGCTCGTCGTCCGGGACGATCGTCAACATCGTGGGGATCGGTGGGCGTACGGGGCAGGCTGAATTTGCCATCGGTGGCGCAGTGAATGCTGCACTACTGAATCTGACGAAGGTCCTCGCCGATCGCGGCGTCAAGGATGGTGTGCGAGTGAACGCGATCAATCCTGGAGGAATCGCGACCGATCGGCTGCAGACGCGACTCAGGACGTTCGCTGCCGAACATCACATCGATCTGGGAAAGGCCGAAAAAGAAATGGCGCGCTCGTTCGGTGTGGCGCGATTCGGCCAGCCCGAGGAAATCGCGCGGCTCGTCGCCTTCCTGGCATCGCCGCAGGCGGCGTTCTGCCAGGGCGCGATTGTCGATGCGGATGGCGGACAGACGAGAACGCTCTAATCCTTCATCTACTTGCCGTCGACTGAAAACGCGAGCAGAACGTTCCCTGGTGTGCCGCCGGCCGTGGGATAGCCCGAGTTGAACAACACCATTCCGCCGCCGATCGCCGGGCCGGGTCCATCGATCGACCCTCCTCGACCTGGCACGCCGTTGACCGTGTTGTAGGTCTGGATTGAGTCGAAGTCCCAGATGATCTTGCCGTCGGTGGCAGAGTAGGCGCGCATGTGTCCGTCCACCGAGCCCGAGAACGCGACGCCAGGCAACGCGCTGACTGCCGCTGACTGGGCGGGGCTGCAGCGCTGACGCGTGCCGCATCCGGGCGGCGGCGTGTACCAGACGCGCTCGCCGTCTTCGAGCCTGAGCGCGAACATGCCGCCGCCTTGTTGGGGATCCGCGCCAGTGCTGTTGCTGTAGGTCAGCATGATGCGACCGATGTCCGACAGCGCCACGTAGATGTTGGACTGATCCGTCGCCGATCCCCACTGCACACCGCCCATCGTCCCGCCGCGGCCGACCCGCGTCTGCCACAACACCTCGCCGTTCTTGTCCGGATCGAGCGCGTGCACGATGCCGGATTTCTGGCCCGCGACGAGCATGCGCCGGCCACTCGGGAGCGTGACGAGAATCGGCGATGCACCGAAGTCGAAGTCGGGACCGTTCGACTCGCAGTTGGTTTTGTCTGGCAGACGGCACGCGGAGGTGTAAGCGTCCTTCTCGGTCATCTGCTTGGACCAGAGGATCTTGCCCGTGTCGAGATCCATCGCGAGGAACGAATCGCTCATCGCCGACCCAGGGTCGCTGTAGTTGTTTCCCGTCAAGATGTACAGCGCTTTCTTCACAGGATCGACGGCGGGCGTCGCCCAGACCGGCGCTCCCGACGGCCCGTATAGCTGCGTGCCGACGGCGTTCTTCTTCGTCGGCTGCGGTGTCTCGGTGATGGTGTAGGTCTTCCACACCTGCTTGCCGGTGGCGGCGTCGAGCGCCACGATGCTGCCGCGGAACTTGCAGCACTCGTAGCTGGGCACGGCGCCCGAGGCCTCTTCACCCGACGCGACCGGCACGTAGAGCTTCCCGTTGTAGAGCGTGGGCGACCCGCTCACCCGCGACACGGGGAAGTCGTCTACGTGCACCTTCCAGATCTGGGCGCCCGTCGTGGCGTCCACGGCGTGCGCGTTGCCGTTCTGATCGCCGAAGAAGGCGGCATAGCGCTGACCGCCGGCCGTCGCGATCTGCCCGACGCTGATCGCCGAGCGCACGCCCGCCCCGGCCTCGTAGTACCAGTGAATGCATCCGGTGGCGGCGTTGAGCGAGTAGACCTTGCCACCCCAGCTGCCGATGAAGATGCGGCCGCCCATGATGGTGCTCTGCGAGTACGACTGCAGGTCGCCGGGGAACGCGAACGCCCATTTCAATTTCAGCTTGGGCACGTCGGCAGCCGCCAGCCCCGCGGTGTTCTGATACCGCGTGTTCGAGGTGTTGCCACCCCAGGCGCTCCATGCCGGCCCGTTCCCGGGCGCGAACGCCGCGTTGCGCGGCGTGCACATGGCGCGCGGTGCCGGAGTGGTCGAGAGCGCGGTCGCGAAGGTCTTGCCGGTCAGGAATTCCGCGATGGCGCGCCGTTCGGGGGCGCTGCGGCCGTTGGCCATCGTGACCATCGAGCCGGATTCCATGGCCGCGAGCACGCGGTCGGGCAGCATCGTGAGGAACTGCTCGCGGTTTGGCGCGCGCCCGACCCCGGCGTCGTGGCATTGCGCGCACGTCCGCTTGTAGAGGTCGGCGCCGTCGGGAGCCGGTGCTGCTGCCGGTGCCTGGCCTGCCGCCGTGCCGGCGGTCAGCAGCGTCGAGAGCAGCGCGAGAGCGCAGACGTTCCTCATCCTTTCCGTCATCCGGGGGAGTATAGCGGCAAGGAACCAGCTCGGCCGTACACCTATGATCCCTCCGTTGTCGATTGCTCCAGGCACCCGGCTCGGCCCCTACGAAGTCACCTCGCAGATCGGGGCGGGCGGAATGGGAGAGGTGTACCGCGCCACCGACACCAGCCTGAAGCGTGCCGTCGCGATCAAGGTCGTGTCCGCGGCGCTCGCGCTGGACCAGGAGCGCATCACGCGGCTGCAGCGCGAGGCGCAGGTGCTGGCCTCGTTGAACCATCCCAACATCGCGGCGGTGTACGGGCTCGAACAGTCGGCCGGGGTGACGGGGCTCGTCATGGAACTCGTCGAGGGGCCGACGCTGGCCGATCGCATCGAGCGCGGCGCGCTGCCGTTGCCGGAGGTGAGAGCGATCGGCGCGCAGATCGCGGACGCGCTCGAAGCCGCGCACCAGCAGGGCGTCATCCACCGGGACCTCAAGCCGGCCAACATCAAGAACAGTGCGTCCGGCGTTCGAATCGCCCGTGCCGACCGTTCTCGGCCGGCGCTGCTGCCATCGCCGCCCATCGTGGCCAGCGGTCAGAACGGGCGTCTGTCCCCGGACGGCAAGTGGATCTCGTATCAGGCGAGCCTCGGAAACACGCCGGTGGCCGGCGTGTACATCGAAGCGTTTCCGTCGGGCGGCCAGCGCGTCGAAGTCGCGAAGAACGCCACCCTCGGCGTGTGGGCCGCGGACGGGAAAGCCTTGTACTACGCCTCGGACAACGTGCTGTTCCGGGTCGATATCTCCGAATCGGCTGGCTCGCTGAGATTGGGCACGCCGCGCGCCCTGATGCCCATCTTCCAAGGCCGCGGCTTCTCGTTCGACGTCGCGAAGGACGGCCGCATCCTGGCGCTCGTCACCAGCGACCGTCGGGCGTCTCGGCCGTTGACGCTGGTGCAGAACTGGATAGCCGCTCTTGGCAACAAGTGACGCCAGCGCCGGTATTTGACGCGCCCAGGCGGGGGCGCTAGCCTACTTCCGCCATGGCTGCTTCCGAACGCGCCTATTTGTCAGGGTTTGGCAACGAGTTCGCTTCGGAGGCCGTGCCCGGGGCGCTGCCGAAAGAGCAGAACGCACCGCAGAAGCCGCCCTTGGGCCTCTACATCGAAGAGTTGAACGGGACGGCCTTCACGGCTCCCCGCGGCGTCAGCCGATCGGACTGGACGTACCGCATCCGCCCGTCGGCTACCCACAAGCCGTTCCGCCCGCTCAGCGGCGGCCTCGTGCGCAGTGGCCCATTCAATGAAGTGCCGCCGACGCCCAATCAGCTCCGATGGAAGCCGATTCCGATGCCGACGGCGCCCACCGACTTCGTGGACGGCATTGCGACCCTGGGCGGCAACGGCGATCCGCTGCAGCAGGCGGGCGCGGCCGTGCACATGTTCGCGGCGAACACGTCGATGCGCGACCGCTTCTTCTACAACGCGGACGGCGAGCTGGTGATCGTGCCGCAGCAGGGTCGCCTGACGGTGCATACCGAGCTGGGGATCCTCGACGTGCAGCCTGGAGAAATCTGTCTGGTGCCGCGCGGCGTGAAGTTCCGCATCGAGCTGCCCGACGGCTCGGCGCGCGGCTACATCTGCGAGAACTACGGACAGCATTTGCGGTTGCCCGACCTCGGGCCGATCGGCACGGCGGGTCTGGCCAACGCGCGCGACTTCCTGGCGCCCGTGGCCGCCTTCGAAGACCGCGAGGGCGACTTCCGGATTGTCGCGAAGTTCGGCGGCGGCCTGTGGGAGGCCGAGATCGATCACTCGCCGCTCGACATCGTGGCGTGGCGCGGCAACTACGTGCCGTTCAAGTACGACCTCAACCGGTTCCAGTGCATCAACACAGTGTCCTACGACCATCCGGACCCGTCGATCTACTGCGTGCTCGCCTCGCCGTCGTCGGTGCCCGGCACCGCGAACATGGAGTTCGGGTGCTTCCCGCCGCGCTGGTCGGTGGCCGAGCACACCTTCCGTCCGCCGCCGTTCCATCGCAATGTCGCCAGCGAGTTCCTCGGGCTCATCTCGGGTCAGTACATCGGCAAGGCCGACTCGTTCGCGCCGGGCAGCGCCAGCCTGCACAACTGCATGTCGGGGCACGGACCTGATGCCGAGGCCTACGAGCGCGGCAGCTCGGCCAACCTCGAGCCGCAGTATCTCGACAACACGATGGTGTTCCTGTTCGAGACGCAGCTGCCGATCCGGCTGACGAAGTGGGCGCTCGAAACCGAGCTGCTCGAGCGGGATTACTACAAGCACTGGCAGGG
>Ga0207682_10001036_pt1 | contig 12849 bp, 12 predicted proteins | sample KBSM63metaG_FD_184332 | JGI IMG/M metagenome (GOLD analysis project Ga0207682, IMG submission 184332) | Miscanthus rhizosphere microbial communities from Kellogg Biological Station, Michigan, USA - KBS M6-3 metaG (SPAdes) (version 2) | ecosystem: Host-associated > Plants > Roots > Rhizosphere >... | reverse complement strand
ATCCAAGTTGAAAGTGTCACCCGTGACAACCTCCACCTGTCCGAATCCGGCACGCTTGAGATTGTCGCGCGCCGCTGCCGCAAGCTCGGCGTGTATTTCGATGGCGCGCACACTGGCACCCAGGGCAGAAAGGCACGCGGGCACGTAGCCGGTTCCTGCGCCGACCACCAGCGCGCGCATGCCGGGTTGCGCGTCCAGCGCCTGCAGGAGACGTCCGACAATCTTGGGTGCGAGCATGTGCTGACCGGCGAGTAACGGGATGCCGGTGTCGGCGAACGCGAGTTCCGCGTAGCGTTCGGGCACGAAAATTTCGCGCGGCGTGCGACGCATGGCGTCGAGCACGCGTTCGTCGAGCACGTCCCACGCGCGTATCTGCTGCGTGATCATCTGGGCACGCGCGAACTCGGTCTGCATGACTTTCTCCGTGACTGGGATGCTACTTATTCTGCCCGAATTGGGCGTTCCGAAGGGCTTCGTTTCGTCGCGGAACCAGTCGTCACATCGCTTCTTTTTATGGTTAATGTTGAATGAGGGGACGACGCGATAGGTCTATTCTGCTTTTCGGCAAGGATGCCCCCGCACAAAAGATGCACTAATAACAACAGGATTACGTTTCGGGATGTCGATTCTTGGTTTGATCTGCGTGGTGCTCGCACTCGTGGCGACGCTGTTCATCGTGCTGTGCATTTTCCAGCGGCGCGATCTGCGGGCGATCTCCGAGTTGTCGCTCAACATTCAGCGGGCGATCGCCAGCGAACGCCTGCCGCAACGCATCGAAATCGATCCTGGGCACGAGGGACAGCTCGATGTGCAGGCGCTCGGCGTGTCCGTCAATCAGCTTCTGCTGCGCGCCGCGCGCACCACGGTTCGCGAGCGATCCGGGCCGAAACTCTTCACTGAGCTTGGCGAGCGGATCCACGAAGCAGTGCTCGTGCATCGCGACGTCATCCTCTACGTCAACAGCCAGTTCGCGAGCTTCGTGGGTGTGGATCGCGTCGATCTCATCGACCGCCGCCTGTCGGACCTGGTCGCCCCGGAATATGCCGAGCTGGTCGGTGAAAACCTGCGCCGGCGTCTTGCGGGCGCGCACGGCGCCGAACGCTTCGAAGTGGAAATGGTCGGGCTGCAGGGCCAGGTCAGTCTGCTCGAACTAACTACCGCGCAGATCGATTTCGAGGGTGCACCGGCGTTGCTCATCACCGGCGTGGAAGTCATTCCGACGAAAAAGCTGCGCGCGCTGGCCATCGGCAGGATCGACGAGAAGGAGGCCGCCGCGCGAGCCGCGATGGTCGCGCCGCCGCTGCCGCCCCCGCCACCGCCGGAACCGCCGCTGCAGGTGTTCGCCCTGCAGTCGCTCGGCCAGGCCATCGTCACCACCGACATGGAAGGCCGCCTGGTTTTCATGAACCCGGCCGCCGAGCAGTTGTTAGGCGTCGCGCACTCGCAGGCGCTCGGAAGGCCTCTCGAGGAAGTCGTCGGGCTGGTCGACGAGAACGACCGCAAGCAGCTCTCCGACCCGGTCAAGGAAGCGGTTGGCGGCGGCAACGGCAATCCGCACAGTTTGAGTCGCCGGGCGGTGCTGCTCGGCAAGGCCTCGGGGGAGGAGCGCGCCATCGAGCTTGCGGCATCACCTTTACACGTGGACGACAAGCTCGTTGGCGCGGTTATCCTGCTGCACGACGTCACCGAGCTGCGCGGCCTGCATCGGCAGATGTCATATCAGGCCACGCATGACGCGCTTACCGGTCTCGTGAATCGCCGCGATTTCGAGCGACGTCTCGATGAAGCGGCAGAATCCGCGCGACGTGGCGAGGCATCACACATGTTGTGTTACCTCGACCTCGACCGGTTCAAGATCGTCAACGACAGCAGCGGACACCTGGCGGGCGACAGCTTGTTGCGCGAAGTGGCCAAGCTGCTGCGCGAAGCGGTGCGCGATTCGGACACGGTTGCACGGCTCGGCGGCGATGAGTTCGGCATGTTGCTGGTCGGCTGTCCGCTCGAGAAGGCCCGGCAAATCGCCGACGACGTGTGCCGCTCGATCGCCGCTTATCGTTTCGCGTGGCACGATCGCGTATTCAACGTCGGCGTGTCCATCGGGCTCATCGAGATCGGTCGCGAAGCCGGCACCGTCGAGCAACTGCTCGCCGCTGCGGATTCGGCCTGTTACACGGCGAAGAAAGAAGGCGCGGGCCGTGTGGCGGTGTACTCGGCGCGCGATGAAGCGCTGGCGCGCAGCAGCGGCGAGATCGAGTGGCTGCAGAAGCTGCAGACGGCGCTCAAGGAAGAACGCTTCGCGCTGTACTACCAGCCCATCGTCTCGGCCTATGGCGCAGATACTGTCGGTCCTTCGATGGAAGTCCTGCTGCGCATGCTCGATGAAAACGGCGCCGAGATTGCGCCGCTGGAATTCGTGGCTGCTGCGGAGCGCTATCGGCTCATGGCTTCGGTGGACCGATGGGTGGTGCAGACCACGCTCGGGGCGCTGTCGCGCAACGCGTTCCAGCTCGCGCCTGATCGCAGCGTGGCGATCAACATTTCCGGGCAGACCCTGGGGGACCCCTTGTTCCTCGAGTTCGTGGTCGATTGCCTGGATCACACCGGAGTCGATCCCGACCAGGTGTGCTTCGAGATCACAGAAAGCGCCGTCATCGGCAATATGGATTCCGCGCGCCGCTTCGTCGGCGTCCTGCACGGCATGGGCTGCAAATTCACCATCGACGATTTCGGCTCCGGCGTGGCCTCGTTCTCCAGCCTCAAGAACCTGCCGCTCGACTACCTGAAACTCGACGGCTCGTTCATGCGCAATCTCGCCAAGGATTCGGTGAGCCAGACCATGGTGACCGCGATGATCAAGCTCGCGCGCACTCTCAATTTCAAGATCATCGCCGAGCAGGTGGAAGACAGCGCCGCGCTCGACGTGGCGCGCAAGATGGGCGTGGATTTCGTGCAGGGGTTCGTGATCGCGCGGCCGGCAAAGCTCGCGCTCGCGGCGTGAATGAACGGTTTTCAAACTAACTAGATGATCGATTCGGGGAATTCTGATGTCAGTAGCACAAAGCCAGGGAAGCGCGCCATGCCGCTTCCGCGGACAACATCCCACCGTGACGCGTCCGGCGTCGCGGATTTCTCTCGTGAGCACGGTGAACCGGGCCAGGGCCGGAGTGATTTGTGCGGATACGCAACGCGGCCTGCGCGCCAGCAGTCGTCCGCGCCTGCGTGACTCCCGCGGCCGGCGACCGGCAACGAGCAATTCCCCGCGGCGCAGAACTTCGTAGGGTCCCTAGCCAGCACGGCTGATCTCGGCAAATAATCCCGCCCCAGTACGTGAGGGCGGAATGAAGCTTGCGACTGCCATAAAGGGATGTGTGCTGCGGCCGTGGGTGCCGGCCGACAAGCCGAGCCTCATCGCCAACGCGAACAATCGCAATGTCTGGCGGAATCTCGCCGACGTCTTTCCGCATCCCTACACCGACGCCGATGCGGACGCCTGGTTTCAGATCGCTGCCCGTCCGGGCCGCAGCATCTATTTCGCCATCGAACTCGACGGTGCGGCCGTCGGCGGCATCGGTGCCAGGTCGGGCGAGGGAATCTTCGTGCGTACGGCTCACTTCGGTTACTGGCTCGGCGAGCCGTACTGGGGGAAGGGTGTCGTCACCGCCGCCGGCAATGCGCTCCTCGAGCATCTGAAAGCCGACGCTCGCTTCGCGCGCCTGGAGGCGCCCGTGTTCGAGTGGAATCCGTCATCGATGCGCGTGCTCGAGAAACTCGGGTTCGAGCGCGTCGCCCTGTTACGCAAGAGTGTCACGAAGGATGGTCAACTCATCGACAGCGTGCTGTACAGCTGTCTGTTGAACGAGTGAAGGAGGACTACATGCTGAAGACATACCAAGGTAGTTGTCACTGCGGCGCAGTGCGTTTCGAAGCCGACATCGACCTCGCGCAGGGCACGAACAAGTGCAATTGCAGCATCTGCACCAAGACGCGCAACTGGAACGCCATCATCAAGCCGGCCGCGTTTCGTCTGATCGCGGGCGAAGACGCCGTCAGCGATTACCGCTTCGGAAGCAAGCAGGGCTCGCATCTGTTCTGCAAGACCTGCGGGGTGCGCAGCTTCGAGCGCGGTCACGTCAAGGAGGTCGGCGGTGACTATGTGTCGATCAAGCTCGCCAGTCTCGATGACGTCGATGTAAAGGAACTCATCGAAGCGCCGGTTCGTTATGCGAACGGCCGCGACAACAAGTGGTGGGAGCCACCCGCCGAGACGCGCCAGCTTTGACTTGAGCAATGGCCGCGCCTACGGTTGAGTCCATGACCGCAGGTCTCATGCGCAAACTTGCAGCCCTCCTGTTGTCGATGCTGATGACCTCGGTCTGGGCCGGATCTGCCGCGACGAACGAGAAGGTCGCCAGCATCGACGGGGAGCGCATCGCGTACGAAGTGAGGGGCAAAGGCGATCTGGCCATCGTGCTGGTGCACGGCTGGTCGTGCGATCGCAGCTACTTTCAGCATCAGCTCGAATCATTCTCGGATCGCTACACTGTCGTGACCCTGGATCTCGCCGGTCACGGCGAATCGACGCTCGGTCGGGAAAACTACACCATCGCGCTTTTCGGAGCGGATGTGGCCGCCGTGGTCCGCAAGCTCGACCTGAAGCGCGTGGTGCTGGTCGGACACTCGATGGGCGGCGACGTGGTCGTCGCAGCCGCGCGGCTGCTCAAGGGCCGGGTCGTGGGCCTTATCTGGGTGGACGACTACAAGAATCTGGGGGCGCCGAGCTCCGACGCGGAAATCGAAGCCTTCGCCGCGCAGTTCCGCGCGGATTTTCCGGGCATGGCCAACAAGGTGGTGCGCAGCCTGTTCCGCCCTGACGCTGATCCCGCGCTGGTGAACCGCGTCGCCAAGGACATGGCCTCGGCGCCCATGAACGTTGGCGCGTCATCCATCGAATCCTCGTTCAAGTACGCGAAAGAGATCCCTGGCGCGTTGGCAGAGCTCAAACTACCAGTGATTGCCATCAACGCGGACAATGGCCCGACCGACGTCGCATCTCTCGCCAGACATGGCGTGAAGGCGGTCGTCATGCCCGGAGTCGGACATTTCCTCATGCTCGAGGATCCGAAGCGCTTTGATGATTTGCTGGCATCTGCCATCGAGGAGTTACAAAAATGAAACGTGTCACCGGAATCGGCGGAATCTTCATCAAGTCCGCCAACACCGCGCGCCTGCGCGAGTGGTACCAGAAGCATCTTGGAATCGACGTCGCAGAATGGGGCGGCACGTCGTTTGACTGGGCAGGGCCTCACAACCCCGATGGCCACGGCACCACCGCTTGGAGTCTGTTTGACGCATCTTCCAGCTACTTCGAGCCCAGCGCCGCACCGTTCATGGTGAACTACCGCGTCGAGAAGCTGCACGACCTGCTCGCGGCACTGCGCGAGGAAGGCTGCCAGGTGGTCGGCGAGCCCCAGGAATCCGAGTTTGGCAAGTTCGGGTGGGTCGTGGATCCCGATGGCAACAAGGTCGAACTGTGGGAGCCGCCGCCGGGACAGTGATGTTCCGGCTTAGAGCTGCGCCTCGATGGAGTCCGCGAGCCATTGCTCGGTTGGCCGGCCACTCCAGCGCTTCTCGACACTGCCGTCGCGCGACAGCAGGAACGTGATCGGGAAGAACTTGCCAGCCTGGTAGTAGTCGGCGGCGTGTTCCAGCCTTGCGGTGGTTCCGGTCAGCGGATGAGCGCGCAGGAACGGCTCGACGACTTCCCGATCTTCGAGTGATAGATAGACGACCACGAGGCCGCGATTCGCGTATCGCGCCTGCATGGCGGACAGCATCGGAAGCTCGTGCCGGCAAGGGGCACACCATGTGGCCCAGAAGTTAACCAGCACCACCTTGCCCCGAAGTTCGTAGATCGACCCAGGTTTGCCCGACGCCGTGGTCCAGGTCAGTTCAGGGGCCGGGCGCCGCAGGCTGGGCAGGAGCATCGTCAGGGGAGTCGAGCGGCCGTCGGTGCGAATGACGATTGCCGCGAGGGTGGCAACCGCCAACCCCGCCGCCGGTATGCCCAGACGCAACAGCGGGCGGTCGACGAGGCGCAACCAGGCCGCGGTGGCGAGTAAAAAGATAGCCGCGGCAGCATAAAAGGACGGGGCACGAAACCAGAGTTGTTCGACCCCCAGTCGCCCGGCCAGATGCAATGTGGAGACGACGGCGGAAATTGCCGCCGCGAGCAACGCGGCACTCGCAGCGCCGATGCGAACCGCGGGACGAACCCGCGCGGACTTGGCGAAATGCAACACGGCCTCGGCGGCAGCCAATGCTGCCAGCGCGACCGCGATTGCTACCATCACAAAGAGAGGAGGTGCCGACATGCGGCGCAATACTCGCAGCGTGATGCGCGCGGGACAGTAGGCTGACTACCCATGCCACTCGCGCGCCGACTGACAAGTGCGGGTCCCGCCGATCAGGTCTTCTTGCCGATCACCCGAATCATGCCGCGGGGGCCGGGCTCACGCCGTGTCTCGAAACCAATGGTTTCCAGGCTTGCGATCACTCGTTCCGGCGCCAGGCGCAGCTTTCGGTAGCTGCTGACCCGAGTTTCCCACGCATCGCCCGCGCGCTCGTGCAGGATGTCGTGAACGACCACGGTGTCCTCCCCATATTCGAGGAAGCAGGTGAGGATGCGGCGTTCGTCGCTGTGCACCGCAATGAATCGCGCATCACCCTCGAGCGGCTTGCTGTAGTCGCGGAACGAGAGCACGAAGTGTCCACCCGCTGCCAGCGCCTCGTGGACTTCCTGCACCAGAAAATCGACGTGCGTGTGCTCGGGCAAATGCGTGAGCGTATCGCCCATGCAAAACACTGCCGCGACCTGCTCTCGGGTGTGCGACCGAAATGACAACAGGTCGTCGGCAACGGACTCGACCGGGAGGCCACTGGCGAGCCGGTCAAGCTCTTTCAGTAGTTCCGTCGAGCTGTCGATGGCGAGCACGCGAACGCCGCTGCGCGCGAGGGGAACGGCATGCATTCCAAATCCCGCGCCGAGATCGACGACCAGCGCGCCGGGCGGCAGCGGCAGGTTCAGCTCGGCGAGTTCGGCATTGCCGGCGTCGAGCGCCGCTTCGACGCTCCCCGACATCCATGCATACACCGGCGCGAGTAGCCGGGAGTAGTGGTCGGAAACTGAGCTCATGAATCGAAGAGTACTCCGGGAATCCGCATCGCCAATGCCACGATGGCGGCAAGATGCAGGACGACGATGGCCCTGAAGGTGTCCTGAAAACTGGCCTTCTTCGACTTGTGGAAGAAAAGGCGTTGCGCGATGAGCGCGCCGGGCCATCCTCCGGCAAAACTCAGCGCATGGAGAGTGCTTTCGCTGGTTCTCCATCGTCGATTCATGGCTGCAGATTTATCGAACGCGTAAACACAAAACGTAAGGAGACTTGCGGTCAGGTAAACGACTGGGATCAGCCAATTTAGCCTGCCCAAAGCTGTGAGAGTCGCGACCGTGCCAATGAACGATAAGGCAAACAGGCTTGCAGGCAGGACACCGCGCGGCTTCGGTTCCTTCTTCTCTCGGCCCGCGGGTTGCTCGCGAAAGAGCACATTTTCAGCGCGCGGCCGGCCTTGTTTATCCCACGTCAGCTGGTATGTGATCACATCCCCGTCGCGCGGTCGACGCGTGCGATACGAGAACGCGCGGATGTGCACGAAGGCGCGCAGACCGCCTTGATCCGGAGTTACGAAGCCGAATCCCTTGTCGTCGTTCCAGCTCGTCAACCGCCCTTGATCGCGCATGGTCCTTTGGGACTAACCAATTCCGCGGTTCGAGGTCGTGCCCGTCGCCTGCGCCGCGGCACTGGGCGCGCGCGCGATGCCGAGCTTTTTCATGCGATGACGCAACGTTGCGGGTTTCATGCCGAGCTTGAGCGCGGCGCCGTGATTGCCTTCGATGACCCAGTGCGTGGCGTTGAGCACCCGCAGGATGTGCTCGCGCTGGATGTGATGGAGCCCGGTGTTTTCGGTGTCATCGAGATTGATGGGCGGCGGTGCCGGCACCAGGATCCGGTGCACGCCCGTGGCTGCCGAAGCGACATCGACGCGCCCGTCAGGCGTATACGCCGCCAGAATTTCTGGCGAGATCTTGAGCAGTGGCGAGGTATTCAGGACGAGCGCGCGTTCGACGAGGTTTTCCAGTTCGCGCACGTTGCCGGGCCAGGAATATCTCGTGAGCGCAGCAAGCGTGTCGGGATCCACGCCATCGACGCGCCTGCCCACGCGCGACGCGTATTTATCCGCGAAGAATTGCAACAGCGCCGGGATGTCGTCTGGGCGCGTGCGCAGCGGCGGCAGGTCGATCGGAAAGACATTGAGTCTGTAATACAGGTCTTCGCGAAACCTGCCTTCATTCACTGCCTTGCGCAGATCGCGATTGGTCGTGACGATAATGCGTACGTCAATTCGCTCCTGCAGTGCCGGCAGCAGCTTGGCCTGGGCATCGGGCGCAAGCTCGGCGATTTCGTCGAGCAGGATTGTCCCGCCGCTCGCGAGATCGAGCGCGCCTTCACCGTCGGCAAACAACTCGAGCGTGCGCAGGCGCGAGGGCCGCGCCGCGCAGTCGAACTTTATGAAGGCGCTGTCGGTACGGCGGCTTGCTGCGTGGATGGCGCGCGCGAAAAGCTCTTTGCCAGTGCCCGTCTCGCCGCTGATGAGCACGGTCGCGTCCGTGGGCGCGACACGGTTCATCGTGTCGAGGGCACGCAGGAGCGCCGGGCTGGTACCGATGATCTCGCCCTGGTCGTGCAGGTGGCGATGCCGCGCAAGCAACCCGGCACGCTCGAGTTCCATGCGGCTCTCGCTGGCACGCCGCAATTGCTCGGCGCGCAGGCGCTGCAGTTCGCCGGAAGCGCGTCCCGCGAGGATTTCGCAGATCATTCGCTGGTGCGACGTCAGTGGCAGCGCATCCTGGCCGAAGGCGCACAGGTGGCCCAGCACCGCTCCATCGCCGCCGGTTATCGGTACGCCGTAGTAGCCGCGATAGTCCCGCGACGTGTGCGGAATCCTTCCCGCGCCGGATTCGTGATGCACGACTTCGCCACGCAGCACGGCCGCGCACGGTGTGCCCGCAAGGGGATATTCGTAGTTAGGCTGGGGAGCGCCGTCGGCGAACACCGCGAGCGTGCGTACGCGGCCTGGTTCGGCCGCGTGACTGATCAGTGCCGTCGATGCCTTGAGCGTGCGCGCGAACGCACGCGCCAGAGCGGTGTGCAGCCCATCACCACGCGCGCGCGAAGCCGACGCCGCGAGTTCGAGCAATCCGTCGAGTGTGTCGGTCCCTGACATTCCCTGCGACACCAGTAGATGAGAGTTGCGAGTATAGGCGAGGCACGCTGCGGCGCACATCCGTCGCGAAACACCCAACGCTGCGCCAACGCGGTGCGCGCAGGGGTTGGCCTGACTATTCGTAGCGCAGAGCGCCCGCGGGTTGCGCGCGCCACCGCCTGGCTGTGCGCGCTGACGGTCGTGAGGGCGATGATTAGGGCCGTGTTCTCGCTGGTGCTACCGGCGGCCTAACTTCTGATCGAGCGTCAGCGCACCGCCACCGCACACCGCCAGTACGGCGAGCATGAAGCCCCACAGCACGTGCTGCGCGAGCGCGGCTTCATATCCTTCGCTGCCGAGTACGTGCCAGTAGGAGATCACCGCGAGTGCGTTGACGGCGAAAAGTCCCAGCGCACCGACGCGAGTGAACAAGCCGAGCACCAGCAGCGTTGGGAACAGCAACTCCCCCAGGGTTCCAACGACAGCGGCAACGGTCGGTGGGAGCAGCGGCACCTGGTATTCCGAGTGAAAGAGTTCGAGCGTCACGTCCCAATGGGCGAGCTTCAGCCAGCCGGACTTCAGGAACTGCCAACTCACCCAGAGCCGCAGGACCAGCAGCAACCAGGGGCGCAAGGAGTCGAGGCCGCGCTCGAGGGCGGCATGGGGTCGAAAGACCTGCGTCAGGGTGTTCATCGCGGCTCCGGCGGAGTTTGTTAGTGCGGGAGACCGGCCCGGAGCGGCAGATATTTCGCTTTTTGGAATCTTTTCAAATGCTGTGATGGCATTGCCGCAACGATTTGGGAAGTCGATTGAAAGTCACGGAATCAAATACTTAAGTGGTGGATCGCGTGCCAAGGCGTGGAGTTGTTGGGAGGGTGCCACGCAGCCCACCAATTTCGGCATTCCGAACTGTCGCCATGTGGAGAAATTGCGCGGGACGGTTGCAGCAAATTGCGGTAATTTCGCCCGCAATCGGGGTTTGGGAGAGAAAAGCGATGCAACTGTCGCAAATGTGGCGAGAGCATCTTCAAGCGGGGTGTCCGCCCGAAATGCGCGCTCTGAACATCGCGGGTACGGCTGCCAGCGCACTGGATGAGGAAATCACGGCCTGCGTCAGCGCCTGCGTCACTCACTCGCTCAAGATGGATTCGCGAATCGAGCGGCGCCTGCATGACATCGCGCACGCGCTCGAAGACTTCGAAGGTCAGGGAACGCCTGAGGTCGCCGCCTATTGCCATCGGCTCAACAAACTCGTGAGCGCGGTGCTCGTGAATGCCAGCCCGGCGCAAGCTGCGCGTAGCGATGTGCCCGCGGGATCGGAGACTGACAAACAACCCGTGCGCCCGCGGATGCGCCGCCGATAGCGCCTACTTCGGCTCGAACTTGAGCGACACCCCGTTCATGCAATAGCGCTGACCGGTGGGCGCGGGGCCATCGTCGAATACGTGGCCGAGATGGCCACCGCAGTTCCTGCAGTGAACCTCCACGCGCGTCATGCCATGCGTCGTGTCCGAGTTGGTGGCCACGGCATTCGGCAGCGGCTGCCAGAAGCTGGGCCAGCCCGAGCCACTCTCGTACTTGGTGGTCGACTCGAACAGCGGCTGCCCGCAGGCGGCGCAATGAAACACACCGGTGCGCTTCTCGAAATTCAGGGGACTGGCGCCGGCGCGCTCGGTGCCGTGCTCGCGCAGCACGCGGAACTGATCGGCGGAAAGGACTTCGCGCCATTCCTTCTCTGATTTCTCGACCGGAAAAGTCTCGCTCGCCATCGTTTGCTCCTTCAGTAAATCCGTACCTGTGAGACCGGCGAGATGGGGATCTTATTGCCAAAAACAAAAAAGGGCGCATCGGTGAGATGCGCCCTTTGGAGTGCATGGGCCAAGTCCGGCCCCGTTTTCTAGGAAATGGGGCCTGCCCCCATCTACAGCAGCGGCACCAGCAGCAGCGCCACGATGTTGATGATCTTGATGAGCGGATTGATCGCCGGGCCCGCGGTGTCCTTGTACGGATCGCCGACGGTGTCACCGGTGACCGAAGCCTTGTGCGCGTCGCTTCCCTTGCCGCCGAAGTTGCCTTCCTCGATGTACTTCTTGGCGTTGTCCCAGGCGCCGCCGCCGGTGCACATCGAGATGGCGACGAACAGGCCCGTGACGATCGTACCGATCAGGAGGCCGCCCAGCGCGCGGATGCCGGCGCCCGGACCCATCAGCCAGGTCATGCCGAAGGCGATGACAACCGGAATCAGGATGGGCAGCAGCGAAGGAATGATCATTTCCTTGATCGCCGCTTTCGTCAGCAGGTCCACCGCTTTGCCGTACTCCGGCTTGGCCGTGCCTTCCATGATTCCCTTGATCTCGCGGAACTGGCGGCGAACTTCGTTCACCACCGAACCCGCGGCGCGACCCACGGCTTCCATGGCCATGGCGCCGAATAGATAGGGCACGAGGCCGCCGATGAAGAGGCCGATGATCACGGCCGGATCCGACAGCGAGAACTGCACCATCTCGCGGCCCGAGGCGAGCAGATGCGTCTCGAGGTTGTGAGTGTAGTCAGCGAACAGCACGAGCGCCGCGAGGCCCGCCGAACCGATGGCGTAACCCTTGGTCACGGCCTTGGTGGTGTTGCCCACCGCGTCGAGCGGGTCGGTGATGTCGCGGATCTTCTTGTCGAGCCCCGCCATCTCGGCGATGCCGCCGGCGTTGTCGGTGATTGGGCCGTAGGCGTCGAGCGCCACGACCATGCCGGTGAGCGACAACATGGCGGTCGCGGCGATGGCGATGCCGTACAGGCCGGCGAGCTCGTATGCGCCGTAGATCGCGAAGCAGATCGCGATCACCGGCAGCGCGGTCGACTTCATCGACACGCCGAGGCCGGAGATGATGTTGGTGGCGTGACCGGTCTGCGAGGCCGCGGCCACCTTCTGCACCGGCGAATACTCCGTCGCGGTGTAGTACTCGGTGATGACGATCATCGCCGCCGTGAGCGCGAGTCCGATGAGCGTGCAATAGAACAGGTGCCGCGACAGGTCCGGTTCGGCTTCGGTGTTCAGCACGAGCTTTTCCGTGATGAACCAGAATGCGACCGCGGAGATGAGGCCCGACACGATCACGCCCTTGTACAGCGCGTTCATGATCTTGCCGCCGTCCGAGGTCTTCACGAAGAAGGTGCCGACGATGGACGAAACGATGGACGCGGCGCCGAGCGCCAGCGGATACAACACGGCGTTTTCGCCCATGCCCGACATCATGAGGCCACCTAACAACATGGTGGCGACCAGCGTCACGGCGTAAGTCTCGAACAGGTCCGCGGCCATGCCGGCGCAGTCGCCGACGTTGTCACCGACGTTGTCGGCGATGACTGCCGGGTTGCGCGGGTCGTCTTCGGGGATGCCGGCTTCGACCTTGCCAACGAGATCCGCGCCGACGTCCGCACCCTTGGTGAAGATGCCGCCGCCGAGTCGCGCGAAAATGGAGATGAGCGAGCCACCGAAGGCGAGACCCACCAGCGCATGCAGCGCGGCGTCACGGC
>Ga0207682_10001033_pt1 | contig 12870 bp, 9 predicted proteins | sample KBSM63metaG_FD_184332 | JGI IMG/M metagenome (GOLD analysis project Ga0207682, IMG submission 184332) | Miscanthus rhizosphere microbial communities from Kellogg Biological Station, Michigan, USA - KBS M6-3 metaG (SPAdes) (version 2) | ecosystem: Host-associated > Plants > Roots > Rhizosphere >... | reverse complement strand
GGATTGAACTTTGCGCGGATTCCGGCAGTCATTGAGTCAGTGATGGCAACCACCTCGGGCGGCGCAATCCGCGATCTCGACGACGTGCTGGCGGCCGACGCCGAAGCGCGCGACCGTGCTTCCTCCTTTATCCGGCCCCGCGCCGTGCACGCCTAAGGACCCTCGATGGAAATCGGCTGGAGCGCCCTCTGGTTCATCATCGCCGTGAGCTTGCTGGTCACGGTGCATGAGTTCGGACATTTCTGGGTGGCGCGCAAGCTCGGCTTCAAGGTGCTGCGATTCTCGGTCGGCTTCGGCAAGCCGCTCTACAAGCGCGTGGGTCCCGCGCCCGATCACACGGAATTCGTCATTGCCGCGCTGCCGCTCGGCGGCTATGTGCGCATGCTCGATGAGCGCGACGGCGAAGTACGCCCCGAAGATCTGCCGCGTGCGTTCGGCAGCAAGCCTCCCTGGCAGCGAATCCTGGTCATGCTGGCGGGACCCGCGGCGAACATCCTGTTCGCCGTCGTCGTTCTCTGGGCCATGTTCTGGAGCAACGGCATCAAGTCGCACATCCCGGTAGTCGGCGACGTGCTGCTCGGCTCGCCAGCCGCCGCGGCGGGACTGCGTAGCGGCGATCAATTCGTGAGCATTGGCGGTGAACCCATCAAGGATCACGGCGACGTGGTTCTCGGTTTGTTAGACATGCTGAGCGACGAAGGCAGCACCGATATCGACGTGCGCGGCCGCGACGGCCAGTTGCGCCACCTGCACCTCAGCGTCCCGGATTCCGCGCAGCGCCTCAAACTCACGGAGCAGCCGGCGCTGTTTCGGGGGCTCGGTTTCAATTTCTGGATGCCACCGCTGCCGGCGCGCCTGGGCGAGGTCATCGAAGGTGGGCCTGCGGAGCTCGCGGGTCTCAAAGCGGGCGATCTCATCGTCGCCGTCAATGGCACGCGGATCGGCAACTACAAGGAACTCGCCGAATACATCAATGCACGGCCGGGTCAGGCCGCGACAATCGCTGTTCGGCGAGCGAACGCCAACCTCAACTTCCGCGTGAACATTGCTAGCGAAAAGAACGGCGATCGCATCATCGGTCGCATCAAGATCAAGGAAGACGTGTCCGTGGTTCCTGACTATCCAGCCGAGCTGACGACCCATGTCGCGCTCGGCCCGCTCGAAGCACTCGGTGCTTCAGCGAATCGCGCATGGGATCTCACCGCCGCGCAGACGAAGTTCTTCGTACGCATGCTTACCGGGCATGTCTCCATCAAAAATCTCTCGGGTGCGGTGTCCATAGCCGAGTACGCGGGTGAAACCGCGCATGCCGGGCCGGAGAGCTTCATCACGCTTCTCGTGTTGTTGTCGCTGTCGCTCGGTTTTCTCAATCTTTTGCCGATACCGATCCTCGATGGCGGCCAGATCGTGTTCCAGATCGTCGAATGGGCGAAGGGTCGCCCTTTATCCGATCGCACTATGATGGTCGGTCAGCAGGCTGGCCTGCTGTTGCTGGTTCTGCTGATGGGCGTCGCCTTGTTCAATGACATTTCCGGCATTGCCGCGCGTCCGTAAAAAATAATTCAGGGGTTCATCTTGATCACGAGGTTCGCGAGTCTTTGTGTTGCCAGTGCGCTTCTGCTGGCGGCGCCACTGCATGCCCAGGAGGGGCCCGCGTTCACTGTCGGCGACATCCGTGTCGAAGGTCTGCAGCGCGTGACTGAAGGAACGGTCTACAACTATCTACCGATCAACATCGGCGACACCCTGTCGGCGCAACGTGTCCGCGAGGCGGTGCGCGCGCTCTATGACACCGGCTTCTTCCGTGACGTCGAGTTGCGCCGTGATGGCAGCACACTGATCGTGGTGGTCAACGAACGCCCGACCATCGAGAGCTTCGAGCTCAAGGGCAACAAGGACATCAAGGACGAAGACCTGCACAAATCGCTGAAAAATGTAGGCCTCGCTCAGGGCAAGACTTTCGATCGCTCCGTGCTGGAGGACGTCAAGTCGTTCCTGCAAGACCAGTACGGTGCGCGCGGCAAGTACGCCGCGCGCATCGACACCACGGTCGAGGACGTGCCGGGCAACAAGGTCAAGATCAAGATCAACATTGTCGAAGGCAAGAGGGCCAAGATCCGCCAGATCAACATTGTTGGAAATCACACCTTCAAGGAAAAGGACATCCTCGAGGCCTTCGCGCTCAAGACGCCCAATCTGCTCTCGTTCTACAAGCAGGACGATCGCTATTCGCGCGAGTCGCTCACCGGTGACCTGGAAAAGCTGCGCTCTTTCTATATGGACCGCGGCTACGCGAACTTCGACGTGGAATCCACCCAGGTCGCCATTGCCCCGGAAAAGGACGACATCTTCATCACGGTGAACGTCAACGAGGGCGAGGTGTTCAAGGTCAAGGAAGTGAAGCTCGCCGGTACCTTCTCGGTGCCCGAACCTTTGCTGCGGCGATACGTGCTCGTGCAGCCCGGCGACACCTTTTCGCGCAAGGTCATCACGGCCACCCAGGAACTACTGCAAAACCGACTCGGTGAAGACGGGTTCGCATTCGCCAAGGTCGATCCGGTGCCGACCACCATGGGCGACCCCAAGAACAAGGAGCTCTCGCTCACCTTCTTCGTCGATCCAGGCAACCGCGTCTACGTGCGCCACATCATTTTCAACGGCGTCACCAAGATCAACGACGAAGTGCTGCGGCGTGAAATGCGCCAGCTCGAGGGCGGCTGGCTCTCGAATGCCGCACTCGATCGCTCGAAGCAGCGCCTCGAGCGCCTGCCGTACATCACAAAGGTCGAATCGGAAACCAAGCCGGTAGCTGGTTCCACTGACCTCGTCGACGTCAATTACGAGATCGAGGAAGGTCCGTCGGCACAGCTGGGCGGCGGCATCGGTTACTCGGAGTCGCAGTCGTTCATTCTCAGCGGCAACTACGCCGATGCGAATTTCCTGGGGACGGGCCGCCGGGTCTCAGTGGACCTCAATTCCGGGGCATACAGCAAGGTGTACGGCATGTCGGTGACCGAGCCTTACTTCACGCCAAACGGCGTGGGGCTCACTGGCAACGTGACCTATCGCGACCAGACGCAATTCGTCTCGGCCTCGTCTGACTTCTCATCGGAGACCATCGGCGCCGGGTTCGATGTGGGTTATCCGATCGGCGAGAACCAGGGCATTCGCATGGGACTGCAGTTCCAGAAGTCGAGCCTGCTCACCAGCGAAGGCAGCAGCGCGCGCCAGTCGATCACCTGGGTCGCGTTGAATGGCGATTCATCGCATGAATGTCTCGACTACGACCCGACGATTCCTTCATGCGACGTCTCGTTGTGGAGCACCGAATACAACACGGTCGAGTTCAATACGTCCTGGAATTACGACTCGCGCAATCGCTCGCTGTTTGCCGATCGCGGCATGCGGCATTCATTCGGCATCGCCTATGCACTTCCGGGTTTGAGCGACGTGGAGTACTACGTCGCGAGCTACGAATTCATCAAATACGTGCCACTGTTCGGCAGGTTCACGCTGCAGTTCGGCGCCGATCTCGCCTACGGCATGGACATCGGTGAGACGACGGCCTTGCCGCCGTACCGGCAGTTCTACGCCGGTGGTCCTGAGACGGTGCGCGGATACAGGGAAAGCCGCCTGGGCCCGAAGGACGATTTCGGCCGCCCGTTTGGCGGCAATCTCAAGGTTACAGGCAGGGCCGAAGTGATCATTCCGCTGCCGCAGAAATTCCAGTCCTCAGCGCGTCTGTCGTGGTTCTACGATATCGGCAACGTCTTCTCGACGGGCAATCGTTACGTGTTCCTCGGCCGCGGTGGTCAGCCGACCAAGTACGAGTTCGAGTATGATAAATTGAAGCATTCGACGGGCATTGCAGTTCAATGGCTCGCACCGCTGGGTGTGTTCCGCTTCAGCTATGCCTTGCCGCTGAACGCCTACAAGGGCGATTTCAACACCTATCCGGACGAGACAGAAGAATTCCAGTTCTCGGTCGGTCAGGCTTTCTAAGAGGTATCTCCTGTGCAGGTTTCTTTCCGCAAAATTTTTCTGGGTTCCCTGATCGCGGCAACGTTTGCCATGCCCGCCGCCGCCGAGATCAAGATCGGCGTCGTCGACATCGCCAAGTTGTTTGCGGAGTCGCCGCAGGCCAAGGTCGTACAGGAAGGCCTGCGCGCCGAATTTCAGCCGCGTCTCCAGCAGCTGGTCGCGCAGGAGCAGGCGCTCAAGACCCGCAACGACAAATATCAGAAAGATCTGGCCACCATGGCGGCGGATCAACGCACCAAGGCCGAAAAAGATCTGCGCGACAGCGCGCGCGAGATCGAGCGCAAGAAGGCCGAGCTGCAGGACGACTCGAACGCCAAGCGCCAGGAAGAAATGAACAAGCTGCAGCGCCTGCTGTTCGGCGAAGTCAGTGAATACGCCAAGGCGCAGGGCTACGACGTCGTGATCGCGGAAGGCGTGCTCTACGCGACTCCGGCGGTCGACATCACTGCGGCCGTGCTGAACGTGCTGAAGACGAAGCCTGTCGCTGCCGCGGGAGCAACTGCCCCGGCTCCCAAGCCACCCGCGAAGCCTTAAGAGAACGTTCCCTTCTGGGCGTTCGCCGGCCGCTACCCATGACGCTCGGCGAGCTGGCGGTCCGTTTCGGGTGCGAGCTGCGCGGCGATCCGTCCGCGGTCGTGGACTCCGTCGCGGCTCTGTCGCAGGCGGGGCCGCGGTCGATCACCTTCCTCGCCAATCCCAAGTACGTCGCGCAACTGGCTGGGACCCGCGCCGGCGCCGTCATACTCGACGCCAAGGCAGCCGGCTCCTCGCCGGTACCAGTCCTGATAGCGACCAATCCCCATGCCACTTACGCGCGTGTCGCGATGCTGCTGCATCCTGATCCGCCGCTCGAACCTGGGGTCCATCCAGCAGCGACGGTCGCGAAGGGCGCCCACGTCGACGCTTCGGCGCAGATCAGCGCGCAGGCCTGTGTCGGTGAGGGCGTGCGAATCGGTGCGCGCTGTTACGTTGGCCCGGGCGTCGTCGTCGAACGCGGTGCTGTCATCGGCGATGACACACGCCTGGTCGCGCGCTCGTTCATCGGGCATCACGTGGTGCTGGGGCGCCGCTGCATCGTGCAGCCGGGCGCCGTGATCGGCGCCGATGGATTCGGTTTCGCGCCCGAGAGAGGCACTTGGGTCAAGGTGCCGCAGATCGGCAGCGTGAACGTCGGTGACGATGTCGAAATCGGCGCCAACACCACCATTGACCGAGGCGCGCTCGAAGACACCGTCATCGAAGAAGGCGTCAAGATCGACAACCTCATCATGATCGCGCACAACTGCCGCATCGGCGCCCATTCCGCGCTGGCCGCGGGAGTCGCCATCGCGGGGAGCACCGTCGTCGGGAAGCGCTGCATCCTCGGTGGCAGGGTGGGCCTCACCGGTCACATCACCTTGTGCGACGACGTGGTAGCACTCGGAACCTCATTCATCTCACACTCCATCTCGAAGCCGGGCGTGTATTCTTCCGCGCTGCCGAGCGAGGAGGCGGGTGTATGGCGCAGGATCGTCGGCCGCATCAAGCGCCTCGACCTGATGGCCAAGCGGCTGCGCGCGCTCGAGAAACACACGGGCTTCAGTGCGGCGGACAAAGATTCTTCCGAGGACTAACTAAATGAGCGAGTCGATCTCACTCGACCACATGAACGTCAGGCGCCTGCTGCCGCATCGCTATCCATTCCTGCTGGTCGACCGCGTACTGGAGTGCGTCAAGGGCGAGAGCATCAGGGCGATCAAGAACGTCACTGCCAACGAACCTTTCTTTCCCGGGCACTTCCCGCATCGGCCGGTGATGCCCGGCGTAATGATCATCGAAGCGCTCGCGCAGACCGCGGGTCTTCTGGCGTTCGTCACCGCCGACGTGGTGCCGGACGATTCCACGCGCTTCTTCTTCGTCGGCATCGACAAGGCGCGGTTTCGCAAGCCGGTCGAGCCGGGTGATCAGCTGATCCTCACCGCGAAGCTCGAGCGCGCCATTCGCGGCATCTGGAAGTTCACCACCGTGGCCTACGTGGGCGACAATGAGGTAACTTCCGCAGAAATGATGGTTGCACCCGAAACCAACAAGACGTCGGCAAAGGCAACGCCCGCGTGAGCGGCATCGATCCACGCGCCATCGTGTCGCCGCAGGCGGAGCTTGCGCCCGATGTCTCGGTGGGGCCGTTCACCGTCATCGAAGCGGGAGTGCGCATCGGCGCCGGCACCTGGATCGGGCCGCATGCGGTCATCAAAGGCCCCACGACGATCGGCGCCGACAACAAGATCTTTCAGTTCGCGTCCATCGGTGATGCGCCGCAAGACCTCAAGTACAAGGGCGAGCCCACGCGGCTCGAAATCGGCGATCGCAACGTGTTTCGCGAGTTCACCACCATGAACCGCGGGACGGTGGGCGGCGGCGGCGTCACCGTCATCGGCAACGACAATCTCTTCATGGCTTTTACGCACGTTGCGCACGACTGCCGTGTCGGCAGCAAGTGCGTGATGGCTAACTACGCCACGCTCGCCGGGCACGTGGTGCTCGGTGACTGGGTGATCATGGGTGGTTATGCCGGCACGCACCAGTTCACCAAGATAGGTGCGCACGCCTTCCTGGGCAACAATTCCGCAGCGACGCGCGACGTGCCGCCCTATGTGATGGCCGTCGGTACGCCCGCAGTCCCGCATTCGATCAACTCGGAAGGCCTGAAGCGGCGAGGTTTCACGCCCGAGCAGATCCGCAATCTCAAGAACGCTTATCGCGTGCTGTACCGTTCCGACCTGAAGCTCGTCGACGCAGTGGCCGAGCTCCAGTCGCGCGTGCCCACGCAGCCTGAGCTCAAGATCTTCGTCGACTTCATCGGCGAGTCCACGCGCAGCCTCGTGCGTTAAGCCTGCGAACCTGGGAGCCGGCTTTGCGCATCGCATTGGTCGCGGGCGAGACTTCCGGTGACACCCTGGGCGCCGCGCTCATCGACGCGCTGCGCCGCCGCTTCCCCAAGGCCGAATTCGCCGGTGTGGCGGGTCCGAAAATGCGGGCCGCCGGCTGCACGGCCTGGCACGACATCGACGAGCTCGCGGTCATGGGGCTCACCGAAGTCATCACCCACCTGCCGCGGCTCATGCGCCTGCGAGCAAAAGTGCGCTCGCGGATCCTCGACTGGCGCCCCGACGTATTCGTCGGCGTCGATTACAAGGAATTCAATCTCGGCCTGGCGCGACAACTCAAACGCGCAGGTCTCGCCACCGTCCAGTATGTGAGTCCGCAGGTCTGGGCCTGGCGCCAGGGACGCGTGCGCACGATCGGCGAGTCGGTCGATCTGGTGCTGTGCCTGTTCCCGTTCGAACCGGATTTCTATCGCGAGCATGGCGTGCGCGCCGCGTTCGTCGGTCATCCGCTCGCCGACCAGATTCCGCTCGAGGTGGATCGCGCCGCGGCGCGGGCCGAGCTCGGCCTTCGCGCGAGCGATCGCGTACTTGCGGTGTTGCCCGGCAGCCGCCGTAGCGAAGTCGAAAAGCTTGCGGACGTATTCGCCGGCGCTGCCGAATTGCTGGCAGTCCGCGTGCCCGGATTGGTCAGCGTCGCGCCCATGGTCACTCCATCCCTGCGTGACTTGTTTGCCGGGCGCTGTGCAGAAATCGCGCCCACGGCCCGCGTGCGCATGCTCGACGGGCAGGCGCGACGCGCTCTTGCGGCAGCCGACGTGGTGCTGGTGGCCTCTGGCACCGCGACGCTCGAAACAGCGCTGTTCGGGCGTCCCATGGTCGTTGCCTACAAGCTGGGCTTCATCACCGCCTTCCTGTTGCGTACGCTCGGCATGGTGAAGATCCAGCATTTCTCCCAGCCCAATCTGCTCGCAGGCAAGGAGCTGGTGCCGGAGTTTTTCCAGGAGGCGGCGAGCGCCGCGAACCTGGCGAATGCACTGGCACGCTGGCTGGATCATCCTGACGAAGTGATGCACGTACAGCGCGAATTCGCGGCGATCCACAGACGCCTGCGCTGCGATGGCGCCGAACGCGCCGCAGCCGAAATCGGCGCACTGTTGGAAGCACGGGCGGCGCAGCCATGAAAGTGCGCGTGCGTCTGCGCGTGGCCGGTGTCGACGAGGCGGGGCGCGGGCCACTCGCGGGCCCGGTGGTGGCGGCGGCAGTGATCCTGAATCCATCGCGGCCGATTCGTGGACTTGCGGACTCCAAAGTGCTCGAGCCCGACGAGCGCGAGCGACTGGCACTGCTCATCCGTGAGCGGGCGCTGTGTTACTCAGTCGCCTGGGCCGACGCCGAAGAAATCGACAGCATCAACATCCTGCAGGCCACCATGCTGGCCATGCGCCGAGCTTTGTTAGGTCTCGCCGTGCCGCCCCAGCAGGTGTTTGTGGATGGCAATCGCTGTCCCTGTCCGGACGGCCTCGGCTTTGAATGTCTCTTCAAGGCCGTGATCAGCGGCGATGCGCTGATGCCGTCCATCAGTGCGGCCTCGATCCTCGCCAAAACCACGCGCGACGCGCTCATGCGCGATCTCGACGATCGTTATCCGGGCTTCTCGCTCTCCGGGCACAAGGGATATCCGACGCCTTCGCACGTGGCCGCGCTCAATGCACTGGGGCCGAGTCCGTTACACCGGCGCAGCTTCGCACCGGTCCGCGTGGGCGCGATTTTCCACGCGGTGATGATCGAAGAGTAGTTCGGCTTTCAGCGCGTGGCTTTGGCGACCAGCGGTGGGTCAGCCGCCTTGGGACACGGGAACCTGCCCGCGTTGCCGCGAATCCACGCCGCCAGTGCGCGCGAATCGAGCGGCCTGCTCATGAAGTAGCCCTGGGCATCGTCGCAACCCAGCGTTCGCAGCATGTTCCACACGGCCAGGTCTTCGACGCCCTCGGCCACCACCTGCAGTCCGAGGTTGTGCCCGAGATCGATGGTGGAGCGCACGATGGTCGAGATCTCCTGGTCGGTCGCCATGCGCGAGATGAAGGATTGATCGATCTTGAGCTCCTGCACCGGCAATTTCATGATGTACGACAGCGACGAGTATCCCGTGCCGTAATCATCGATGGAGAGTTTCACGCCGAGCTCGGCAAGTCGGTCGAGAACCTTCTGCGCATGACCCGGGTCGTCCATGAATCCGCTCTCGGTGATCTCCAGGCACAGCAGGCCCGGGGTAACGTCGTGTTCGGCGAGCAGCTCGGCCACGTGTTCGGGCAACTCGCGGTTCATGAGATCGCGCGCCGAGATGTTCACCGACACCTGCAGCGCAAGTCCCTCGCGCAACCATTCGCCACACTGCCGTATCGCCTCTCGCAGCACCCAGCGGGTCAGTAGTTTGATATAGCCGGTGTGTTCGGCGAACGGAATGAATTGTGCCGGTGAGACCAGGCCGCGCGTCGGATGCTCCCAGCGGATCAGCGCTTCGACCGCGCTGACGTGTGACGACCGCAGTGAAACCTTCGGCTGGTAGTACAGGCGCAGCTCGTTGTGCTCGACCGCGCGCCGCAGTTCGCTGAGCAGCGACAGGTGCTCCTGCTGGCTGGTGTCGTAGTGCTGCTCGTAGGTGGTGAAGCCGGTCTTGTTGCGCTTGGCTGCGTACATGGCGATGTCGGCGTTGCGCACCAGCGTTTGCGCGTCCTGCCCGTGCTCGGGGAAATGCGCGATGCCGATGCTGGTGCCGACGTCGAGCGGTTGCCCCTCGAAGAGGATCGGCGACTCCAGCGCGGCGATGATCTGCCGCGCCGTCGCGGCGAAGTCCATGTCGCCCGCGTGCCGCACCAGGATCGCGAATTCGTCGCCACCCAGGCGTGCGATGCATTCGGCGTGTTTCACCGTGTCCTGCAGACGCGTGCTCACTTCGCGCAGCACGTGATCGCCCACGCCGTGTCCGAGCGTGTCGTTCACGTACTTGAAGCGGTCGAGGTCCATCATGAGGATGGTCAGCTTGAGTCTGCCGTCGCGTGCCTGCGTGATGGCGTGTTCGAGTGCGTTCGAGAAACGCGAGCGATTGGCGAGATCGGTGAGTGGATCTTCATAGGCGAGCTTGAGAATGCGTTTTTCGCGATCGGCGATGCTGCCGCGCATGTGATTCAGGCTGGAGGCGAGCACACCGATCTCGTCGCTGCGCCGCACATCGACCGGTGCGCCGTAGTCGCCTTGCTCGATGCGTGCGGCGGCGCTCGCGAGGGTTTCGAGAGGCCGCGTAATATTCCGCGCCACCGCAATGCTGCCGATGATGGAGAGCACCAGGCTCAAGGCCGCAAGCACGATGAGGGTATTGCGCAGCCGCTCGAATGCGGCCAGCGCGTCCTCGAGCGAGCGGTGCAAGACCGCGACGATGCGTCCGTCGTGCTTGTCGGCGTTGAGTGGAATCACCAGCGCCTGATGGTCGATGCCCGCGATGTTCATGACCAGGTGCGACGCTGACTCGGAACGCACAGGCATGTTGTGCAGCAGCGCCTGCTGCGCGCGCTCGTCGAGCGTCGAGGCCAGCATGCGCCGGGCCGGCGGCGCCGCCTCGAGCGTGAACGACACTTCGAGCTCGGTGAGCTGGCGCAGATCGCGCGCCAATGCATCGTCGACCGGGAATCCCATCACCACCCAGCCGATGGGCAGCGGTGCGAGCACCGGTACCGACACCAGCTGGAACGCGTCGCCGTCGAGGACTTCCAGGCTGGCGCCAGGCGCATTCTTGCCAAGCAGCTCGGGGAATTCGAACGATCGCGCGACGCCGCGCGGCTGCTGCAGCGTGTCCGCGACCACCACGCCTTTGAGATCGACGAATACCATGGCGGTCGCGCCGATTCGTGCGCCATGGTTGGCGAGCACGGAGGCAATGGTGCCGGTGTCGTGCGTGGCGATTGCTTCGCGAAACGCGAAGTCGCCGGCGAGCACCCTCGCGGAGAGCTTGAGCTTCTCGGAATTCTGATCGAGCAGGCGCGCGAACACGCGCTGACCGACGTTGAGTTCCTCGGCGACCTTGGTCTGCGCGTTGCGTGAATTGGCGGCGTTGACGAACCAGAAAGCCGCGATCTGCACCAGGGCGAGCAGTGCGACAAAGAACACGATGATGCGCGTCTGAAGACGCTGAATGCGCATCAAGACACGGCCGTCGGCGGCAAAGCCATGAAGGTCCCTGGAACACGCTCGGAAATAGACCGAAATTATCGTGGGTTTCGGGTTCTAGGCCGTTGAAACAACTCACAAGTTCACAGAACCTCGAGCGTCGCCGCAAGCGGGAGTGTGATGCCTCTCCCACTTTGGCATGTCGATTCTCAGGGTGACCCTACGCGTAACCGGGCGGGGAACCGGAGTGGGTTTCGCCTGCATCTCGTTGAATCTTTTTGCCAACACGATTAACGCGCGGGTTCGTGTGTAAACTCGCGCGCCATGTCGTCCGCCCGTTTCGTACACCTGCGCCTGCACACCGAATATTCGCTGCAGGACAGTGTGGTGCGCATACCGGAGCTGGTGGAACGCGTCGCCGCGCTCGGCATGCCCGCGGTCGCAGTCACCGATCAGAACAATCTGTTTGCGATGGTGAAGTTCTATCGCGAGGGATTGAAGCTCGGCGTCAAGCCCATCATCGGTGTAGATGTCCTGCTGCGCGCTGGCGAACGCCAGCCGCCCAACCGGCTGACGCTGCTCTGCAAGGATCCAGGCGGCTACCAGAATGTTGCCGACCTGGTTACGCGCGCCTGGCTCGAGGGGCAGGATCGCGGCGTACCGCTGCTCGATCGAAGCTGGCTCGATGCGAAGACCACCACGGGATTGATCGCGCTCTCAGGGTTTGCGGAAGGCGACGTGGGTCGGGCGTTCACGAACGGCCGGGACGCCGATGCGCTGATCCTGGCGCGCGACTGGCAGGCGCTGTTCGGTACGCGGTATTACCTCGAGCTGCAGCGCCTCGGACGCGCGGATGACGAGGCGCTGATCGCCAAGACCGTCACCCTGAGCCAGAAGACTGGCATCCCGGTCGTCGCCACCAACGACGTTCGTTTTCTCGCTGCCAGCGATTTCGAATCGCACGAGGCGCGCGTCTGCATTTCCGATGGCGCGCTGCTCACCGATCCGAACCGCGCCCGCAAGTACACCGCGGCGCAATACCTGCGTACGCCCGCGGAGATGGCCGAGCTCTTTGCCGACATCCCGGAGGCGTTGACGAATTCCGTGGAGATTGCGCGGCGCTGTTCGCTGCCGCTCAAGCTCGGTGAGTCCAGGCTCCCTAACTACCCTCTGCCGGAAGGCACGACCGTCGAGGCGCACATCCGCGCCGAGGCGGAACGCGGATTCGCGCAACGCGAGAAGGTGTTCGACGCGGCACAGGTCGCGCGCATCACCGAATACCGTGACCGGCTGCAGCGCGAGCTTGGCGTCATCTGCCAGATGGGCTTCCCCGGTTACTTCCTGATCGTCGCCGATTTCATTCGCTGGGCGCGCGCGAACGGCGTGCCCGTGGGGCCCGGCCGCGGCTCGGGCGCCGGATCGCTCGTGGCCTACAGCCTCGGCATCACCGACATCGACCCGCTGAAATACGACCTGCTGTTCGAGAGGTTCCTCAACCCGGAACGCGTGTCGATGCCCGACTTCGACATCGACTTCTGCATGGACGGGCGCGATCGCGTCATCGAATACGTCTCGCAGAAGTATGGGCGCGAGCGCGTCTCGCAGATCATCACCTACGGCACCATGGCCGCGAAGGCGGTGGTGCGCGACGTCGGCCGCGTGCTCGGCATGGGCTACGGTTACGTCGACAAGATCGCCAAGCTCATTCCGTTCGAGCTCGGCATCACGCTCGATGACGCCATCGAGAAAGAGCCCGAACTCAAGCGCCTCTACAAGGAAGACGAAGAGGTCAAGAATCTCA
>Ga0207682_10001031_pt1 | contig 12883 bp, 16 predicted proteins | sample KBSM63metaG_FD_184332 | JGI IMG/M metagenome (GOLD analysis project Ga0207682, IMG submission 184332) | Miscanthus rhizosphere microbial communities from Kellogg Biological Station, Michigan, USA - KBS M6-3 metaG (SPAdes) (version 2) | ecosystem: Host-associated > Plants > Roots > Rhizosphere >... | reverse complement strand
CGCCTTGATCCACCACATCGCATAGGTGGCGAGGCGGAACCCCTTCTCGGGCTCGAAGCGTTTGACCGCCTGCATCAGGCCGACATTGCCTTCCGAGACCACCTCGGAAATCGGCAGGCCATAGCCGCGATAGCCCATGGCGATCTTGGCGACGAGGCGAAGATGGCTGGTGACGAGCTTGTGCGCGGCTTCGCGATCGCCGTGCTCACGCCAGCTGCGCGCCAGCATGTATTCTTCCTGCGGTTCCAGCATAGGGAACCGACGGATTTCATCGAGATAGTGTGAAAGGCCGGATTCGGCCTTGAGTGCCGGCAATGCGGCGGTGCGGGCCATGACAGCGCCCTCCTTACATGCCCCCGTTTGATCGGCAGGCGGGTTGTCGCCGCCGCTCCCCGAGCCGACGGCACATTTGATGTTGCGACCGCGAAGTCCCTCGATCGCAACTGCAGCATACCGGCTTGACCGGGCGAAAGATAGGCTTGCGCCCGTCACGTCACTGTGACGCGCAGTTAACGCCCAAGCCTTTGATGCGGCTGGTCTATTTCCGCGGCTCGTGACCCTGCCTCACGGGCTTTCCGCGCGCAGGGCATCTCGTAAACGACGCAAATCGCCCGGCAGTTCCGATTGGAACTCCAGGACTTTGCCGGTTTCGGGGTGCTCAATAGCCAGCAGATAAGCATGCAAAGCCTGTCTGCCAAGGGCTGACAGGGCGTCGCGGGCCATTGGAGCAAGCAGGCTCGCCTTGGTCCTGAATCCGGTGCCGTATGTGGCGTCCCCGAGGATTGGATGCCCCAAATGCGCCAGATGCACGCGGATCTGGTGGGTGCGCCCGGTCTCCAGGGTGCAGGCGAGCAGGCTGGCGCCCGGGGTCTTGGCGCCGGGCGGGGTGAAACGCTCAAGCACCTGCCAATGGGTGACGGCCGCACGCCCGTTGCTGCGGACCGCCTGTTTGTCACGCGCTTGCGGGTGGCGGCCGAGCGGAGCGTCAATCGTGCCTTTCGGCTTTCCAGGTGCGCCCCAGACGACTGCGAGATAGCCGCGCCGGAGCGGGCCTTCGCCTTTTTCGGCGAATTGCTTCGCCAGTGCGCGGTGTGCCTTGTCGGTCTTCGCCACAATCATGAGGCCGGTCGTGTCCTTGTCGAGGCGGTGAACAATTCCAGGCCGCTTGACCCCGCCAATGCCCGACAGGCTGTCGCCGCAATGGGCAATCAGCGCATTGACCAAAGTGCCGCTCGCGTGGCCGGCGGCCGGGTGGACGACCAGATCCTTCGGCTTGTCGATGACAATGATCGCATCGTCTTCGTAGACAATAGTGAGCGGAATCTCTTCGCCTTGCGGCACCGCGGGTTCGGGTGGCGGGAGCGAGACCTTCACCATATCTCCCGATTTGACCGCTGCCGCCGGATCGCGGATCGTGCGTCCGGCGATCGTGACGTGGCCAGCGACGATCAATGCCTTCAGGCGCGAACGCGATAACTGCGCGAGATGCGCGGCAAGCACGCGATCGAGCCTCAGGCCGGCTTCATCGGCACCGATCGTGACCGTCTCGGTTGAATCATCTCGCATGGCTCAAGCAATGTCTGGCGACGCCGAAAAACCTCTCGATCCGGAAGCGGCGCGTGTCGTCGCCAAAGTGCGCCGGCTCTTGATGATTGCAACCATGACCACCTTCATCGCCGTTGCCGCCGTTATCGCGGTCATCGGCTACCGTGTTTTCCGGGGCGAGGAAAGGGCGCAGGCTCTACAATCCGTTTCTGCCACTCTGCCCGCCGGGACCAAGGTGCTATCGAGTGCGATCGGAGAGGGGCGTCTTGTCCTTACCGTCGAGGTCAACGGCGCAATCGAGCTGCTCAGTTTCGAGTTGAACACCCTCAGGCCACTTGGACGGGTTCGGCTGGGACAGTGAATTGCACGTTACAGCGCACGAATTTTCTCCAAGACGGGAAGCAGGTACGTGACAAATTTTTCAGAGTCCTCGCTCATCGGGAAATGGCCCAGTCCTTTCATGATTGTGGCTGGTGCGCCCGTGCGTTTGGCAATGTCGAGCATTGCCTCGGCTGTGCAGGAATAGTCATATTCGCCTGTCAGCAGGAACAGCGGGCAACGTTTGACGTCGATCTGATCGAGCCTGTCCCGGATGTCGCCATCGGGAGTCGTGTAGAAATAGAGGTCGCCTTTAAACACGCCCGGGCCGCTCTGCATGTAGTGCCATAGCGTTTCCCAGCGTTCAGTTGCAGCTACAGTCGGCGCGATCAGGCCGGAGATTACGCCGGCGCAGACCATTCCGCCGTGCACGTCGGGTCGGTTGAGCCAGGACAGATCATAGTAAGCCTCTGCGTAGGGCGCCGACTCCAATCCTATCAATGCGCGAAAGCGGTCCGGATGCTGATGCGCGAGATGCAGCACAATGCGGCCGCCGATCGAGCAGCCCATCACAATGGGTTTCTCAAGCTCGAGAGCGTCAATAACGTCAAGGATCAGACGCACGTAATCGGGCGCAGTCAGCTGATATTCGCGGTCTTGCCAGCCAGCAGGCGGCGAAGTCTTGCCATGCCATGGCATGTCGAAAGTGATCACACGGAAGTTGTTCGTGATGCGCTTGTCGTTGAGCAAGCCTCGATACTGGCGGGTGTCGGCGCCCGCCGTATGCATGCAGAGCATCGGAATGCCCTGTCCGGCCTCCTCAACATACAGGCGATGCGGTTGTCCCAGCAGATCGCAGCGCAGATAGCGGCCGGTAATTGTTTCGTAGTGTGGGGTCATCGTTTGCCCTCCCGTCGCGGGGCAGCGATGACGTCTTTGAAATAGAGCAGGTTGGCCATGAATGGATGCAGGTCGCCTTCGACCTGCATGAGTTTCTGCTTCACCAGTGCGAAAATATCGGTGTAACCGCGTGGCGGCAGTGGCTGCCAGAATTTCTCCCAGACACTCCGCGAGGCCCGCAGGCAAAAACTGTAGTTGGGTGTGATGAACGGCCCCTGCGCGACCTCGGTCACGCGGCCATCCTGCACACGCAGCAATGTGTGGGCGTCATCTATGGCAATCATGAAGGTGGTGTCGACGAAGCGGCCACGATTAACGAGCCTGGCATCGCTGTTCACCAGGCTGGCGATGTTATCGATCATGCGTCGTGCTCCCTGCGGATGGTGCAGCGTGGAATGACGCGGTAATTCCCGCAAGAACCTTGGCGGCACGCTTGCAGCGCAGGCAGATCAAGGCTATTTCGTGGGTCTGACGCTCCCTTCGTCTAGCGGCCCAGGACGTCGCCCTCTCACGGCGAAAACAGGGGTTCGAGTCCCCTAGGGAGCGCCAATTTTTCACACACTTCCAACCGCTGTGGACCGGCGTCACCAGCCAATTAGACCGGATGACTAGGCCCGTGTTTTATGCCGCTATCGTCTATTGGAATGCCCGGCGAATATTTGATGAAAGTTTCATAGCGTCTAGCGGCCTTCCGTTCACACCGCTTGCACGTAGCTTGCAATCAGGTGCGCATCCAAAGCAGGCAAGCACGCGGTTCGTGATGGTATCGCTGCTGGTTAATTTCCTGCCCCCACAAAAGCCGACATCAGCGTGGAAATACGCCCTTCAACAACATTTTGGCATGAAATCACAAGACCGGGCCGGTGCAGTCGTGCTGTAAAATTGGCATGACCAACGCACACGCAATAAAGCTGCTCTCACCAAGGACCAAGGCACTGTTGCGCGAACACGCGAAAGCTCTCAGCGTAAACGAAGCCAAACTTGCCAGCGACCTGTTTGAGATGATGGTGCAAGACGGCGTCTTCGACGCGGTCCTCGATACGGCAAAAGCTGCAGCGTGAACTCGATGAAACGGGTGTTGTAGGTGACCGCTTCAGCCGAGTGTCGAAGCCGCGAAGCCGGCGCATGGTTGCGCCGCGTGCTTGTCGCTTTTGGAGTTTTCTTAGTGCTCACGGTCGCCGTCACCGTAACGGTATCGCTGTTGGTTAATTTCCTGCCTCCACAAAAGCCGACATCAGCGTGGAAATACGCCGTCCTCAACAAAACTTTGGCGTGAAATCGCAAGACCGAACCGGTCCCGTCGTTTTGCAGCCGCCGCGATGTTGGTCGCAGCAGTTGGCCCCGTATATGCGGGACCAAAGCGGACATTCGCGGTGCAAATAGGAATGTCCACTAAGGGCCAATAGCAGACATCAGCTGTCACCACAGCATTGATCCCGCTATTGTGTTTGCATGCCAAGCGCCCAATGGGCCGCCCAAAGAAATCATTGGGACGCCGCCGGGCGATGCACTCGATTGACTCCGGTGCGTGCCGCAAACAAAGCCTGTGGACAATCAGGTCAAGTGAGCAATCTTGCACAGAATCTTCATTCGAATTTGAGGAAACAGGATGGTTCGAAACATCAAAGCTAGCGCTCAGTGCTTCAACAAGTCGCCCGAACAAGCGTCGGGCGAAAGGATACGTACATGCGTATTCAATATCCGTCGCTCAAATCGAAGCCGCCGATTCTCCAGCCGCTAAACCCGTGCCCGGTATGCGGCGCCGAGACCGCTCTTGCAGAGATTGAGCCCCACCCTCTGCACGCTAATTTTGAAATTCACGGCTACCTTTGTGACCGATGCGGACCCACCAAATCCTTGGTTGCGCTTCGCAAACCGCGACTTCAGTCGATGATGTAGTCCGGTTGGGGGCTTACGCCTAGGAGCGGCCGAGATGCCCCCGTCCCCGAACGCTCGGCTGTTCTCTGGAGGGGCCGCTGCTTTTGCCATACGCAGCGGCCCATTGCCCTTTAGGGGAAGGTCGGCATCTCAAGGGGATTCATCGGTTGTGCAATCTTGTCCACTGTTGCCGTACGGGCATAGGAGCGATGCCGAGCGAACCCTATTGTCGATTTATGCCTGACCGGCCTTCCGACGAGGACGTTAGCCGTCAAATCCTCAGCGTTTTCATGCGTCATCGGATTCCTGCGACCGGAACGCTGCAACGCAACTATTTTTTTGAAGTGCGCGACGGTGATTTCCAACGCGGGATCAACAAGGCGGTCGCCAACAATTGGATCACAATCGATTTGCGAAACCGCCACCGCTATCAACTCACGACAACGGGATACGCTGTCGGGCGGGTGATCGATCCCGTCCTCGACGCGTAGAACGGGGGCGATGTCCGCTTTGGTTCAGAAGCGGACACGTGCAGCGCACCAACCCATGTCCGCTTTACTCCCGATGGCGCAAGCGTTCGGCCCCTCTTGTAGATGTTACTGAAGCCTCCAGCGCGCCAGCGCAAAAGCTCCCCAAAAGAACATCGCGCCAAACGCCGCCGCGAACCAAGCGGGCGGTCCGTTGTCGGGTGGACTCCTCAAGATGCTAATAACCCCAACGCAAAGCGCCAGACCAATGCCAAGACAAGTAAACAGAAGGATATATTTCAATACTATCATCGCTGCCTCCAAAGCACTGTTCACTTGCCGTCGGAGATAAAAAACCCGGCTTCGTCTGCCGGGTACTGGCATCTCAAATGCCTCGGGGTCGTGACATTTGATCGCCAAAGCCGGGGTAATGGACTAACCGGGTTCTCTCAAGGTCACGCTTTGGGCGTGACCGAAGCATAGGCTAGAACGGGGAGATCACTGCCTACGCTAACGAACGCCATCGGTTTTTCTTCGATACCAAAAGCCCTTAATACTTGTTCGTAGAGACGGGTAACATCGCGCTCGCCATTTTTGGCGGATGCAATAATCCGGTTCGCTACGATTTCAGGAGCAGACCCGAATTGTTGAAGCGATTTGCAGGCTCTGTCGAACGCCTCGCCCATAGCCGAGGTCGCGGTGTCGTCGCATGCAATGTTTTGAATCGGAATCATATTCATTAGGAACCTCCCGAAAAAGTACGAGCGGGAGCGCGGAAGCGTCTCTCAGTCACCGGGGCCCAAAGCCATTTCGGTGATGAAAAAGGGTACCCCTTGCGACAATCGATAACTGATCAATACAGACCACTTTTTTCTTCTGTTAACCGCTCAATTGAGGCCTTCACGCAACCGTGACCCGGCCTGAGTCCGCTAACGAACCTTCGAATTTTCTTTGTTCCCTATGTCTCCAGGCGTACACTGCCCCATCACCTGCAGCGGCTCTAGGCCCAGGCGTCGGTGGCTGAGAGACAATTGAGCTCCCGCCTGAATGGAAGGGAAGCTGTGATGTCTCGCGCGCCTACGAAATCAAAGCCCGCCAAACAAGACACTAACCGCAAGACAACGGGCACACCGCAATTTGATCCCGCGGCGTTTTTAGCGACGGCGGCCCCCGGCCGCGACATTTCCAGGCATTCAAAGAAAGCCGTCATATTTGCGCAGGGCGCCGATGCTGATGCGGTTTTCTATATCAAGAAGGGCAAGGTCAAAGTTTCCGTTCTGTCAAAAGATGGAAAGGAAGCCGTGGTCGCACTCTTGGGACCGGACGAATTTATCGGCGAAGGATGTCTGATCGGACAGCCGAAACGTTTGGCGACTGCCTCTGCAATGACGGAATGCGAGACGATGCGCGTGGAAAAGACCGAAATCCAGCGGGTCATTCAAGACGAGCCCGCATTTTCGCAAATGTTTGTCTCGCACGTTCTGACGAGGAATGCCCGGGTCGAGGAAGATCTGGTCGACCAACTCTTCAACTCAACAGAAAAACGGCTTGCACGCCTATTGCTGCTGTTGGCCAATTTTGGAAAGGAAGGCCGACCGGAGCCAATTCTCGCGAAGATCAGTCAAGAAACGCTCGCTGAGATGATTGGCACGACTCGGTCGCGCGTGAGTCACTTCATGAACAAATTTCGCCAATTGGGTTTCATTGACTACAACGGACATCTAGAAGTCCATACTTCGTTGTTGGGTGTCCTGCTGGCCGACGAACCACGCACAGTGAGCCCGCCGAAGTGAGGTATCCGATAGTTCACCAGGCAGATGCAACTGGCCGATGTCCGCTTTGGGTCACAAGCAGACATTTGCACTGCAAAGAGTCATGTCGGCTTTACTAGCGCACGTGTGGCTGCATTTACCGGAATCGAACACCCGCTGTGCGCATCAAGCAAGATGTGTGGCGCCCGCCTCAATTGCCGTGTCTTTCAAAAGATGGTTCTCGCGCAGGGAACCAATGATCGATCCGGTAGCTTGGTGTTCCATCCAGCCCAAAGGCGGTTGGACTTCACGCACTCGACAACGTCGAAACGTCCGGGAGGTGCCAACAGGAGATTGATATGAAGAAAGCAAGACTGCTATCGACCGTAGCGGCAACGTTGCTGCTCGCCGTCAGCACTGCATCGGCGCAGGACGTGAAAAAGGATGAAGCGCCGGCGCGCGCCCCTGCCGCACAGCAGAATGCCCCGGCTGAAAAGGTAGCCCCGACCATGAAGACGGGTGCGCAAAATACCCAAGGGAAGAAGGTGCCGGAGACGACTGGTCAGGCGCCGGAAGGCGACAGGACTAAAGCCTCCGATAAGGGCGCCATGGACAAGGGCGCTATGGACAAGAATAAGGATAAAGGCGCTGCGGCTAAGGATTCATCCGACGCTCAAAGTGGTGATGTGAAGGCGAAGACGAACGACAATACCGCTCAAGGTGCCACTGGCGCAAAGTCGAGCCAGTCAACCACCACCGAGAAGGATCGCGCCACCTCAGGTCAAGGCGCAGCGGCTGGTTCGGCGAATCTTTCGACCGAGCAGCGCACCAAGATCAACACCATCATCAGGCAGAACAAGGTGGAGTCGGCGCATATCAACGTGTCGGTGCGGGTAGGAACCCGGGTGCCGGAGAGCGTGCGTTTCCATCCACTCCCAGCGGAAGTGTTCGTGATCTATCCGCAGTGGCGAGGCTACGACTACATCCTGGTCGGCGACCAGATCCTCGTCATCAATCCGCGAACGCACGAGATCGTCGCCATCCTCGAAGCGTAACACATCGCGCGTCGCGACAATCGAAGGCGGCCGGGGCGTAAGCTCCGGCTGCAACTCTTTGAGCGCTAACCTAGGAGACAGGCTCGGACGGATTAGCGCGCGTTATGCTGCCCTATCAAAATATTTTGTGGGTGTCGCGATACCGATGTCTGCTTTGGGCCGGAAGCGGACTCATGCAGCGCAGCAAAAAGGTTCGCTATTCGATGACCTCATCGGCGGCGATCAGCAAGCCCGGTGGAACTGCCAAGCCAAGTGCCTTCGCCGTTTTGCGGTTGACGACAGTTTCGAACTTCGTCGGCGTCTGCACCGGAAGGTCAGCGGGTTTTGCACCGCGCAGGATGCGGTCGACATAGGATGCCCCCTGTCGGGACAAATCGACGAAGTCAGTCCCGTAATACATGAGACCGCCCGCTGCGACGAAAACACGGATCGCGTAAACCGCGGGCAAGCGATGCTGGGCTGCCAACGCGATAATGAGATTACGATGGACAACGGTCGAGGTATCTGGCGGCAGCACCAGTCCGCCATTCGGCTCACGGGCGAAGGTTTCGATGGCGCGCTCGATGTCGGCGGCGTTGTCGACTGGCGTGGGCACCAGGTCTATCGCGAGCGATGGAGCCACCGCTTTGGCCGACTGCAGGAAGTAATCGAACGCCGCTGTTCTTGGATTAGCGACAAGGGCAGCGCGCGTAAGATTCGGTGCAATTTGCTTGAGCATCGCCAGCCATTTGCCGGTGATGCCCTCCTCGTATTGCAACAGACCGGTGAGATTGCCGCCTGGCCGGGACAAGCTCGCAACAAAGCCCGAACCGATCGGGTCGGCGACGCTAGCGAAGACGATCGGGATCGTGCTGGTCTCTTGTTGCATGGCTGCGGTGGCTGGTGTCGACTGCGTCAAGATCACGTCGGGCTGCAGCGCGATCAGTTCTCTCGCGAGTAAGCGGGCCTGAGCGCCGGCGGGCGCAAAACGATAGTCGATTCGCAGGTTACTACCTTCCGCCCATCCAAGCTTCTCAAGTCCCTGACGGAATCCCGCGATGCGCTCCTTCATCTCGGGATCATTCTCGGCGAGGCCAACCAGCACGCCGACGCGCCGCACCCGCTCAGGCTGCTGCGCGCGGGCAGCGAGCGGCCAGATCGCCGCCGCGCAGCTGAGAAGCATGATGAACTCGCGTCGCCTCATCGTCGTCCCTCAGAGTCAAGATAGGGCATTGTATCGTGGCAAGCGAGCAGACTGAAAGGGAGCACTCCAACAGGTGGTTTTGCGGCATCAATGTCCGCTTTGCCATTAGCGGAAATCTGCAGTGCAAAATGGGATGTCCGCTTTACTCCCAATAGCGACCGCAAAAGTGGACACTCGCGAAAGGTCATGTCTGCTTGACCGAAGGCGCGCGAACTAAGTTCTGCGGCTTCGCCGCTTTCCTTATTTGGTACGGCATTCATCCAGGCGGCGCGCAGCAGCACCGTGTCGGGTCGAACATTCAGTGGACCAAGGTCCCCTATACGGATCAGTTCAAGGGGGTCATGTTTTGTGCAAAGCAGCCTGCTTGCGCAAAGGAGGAAATGCACATGGGTATACTTGACGAGTTACTTGGCGGTGGGCAACGCCAGAAAGAGTACCGAGACTTTGTTGCTCGATATGAACAAGGAGATCCATCCGAGGGCTACTCCGATCGTGAGGTTCTCCAACGATATGGTGATGTGTCACACGCAGTGCCGTCCAACCAGTACGCTCAAGCGGCGATTGAGGCGCTAGGCAAGCTGTCGCCGGAAGACCGGGCGGCGTTCTTAAAGATGCTGCAGGAACGGGCCGCCACGCTTGGTGTGACGTTGCCGAGACAAGTGACGCCCGAACCCAAGGAACTAGGCCAGGTCCTTACCGATCTGCATGGGAAGCCCGGTCAGCTCCGGGATATGCTCGGCGGTGGCGACGTTCAGCCTCAGGCGCAAGCGCAACGGTCGAACCCGATCATTGACATGCTGGGGTCCCCGCAGGCCAAGGCCGTACTCGCGGGCATCGCGGCCATGGTGGTCAAGCGCGTCATACAGGGTGCGTCCCGGACCGCGTAGTGTATGCCTGAAACTGCATCGGGTGCCGATTGCGGCGTGAGAAGTAGCAGGTAGCGACCCCACGAGGGCACTTTCGCATAACGAGAGTGGCTTCCGACGAGGGTGTGGAGGTGCAGATGCCTTTGCATCGTCTTGTAGTTCGGGTGTGGCCGCTATTTTTCGTCCTTGTGCTGACCCCCATGGCGGTTTTAGCGCAAAACCAACCGCCGCCCCCCGCAGTACAAAAAGAGCAACTGCTCAAACCCGCACAACTCGATGCCCTTGTTGCGAATATTGCGTTGTATCCCGACAACGTACTGTCTTCGGTCTTGATGGCTTCGACCTATCCACTGGATGTCGTGATGGCCGATCGTTGGGTGAAAGAGAATAAGGGACTTAGAGGCGATCAACTGAAGGCAGAGATGGAAAAGCAGTCGTGGGATGACAGCGTAAAATCGCTGGCCACTAGACCCGACGTGCTTTCAATGATGAACGCCAGGATGGACTGGACCCAAAAACTCGGTGATGCAGTACTTAATCAACAGACCGACGTGATGGATGCGATCCAGCGGCTGCGCACAAAAACCGGAACCGGCAACAAGTCGACATCGATCAAGCAACCAAGGATCACAGGCAATGCGCTTGTCATTGGCAATGCCGCCTACAAAAGCGTTGCAGCGCTGAAGACCCCGATTACAGACGCATCTATCGTCGCGGAAACTTTGCTCGCAGCTGGCTACGAGGTGACTGAACTGCACGACATTGGCAAGGCGAATATCGGGCCGAGCATGCGTGACTTTCTCGATAAGGTTTCGGCCGGCGGGCCCGACGCTGTCGCAATTTTCTATTATTCCGGCTATGCCACGCAGACTAACGGTGAGAACTTTCTGGTTCCCGTCGACGCCACTATCAATGAAGAGAGCGACGTAGCGAGAGAGGCTTTTCGATTAAGAGATTTTATCAACGAATTGGCGAAGACGCCGCTCGCCGCGCGCATCATCATACTCGATGCGTCACGGGACCATCAATTTGGCCTGGCAAGCAGCAAGCCTGTGACAAAAGGCCCTGCAGCGCAAGATTTGATCTCGGGAACGCTTGTAGCTTTCGCCGCAGCGCCGGGCATGGTTTCCATCGATAGCTCTGAAAACCATAGCCTCTATACGGAGACTCTGGTCGCAACGATGCGCCAGCGAGGTCTCGATTTGGAGCAAATTTTTAAAAAGACCCGACTTCAAATAAGTAAGAAGACATCGCAAGCACAGATACCGTGGACGATATCGGCGCTTGATGTGGAACTGCATTTGTTCGGTGCAGCCAATCAACAAGTCAGTCAAAATGATTCAGAGCCAAAAAGGCCGCGAAGTAAAAAAACGAGAAATCATCCAATACCTATCGGCGTTATACGAGATTTTATAAGGCACGCGCCTTTCTGACACAGACTCCAATAGCGGATATTTGTCGCTGGTTTCTAGTTGGCACTCACACGAACCAGTGGAAAGAGCAACGTAAAATTGGTGCCAACGGCGGTGAATGGTCGCGTCAATTCCGCTCCCAGCTGCTTGGCAAGCGCGTGAGTTAAGCGGGAGCCGAGCCGCTTACTCGTCGTCGGGTCGTATCCAGCGGGCAATCCAACCCCTTCATCGCGGACCGACACTAAAACATGATCATTGTCCGTTCGAACGAGCCGTACCCAAATCGATCCGCCGGAATCCGGATAAGCATATTTCCCGGCGTTCAAAACCAGTTCATTGATAATAAGAGCCACTAGAATTGCGCGATCCGCCGCAAATTCAATTTCTTCCGGCGCCTCCAGTTGAACTTCGCACGGAGCGACTGCCGTCCCCAGGTCGGAGACGACCTCCCGCAGATAGGAGACAAGGCCAATATTCTCGTAGTCCGCGTTGTAAGCGAGACGCTCATAGGCGCGTCCAACTGCTGAAATACGAGTGGATGCCTCGTGTAGCCGATCGCTCAAGACCGGATCGCCAGCGCCACTCGCCTGTAATTGAAGCATGCCAGAGACCACCTGCAGGCTGTTTTTGACGCGGTGATTGACCTCCTTGAGCAATATTTGATGACGGTCGAGCGCGGCTTGCAGCTTTCGCTGATATTGCTGCTGCTCGATCGCCATGCCGAGGATGTTGGCAGCACCTTGCAGGAATGCGATGTCGCGCTCGCCGAATTCACCTTCGGACCGGCTGTCGACTTCAAGTACGCCAAACGGCGAGCCATCGCCTTGCAAGATAACGTTCATCGCGCGGCGAATGCCGTGCTCGATAAGTAATTCAGGGGTCCGAAACCGCTGCTCGTTTTCGAGATGGTTGGAAATCACAGGTTTACCCGTGCGCAACGCATAGCCTGCCGGCGATGCCAGATCCGCCCCGACAGTGGCATGACCGACAACTCCTTTTTCCCAGCCGACACCGGCGCGAACAACGAGTCGGTTCTCTGCCGGAAGGAATTCCATGACTTTGCAGTATTCCGCTTCCAGTCCCTCGGCGGTTATCCGGGCTGTGTGATTAAGCATTTCAACAAGGCTCGCCCCCTGAAGGGCGAGGACGCCGAGCTCGGCAAGCAGCTCCTGTTGACGAATCCGCAGACGGAGTGCGCGGCCCGTCAAGTCGTCGGATTTTCCGGCCGGGTTCGGTTCAACGACAGGATCGTCACCTGAAGCGCTCATATTTTAAATATCGTAGCATACTTGGGAGTTGGGAACGGTCTTAGCCGCAGCGTTTCCAGGTAAATTTAATTGCAATTAGCCGCGCTTTGCAAACCCGCTCCAAGCCCGAGTTGACCGGCTTTCATCACTGCTGACAATGGCGCGGGTGGAGTGTCGCGGACCCACCGACTTATCTTTGCTTTGAAGATGGTCAAGTACAAAAACGCGGATCGCCGACGATAGACTGCTCTGTTTGCGCGT
>Ga0207682_10001030_pt1 | contig 12892 bp, 13 predicted proteins | sample KBSM63metaG_FD_184332 | JGI IMG/M metagenome (GOLD analysis project Ga0207682, IMG submission 184332) | Miscanthus rhizosphere microbial communities from Kellogg Biological Station, Michigan, USA - KBS M6-3 metaG (SPAdes) (version 2) | ecosystem: Host-associated > Plants > Roots > Rhizosphere >... | reverse complement strand
CAGTCGGGCTCGCTGCCGTACATCATCGTCGTGCACCCGTCGCTGCCGGTCAAAAACGTGAAAGAGCTGATCGCGTTCGCGAAATCGCACCCGGGCCAGATCAATTACGCGTCATCGGGCATCGGCTCGGCGTCGCACCTGTCGCCCGAGATGTTCAAGTCGATGGCGGGCATCAATATCGTCCACGTGCCGTACAAAGGCACGGGCCAGGCCATTGGCGACCTGCTCGCGGGGCAGGTCGTGATGATGTTCGATCAGCCCGTCAGCACGCTGCCGCACGTCAAGGCAGGCAAGCTGCGCGTGCTCGCGATTACCAGCAGCAAGCGGTTTCCGACGCTGCAGGAAATTCCAACCGTCGCCGAATCCGGCATCCCCGGTTTTGAAGCGGTGTCGTGGGCGGGCGTGTGCGCGCCCGGCGGAACTTCCAAGGACATCGTCAACCGGCTGCAGGGCGAAGTGGCGAAGGTATTGAAGCTGCCTGACGTGTCCGAACGCCTGATGCGCGACGGCATTGAGCCCATCGGCAGCACGCCCGAGCAGTTCCATGCATTCATCGAGCGCGAAAAAATCAAGTGGAGCAAGGTCGTCAAGGATTCGGGCGCGCGGGCGGATTGAGGCGGCGGTCGTTCTTAATAGCGAAGACGGACATGAAAAATTTCCTGATGACGATCGCAGCCGGCGCACTGGCTTTCATCGGCGCAGTTCACGCCCAATCTTATCCGAGCAAATCGATCCGCTACGTCGTGCCATACGCGCCGGGCGGCTCGACCGACATCGTCGCGCGCGTGCTGGCGCTCAAGCTTTCCGAAGCGATGGGCCAGCAGGTGGTCGTCGATAACCGGCCTGGCGCGGGCGGCGCGATCGGCGCGGATATCGTCGCCAAGTCGCCGCCCGATGGCTACACAATGGTGACCGCTGTCACCAGCATCATGGCGATCAACCAGTTTCTGTATCGCAAGCTGCCATACGATCCGGAGAAAGATTTTGCGCCAGTCACGCAAGTCGGGTCGCTGCCGCTGATTCTCGTAATCCACCCGTCACTGCCGGCAAAAAACGTCAGGGAATTCATCGCGATCGCCAAAGCCAAACCGGGCCAATTGAACTATGGCTCGTCGGGCGTGGGCACTGCGACACACATGACGACCGAATTGTTCAAGGCGATGGCCGGCGTCGATCTCGTGCACATCCCGTACAAAGGCAGCGGCCAGGTCATGGGCGATGTCATCGGCGGCCAGCTCGCGCTGATCTTCGACCAGATCGTCAGCTCGCTGCCGCACGTGCAGGGCGGCAAGCTGCGCATGCTGGCGATCACCAGCGCCAAGCGCTTTCCGTCGCTGCCCGATTTGCCGACGATCGCCGAAAGCGGCGTGCCGGGCTATGAATCGATTTCGTGGGCCGGTGTCGCCGTGCCTGCGGGCACGCCGAAGGAAATCGTGGCGCGCCTGCATGCAGAAATCGTCAAGGTGCTGGCGATGCCCGACATCCGCGAGCGTTTTTTGCGCGACGGCATCGAAACCATCGGCAGCACGCCCGAGCAGTTCAGCGAGCACATCCGCCGCGAACGCATCAAGTGGGCGAAAGTCGTCAAGGATTCAGGCGCCAAAGCCGATTGAGTCTAATTGCAGGAGGAGCTATGAAAAAAGTATTGTTGGTCGCGGCAGCGGCGGCGCTCGCCGGTTGCGCGCAGGCGCCGATCGCGCTCAAAGACATGGGCTCGTTCCACGTCGGCGGGCGCGAAATGACGGTCTCGGGCAAGCCGGTGAAGGAAGTGACGTTCGCGCCGGGCGGCGTGCCGGCGAAAGTCGACCCTAACGGCGTTTATCAGGTCGAACAGATGTACGTGCAGTATTTTATTCCGCAGAACGAGCGCGGTGCGCTGCCGCTATTGATGTGGCACGGCGGCGGGCTCACCGGCGTCACCTACGAGACGACGCCCGACGGGCGTGAGGGTTGGCTCAACTATTTCATCAAGAAAGGCTGGGCGGTCTACAACTCGGACGCGGTGGAGCGCGGTCGCGCCGGCTGGACCGACTCATTCAAGGGCGACCCGGTGTTCCTGACCAAGGAAAATCCGTTCGAGCGTTTTCGTATCGGCACCGGGCCCGGCTCTTACAACAAGGATCCGGCCAAAATGAAAGTGCAGCCGGGCAGCCAATTCCCGCTCGAGGGTTACGACAATTTCACCAAGCAGGGCGTGCCGCGCTGGACGACCACCGACGATGCGATCATCGCCGCGTACATTGCGCTTGTCGACAAGGTTTGCCCATGCGTAGTGCTCGTGCATTCGCAGGCCGGGCAGTTCGGGCAGAAGGTCGCGCAGGCGCGGCCCGACAAGGTGAAAGCGCTGGTGCTGGTCGAGCCGGCCGGTCTCGGCGATCCCAAACTCACCGACCGATTGAAAAACACGCCTATCCTGGCGGTGTACGGCGACTTCATCGAGCAGGACTCGCGCTGGCCGACGATACGCGCGAACCAGCTCAAGTACCTCGAGCAGGTGCGCGCCGCCGGTGGCCGCTACGACGTGGTCAACCTGCCGCAGGCCGGCATCAAGGGCAACTCGCACATGATGATGATGGACAAAAACAACCTGCAGGTCGCCGACGTGATCCAGGGGTGGCTGGAAAAGCAGGGACTGTACAGGCAATGATGAGTGCAAAGTCAGAAGTGCGGAGTACACGTACATTCATCACTCATCATTCATAACTCATCACTGAATTCATGCGCGTCGGCTTATTCGTCACCTGCCTCGTCGACATGATGCGGCCGAGCATCGGTTTCGCGGCATTGAAACTGCTGCGGGATGCCGGCTGCGAAGTCGTCGTGCCGGCGACGCAGACGTGCTGCGGCCAGCCGGGCTACAACTCGGGCGACCGCAAGTCCGCGCTTGCGCTCGCGAGCAAAGTGCTCGCCGAATTTGAAGCGTGTGATTACGTCGTCGCGCCATCGGGCTCGTGCGCGGGCATGATACGCACGCACTATCCGGATTTGTTCGCCGATCAGCCGGCAGAGCTCGAGCGCGTGCGGCGCCTTTGCGCGAGGACCTACGAACTGACGGACTTTCTGCTCAACGTAGCGAAGCTCGATCGCATCGATGCAAAATTCGACGGCACCGTTACGTATCATGACTCGTGTTCGGGCCTGCGCGAAATGGGCGTCAAGGCACAACCGCGCGCGCTGCTCGCAAAAATCGGCGGTCTGCGGTTAATCGAGATGAACGAAGCGGAAGCCTGCTGCGGGTTCGGCGGCACGTTCGCCGTCAAGTTCGGCGACGTCTCGACGCGCATCGCCGACAATAAATGCGAAAACGCGCTCGCGACCGGCGCCGACGCCATCGTGCTCGGCGATCTGGGCTGCATGCTGAATATCGAAGGCCGCCTGCGCCGCAAGGGCGACAGCAAGACGCAGGTGCTGCACGTCGCAGAAGTGCTCGCAGGAAAGGATATCGAATGAAAATCGCAGTAATGGGGTCGGGCGGCGTCGGCGGTTTCTATGGCGGAAGGCTCGCGCATGCAGGCTACGATGTGCATTTCGTCGCGCGCGGCGCGCATCTCGAGGCAATGCGCAAGCAGGGGCTCACGATAGAGAACAAGGAGCAGGGCGACATTCATGTCGCGAAAGTCAACGTGGTCGAGGACCCGGCCATGATCGGCTCGGCGGACGTTGTGATCATCGCGGTGAAGCTCAAGGACACCGACGCTGCGGCGAACGCAGTGAAGCCGATCGTGGGGCCGGATACCGCGGTCCTTTCGCTGCAGAACGGCGTAATCAAGGACGACATTCTGCGCAAACACTATGCGGAGCGCCAGATCGTCGGCGGCGTCGCGTACGTCGCGACGCACGTCGCCCGGCCGGGCGTCATATTGCAGGTCGGCGGTTTTCAGCGTGTCGTGATCGGCGAGTACGACGGCAAGCGCTCGGCGAGAGTCACGGCGCTGCACGAGGCGCTCGTCAAAGCCGGCGTGAGTGCCGAAGTATCCGACGATATCCGGCGCACGCTGTGGGAGAAGTACACGTTTCTCGTCGGTCTTTCCGCGACGACGACCACGATGCGTTCGACGATCGGTCCCATCCGCTCGAATCCGCGGGCGCGCGCCTTTCTGCACGATCTCTTCAAGGAAGTGGCGGCGGTGGGCCGCGCGCACGGCGTCAAGCTGCCGGCAGACTATGCGGACGACCGCCTGAAGTTCGCCGACAGCGTGCCCGCGACTATGACTTCGTCGATGCATCACGATCTCGAGCGCGGCAACCCGCTCGAAGTCGAATGGCTGTCGGGCGGCGTCGTCACGCTGGGCGCTGCGGTCGGCGTGCCGACGCCGTGCAATCGCGCGGTGTGGGACATGCTCGCGTTGTACGCGGAAGGCCGTCCGGCCGCTAAATGAACGCGCCGCCTTTAACCGTACGCGCGATCCGCGCGGTCGCGGTGGAAGTGCCGCTGCGTTTCGTGCTCGGCACCAGCGCGGCGGCGGTCCGCGCAGCGCCGCTGCTGCTGGTCGACGTCGAGACTGAAGAAGGCATTACAGGGCGCACTTACCTTTTTTGTTACGTGCGTGCCGCGGCGCCGGCCATCGTGAGCCTGCTAAGTGCAGTCGAAGCGGCCGTCAAAGGCCAACGCGTCGTGCCGGCCGAGCGATGGGCGCAACTTGCCAAGCAATTTCGATTGATCGGTGTGCAGGGCGTAGTGCGCATGGCGATGTCCGCCTTCGACACCGCCTGCTGGGACGCGCTCGCGATCGCGGCTAACGTGCCGCTCGTCGAATACCTCGGCGGCGCGCGGCGGCCGATACCTGCTTACAACAGTTGCGGGCTGGGCCTGATGCCGACTGCCGCGCTCGCGGACGAAGCGGAACAATTGCTCGAGGGCGGATTCGGCGCGGTGAAACTGCGCCTGGGCTATCCGACGCTCGAGGAAGATATCGCGGCGCTGCATGCGGTGAGGGCGCGCGTGCCGGCCGCCATCAGGATCATGGTCGACTTCAACCAGGCGCTGAGCGTCGACGAGGCGCTCAAGCGCGGGCGCGCGCTCGATGGTGAAGGCGTCTACTGGATCGAAGAGCCGATCCGGCACGACGACTACCGCGGCGCCGCCACGCTCGCGCGCGAACTGGTTACACCCATACAGATCGGCGAAAATTTTTCCGAACCGCACTCGATGGCCGAAGCGCTGGAAATGCAGGCCTGCGATTACGCGATGCCGGATCTCGAGCGCATCGGCGGCGTTACGGGATGGCGAGGCGCGGCCGCGCTCGCGGCGGCGCGGACGGTGCCGATGTCATCGCATTTATTTCCGGAAGTCAGTGCGCATCTGCTTGCGGTAACGCCGACCGCGCACTGGCTCGAATATGTGGACTGGGCAGGCGCCATCGTCGAAGAGCCGCTCGCGATCGTCGCTGGCCATGCGGTGATACCCGCGCGGCCGGGCAACGGATTGGCGTGGAACAAGGAAGCCGTCGGGCGCTATCGGATGAAGTAACTTTGCTGGTTGCTCCCGCGCAGGCGGAAACCCGAGGTGCGGGACCGGCGAATATCGTCTGGATTCCCGCCGGCGCGGAAATGACTTGCTACTCAACACTGCAGACCGCGACGGGTGTCGCGGCCGCGTGTGGCTTTACTCTTCCTTGCCGTGCTTGCTTCTCCACCACATATAGCCGAAAAATCCGACGCACAGGCCTATGAAGAGGATGAAGAATATCGCGATGCCCACGACGTCGGTCTGGGCCGGCGGAGGAGCGTCTTTCACTTCTTCGGCGAGCGCCGAAAACGCGATGAACAAAGGGGACAGCGCTGCGATCAAGCGGATCATGGGCGACTCCTGTATGGGCAAATTACCACGCGAATAGTCGCGCTTTACCCTTACGTCAGCCTTACAGCGAACCGCTTTAATCAGTGCGTAATTCCACGCGCCGCTGGTTCAGAGGCGCAGCGCAGGGAGTGCCGCGACGCTCTCGATGAGATGCGTGTGCCGCTCCTTCTCCATCTGCGCTTTCTTGTGCGCGCCCGACAGCACGCCGACGACATAGCGCACGCCCGCATTGCAGCCGGCCTGCAAATCGAGCACGGTATCGCCGACGCACATGACCTCATGCACGCTGGTGACGCCGGTTGCTTCCATCGAGCGGAAAATCAGGTAGGGCGCGGGACGTCCGAGCGTCACGTCGTCGCCGCAGATGATCGCGTCGGCGACTCCATTGCCCCAGCCGACCGCTTCGATGATGAGATCGGTGGTCGCCCGATCGAAGCCGGTGTTGAGCGCAATCTTAACGCCCATTGCGCGCAGCCAGTCGAAGGTCGCCGCCGCGCCGGGCATCGGCTTGACGCCGCCCGCGTTAAAAAGCTGCGCGAGATAGTCGCGGAAGTCGGCATAAATTTTGTCGGTGCGCGCCTCGACCTCCGCGGCGTGATGCTGCGCGACGAAATGCCGGATCGCCGCGCGCTTCGACGCGCCGCGCACCGCGCCTAACGCATCGTCGGTGATCGCGATGCCATGCCGCGCTAAAACCGTGGTGAACGCTTCCGGCACCTGGCCGGTATCCTCGATCGTGGTTCCCGCCATGTCGAATACGACGAGCGCGATATCTTTCATGTCATCCTTTCATGCGCCGCGATCTGCCTTAAGCGGACTCGCGGGAATTTTACACCGCGGCGCGGGCGCCACGCCGCGGCTTTCGGTACGACAACGCACATACAAATACGCGGGGAAAATTTACCTTCGCAGGTAATGGAGCGCTTCAATCGCATGGCGGGAAATGGCTCGAGCGGGCACCGGGCGCGCGCGTGGATAGCGCGGCTGCTGATCGCCTGCGCGCTCTGCACTGCGGCAGAAATAGCGGTGGCGGCGGCGACGGACGCCAATGCGGCGGCGGCGCTGCGTGCCCGCTTCGCCACGTTTGGCAACAAGCTCGCCACCAGCCAGTTCAAACGGCCGCTATACCTCGATTCGGCGCAGTCCTCTACGGTCTTGCGCGGCGACGTCTTTGCGCTGATCGATTATCCGTTTGCGGAGGTCAACGCGGTTTTCAACGGGCCCGCGCGCTGGTGCGACGTTTTGATCCTGCACATCAATACCAAATTTTGCGCGGCCTCGACCACTGCGGCGGGCACGGTGCTCGCGGTCAACATCGGCAAGAAAACTGAAGAGCCGCTGCCTTCGACTACGCGCGTCGAGTTCGACTTCCGCGTTGCCGCGGCCGCGCCGGATTACCTGGCCGTAGAATTGCACGCCGAAGAGGGACCGCTGTCGACCAGCAATTACCGCATATTGCTCGAAGCGGCAGCTGCGGATGCCGGAAAAACTGTCATTCATCTGACTTATTCGTATGCGTTCGGCACTGCGGGCCGCATGGCGATGCAGGTTTATCTGGCCACGGCCGGGCGCGGCAAGGTTGGCTTCACTATCACCGGCACGCGGCCGGATGGGCAGCCTGACTATATCGGGGGCGTGCGCGGCGTGGTCGAACGCAACACCATGCGCTATTTCCTCGCCATCGACGCGTATTTGTCCGCGCTCGCCGTGCCCCCATCCGAGCGGCTGGAGAAACGGCTGCAAACCTGGTACGACGCAACCGAGGCGCATGCGCGCCAGCTGCACGACGTGGAGCGCGACGCCTATCTGCAAATGAAGCGGCGCGAATACCGGCGTCAGCAGGCGGCGCTCCAGTAGCGCAATCAGGCCGGACGAAGCGCCGGCGGCAATTCGAAACAGCCATCAGCCCCCGCTGGAAAATCATGCGTCGCGACCACCGATGCAGGCTCGAGCGCCCCGTAAACGTGCGGGTAAAGCTCGGTTCCGCCCTCGAGGTTTTCGTAGCGGATCTCCGCCGGCACCTTGGCGGTGTCGATGCAGAGCAGCAGCAAATCGGCCCGCCCTTTGAACAAGCGATTCGCCGTCGCGACGACCTGCAGCACGGTCGAGCAGTGGATGAACCCCGCGGCGGCCAGACTGGCGGCCGCGTACGAACCCGCCGTCAGCGCGGTGCGCCAATCGGAGCGGGTAGTGATGTGGTAGATGATGGACATCGGTGTCCTTGCTCAACCTCGATTTGCAAGCGTAATGCAGGCGCCGTTTTTCGCAAGCATAGCGCAGCGCAATTCTCAGTTACGATACGCTTTCCGCATTTTCCGAAAGCCGCCGCTCATGGTCACGCCGCAAGACCTTAATGAACCAGGCCAGCCGATAGGTTGCGCAGTGCCCGGCTGGAAACCGCCGCCGCCGCCCGCGCGCGCGGCTATGGAAGGGCGCTTTTGCCGGCTTGAGCCGCTCGACGTCAAAGCGCACGCTGAGTCATTGCACGCCGCGAATATCCTGAACGCCGATGGCAGTATGTGGACGTACATGGCGTACGGGCCTTTCGCGACACTGGAGACTTACCGCAAATGGGTGGACGGCGTGGCCGGCGGCAACGATCCGATGTTCTTCGCCATCGTCGATCGCGCGACCGGCCAGCCAGTCGGCGTCGCGAGCTATCTGCGCGTCGATCCTGCCAACGGCTGCATCGAAGTCGGCCATCTCGCGTACTCTCCCCTGCTGCAGCGCAAGCCCGCGGCCAGCGAGGCGATGTATTTAATGATGGCGCAGGCATTCAAGTTGGGTTACCGGCGCTACGAATGGAAATGCAACGCGCTGAACGCGCCCTCGCGCGCCGCCGCGCAGCGCCTCGGATTTTCGTACGAAGGAATCTTTCGCCAGGCGACGGTGGTCAAAGGCCGCAATCGCGATACCGCCTGGTACTCGATCATCGACGCGGAGTGGCCGGCGCTGCGCGGCGCATTTGAAAACTGGCTGGCGCCGGCGAATTTCGATGCGAGCGGAAAACAGCGCATGCGATTGTCGTCATTGACCGGGCCGCTGCTCCAGCAACGCGGGTAGCACCGGCGGAAGGTACGCAGCGTTGCGCATTTTGACGAGAGGGGACGATCATGCTGGAAAATGCTCCGATGACAACGATATTGCCCGTCATCGACATGCAGCGGGCACGTGGCTTCTACGAGAAAAAGCTGGGCTTGAAGCCGGTCGGCCTGAAGCCGGACGGCAAGTTCGTTTACGCAACCGGCAGCGGTGGGGTGCTCGCGCTGTTTCCCAAGGACGGCGGCACCAAGGCCGACCACACCGCTGTCAGCTTTCAGGTGCGCGACATCGCGGCGGCCATCAAGGAGCTTAAAGCAGCCGGTGTCACGTTCGAGGATTACGATTTTCCCGGGCTAAAAACCGTCAACCACGTGTGTGTGCTCGGCGCCGAGAAAGCCGCGTGGTTCAAGGACACCGAAGGCAATTACCTGTGCCTGCACGAGGACATCACGTAAGCGCGCCGCCGCGCACGAGGTGATCCGCTATTGCGGTGCGAGGGCGCGCCCCCGGCGCTTGAACAGCGCTTCGCGGCGCGCATAGGCGGGGCTTAAAAACCGCGCATCGACGCGCACGTTGAGCGCCTCCTGTGCGAGGCGCGGTTTGTCGCTCGATGAAAACTGGAACAGGTGCTCATAGCTCTCGACCGCGGACGCAAGCAGCCATGCGCGCAAATCGGCACCGATGGCGAGCGATTCCTGGTACCGGCACGGCGGCAAAAATGGTTCTTCCAGCGGCGCGTCGGCGAGCGTCGGAATCGCCGCTACAAGGCGCTGGCTCATTGCGATGGCTTCTGCACGCTGCCCATAAGCACTCGCAACGCGCACGAACGTGGCGCCGCGGGCAACCGTGAAATCCGCGGCGACCAGCGCGCGCAGTGTCGAATACGCACGCGCGAGCGCCCAATGGCGCGCGATTGCGCTGTTGGCTTTTTCAAGCGCAGCGAGAAACAAGCGCAGCGCGTCCAGATAAGTATCTCGCCCACCGTCGCGCGGTTTTTTCCCGGCGGTACCGCGCCATTGCGGCGCGAGGCTTTGCGCAAACGGCAGCGAAAACAGTTTGTCGAGCGGCGGTTCGATGGTAAACAGCGGTTTTTTATCGTCCGCCGCGCGGACAAGATAGCCCGCTTCACCCAGTAGGGCGGAGCGTTCCGGCTTGCATGCAAACAGGTTCAACTGGTACGCATCGGGCTCTTCCGATTCATAAAACGGCGCGAGCACGTTGATGCCGGGAACGAGCCGGAACGTGGCATAGCCGTGGCGCAGCAGCGGCGCGAAAATCTCCTCGTTGAATTTCCGGTCACCCCAGAACTCGATCATCAGCAGCGGCGACTCGCGCGCGAGAAACTCCGCGGCGCCTTCGAGCACGTTGCATTCCTCGCCTTCGACGTCGATTTTCACGAAATCGACGCGGTCGATGCCGCGCTCCGTCGCCAGGCTGTCGAGCGATCTCACGGGGACCGCGGCTGACGAGTCGTCGCGCACGAGCCGGCGCAGTTCGGGAGTGATTCCGGTTTGCAGGAAACCGCTGCCGTCGGCGGCGGACAGCGCGCAGCGGACCACGTCGACGTGCGGGTAGCCGTTAGCCGCCACGCTGCGCTCCAGATAGTTCGCCGCCTGCTCGCCGGGCTCGATCGCCCACACGCGGCCACCCGTGCCCGCGCGCTGCGCGAGCGAGAGCGTGTATACGCCGAAATTGGCGCCCGCATCGATCGCGCGCAGGCCGGGCTGCAGTGCCACGCGTAGAAACCGGATCTCGTCTTCGAACCAGTCCTGCTGCTCCTGCAGCACGTAAGACGAATTGATGCGCAAATCGTCCGGCACGACAATGCGCGCGCCGTCCGGCAGCGTGAGCGTCAGGTCGCCGGACATCCGGCGGCCGGTATCGGTGGATTGAGTCGACTGAATGTTTTAAACCGCATGCTTCGCGCTACTCGCCCTTGATTCCCGCGGCCTTGATGACCTCCGTCCATTTGACGGTTTCGCTCACCATCAGCTTGCCAAACTCGGCGGAGCTCATCTTGACCGGCGCGCCACCTTGTTCATCGAGTTTTTTCACGAAGCTCGCGGAGTCGAGGCTGTTGATCGTCTCGGCGTGCACGCGCGCGATCGCCGCGGCGGGCGTGCCGTTCGGCGCGAACATGCCCCACCAGATATAAGTTTCGAAGCCCGGCACAGTCTCGGCTATGGTCGGCACCGAGGGGAGGTTGGGATTTCTTTTCGACCCGCCGACCGCGAGCAGCCGCAGCCGGCCGCTTTGGATCGCCGGCATTACCGTCACCAGCGTGCTCAAATAAATCTGGGTCTGGCCTGACATGGTGTCGGCCAGCGCGGGGCCGCCGCCCTTGAACGGCACGTGCACGATGCTTACGCCGGTTTTCAGCTTGAAGAGCTCGGTGTTCATGTGCGGGAAGCCGCCGATGCCCGACGACGCGTAGTTCAGCGCCCCGGGTTTCGCCTTGGCCAGTGCAATCAGCTCCGCGGTCGTCTTTACCGGCAGCGAGGGGTGAACCGACAGCGCACTTTCGCCGACGCCTATCATGGCGACCGGCATGAACGATTTGATGAGATCGACCGGCGTTTCCTGCTTGTCGATCAGGTAACCGTAGGCGGTGGAGGTCATCATGAGCGTGTAGCCGTCCGGCGGCATGGCGGCGGCGATCTGCATGCCGACGATGCCGCCCGCGCCGCTGCGGTTGTCGATGATGACCTGCTGCTTCAGCCGCGACGACAGTTCAACGGAGAGCAGTCGGCCAACGATGTCGGTGCTGCCTCCCGGCGGCCACGGGATGATGATGCGCACCGGTTTCTCGGGCCAGGTTGCGCTGTGCGCGACGGTAGCGAGGGCGAACGCGCCGAACAGCAGCATCAGCACGCCTGAGGTACGCGTATGAGCTTGCATGAATGCCTCATCAGGTAACCGGGTGGCGCTAGTGTAATGCACAATCACCGCGCCGCCGCAGATGGTGCGTGCCGCCGGGCTGCACGGCGTACGCGATATACTAGACGCCCCCGGGGATTGCCAGCCACCATGCAAGTCGCCTCCATGCATTTCAAAGCGCGCGTCGGCGCCAAGCTCGCCGACGTGAAGCTGCAGGCCGCGCTGAAGAAGCTGCAGAGCAATTTCGTCAAGGGGCGCGCCGATCGCATGGCGGAACTCGACAATGTCGAGGCGCTGCGCACGCACGCCGCGGCGATTCGCGACCGCGCGCTCAACAATCTCGATGTCTATCTCGAGGAGTTCGAAAAGAACGCGACGGCGCGCGGCGCGGTCGTGCACTGGGCGGAGACGACCGCCGACGTGAATCGCATCGTGTGCGAGCTCGCGCGCCGCTACGACGTCAAAAAAGCGGTCAAATCTAAATCGATGGTCAGCGAGGAGTGCGCGTTGAACGACGCGCTCGAAGCGGCCGGCGTGCAGGTCATCGAGACCGATCTCGGCGAATACATCCTGCAGCTTGCCAAGGAGCCGCCGTCGCACATTATCGCGCCCGTGATCCACAAAGGCCGCGACGAGATTTCAGACTTGTTCGCCGACAAGCACCAGCGCCCGCGCAAGACCGATATCACCGAGCTGACTCACGAAGCGCGCGAAATGCTGCGCGGACATTTTCTGACAGCGGACATGGGCATCTCCGGCGCCAATTTCATCGTCGCCGAGACGGGGACGACGCTGATCGTGACCAACGAGGGGAACGGGCGCATGACGACGACGCTGCCGCGCGTGCACGTCGCAATCACCGGCATCGAGAAAGTGGTGCCGACGCTCGAAGACGTGAGCACGCTGCTGCGGCTTCTGCCGCGCTCGGCAACCGGGCAGTCGATCTCGAACTATATTTCTTTCACCACCGGCACCAAGGACGCGCAGGATGCATTCGGCGCCGAGCATTTTCACATCATCCTGCTCGACGCCGGCCGCACCAAGCTGATCGGCACCGACATGCAGGAGATGCTGCGCTGCATACGTTGCGGCGCGTGCATGAACCATTGTCCGGTGTATCAAAACGTCGGCGGGCACGCTTACGGCTGGGTTTATCCCGGGCCGATGGGCTCG
>Ga0207682_10001025_pt1 | contig 12932 bp, 10 predicted proteins | sample KBSM63metaG_FD_184332 | JGI IMG/M metagenome (GOLD analysis project Ga0207682, IMG submission 184332) | Miscanthus rhizosphere microbial communities from Kellogg Biological Station, Michigan, USA - KBS M6-3 metaG (SPAdes) (version 2) | ecosystem: Host-associated > Plants > Roots > Rhizosphere >... | reverse complement strand
CCCGCATGCCGCAGCTGCGTCCCGAGATCAACGCGTGGTACTTGTGGAGCCTGGCGGTCGGGCTCGTGATTTCGGGCGAATACTTCGGCTGGAACTACGGCTGGGGCGCCGCGGGCACCGTCGGGTTCCTGCTTACCACGCTGATCGTCGCGGTGCTGTACGTGGCATTCATCTTCAGCTTTACCGAACTGACGACGGCAATACCGCATGCCGGCGGGCCTTTTGCGTACGCGCTGCGCGCGTTTGGGCCAGTCGGCGGCCTGATCGCGGGTTACGCCACGCTGGTCGAATTCCTGTTCGCGCCGCCGGCAATCGCCGCGGCGCTGGGCGGATATATCCATTTCCTGTTCGCGCAGATCGACGCGCTGGCGGTCGGCATCGCGGCCTATGCAATATTCGTGTGGATCAATATGCTCGGCGTCAAACAGGCCGTGCGCTTCGAATTCTGCGTGACGGTGCTGGCGGTGGCGGAGCTCGTCGTTTTCATGGCGGTGGTAGCGCCCGGTTTCGCGCTCGACAATTTCCTGGCCGATCCCATGCCCGCGGGATTCGCCGGCGTGCTGGCCGCGATCCCGTTCGCCATCTGGTTCTTTCTCGCGATCGAGGGTGTGGCGATGGCGGCGGAGGAGGTCAAGGATCCGCATACCACCATCCCGCGCGGCTACGTGGGCGGCATCCTCACGCTGGTGGTGCTTGCGCTGGGCGTGATGATATTCGCGGGCGGCGTCGGCGATGCGGCGCGGCTCGCCAGCGTGGACTATCCGTTGCCGGAAGCGATGTCGCTAGTGGTCGGGCGGCAGAGCGGCTGGATCCACATGCTGGTCGCGATCGGCCTCTCCGGGCTGCTCGCGTCGTTTCACGGCATCATCCTCGCGTGCTCGCGGCAGATTTTCGCGCTGGCGCGTGCGGGCTTTCTGCCGGCGCCGCTCGCCGGCCTGCACCCGATTCGCGGCACGCCGCGGCCTGCGTTGATCGCGACCGGGCTGCTGGGCGTGATCGCGCTACTGTCGGGCCGCACCAGCGAGCTCATCACTATGTCGGCGCTGGGCGCAATCGTCATGTACATCGTCAGCATGGCGAGCCTGTTCCGGCTGCGCAAAATCGAGCCCGGCCTGCCGCGCCCGTTTGCAGCTCCGTTCTATCCGGTGACGCCACTGGCGGCGTTGTTGCTGTCGGTCCTGAGTCTCGGCGTTATCGTGTATTTCAACCTGTTGATCAGCGTGATCTTCGCAGTCGGATTCGCCGGTGCGTGGTGTTATTATCGCGTCACCACGGCGCAACGCGCCGTCGCGGCACCGGATGCGTTGTTGCAAGCCGCGCGAGCCCACATAAGAGATTAGCGCACGCCGTGTTGTCCGTTTGGAGGAAAACCATGCGAATGTTGGGCATCATCAGAATTAGGAGCGGGCGCGTGCGTAACGCTTTCCTGCTGTTCTGCATTGGCGTGTGCGCCGGATGCGCGGGGCTGCCCGCCGGCGACGCGCAAGTGGCGTCTCCAAAGAACATCATTATTCTGTTTGCTGACGGCGTGGCTTCGACGCAATGGGAATTCGGGCGGTATTCAAGCGGCGTGCTGCGCCAGCAGCCATTCGCCACGACTGACGTCGTATTCAGGCAGGGCACGCTCGGGCTCGCGAGCACCGATCCGCTCGGCGCGTTCGTCACCGATTCAGCGGCGGCCGGTTCGGCCATGTCGACCGGCGTCAAAGTCGTCAACGGTGCAGTTTCGATCACGCCCGACGGCAAGCCGGTGCGCACTGCGATGGAAGTCGCCAAAGCGAGCGGCAAGCGCATAGGCCTCGTGACGACCGCCACCGTGTACGATGCGACACCGGCGGCGTTCAGCGTGCACGCGAAGTCGCGCTCGGAATTTCAAAGCATCGTCGATCAATATTTCGCGCTCGAGCCCGATGTGCTGCTCGGCGGTGGCGCCGAATATTTCCTGCCGGCGACCGCACCCGGCGGTAAGCGCAGGGACGGCAAGGATGTAATAGCGGCGTTTCGCGCCAAGGGCTGGCAGGTCGCGCGCAATAGCGCGGAGCTCAAGGCGGCGAGCAGCGCCAAGGTGCTCGGCCTGTTCGCGGACGACGACATGGATTTCGAAATCGACCGCGATGCGGCAAAGGAGCCGACGACCGCCGAGATGGCCGCCGCTGCCTTGAAGGCGCTGTCGCAGTCAAACGCCAACGGCTTTGTGCTGCTCGTCGAAAACGAGAACACCGACACCGCCGGCCATGCGAACGACGCGGCGGCGCTCATGCGTGCGCTATGGGCGTTCGACGACGCGGTCAAGATCGCGCTCGACTATCAGCGAAGCTATCCTGACACCCTGATCCTGATCACGGGGGACCACGAGACGGGCGGCTTCTCGCCCACGTATGCGCTTAAGGACCTGAGCTCGCTCGCAAGCAGCAACCGGTTTACAGTCGGCGATGCGCAACTAAAAATGCTCGAGCGCATTACGATGTCGTTCAACACGGTGAAGGAAAAGCTCGGCGACAAGCCGGCGGGGCCGGCGCTCGACGAGCTGCTCGCAAAGCATTTTCCGGGCTTCAGGCTGGACCCGGACCTGCGCGAACTGGTGCTCGCGGGACGGCCGCTCGAGCGCAATACGTCCTATCTCCCGCAAAACACGCTCGCGCGCATGGTCGCGCGGCAGGCCGGCTTTTACTGGGGTACCAGCGGGCACACGCCCGAGCCGGTCGTAATCGGCGCGATGGGGCCGGGCGAGCAGCTGTTTCGCGGCTATCAGGACAACACGGATTTCGGCAAAAGCCTGCACCGGCTGATCAGCGGGCGTTAGACAGATCTTCGGCTTTGACTGAGTGCGTGTGCGTTTGAAGAGCGGCGCGATTGCGTTCGGTTGCGCGGAAGATTGCGTTCGTTATTGCCGCAGGCGTGATGCGCTCATCGCGCCGCTGACTGTGTAGTCTGGCTGCGCGATTCGAAAGGTGTTCTTGCCGGCGCGCTTGGCCTCGTACAGAGCATCATCCGCGCTCTTCATCAGCGAGTCCGCATTCTCGCCATGGTCGGGGTAAATGCCGACACCCGCACTCGTGGTTACGGCGACACGATGATCATCGATAGCATAGGGTTGCGAAACTATGTCGACCAATTTCGCTGCCACAGTCGCAACATCGCTTGCATTCGCGACTTGCCACAGGGCTATCATAAATTCGTCGCCGCCAACCCGCGCGACGGTGTCTTCTTCGCGCACGACTGATTCCAGGCGTCGCGCGACGATTTTTAGCAATGTGTCTCCGGTGCTGTGGCCCAAGGTATCGTTGATTTCCTTGAATCCATCCAGGTCCAGATACACCACCGCCATGGCATTCTGATGGCGTCGGGCGTTCGCCAGCGCGGCCGAAATACGCTTGGTCAGGAGCCGCCTGTTGCCGAGTCCCGTGAGTGGATCTTGCTGTGCGAGAATTTCGTTGGTCGTCGCGGCGCTACGCGCGCCCTCGTGCAACAAGCGGATTTCCAGCATGTTGCGAACGCGCGTCAGGACTTCCTCCACATCGAACGGTTTGCAGATGAGGTCCTTTGCGCCGGCTTTCAGTGCGGGCAGCTTATAAGCCGACTCCTCGGTGATGGCAAGCACCGGAACGTAGTCATCCGACTCGATCGCGTTTAAGTCTTTCATCACCTGAAAGCCCGTCGAACCCAACATCTCCAAATCGAGCAAAATCGCTTTGTACTGGTTGGTTCGATGCAGCTCGCAAACCTCGTCCAGGTTCGTCGTATGCGTAACGTCGGAGTGACCCGCCTGCTCCAACATTTCTTTGAGCGAACGGGCGCCCGCCGCCTGATCATCGACGATCAAGACTTTGGCTTTAAGAATTTGGGTTGCGCTAATCATGCTTCAACCAACGAGCGTGAGTCGCTGGAATCGATATCGTTGCAATAGCGCCGCATTTGACCATCAAACCCGGCAATTCCGCTGTCATGGAGCCCTCCGCTCTTTAGACCGGTAACTTTGCGCCCTCGCCTTTCGGCCGAGTTTGCCTTTAGGGATGAGCAACGATACCAAAAGGTGGAAAATGTTGCGGTGAACAATGTCACGTGCTTGGATGGTGACCCCAGCGTGTCAATTTTTCCGAAAATTCCTTTGGCATGCGCGTTGATGCTCCATCCACAGGGAGAAAAGTCACATTGTAAATTCGGCTCAATCACTATTAGCAGATGGGGTAAGTTCGACCAAGCGAGCTGTCGTCGCATAGCGACACCCAAGTCGCGAGGTCGTGAAAGATGCATAGCGCTCGGGGTTCCAGCCTTCTTCATTATTACCGCGGGTTCGAAGCGGACAAAGCCACCGGGTTTTAGCTCAGCATGTAGTTCGCACAGCGCGCGCGGCAATTCGCTCGACAGAAATGAAACACCATGCGTTCGCGAACACGACAAACAACAACGCTGCATACAGGGAACGCGGTTCGCTGGCCTGCTTCGACCTGCACAAATCCCGATTACTCGGAAATGCCCCGTTGACGGCAATCTTCAGGCGCACTTTCTCACTGATTGGAACTCTGTCGGTGCAAAAGATACGCAAGTGTCCGTTGAATGAGGCTACGACGCTATTGGGCTTTGGTCCAACACGGCGGTCGCGAGTTGTATTGAGCGTTCGATGTCCACGGGCGGCCCCACGCCGATATTCATTTGCCAAGCGCCCGGTGACTTTCCGCGGGGATAGCTACGGGTAACCTATCGTTTAGTGAGTTTTAGCTTGCTGGAGTTTTACGCCACACCGTCGCCAACCATGGCTGCTGGTCACGCGGCAGGCCGGCAGGGCGATAATAATGCGTCAGTTCGACGAATCCCGCGTCCGTTACGTAGCGGCGCCAGGTCTCCAGGTCGTGATAGGCGCCGTAGCGGCCGCGGTTCCAGCCTTCTTCGTTGTTGCCGCGCGGATTCGACGCGAACAATACGCCGCCGGGTTTGAGCGTCGCGTGCAATTCGCGCAATACGCGCGGCAATTCGCGCGACGGAACGTGAAACAGCGACGCATTGGCGAACACGCCATCGAAGCGTTCCGGTGGTAAATCGAGTTTGAGAAAATCCTGCTGCCACACTTCGCAGCCGCTGTCGGCGCGCGCCATGTCCGCGAACTGCACGGCGCCTTCCAGTCCGAAGGCGACGTGTCCGAGCGCGGTGAAGGTCTGCAAGTCGCGGCCGGGCCCGCACCCGAAATCGAGCACCGTGTAAGGAGGCGTCGCTTTGATGTGCTCCAGTAGCGCCGCGATATTCTGGCTGACGTCGTGGTCGCGCGTTCCCGAGCGGAAATCCTCGGCCCGCTGGTTGTAGTGTTCCAGCGTGCCGGCGGAAATTAACGCCGGGTCGTGCGCATCGGTGGGTTCATTCATGTTACTGGCGTGCTGTATTGTACGCGGGGCAACGCGCGCGGTTGCGATTATGCCTTGGTTACGACGGTAGGGATGGTGCCCATCTGCATATGTGAGCGTTTGGTGACGTGCGTTTCTGTGGCATCGACATGGAGCGACGCGAAATGGTGCGCAACAAGTTGATTTACATCAGATCCGTGCCCGTTGGGAAGACCTACTATGTCGATGGCGGACCGTGCATTTACGGCGGTCATTTCCCGGGTATTGGACCAAAGCCGTATTGTCTTTGGATGGACGACGAGTACCGTACCAGTTTCCTGAGCACCGGTGCCAGCGTGCATCAAGTGCGAGAACCCAATTCTTAACGAAAGGACTACACCGTGGCACAGGCATCCAAAGAACTCGGCGTGAAGGCAGTGCTTGCGAAGCGCATGGTCGAGGAACGGCTTCCCAAGGCGTTGGCCCTGAAAGAACGCATCGATCGCGGCGAACTGTTGAACGGACTCGATCTGAACTTTCTCGAGCAGGTCGTGAAAGACGCCAATGAGGCCATACCGATGGTGAAAGACGACCCCCGCGTGATGGAGGTCGCCGCGCGCATGCTGCAACTGTATAAAGAGATCACCTCGAAGGCGCTCGAGAACGAGCAGGCCAAGAAGGATTGAAAGCCGGATAATTTTACGGAGACGATGCGATGGGCGACAAAAAGAAAGACAAAGCGGCAAAAAAGAACGGCGCGGGCCCGAAGGAGAAATTGAAGGGCAAGCGTTACGATGAGGAAATGGAGAAGTTGCACGTCGAGCTCGTCAAGCTGCAGGAGTGGGTAAAGTTCAAGGGCCTGAAGGCCATGATCGTGTTTGAGGGCCGCGACGGCGCGGGCAAGGGCGGAGCGATCAAGGCGATCACCGAGCGCGTCAGTCCACGCGTATTTCGCGTCGTTGCGCTGCCGTCGCCGACCGAGCGCCAGAAAAGCCAGATGTATCTGCAGCGTTACATGGAGCACTTCCCGGCGGCCGGTGAAGTGGTGATCTGGGATCGCAGCTGGTACAACCGCGCCGGCGTCGAGCGGGTGATGGGGTTTTGCGACGAGGCGCGCGTCAAGCGCTTCCTGGAGCTGGCTCCGGCCTTCGAGAAGCTGATGATCGAATCGGGGATCACCCTGATCAAATACTGGCTGGAAGTAAGCGAGGAGGAGCAGACGCGCCGGCTCGCGGGGCGCATCCATGACGGCCGCAAGATCTGGAAGCTCTCGCCGATGGACGTCGAATCATACAGCCGCTGGTACGATTACTCGCGCGCGCGCGACGAGATGTTCAAGGCCACCGATTCGTCGTGGGCGCCGTGGTACGTCGTGGACTCGAACGACAAGAAGCGCGCGCGCCTGAATATAATCAGCCACCTGCTTACCAAAATCCCGTACAAGAAAGCGCCACGCGAGAAAGTGAAGCTGCCCGAGAGAGGCAAGGCGCACGGCTACAAGGAGCCGGACTATCCGTACAAGTACGTTCCCGAGAAGTTTTGATGCGAGGTGCCGATGAGAGCATTCGCGGCGACAGCGGGTTTGCTGTGCTTGCTCTGCGCGAGCGCACAGGCCGAATGGGTGAAGGAGGGCGCCGCCGCGGAAGACCTCAAACGCGATCAGTCGGAATGCGAACGCAAGGCGGCCGCGGACACGTCTTTCAACCAGCCGAGACGCGGCGCGGGCGCGGGGTCCGGCCCGCGCGTTGCCAACACCATGACGCGGGAGAACCAGTCTTTCCGCCTGTGCATGAAGTCACGGGGCTACGTTGACCCGTCCGACAAATGAGAGCGGCACGCCCGCGCCATTCCGTCCCGTGGATGCAACGCTCAAGGACGGGAGGCGGGTGGTTCTGCGCGAGATTCGCGCCGACGACGCGGATCGCATGCAGGCAGCGTTGCGCGCGATGTCCGACGAGTCGCGCTATACAAGATTCATGTCGGCCTTGCGCGAACTGCCGCCGAAAATGCTGGACCGTGCAACTCATCCCGTCGCCGGCCGCGAGTTTCAGCTCGTCGCGGTCGTCGGTGAGGGCGCGCAGCAGGCTATCGTCGGCGGCGCGCGTTACGCCGCCGCTGCCGGCAGCCGCGACTGCGAGTTCGCGCTGGCCATAGTCGACAGCTGGCAGGGACAGGGACTTGCGCGCCAACTGCTCGAAACCCTGATGAACATTGCACGCGAGCGCGGTTTTGAGCGCATGGAAGGCTACATTCTTCCGTCCAACGCGCCGATGCTGGGGCTGGCCAGGCGGCTGGGTTTTGCATCCGTCGCGAACCCCGAAGATCCGGGCGTGGAGACGGTGCGCTGCGAACTCAGCCGGAAGACTAATTCCTGACCGCTTCGGTCATTTTCTTCTTTTCCAAATCTGTGTTGCCCATCACCCAAGCGCCTGAATTATCTAGGCCGGGTTGTGGCGGTTCCGCCCGGCATTGCGGAAACGTCGCGGGTAGTCATCTGCGAGGGCAATTTGATCCATCAAAGTGATACGCGCCGGCTATTGTCGCAAGGGCACGTAATGAATGCACGCATCCGTGATTGCGCGCTCGCGCTGTGCATGCTGCTCTGCCTCCCCACGTGGGCGGCACAATCTGTCGCACCTGCTGCTCCTGTAGTTTCCCAACCCGAGGCTCCGCAGGACTCGCTCGGTCGCGATACGCCCAGGGGCACCGTACTGGGCTTTCTAATCGCCGCGCGCACGGGGCAGGACGAAATTGCCGTCCAGTTTCTGAATACCCGCCTGCACGGCAAACCGGCCGTTGAACTCGCCCACCAGCTTTTCTCGGTGCTCGATCGGCGTCTGCCGCCACGGCTATCCAAGTTGAGCGAAAGGCCCGAGGGCTCGCACGCCGATCCGTTGAAGCTGAATGAAGAACGTGTGGGCACGATCAGTACGGGGGCGGGCTCACTGGACATCGTTCTCGAGCGCGTTGATCGCGGCAAGGCCGGGATCGTGTGGCTTTTTTCAAGCAAGACGCTGGACGCGATTCCGGACGTCTACGATGAGATGACCCTGGCGGGGCTGGAGGACGTACTCCCGGCATCCGTGACGCACACGCGGTTCCTCGGGATCCTGGTGATCAACTGGCTTGCCGTGTTGGTCGGCATGCCGCTTTTTTATTATCTCACGGTTTTGCTGAACCGTTTTCTGAGCCCGCTCGTGGGTCCATTGCGCCGGCGCTTGTACAAAAAAGCCGATCTGCCCGACCCCGATTTCCTGCCCGCGCCGGTGCGTTTGCTGCTACTGGCTTTGGCCGTGCGCGGGTTAGTGCTTCACATCGGACTGCCGCTGGTGGCACGGCAGGTCTTGTTCAGCATCGCGGTGGTTATCGCCATCGCGGCCGGCGTCTGGCTGTTCATTCTGCTGAACAGCTGGACCGAACAATACAGCCAAAGGCTCGCCCACAGGCACGACATTACGGGCATTACCGCAGTTGTGCGTCTCGTGCGCAGGTTCGTCGATCTGCTGGTGATCTTCGCGGGCATCATGGGTATTCTGTACTACTTCGGCGTGAACCCGACCGCGATGATAGCCGGGCTTGGCGTCGGTGGTATCGCGGTCGCGCTCGCCGCGCAAAAGACGCTGGAAAACGTCATTGGCGGCATTTCCCTGATCCTCGATAAAGTGGTGCTGGTAGGTGACACTTTAAAGGTAGGCGGCGTCGAGGGAACAGTCGAAGACCTTGGCCTGCGGTCGACGCGGATCCGCACATCGGATCGGACGGTGGTCAGCCTGCCGAACGGGCAGGTTGCCAACATGACGCTCGAAAACCTGTCCACGCGCGACAAATTCTGGTTCCACGCGGTCCTGGCTTTGCGCTACGGCACCACGACGACGCAGCTCAACACGGTCCTCGAGGGCATCCGCCGGCTGCTGCAGGCAAGTCCGCATGTCGAACCCGATTCGGTGCGTGTGAGTTTTCTGCGTCTGGGCGTTTCTGCGCTCGAGGTGGAGGTCGTTGCTTACGTTGTGACCCGCAAAGCGACGGAATTCCTCAAGATCCAGGAAACACTTCTCCTGCGCGTCATGGAGTGCGTCGAGTCGGCGGGCGTTCAGCTGTCAACACCCTCGCAGACCATCGTGATCGACACGGCCGCCGCCAGTGAGGCCGCCGGGCGAGCGATGGTGACAGCACGCGCGCCGGACAAAAAAAACGGGGACTAGCTGCCGGGCAATGCGCACCGGACGGCAATAGGCAAGGCTACCTGCTCCTGGCGTCCTGCGCGCCCTGACTGTAGGCCTGCTCCGCATGTTTCCATGTGAGCAAGTCACGAGCTTATGCTGATCGTGTGCGCCGGATGATTGGACCAAGGTCCAATAGCAACGCCGTGAGGCGCAAGCGCATAATCGGTAGCGCCGTTCTGTTAGGTGACGAACGCAGTACCTCCGGCAAGATATTGTTTGGACGAAATAATTCAGGCTTTTTTTTCTGACATATTGCCATAAATCAATACGCAGACCCGGCATCTGGCTTATATTGATTACCTCTACTTCAGCGTCTTAACCTTTTGCAGGTACAAGCATGGATATTTCCGCCAAACTCACCCGCAGCCAGGAAATTTCGACCAAAGTCGTGCAGCTGCTGCAAAAGCGCATCAAGGGCGCGCAGGAACGCTACAACGAGCGCGTGCAGAAGGCGCTCAAGGATGTCGCCGCCGAGATGCAGGAACGGCCCGTCACGCCGTGGGAGGCGCTGACCCAATGGAGCAATTATGCGGTCGATTTCGCGCAGCGCTCCGTGCTGTTCCTCGATACGATACGCGAGCGTGGCAACAACTTTGTCGAGCAGTCGCGCGAGGGCTTGAAGCCGGTGCTGCACTTCGAGTACGAAACGGTACTCGACGCGCGCTCGTTCGAGCGCCCGGTCAACTACGCGCTCGTGAGCATAACGCCGCCGGAAGGCGTCACCGTCGACGCGAAGCGCCGGCCGTACGTCATTATCGATCCGCGCGCGGGTCACGGTCCTGGCATCGGGGGCTTCAAAGACGATTCGCAGGTCGGCGTCGCGTTGCGCGAAGGCCACCCGGTTTATTTCGTGATCTTTTTCCGTGATCCCGAGCCGGGGCAGACGCTGCTCGACGTCTGCGCGGCCGAGCAGCAGTTCGTGAAGAAGGTGCGCGAACTGCACCCGGACAGCCCCAAACCCGCGATCGTCGGCAACTGCCAGGGCGGCTGGGCGGCGATGATGCTGGCTTCCTCCGATCAGAACGACACGGGACCGATCGTGATCAACGGCGCGCCGATGTCGTATTGGGGCGGCGCGTGGCAGGACGGCGGCGGCGACAACCCGATGCGTTATAGCGGCGGCATGCTGGGCGGCTCGTGGCTCGCCTCTTTTACCGCCGACCAGGGCAACGGAATCTTCGACGGCGCCTACCTCGTCGAGAATTTCGAGAACCTCAACCCTGCGAACACATTCTGGGATAAGTACTACACTCTATTTTCCAAGGTCGACACCGAGGCGCCGCGCTATCTCGAGTTCGAGCGCTGGTGGGGCGGGTTCTACCTGATGAACCGCGAAGAGATCGAGTGGATCACGCAGAATCTCTTCGTCGGCAACAAGCTGTGGTCGGGCGATACCAAGGCCAAGGGCGGCAAGGCGTTCGACCTGCGTGATATCAAATCGCCGATCATTCTCTTCGCCTCGATGGGCGACAACATCACGCCGCCGCAGCAGGCGTTCAACTGGGTCGCCGACATTTACGGCAGCACCGAGGAGATCAAGGCGCGCGGCCAGGTGATCGTCGGCCTCATGCACGAGAACATAGGCCATCTCGGCATTTTTGTGTCGGGGAAGGTCGCCAAGAAAGAACACACGCAAATCGTCTCGGTCATGAAATCCGTCGAGATGCTGCCGCCCGGCCTCTACGCAATGAAAATCGAGACGACCACAGATGCCGACGGCAAAGAAGAACATACGGTCGAGTTCGAGGAGCGCCGGCTCGAGGACATTACAGCGCATTTCAACCGCTTCCAGCGCAACGACGAGAAGCCGTTCGAAGCCGTAGCCGCGGTGTCGGAATTCAACCAGCACGCGTATGAGCTTTTCGCACAGCCCGCGGTGAAAGCCATGTCGAACGACGCGACCGCGAAGCTCAGACGCGACTTTCATCCGCTGCGCTTCCAGCGCTGGGCGCTATCGGACTTGAATCCGTGGCTCGCGTGGGTGGCACCGGTCGCGCAACAGGTCAGGGCGCAGCGCAAGGCCGTGCCCGGCGACGCGCCTTCGCGCAAAGTTGAAGCGGCGATGGCTGAACTGGTGAGCGCATCGCTGGATCATTACCGCGCGCTGCGCGATGCGGCGAGCGAGGCGAAGTTCTTCACAACTTTCGGTAATATGTTTTCGCTGTATCTGGCCGACAAGCACGAAGCTGACGAACGCGTGGCGGCGACAACCAGCGAACCTCGCGAGCTGCCTTTCGTCAAGGAAGCGCTCGCTTCAATCAAGGAGGGCGGCTATACGGAGGCTTTCGCGCGGGTTGCGTACCTGCTCGCACGCAAGGACGACTCCCTGCCGTTGTCGCGGCTCGTCATGCGGCAAGAGCTGGCCAAGGAATATTCGGATCTGCTGCCGTCGCTCGCACCCGATCAATGGCGACGTGTTCGCGGCGAGCAGGAAATCATCGCGCGCTACGAACCCGAGCAATCGATCGCTACGCTGCCCGACCTGCTGAAGCATCCCGCGGACCGCGAGCGACTGCTGATGCTAATGGAGCGGGTGCTGGCCGACAAACGCATCCAGGCCGACAAGCCGAGCGCCGAGCAAATGGCAATGCTCGAACGCATTCGCGAAGTGCTGCACGACAAGTCTGGCGGCGCGCGGCGCCGGATGAAGGCAGTTTAGCCGGCGCAACCGGCCCGACCTTAACCACCAACTTTTGCAGAGAGTCGACGATGGACGAAAAACATAGCCGCTACCAAATGCTGCTGCAGCGCTGCAAAGCATTGCCGCCGACGCCTACCGCCGTTGCTCATCCGTGCGACGAGAGCTCGCTGCAAGGTGTCGTGGACGCCGCCAAGGCCGGACTGATCGCGCCCACGCTGGTAGGGCCTGCCGCGCGCATCAAGGAGGTCGCCGCGCAAGCCAAGCTTGATATCAGCGCATTCCCCATCGTCGATGCCGCATTCAGCCAGGACTCCGCGGATAAAGCCGTTGCGCTCGTGCGCGCGGGCAAGGCGGAGGCGCTGATGAAAGGCAGCCTGCATACCGACGAGTTGATGGGCGCGGTCGTCAAGCGTGATACGGGGCTGCGTACGGCGCGCCGCGTCAGCCATTGTTTCGTGATGGACGTCCCGGGACATGGGGATGCGCTGATTATTACCGACGCCGCGGTCAACATCGCGCCGACGCTGAAGGACAAGGTTCACATCACGCAGAATGCGATCGATCTCGCGCACGATCTCGGCGCGAAAGAGGTGCGGGTCGCGATCCTTTCGGCGATGGAGACGGTCAATCCCGACGTGCCATCGACGCTCGAAGCCGCCGCGCTGTGCAAAATGGCGGATCGCGGGCAGATCACGGGCGCGCTGCTCGACGGACCGCTCGCGCTCGACAACGCGATCAGCCCCGAGGCCGCGA
>Ga0207682_10001022_pt1 | contig 12949 bp, 14 predicted proteins | sample KBSM63metaG_FD_184332 | JGI IMG/M metagenome (GOLD analysis project Ga0207682, IMG submission 184332) | Miscanthus rhizosphere microbial communities from Kellogg Biological Station, Michigan, USA - KBS M6-3 metaG (SPAdes) (version 2) | ecosystem: Host-associated > Plants > Roots > Rhizosphere >... | reverse complement strand
CGCGCGAAAAATCTCGAGCGAGGCGAAATGACCGGCCACCATCAATACCGCGAGCAGCAATACCGTGCGCCACAAGAGGCTGCGCGGGAAGAGCGTCATGGAGCGTAAGGCGTAAAGCGTGAGGGGTAAGGCGGAAACCCGCAAACCAGTGCGAGATCGTTGCTTGCACCGAAACTACATGCTGGCAGGATCCAAGGCTTTTTCTCCTCACGCCTCACGCCTCTCGCCTCACGTCTTGCCGTCGGGTATGAACACGTAGCCGAAACCCCACACCGTCTGGATGAAGGCCGGCTTGGCGGGATCGCTTTCGATGAGCTTGCGCAAGCGCGAAATCTGCACGTCGATCGAGCGGTCGAACGCGCCGAATTCGCGGCCGCGCGCGAGTTCCATCAGCTTGTCGCGCGAGAGCGGCGTGCGCGGATGCTGCACGAGCACTTTCAGCAGCGCGAATTCGCCGGTCGTCAGCGGCAACTGCTCGCCGTTGCGTGCGAGGCTGCGCGTGCCGAGATTGAAGCTGAAGTCGCCGAATTCGACGACCTGCTGCTCGGTGGTGGGGGCGCCGGGCGGCTGAGTTGCCGGCGCGCGCCGCAGCACGGCCTGGATGCGCGCGACGAGCTCACGCGGATTGAACGGCTTGGGCAGATAATCGTCCGCGCCGACTTCGAGACCGACGATGCGGTCCACGTCGTCACCCTTGGCGGTCAGCATGATGATCGGCATCTTGTCGCCGAGGCCGCGCAGGCGCCGGCAGATCGACAGGCCGTCCTCGCCCGGCATCATCAGGTCGAGCACCATCAGGTCGTAGCGCTCGCGCGCCAGCCAGCGGTTCATGTCGTTGCCGTCGGCGACCGCGCGCACGCTGTATCCTTGTTCGGAGAGATAGCGGTTCAAAAGCTCGCGCAGGCGCGCGTCGTCGTCAACGACGATAATGCGGATTTTCGGGTCGGTCATAGTCCACCTTGTAGAGGCGTACCATGCTAGCGGTTTGGCGCGGTCAATTCCAGCGCGAACGCCCGCAATTGCGCGCGTCCGCGACAATTGACACAGTTTGTTACAAAAAACCGGCCGCCATTAACAGCGCGCTTACACAGGCGGAGTAGCATGACGTCCATAGTGTAGTGAGAGCGCACCGGCCGGCATGACGGCTGCATGGCGCACGATTATCGCGGCAAAGTACGCGGCGAACAAGGAGCACCGGCATGGAATTGGCACTCTACGCGGGACAGGAAGCGCTGGCTGTTTTGGCGCTGCTCGTATCGTGCGCGCTGGCGGCACGGGTTGTGTCCCTTCCGCGCCGGCGTATTTATAATGGCGGTTCCGCTGCTGTAAGGCGGCTGACCGGGCGTACGTAGGCGCCTGTAACTATGCATATGAAGAAAATCCTGATTACCGCGATTCTGGGCTTGCTGGTCATCGCGCAGCCGGTGGCGGCGCAATGGCGTCACCAGGGCGGCAGGTCGTACGACGGCGGCAGGCACCTCGGCGTGCAATCGCAGCGTCCGCGGCAGGGCGGCTACGACCGCGGCCAGCCGCCGGCCCGCGATTTTCGGCAACCTGATCGGCGCGATTTGCGGCAGCCCGAACGGGGCGGCGACTATCGCCAGCCGGACCGGCGTCACGATGGCCGCCTGAACGATGAAGAGCGCTACAACCTGCGGCGTGACCTGGATCGCGCCAACCGCGAAATATACAAAGGCCGGTAAGCGAGCTTCCCGCAGCCCGGCGCAGCATCCGTTCAACCAGACCAGGGAGCACGACCGATGAAAAGCCGCTTACTGAGTTTGGTGCTGGCGCTGACCTGCTGCGCGGTTTACGCCGCGCCCGTTGGCGCACAAGGCCTGCCGGGCGCAACGGTACACTCGGAGGGCAAGGCCGAGCGCGACGCGATGAAGAGCCGCATGCAGGAGCGCTGCAAGGAAAATCCGCAGCAATGCGAAGAAATGAAAGCCAAGATGAAGGCGCGCCGCGAGCAGTGCAAGGCGGACCCGCAAAAATGCCGCGAGGAAATGAAAGCGCAGCGCGAAGAGCGCTGCAAAGCGAATCCCCAGCGCTGCGAGGAAATGAAGGCGAAGATGAAGGCGCGCCACGAGCGCTGCCAGGCTGATCCGCAGAAATGCAACGATGAAAGGAAGGCGCGTTTCGACGAGCGCTGCAAGCAGAATCCCCAGCGCTGCGAGGAAATGAAAGCGCGCATGAAGGCGCGGGAGGAGCAATGCAAGGCCGATCCCGCCAAATGTCCGCCGCCGTCCGACCGAAAGTAGAGGGCTAACAACATGGAACGGCTGATTTACTGGACCCTTTTCGCGGCCGGCCTCGTGCTCGCGGCATGGTTGCCGGCGAAGAGCGTTTATCCCGAACTGGGCCGCGTCGTGGCCCACCTTCTGCTGCGCGCTGTCACCTAGGCTGCCAGTGCGCGGCGCGCAAATTTTTGCTGGCTTCATCCGCAGTCTCGCTGCGGCCGCAATTGCGCTGGCGCTCTGCGCTCCCGCGCAGGCCGCGATGCCGATGGGCTTCGACGAAGCGCGCCATCTGCTGAACCGCACGAGTTTCGCCGCGAATGTCGACGATATCGAAGCGTTCGCCAAATTAACGCGCGCCCAGGCGGTCGATCAGCTGCTCGCGTGGACGGCGAGCACGAAGGTCGTGACGCCTCCACCGGCCTGGATCAACGAATACCAGTCGCCGCGGCGGCTGCGCACGATGAGCGAGGACCAGAGGAAGCTCGCCCAGCGCGAGCTCATCGAGCACGGCGCCGAACTGCGCGCCTGGTGGATGACGGAAATGTTGACGACAGCGTCGCCGCTGACCGAGAAAATGGTGCTGTTCTGGCACAACCATTTCGTGTCGAGCCTGCAGAAAGTGCGCTCGCCCGTCCTCATGTACCGACAGCAGCTCATTTTGCGCAAGCACGCGCTCGGCTACTTCGGCGATCTGCTTCATGACGTATCAAAAGATCCGGCGATGGTGATCTACCTCGACAATGCGTCCAACCGCAAGGCGCAGCCGAACGAGAATTTCGCGCGCGAGGTGATGGAGCTCTTCACGCTCGGCGAGGGCAATTACAACGAAGCCGACATCAAGGAAGCCGCCCGCGCGTTCACTGGCTGGAGCATCGAGCCCGACACCGGTGAATTCCTCGTGCGGCCGGTGATTCATGACGACGGCACGAAGACCATCCTCGGCCAAAGCGGCAATTTCGACGGCGACGCGGTGCTCGACATCCTGCTCGCGCAGCCAGCGACCGCGGAATTCATCGTCGCCAAACTGTGGCGCGAATTCGTGTCGCCGACCCCGGACACGACGGAAATCAAGCGCATCGCGCGCATGTTTCGCGACAACCGCTACAACATCAAAGTCGCGCTGCGCGCGCTGCTCACCGCGGACGCGTTCTATGCGGCGCAGAACCGGGCGGCGCTCATCAAGTCGCCGGTGGACCTCATCGTCGGCACCATGCGGCAGTTCCGCTTCGAGACCGGCGACGTTGCACCGCTGGTGCTCGCGTCGCGCCAGCTCGGGCAAGATATCTTCGCGCCGCCCAACGTGAAGGGCTGGCCCGGCGGCGAGGCCTGGATCAACAGCGCGACGCTGCTGCAGCGCAAGCAGTTGCTCGAACGGCTATTTCGCGCGCAGGAGCCGCGGCTCGCGGCCGTGCCGATGGCACCAATGGCGGAGGGGCAGACTGACGCCGCGAGAGCACGCGAGCGCCTGACGCGCGCGATGCTGGCGATCCGCTATGACGAGGACAAATGGCGCGCGCAATTCCGCGCGGGCGAACCCCCGCTCACGAAAGTGGTGTTGGCGAGTGAGCCCGTGAATGTGCAGGCCGCGGCAGCGCAAGGCGCCGACGCATTGCGCCAGCTGGTGCTGGATCCCGCGTATCAGCTGAAGTAACCGGCCAAGGAGATGCGCATGGAGCGACGCGTTTTTTTGGGTGCGATGGGCGCCTCCGCCGTTACGGCATGGCTGCCGCGCGCTGCGTTGGCCGGCGCGCCGGGCCGCTACGATAACCTGCTGATACTCGTCGAACTGAAAGGCGGCAACGACGGCCTGAATACCGTCGTGCCGTATGCGGACGCCGACTATTACAGCCTGCGCCCGCGCATTGCCATCGCCCGCGACCAGGTGCTGCAGCTTGACGCCCGCGCGGGCCTGCACCCTTCGCTGCAGCCGTTGATGCCGCTGTGGCAGAAGGGCGAGCTCGCGGTCGTGCAGAGCGTCGGCTATCCAGGCGCCAATCTCTCGCACTTCCGCTCGATCGAGATCTGGGATACGGCTTCGAAGAGTTCCGAGTATCTGAGCGATGGCTGGTTGACGCGCGCGTTTGCGGATGCGCCGGTGCCGCGCGCGTACGCGGCCGATGGGGTCGTCGTCGGCTCGAACGACATGGGGCCGCTCGCAGGCGGCGGCACGCGCGCGCTCGCGCTCGCGAACACCGAGCAGTTTTTACGTCAGGCGAAATTAGCCGGGGGCGAAGGCGCGTCGCGCAATAAAGCATTGAGCCATATCCTCAAGGTCGAGCAGGACGTCGTGCAGGCGGCAGGAAATCTGACTGCGATGCCGGTGCTCGGCACGGAGTTTCCGAATACCGCGGTCGGCAACGCATTCAAAACCGCTGCCCAGGTGATTGCGAGCAAAGCAGGCGTCGCGGTCGTCAAGGTCACGCAAAACGGCTACGACACGCACAGCAATCAACAGGCAACTCAACAGCGGCTGCTCAAGGACCTGGCGGAGGGCATTACCGCCATGCGCGCAGCCCTGCAGGAGATCGAGCGCTGGGATGCCACGCTGATGATCACGTACTGCGAATTCGGCCGGCGGCCGAAGGAAAATCAGAGCGGCGGCACCGACCACGGCACGGCCAACGCGCAATTCGTGCTTGGCGGGCGGGTGAAAGGCGGGCTCTATGGACTGCCGCCGGCGCTAACGCGCCTCGATGGCAACGGGAATCTGCCCTTCGCGGTGGATTTCCGCGACCTGTATGCGACCGCGCTGGAGCGCTGGTGGGGCGTGAACTCCACAGCTGCGCTGAATGGCAGGTTCCGTCCCCTTGACGTGCTGAAAGCCTAGCCGCGATGGGCGGGCCGCAGTGGCTGGCGGCCCTATTGCTGATGGCGGCAGGCGCTGCTTTTGCCGCCCCGGCGCCGCCAGCGCAGCCCCTGAAGGGCCCGGGCGGGGCGGACTACCGGCACCGCGACGTGATCGCGGTATCGCATGGCACCGGAGCCACCCAATACTGGCTGTTCGAGCCGGCGGCCCCGGTGCCCAAATCCGCGCCAGTGGTCGTGTTTCTCCATGGCTGGGGCGGGGTCGAACCGGACCCCTACCGGGCGTGGATAGATCATATCGTCAGGCGCGGCAATATCGTCATATATCCGCGTTACCAGGCCGATCTGCTCACGCCTGCCAGCGCCTTTACGCCGAACGCGATTAACGCGGTATTAAGCGCGCTGGACGTGCTGCGTGCGAACTCCGCGCGCCTCGCGCCCGACTTGAAGCGGTTCGCGCTGGTCGGCCACTCGATGGGCGGCGTGCTGTGCGCGAATATTGCGGCTCGCGCGGAGGTCAGCGGTCTGCCGGCGGTGCTCGCCTTTATGAGCGTGCAGCCGGGGAAAACTCGGTTGCTGGAGCGGCGCGCCGCCATCGTGCTCGATGACCTGGCGCAGGTCACTGCATCCACTCTGATCCTGACCCTGGCCGGCGATCGCGACCGTATCGCACGGGATATCGATGCCAAACGGATCTACGTCGAGACGACCCAGGTGCCGCCGCGCAACAAGAATTTCATCGTGGTCGCGTCGGACGCGTATGGCTCGCCGCCGCTGGAAGCCCATCATTTTTCCCCGCTGGCCCGCGCGGGCGCAGCCGCGCCGGTAATCTCGACAGGTCGCCAGTTGAGCGATGCGCGGGAGCGCATGCTGGAAAGGGGCGGGGCGCGCGGTGATCGCCAGCCCGACCCCACCCGCACCGACGAGCGCGACCAGGATGATGTTCCCGACGTCGGCCTGGCGACCGTGACGACCCCGGACGCGCTCGACTTTTATGGCTACTGGAAGCTCTTCGACGCCCTGTCCGATGCCGCTTTTTACGGCAGAAACCGCGAATACGCGCTCGGCAACACCCCGCAGCAGCGCTATATGGGCACGTGGAGCGACGGCCGCCCAGTGCGGGAACTCCTCGTTTTCGACCAGCCATAAGCCGCCAACAGCGCGTTTTAAGGGCTCGCGGGGGCGCGGTAGTAATGCCATGAGCATGGCGTAAAGCGGCCTTCTGCCCCGGGAAAACGGCTTTTTTAGGTCAGATTTGAGCCGCAGACCCCTGATTTCATATATCATTACCCCCGAGCGAGGGGCCGCGAGGTCAGCTGGACGCGGGGTTGGCTCAGTGTCAATACCAAATCGAAAGACACACACCATGCTTGCAACTAGGATACGCCAGAAGGACGGGATCTTTTACTTTGCCAGCTGTCCGGCGAAGGAAATCCTGAATAAGGTCCGCTTCATCAGCCGCTATTACGGCGAGGATGAGCAGATTTCCGCGCAGACGGTGCCGCAAAACGACGAGATCGCGCAGTTCATTGCGCGGATCGAGCGCAACGACGCGGCGTTTCAGCGCGTCGTGTCGCGCGCGAAAGTCAGGTCCCTCAAGAACTTCTACGAAATGGCGGTCACGCAGCCGCCGATCCCGGGCACGGTGCTGCTCTTCACCAGCGACAAGCTCAATTTCCGCACACTCGAAGGCCAGGATCAGGTCGGCCATTTGCAGGAGCCGACGACCAAGTATTTGATCATCGACGGCCAGCACCGGCTTGCCGCGCTGCGTTTTTACCTGTCCGAGCATCCGGAAGAAGCCAAGGGCATCGACGTGCCGTGCATTATTTTCGACGCCCGCAGCGAGGATTTCGCGGCGGAGATGTTCGTGATCATCAATTCGACGCCGACCCGCATCAACAAGAGCCACCTGGTCGATCTATACGAGCGCGTGTCCTGGGCCGACCCGGATCGCCGTTTCGCCGCGCGGCTGGTCGACAGCCTTTACAGCGAATCCGACAGCCCGTTGCGCTATCGCATCAACCGCCTCGGCGGACGCAGCCTGAAAGACAAGTGGATCTTGCAGGCGGAGCTCTTCAACGAGCTCTACCGCTGGGTGCGTGCCGAGTGGAAGAAGATCAAGCAGGCGACCAACAGCTATCGCGAAGCCGAGAAGTATTACGAAATCGTGCGCGATTTCCTGAAGGCCGCGCAGCGCGTGTGGGGCGATACCTGGGCCAACGACAGCTACATGGTGACCAAGCCCGTGACGTTAAAAGCGCTGATCCGCGTGTGCGCCGATCTCGCGCGCGACGATGCCGACCCGGCCGACGGGCGCGTCAAGCGTTGGGAAGATCGTCTGGGCGTGTGGGCTGACCAGCAAAAGGCCTTCAAAGTCGAAGGCTTCTACGAACGCTTCCCCGCCAAGGGCGAAGTCGAGCGCGTTGCGCGCATCCACCGCGATCTGGCGAAGGCGGCCGGCATCGAAGTCAAAAGCGCGACGAAGTCGACGTAACGGGTACTGCGTTACGTCGGCACCGGCGCCGGCTGCGCATCTTTGTAGCGCCGGCCCCGGTCGATCACCCGCCGGTCGCGCACGAGCTGCATTACCGGGACGCCATAGCCACAGCTCGTCATCGTATTGTCGATTTCGATTTCAATGACCTGGCGCGCCGCGCCTTTGAGTTCGCGCGCCGGCTGCTGCAGCAGCAATTCCGCGAGTGGCGATTCCGCCGCCGGTGTCACGGTGGCGCGGCCGAACAGGCGTACCGTCGCGGCATCTTCACTTTCGAACGAGCTGATCATTACCGTAATGGGGCCGCCCGCGGTGCAGTGGCGCGCGGTCTCGTTGCCTGAACCTTTGTAGTCGAGATAGGCGACACGGTTCGGGCCGAGAATGTGCAGCGGTACGCCGCCTTTCGCGGACACGTTGACGGGCCCTACGTCATGCGGCCCGCGGGCCAGGGCGGGATCGGCGGACGCGACGAAGAAGAGCGGCGCATTGCAGATCAGCGCCGCCTGCTCGTCGGTGATCGAAGCGTGATAGGTCGCCATGGCTCGAGTCTTTCGTTTAGTTATTCATGCACCGGCGCGTGCTCAAGCGCCAAGCTGGTCCGCGAGATCCAGAAAGTCCCGCGCGTTGATGTCGAATGCGGGTTCGGGACTCAAGTCCGGATGCTTGCCCTTGCCGTATTCCAGCGGGCGCAACACCAGCGCCGTTTTCAGGCCCTGCTGCGCGGCATGCCGCAAATCGTCCTTGTGCGCGGCGACCATCATCACTTCAGCGGGTTGCAGCCCGAGAATTTCCGCCGCGCCGAGATAAGCCTCGGGGTCCGGCTTGTAATGATGAAACACTTCGGCCGATAAAATCAGGTCCCACGGCAGGCCGGCGTGCTTGGCCATGTTGTTGAGCAATGCGACGTTGCCGTTCGACAGCGTGGCGATCGTGAAATTTTTCTTCAACCGCTTCAGTCCGCGTACCGTATCGGACCACGGCTTCAGGCGATGCCATGCGCGGTTGAGATTGGCCTTCTCGTCGTCGGACAGCGATGTGAGCTTGAACTTGACCAGGATCTCGTCGAGGATCATGCGATGGAGGTCGTCGATCTTTGTCCACGGCAGCTCGCCGCGCGCAACGCGATCCATCGCCGGCCGGTAGCCCGCGCGCCACGCGTCGGCGAATTTCGCGGCATTCACGCGCAGGCCCTTTTCCTGCGCGAGCGTGCGCACTTCGCGCATGATGCTGCCGCGCCAATCGACTACCGTGCCGAAGACATCGAAGGTCAGCGCTTTGACGCCGGTCGCGGCGTTCATTTCGCCGCCACGCACATGATCTCGACCAGCGTATCGGCCGAGCCCAGACGCGCCTCGACCGTCGCGCGCGCCGGTGAGCTCTTCGGGTCCATCCATTCCATCCACGCCTCGTCCATTTTGGGTTTGAGGCGCATGTCGGCAACGTAAACCACCGCCGACAGGATCTTTGATTTGTCGCTGCCCCCGCGGGCGAGCAGCTTATCGATCTGGCGCAGGATGCTTGCGGTCTGTCCTTTCGCGTCAGCCTTGTTGTCTTCGCCGACCTGGCCCGCGAGATATAACCTGCCGTCGTACTCGACCATATCGGACAGGCGCTGGTCGGGATCGTAGCGAACGATTTCCTTGCTCATGTCGATTGCTCCCCGGGGTCGTTTTATTGCACTGCGGCGGTGACCATGATTTCGACCAGCGTCTCGGGCGTGCCGAGCCGCGTTTCTACGGTCGCGCGCGCGGGCGGGTTCTTCGGATCGATCCATTTCATCCACGCTTCGTCCATGCCGGGTTTCACGCGCATGTCGGCGACGTAGACGACCGCTGACAGCAGGCGCGATTTGTCGCTGCCCGCGAGCTTCAGCAGCGCGTCGATCTTGCCGAGAATTTCCTCGGTCTGACCTTTGCTCGATACGGTGCAGTTGTCCGCCGTGGTGCCGGCAAGGTAAACGACTCCGTTGTGGACGACCGCGCGGGACAGGCGCGAGTTGGATTGATGACGTGTGATGTTGCTCATGAACTGCTCCTTGGTCGGGTGAAAAGAAAGTGGCGGAAAGGAACTGCGGATATTCGTGCGATTGTGCAATGAGCGGAACTTTGCCGCAAGAGCGGCCGCGGTCAGTCTGTGCGGTTACAATATGCGCGTGTGTCGAAATCAATCCGCCGTCCCGGCGGTCCATGGACAAATTCCGGTCGTTTGCGAGGTGGGCAGATGAGCCAATACCGCAGGTATGCCGCGCTGACGGCGTGCGCGGGCGCGGCAATTGCGGCGGATGCCGCATTCGCGCAGCCCGCGTACCCGGCGCGCAACATCACGCTCGTCGTGCCGTTCTCACCGGGCGGCAGCACCGACCTCATCACGCGCATTGTCGCGCGCGAGTTGACGGCGCAATTCGATAAGCAGGTCGTCGTGGAAAACCGCACGGGTGGCGGTGGTGTGATCGGCTGGAGCGCCGTGGCCCGCGCGGCCCCGGATGGCTATACGGTCCTCGCGACGGAATTGTCGTTCGCCATCGCCGCCGGCCTTATTCCGAACCTGCCGCTCGATCCGCGCAAGGATTTCGTGCACGTGACGACGGCCACCACGGTGCCGCACGTGCTCGTGGTGACGCCGTCGCTGCCGGTCAAAAATGTGAAGGAGCTGCTCGCGCTCGCGAAAGCGCGGCCGGGCGATTTGAATTACGGCTCCGGCGGCAACGGCACTAATACGCATCTGGGCTCAGAGCTGCTGAAAAACTTAACCGGCATCAAAATGGTCCACGTGCCATACAAAGGCGCGGGCGCAGTGCTGCAGGATTTGATGGGCGGCCAGGTGCAGGTGCTGATATCGGCGGTGCCCACCGTCGTGCCCTATGTCAATGCGAAGAAATTACGCGCGTTGATGGTGACGGATGAGAAGCGCACGCGCGTGCTGCCCGACGTGCCGTCGGCCACGGAGGCCGGCCTGTCGAAAATGATCATGCAGTTCTGGGTCGGTTTCGCCGTGCCCGCCGGCACGCCGCAACCGGTCGTCGAGCGCTTGAACCAGACCATCGCGGCGGTGCTGAACGGTGCCGAATCGAAGAAGCGCTTGATCGAGCTCGGCGTGGACACGGTCGGCAACACGCCGGCGCAGGCCGCGAAACTGGTGGCGGATGAGATGGATCGCTGGACGGCCGTCATCAAGGCGGCGGGCATCAAGGCTGAGTAAACCGGTGTTAGCCACAGAGAACACTGAGTTCATCGAGAAAAAGGCAGTTCACCGGTTGTCGCTCCGATGGACTTCCGTATTCTGTATTCTCTCTGTGTCCTCTGTGCTCTCTGTGGCTGCTCGTTTTTTGACTTGGAGTTTAAATGGCTGAAAGCAGACTACCTTTGCAGGGCATACGGGTCGTCGAATTCGTGCATGTCATCATGGGGCCGAGCTGCGGACTCGTGCTCGCGGATCTCGGTGCCGAAGTCATCAAGGTCGAGCCGCTCGACGGGGATCACACGCGTAAGCTGACCGCGTCGGGCGCGGGTTTCTTTCCGACCTTCAACCGCAACAAGAAAAGCATCGCGGTCGACTTGAAGTCGAAAGAGGGCCAGGAGATCGTGCTGAAGCTCATCAAGAGCGCAGATGTGCTGACCGAAAATTTCCGTCCCGGCGCGATGGACAAGCTGGGGTTCGGTTACGACGCGCTCAAGAAGCTCCAGCCCGAACTCATCTACTGCTCGCTCAAGGGTTTTCTTGCGGGCCCGTATGAAAACCGCGCCGGCCTCGATGAAACGGCGCAGATGATGGGCGGGCTTGCTTACATGACGGGACCCGTCGGGCGGCCCCTGCGCGCGGGCGCATCGGTCAACGACGTGATGGGCGGCATGTTTGCGGCCATCGCGATACTCGCCGCTTACGTCGAGCGCACGGCGACCGGCCGCGGCCAGTACGTGAAAAGCGCGCTGTTCGAGAACTGCGCGTTCCTGATGGGCCAGCATATGACCGAAGGCTTCATGACCGGCAAGCCAGTCGTGCCAATGCCCGATCGCATCCGCGCATGGGCGGTATACGACACGTTCCGGACGAGCGACGGGGATCTGGTGTTCGTCGGCGTGGTCACCGACACGCAATGGAAAATATTCTGCGACGCGTTCGGTCTCGCCGATCTCCTCGCCGATCCGGCATTGAAGACCAATCCGCAGCGTGTCGAAGCGCGGCCGCGCGTGATTCCGATCGTGACCGCGCTGTTCGCGAAAATGACCAAGCAGGAGCTGCTCGCCAAGTGCGAAAAGCTGGGCCTGCCGTTCGCGCCGATCACGCGGCCGGAAGATCTCTTCGACGACCCGCATCTGAAGGCGTCGGGCGGGCTCGCCGACATCACGCTGATGAACGGCATCAAGACGCAGGTGCCCATCATGCCGATCGAGATGGACGGCCGCCGGTTCGCCACGCGCCTGGATCTGCCGAAAATCGGCGAGCATACGCGCGAGATGCTGGCGGACCTCGGCTATGCGCCGCCGGAAATCGAGCGGCTGATAACGAGCGGCGTTGCCCGCACGGACTGATCATGCAAATTCGAGGAGAAATCATGCGTAAATCATTTTGCCTGATGGCATTGCTCATCGCCGCTGCACCGTGCCTCGCCGCCGATGCGTACCCGAGCAAGCCGGTGCGCTGGGTCGTGCCGTTTCCGCCCGGCGGCGGCACCGATCTCATTTCGCGCACGATCGCGACCAAGCTGTCGGAGGCGTGGGGCGTGCAGGTCGTCGCCGACAACCGTCCGGGCGGCGGCGGCACGCTGGGACTGGGAATTGCCGCGAAAATGCCGGCCGACGGTTATGCGATCGTGCTCGGCCAGGCCTCCAACGTGGCGGTCGCACCCGCGTTGTACCCGAAGCTCAATTACGATCCGGTCAAGGATCTGCAGCCAATTACCAACGTGATCGCGGCGCCGCTCGCGATCGTGTCGCATCCGTCGTTTCCTGCCAAAAACGCCAAGGAGATGATCGCCTACGCGCGGAGCAAGCCCGACGCGGTCACTTTCGGCTCGCCGGGCAACGGCACGATCGGTCACCTGTCGATGGAACTCCTGAAGACGATGGCGAAAATAAAAATGCTGCACATCCCGTACAAAGGCGCCACGCTCGCGATCACCGAACTGATCGGCGGGCAGATCGTGCTCTACGCGAGCAGCATGCCGCCCGCGCTGCCCCTGATCAATGCGGGCAAGCTGAAAGCACTCGGCGTAACCACCTCGAAACGGCTCGGGCCGCTGCCCCATGTGCCGACCATAGCCGAGAGCGGCGTGCCCGGCTACGAAGCGGTGAACTGGTATGGCGTCTTTGTGCCCGCTGGCGTGCCGAAAGACCTCGTCGCCAAGCTGCACACGGATATCGTGCGCGTGCTGAAGCAGCCTGACGTGAAAGACCGCTTTGCCGGCGAA
>Ga0207682_10001021_pt1 | contig 12960 bp, 10 predicted proteins | sample KBSM63metaG_FD_184332 | JGI IMG/M metagenome (GOLD analysis project Ga0207682, IMG submission 184332) | Miscanthus rhizosphere microbial communities from Kellogg Biological Station, Michigan, USA - KBS M6-3 metaG (SPAdes) (version 2) | ecosystem: Host-associated > Plants > Roots > Rhizosphere >... | reverse complement strand
CGCTGGAGTCGAAGGCGGACGGCCCGGTTCCCGGCCCGGACTTTGTGTTGCGGTTCGCCGCCCTCATGCACGACGTCGGCAAGCCGGCCACGCGCCGCTTTGAACCGGGCGGCGCAGTGAGCTTCCGCCACCACGACATGGTGGGCGCCAAGCTGACCGCCAAGCGCATGAAGGCGCTGCGCTTCGACAACGACACCATCAAGGCCGTGGCCAGGCTGGTGGAGCTGCACATGCGCTTCTACGGCTACGGTGAGGCCGGCTGGAGCGATTCCGCGGTCCGCCGCTACATCACCGACGCCGGTCCCCTCCTGGAGCGCCTGCACCGGCTCACCCGCTCCGACGTCACCACCCGGAACCAGCGCAAGGCGGACCGGCTGTCCTTCGCCTACGACGACCTCGAGGACAGGATTGCGGCGCTGCGGGAGCAGGAGTCCCTCGACGCCGTCCGCCCGGACCTGGACGGCGGCCAGATTATGGCGCTGCTTGGCCTCAAGCCCGGTCCCGTGGTGGGCCGCGCCTACAAATTCCTGCTGGAAGAACGCATGGAGCACGGCCCGCTCGATCCCGCCGTCGCCGAATCCCGCCTGCGGGACTGGTGGGCGGCACAGCCCGAGGCGGCGCCCGCCGGCGCCGAACTTTCCACCACTGAGGAGTCCTAAGTGATCGCACCATCCAACGGCCCCCGCCCCCAACTGTGGATCCTGCGGCACGGTGAAACAGAGTGGTCTAAGAGCGGGCAGTACACCGGTCTCACGGACATGCCCCTCACGGTGGAAGGCGAGCAGCAGGCCGTGGAGGCGCGCAGGGTGCTCGAGACCGTCGACTTCGACCTCGTACTGACCTCACCCCTGCGCCGCGCCCGCCGGACCGCCGAACTCGCCGGCTACCCCGACGCCCAGTTGGAGCCGCTGGCGGTGGAATGGGACTACGGCGACTATGAGGGCATCAGCTCGGACCTCATCCGCAAGGACAACCCCGAATACCTGATCTGGACGCACGGCGTGCCCAATGGTGAAGCGCTCGACGACGTCGCCGCCCGCGCGGACAAGATCGTGGCCAGGGTGCTCGAATCGGGCCTGGACAATGTGCTGATCGTCGCGCACGGGCATTTCTCCCGCATCCTGACCGCCCGGTGGCTCGGGTTGGACCCCCGCGAGGGCCGGCATTTCGTGTTGGGGACCGCCAAAGTCTGCACACTGGGATGGGATAAGAAGACACCGGCAATCGTGCGCTGGGGACTCTAAAACCGGTTTTTAAAACAAAGTCAAAGAAAGTTTATGAATTCGGTAGGCAGCGGCCGTATTCGTAGTGTATTTTTATTTCTGACCCCAAGGCGACTTGCCGGGGTCACGGCGCGCGTCGCCCGGCCAGTCAGCCGGAGCCACGGCAGAACAGAAAAGGAGGTTGGGAAAATGATGATTACTTTGACTAGCGGATGGATGTACTCCACCACCGCCAACCCGGCCTCGTTCGCTGAACCGCGCCCAAATGTCGGACTGACTGTTTCCTGACCGCGTTCCCGTCCCGGGCAATGCAGCTTGGGGCCCGTGGCAGTTGGCCTTCCTCAACGGAAAGCCCAATGACGGCAGCCTGATCAGGCGGAACCACGCGGTTGCGCAGCCTCCCCATAGTTCGGAACCCAGCTTCTTGTTGGGGTTTCGGCGCTACCGCGTCCAGGGGCCATTCTCCATCGAATAACTTTTTTCTATCCGGAATTCCAGCCTAAATTAAGGCCGGAGGATTTCCGGGCTAATTGCCACGCCCGGAACCGGCTATTCGAATTCCTTGCATCCAGGGCTCTATTTGTCGCGCCCAAAATGCGGCCGCCCGTTTCATCCGCCCAATCCTGCTGCCTCCAGGTCGCCCCATTGAGCCCAGGCGGCGCAATCCCCCACCAACGAAAGGTCCCTGTGACTACCGCAACCACCGCTCCAGCCCACCGCACAGCCCTGCCCGCCACCCGGGCACGCCGATCGAGTCCCCGAGGGGAGGTAAGAACCATGATGAACAAGCTCTATACGGTCCTGTTCCGAAAGCTGGCCCGCAGGGAGTCGACACGCTTCAACGGCCAACTCCTGGACCAGAGGCGGGACGACACGTTCCTCGCCATGCATCAGGCCGGCCTGATTCGCTGACGCCCCGATCTGCTGACGGCCGGACACTTCCGCCACCGGCGCATGGACTAATCCCGTGCACGGGCGACGCCCCTTACCGGCAGGACTGTCCGCAGCGAAGGAGGACCTGATGACTGACATTGGAACCGATCCCAGGGAGCCCGTGCGTGGCCGCACGGGCTCCCCCTTTTAAGCGTCCCTTCATGGCCCGCCGTCGTGGCGGCCTCCGATACGACGTGCCAGCGAAGACCGCGGCGCGGCATGGGTCAATGTCCCCCGGTAAGCTCAAGGTCATGCAGGAGACAAAGCCGCCGGAGCGCAAACGGGTCCGATTGGTCATCCCGAGCCGCAGCGACCCTTTTCTCCGAAACTTCACGGAACTGGTAGGCGGCCCTTTGGGCCACCGCTCGGCGCCCGGGATCGTTTCGCCGGGATTCTTTACGGTGGATCGAGTTCTGGTGATCCTCACTGTCCTCGCCGCCCTGGCCGGGATTCTGCTCAAGAACTTCTGCCGCACCAACGGCTGGGAAACACCCGGGCAGTTCTACGCCACGTGCTACTCGGACTTTCCGGAGCTGTTCCGCAACCGCGGCCTCGGCGATGGCGCCTTCCCCTTCATTACCCCGGGAAGCCTCTTCGAGTACCCCGTGCTGATGGGGTTGATCGCGGGTGCCACCGCACTTCTGGTGCCCGGGGCCGGCACCGACGATCCCCGCGTCCTTGGCTACTTCGACGTCAACGCCACCCTGATCGCCGCCGTCTGGATCATCACCGTGCTGGCCACGGCACGGACGAACCGCCGGCGGTCCTGGGACGCGGCGATGGTTGCCCTCGCCCCCGGCATTGTCCTGGCGGGCGTCATTAACTGGGACATGTGGGCCGTGTGCATGCTGGCTCTTGGCATGTACTTCTTTGCGCGGAACAAGCTCGTCCTCGCCGGGATCTTCATCGGCCTGGGCACGGCCACCAAGCTCTACCCGCTGTTGATCCTCGGCGCCGTCCTGCTGCTGGCGCTCCGGAGCGGGCGCATCCGGGCGCTGCTGATCACGGCCGGTGCCGCAACCGCGGCCTGGCTGGCGGTCAACGTCCCGGTAGCCGCGGCAAATCCGGACGGCTGGAAGTACTTCTACCAGTTCACGCAGGAGCGGCCGGCGGGCTACAGCTCACCCTGGTTCGCCTACAACCTGGTGGCCGCCCGGCTGGGCTGGAATCCGCTTGAGGCCGCGGCCATCAACTCCCTGGCCCTGGACCTGTTTCTCCTGGCCTGCATCCTGATTGCGGTCCTTGCACTGACGGCACCCCGCCGGCCGAGGATCGCGCAGCTGGCGTTCCTGATCGTGGCCGCGTTCATCCTGACCAACAAGGTGTACTCCCCCCAGTTCGTGTTGTGGCTGATCCCCCTGATCGCCCTCGCCCGGCCCCGCTGGCGTGACTTCGTCATCTGGCAGGCCATCGAGGCGCTGCACTGGGGCGCCATCTGGATGTACCTGGGGCAGGCAACCAGCGGCGGCTCGACCCAGCACAACATCGACATGCCCTACTACGTCCTGGCCGTGGTTGCCCACATGCTCGCCACCGCGTACCTGATGGCGCGGGTCGCCTGGGACATCTGGGATCCGTCGTGCGACGTGATCCGCCGCCACCGCATCGATGATCCGCATGGCGGGCCCTTCGACGGTGCCCCGGACTGGCTGCGGATTGATCTGCGCCGGCCCGCGGCGTCCCTGGTGCCGTGGCGGAAGAGTGCCGTGGCGGAAAGCCACAGCGCATGACTGACGTCGCCGTCGTCGGTTCCGGCCCCAACGGGCTGGCCGCGGCGGTGACCATGGCGCGGGCCGGACTCAAAGTCCACGTGTTCGAGGCGGCCGCCACACCCGGCGGCGGACTGCGCACCGCCGAACTGATGGAACCGGGCCACTTCCACGACGTCTGTTCGGCCGTGCACCCCATGGTTCTGGCCTCACCCTTTTTCCGCCGGTTCGAGCTGTCCAGGCGCGTGCCCCTGGAGGTGCCCGAGCTCTCGTACGGATCCCCGCTTGACGGCGGCCGCGCGGCGCTGGCCTACCGTTCCCTGGACCGCACCGTTGCGGAACTCGGGCAGGACGGCGCCGCCTACCGCCAGCTCATGGAGCCCCTCGTGCGGCGGGTGGAGGGCGTCGCGGACCTCACCCTGAACCAGCTGCTGCGGATTCCGGCAGATCCCCTGGCCGCCGCCGCGTTCGGCCTCCGGGCGCTCGAACAAGGCTCGCCGCTGTGGAATGCGAGGTTCAGCCAGGATCTGGCTCCCGCACTGCTGAGCGGCGTCGCCGCGCATGCCGTGGCGCCGCTGCCCTCGATCACCGCCGCCGGCGCCGGGCTGATGCTGGGCGCCCTGGGCCATGCCGGCGGCTGGCCGGTTCCGCGCGGCGGATCGGCCGCGATTGCCCAGGCGCTGACCGCTGACATCGAGGCCCATGGCGGGGTGGTCGAGACCGGCAGGCGGATCACATCGCTCGCGGAGCTGCCGCCGGCCCGGGCCACGCTGCTGGATGTGGCGCCCCCCGCGCTGCTGCACCTGGCGGAGGGCCGGCTCCCGCCGCGCTACAGGAGCGCCCTGGCGTCCTTCCGCTTCGGGAACGCTTCCTGCAAGGTCGATTTCATCCTCTCCGGCCCGGTGCCGTGGGCGGCGGAAAGCCTCGCCGATGCCGGGACGGTGCACGTGGGCGGCACCAGGGCGGAAACCGCCGAAGCGGAGCGCCAGGTCGCCTCGGGACGGCATCCGGACCGGCCCTACGTGCTGGTATCCCAGCCCTCGCGTTTTGATGCCGGCCGTGCGCCGGCCGGCCGGCACATCCTGTGGACCTATTGCCACGTTCCGGCCGGTTCCACCGCGGACATGAGCGATGCGGTCATGGCGCAACTGGAGCGCTTCGCGCCCGGGTTCCGGGATGTGGTGGTGCAGTTCAAGGTGACCACGGCCGCAGGGCTGGCGGCGTACGACGAGAACTTCGTCGGTGGGGACTTCGGCGCAGGCCGCATGGACCTTTGGGGCATGTTGCGGCGGCCGGTGCTGAGCCCGGTGCCCTGGCGGACGCCGCTGCCAGGGGTGTACTTGTGCTCGTCGTCGACCCCGCCCGGTCCCGGCGTCACCGGGATGCCCGGCTTCCACGCCGCCCGGCATGCCCTCAAGGACATGTTCGGTCTCGGCGTCCCGGACCTCGGATACCGGGTCCCCTAGCCCCTAGCCCTGCCGCGGCGCCGCAGCGGCCGCCGTCGCCACCCTGGCGGACAGCCGTCCGTCGCGCATGCTCGCGACGGCGTCGGTGAGCGGCACTAAATCGGTGTCGTGGGTGACCATGACCGTTGCCACGCTGAACTCGTCGGTGACCTGCCGCAGCAGCCGGATGATCGCTTCGCTGCGCTGGTGGTCAAGGGCGGCCGTCGGCTCGTCCACCAGCAGCACGGCAGGGTTGCCCATGAGTGCCCGGGCAATGTTGACGCGCTGGCGCTGGCCGCCGGAGAGCTGGTGCGGCCGTTTCGCCAGGGCATGCCCGAGGCCGACAAGGTCCAGCAGAGCCGCGGCGCGTTCCCCGGCCGCCCGCGCCGTCCCGCCGCGCAGGCGCTGGGTGATCACGAGCTGCTCCACCGCGGTGAGGGAGGGCAGGAGGTTGGGCTGCTGGAAGATGATGCCGATCTTGTCCCGCCGCAGTGCGGTGCGGCCGGAGTCGGGCAATCCGCCGGCGTCCTCGCCGTCGACCACCACCAGGCCGGCGGTGGGCCGGACCAGGGTGGCGGCGACGGCCAGCAGGGACGACTTGCCGGACCCCGAGGGGCCGATCAGGGACACGAATTCGCCTGCGTGCACCTTGAGGCTCACGGAGTCCAGGGCCTTGAGGGTGCCGTCTCCGTCCGGGTACTCCAGGGTGACGTTGACGAGGTTCAGGGCGGTGTTGTTCAGGGTTGAGTTCATGAGATATGCCTTTCTAGGAATATATGGGGCGGGCCGGGGCTGCTCAGTTGCCGCCGAGGGCGATGAGCGGATCGACGCGGGCGACGTTGCGGACCGCGAGGGCTGCGCCGGCCAGGCCCAGGAGCACGATTCCGGCGATGGGCAGCAGCGTCGTCCAGGGCGTGAGGAGGAACGGTGCCGCCTGCGACGCGAGGACTCCGCCGGCCACACCGGCCAGCCCCCCGGCCACCGCGCCGGCCAGCAGGACCAGGGCCGCCTGCGCCATGGCGTCCCGGAGGATGTAGCGGGCGGACCCGCCCAGTGCCTTCAGAACGGCGATGTCCCGGGTGCGCTGGACCGTCCAGACCGTCAGGAAGGCAACAATCACGAGGGCTGAGATGCCGTAGAGGAAGGCCTGCATGAGCAGCAGCGAGCCGTTCTCGCTCTTGTAGGAGCCGAGGGCCTGGAAGGACCCGTCGATCGTGGTGCTGACGGTTCCCGCGGCGGTGTTGGCGGCACCGAGATCCACCCCTGTTCCGGCGGTGGAGTCGAATGTCACGGCCAGCACCGTCGCGGCGTCCGCGTCTTGGATATGGGCCAGCTTCTGCCAGTCGGCCAGCGTGGTCCACACGACGCCGGTGTGGGAATACCACTGCTCCGGCACGACGGCCGTCACAACGAGGTCGGCGCCGCCCACCGAGGCGTGGCTGCCGATGCTGAGCTCCAGGTCCTCCGCCAGTCCGGCTCCGACGGCGATGGTTCCCTCTGTCAGCGTGGCGGGAGCCAGGCCTGCGCCGGGCTCGGTGCCGAAGACCGCAACGCTTGCCGTGCGTGCCGGCACGCCTTCGGCGCCGAGTGCCTGGAAGCGGCTCTGGCTGATCCCGACGGCGTCGGCTCGGGCGACGCCGTCGCGCGCCGACCACAGGCTCTGTTGGGCGCGCGTGACTTCGGATTCGGTAAACGAGGCCTTGGGTGCGCTCCCGGCCGGGGCGCCGAAGACCAGCTGGTCGGCCGGGAGGGCGGCGAGGGCCGACGTCGACTGGTTTCCGAGTCCGGCCGTCAGCCCGGAAAGCATGACGAGCAGGAGGGTGATGAGGGCGACGACCGCGCCCATCAGGGCGAACCGTCCCTTGGCAAAGCGGATATCGCGGATGGCGAGATACATGGTGTCCTTCTTGGTGTCGTTTGAGGCGCTTGTGGCGTTGCTTCCAGCCTTCCCTCCGCCGGGCTCCGGGGCATCGGCCGCCCGGTTGGACCGCCGCCACCGGTCGGACGGCCCTGCGATCAACCAAAAGGTTGATTCCGCCGGGGGCGGGCCGTTTTCCGCAGGAGCCCCGCCGCACCGGCACTACGCTGGAAGCATGGAGGGCGACGCCGGCAACACGGTCCACAACGGCACAGGACCCAAGGGCGCACCGCACGCCGGCGCCGGGCATGCCGGCGCACCGCACGCGCCGGAGCCCACCGGGGCGGCCGTCATTCTGCGCGTCCTTCGCGTGAGCCTGCACGTCGGCTTTGCGGTGCTGCTCCTGGTGGCGCTGCTCCGGCTCCTGGCCGGCGGCATCACTGGGCAGGAGTGGATCACCCTGTTGCTGGCCGTGCTGCTCGCCGCCTTCTACCTCGTGGGCACCGTGCTGGAGAAACGGCACGCCGCCCGCCGGACCCGGTTCGATCCGCGGCCCTACTCGGCCTGGTGGCTGGGCGGCGTCTGCCTCCTCTGGCTGCTGCTGGTCTGGGCCAGTGCCGACTTCGTCTGGCTGGCCTTCCCGCTGTTCTTCCTGCAGTTGCACGTGCTCCGGCGCCGGCTGGCGCTGCCGGCGATCGCATTGAGCACAGTGTTCGTCATTGCGGCGCTCTGGTTCCACAACGGCGGTACCGCGTCTCCCGATCTGGCCAGTGCGGATCCGGCCGGCGTGGGGCTGCAGCTGCCCATGGTGCTCGGGCCTGTTTTCGGCGCAGCCTTCGCTGTGGTCACCGGACTGGCCTACCGGGCGCTGTTCCTGGAGGCGGAAAATCAGCGGCTGGCGGCCGAAGAGCTGCGCCGCACCCGTGCCGAACTCGCCCGGACCCAGCACAATGCCGGCACCCTGGCCGAGCGCACCCGGCTGGCCCGGGAAATCCATGACACCCTCGCCCAGGGCCTGTCCAGCATCGTGCTGATGGGGCGCGCGGCCGAGAAGGCCCTGGACGACGGCGAACCCGCCGTGGCACGGGACAGGCTGCGGATTGTCCGGGACACGGCCGCCGCCAACCTGGCAGAGGCCCGTAACTTCGTCCGGGCCCTGCAGTCCCCCGATCTCGAGGACGGCTCCCTCGTGGCCGGACTTCTCCGGCTGTGCGAAAAGACCGAAGCGGAGACCGCGGCGCGGGGTGCCGGGCTGCGGTGCCGCCTCGACGTCGAAGGCGTGCCGGTGGAACTCCCCGGCGCCCACCAGACGGTCCTGCTCCGGGCCGCGCAGGCGAGCCTGGCCAACGTGCGGGCGCATGCGCAGGCGGGCACCGCCGTCGTCACCCTTTCCTTCCTGGGCCCGGAGGTGGCCATGGACATCTACGACGACGGCGCCGGATTCGACCCCTCGGCGTTGCCGGCCCGTCCGGACGGGTCCGGCTATGGGCTGACGTCGCTGCGGGACCGCGTGGCCGCCCTCCACGGGCAGCTGGACATCGAGTCTGCCCCGGGTGAGGGAACCGTGGTGGCCATCCGGCTGCCACTGGGCCAAGCGCCCGGTTCCAACGCCGCGCCGGCGCCGGTCCGCGGGGACCGGAAATGAACAACATCCGGGTGTTCCTGGTGGACGACCACCCGGTGGTCCGGGCCGGTCTGCGGGCAATGCTGGGTGATCTGGAGGGCATCACGGTCGTGGCCGAGGCCGCCGACGGCGGCGCCGCGCTGGCCGGACTGGCCAGGCTCCACACCCTGGGTGAGCCCGCGGACGTGGTGCTCATGGACCTGCAGATGGGCGCGGGCATGGACGGCGTCACGGCCACCGGCCGGATCAAGGCAGGAGAGGCCGGCGAGCCGGCGCCGCCGGTGCTCATCCTGACCACCTATGACTCCGACGCCGACATCCTGGCCGCCGTCGAGGCCGGCGCCAGCGGCTACATGCTCAAGGATGCCCCGCCGGAGCAGATCCGCCAGGCGGTGCTCTCTGCCGCGGCCGGCGGCACCGCGCTGGCCCCCGAGGTCGCAGCCCGGCTGATGGGCCGGATCAGGAATCCGGAGCCTGCCCTGTCCGCCCGCGAGGTCCAGTTGCTCGGATTGCTGGCCACCGGGATGGGAAACCGGGCGATCGCGAAGCAGCTGTTCATTTCCGAGGCCACGGTCAAGACGCACCTGGTGCACATCTACGGCAAACTCGGCGTGGACAACCGCACCGCCGCGATCGCCGTGGCAGCTCAGCGCAGGATCATCCGGCGGCCCTAGGCGTTCCCGGCACCCGAAGTGAAGCCGGGGGGCAGGTGACGGTGCCACGTGACGGTGTTATGTGACAACGGACTTGTCGGTGGCCCGGGGCATAATGGGCGCCATGGGGAACTCATCAAAACTTGCACTGGCCCTTGTGGGCCTTGTTCTTGGCGGCTCGCTGGTCGCCTGCGGCGACGGCCGTGAGGGCGCCGAAAGCGCTGCCAAACAGCTCGCCTCCGCGGTGTCCGCGCTCGACGTCGGATCCGTCGCCTTTGAGGGCAAGGACTCCGGTGCCGCCAACGACCAGCTCAAGGAAATATTCAAGGGGCTTGACCCGGCCCGCCCTGCAGTGGAAAGCGGCCAACTGACGCTGGAGTCCGATAAGGCCACGGTCCCGCTCAACTACCGCTGGAAGATCGGCTCCGAAGAGTGGAAGTACACCACCTTCGCCGAGTTCAAGAAGTCCGGCGACAAGTGGCTGACGGTCTGGAAACCGGCCACCCTGGTCCCCGAACTGGCCGAAGGCGAGCTCGTCGGCTCGGCAACCCATTCGCCGTCGCGCGCCGACATCCTGGGCGCCGGCGGGGTCCCGCTGGTCACGTACCGGCCCGTGGTCAATGTTGGCATCGACAAGCCCGCGCTCGGCGGTGCAGACGCCGCCGATTCCGCCACCAAGCTTGCCCAACTGGTGGGGGTCGACCCTGCGGCGTACGGGCAGCAGGTCGCGGCGGCCGGCCCCGAGGCGTTCGTTGCCGCCATCACTTTGCGTGACGAAGGACGGACCATCACCGACGCTCAGATCGGCGAGATTCCCGGCGCCCGCGCCATCCGGGACTCCCTTCCGCTGGCACCAAACCGCACCTTCGCCCGCGCCCTGCTGGGCACCGCAGCGGAGGCGAATGCAGAACAGATCGAAAAATCGAACGGGGCACTCAAAGCCGGGGACACCACGGGCACCGGTGGCCTGCAACAGCAATACGACGCGCAGCTTCGCGGCAGCGACGGCATCCAGGTCTTCGCCGAGAAGGCAGGCCTCACGGCCGCAGAGAAGCAGGCTCTGCCCAACGCGGGACGCCGCGTACTTTTTCAGACTGAGATAAAAGAAGGCACCCCGCTGAAAACCACCCTGGACCCGAAGCTGCAGCAGCTCGCGGAAGACGTCCTCGGCAAGGTCGGCCCGGCGTCGGCCATTGTGGCGCTCCGGCCCTCCAGCGGCGCCGTCCTGGCGGCCGCCTCCGGGCCGGGCAGCAACGGCTACGACACCGCGATGCTGGGACAGTATGCCCCTGGATCGATCTTCAAGATGGTCGATTCCCTGGCCATGTTCCGCAACGGCATGACGCCCGACTCCAAGGTGGACTGCCCGCCCACCCTCACGGTCGACGGCCGCACCTTCAAGAACGCCGAGGGATACCCTGAGTCCTCCCTGGGGTCCGTGACGCTGCGCGACGCCTTTGCGCACTCCTGCAACACCGCGTTCATCAACGCCCGGGACACCGTCACCCAGGCACAGCTCGAATCCGCCGCGACCTCCCTGGGCGTGGCAGTTGAAGCACCCGCGCTCGGCGCGGCCGCATTCCTCGGCTCCGTCCCCGGGGATGCCGAAGGAACCGAACATGCCGCCTCCATGATCGGGCAGGGCAAAGTGCTCCTGTCCCCCCTGGCCGCCGCCGTCATGGCCGGCTCGGTGGCCAAGGGAGCCCCGGTGGCCGCCCAGCTGGTATTGAATCCGGACGAGGGCGCCAGCCCTCCAGATGCCCAAGGCGCCGCCCCCACAGGAACGGCTACCGCCGGCACGTCGCCGGCTGCCCCGGCCTCCGGTGACGCGACACCGTCGGCCCCCGCACCGGCCACGGCCGTCGAAAAGCCGGTGACTGCAGCGGAAGCCGCGGCGCTGGCTGACATGATGCGGGCCGTCGTCACCAGCGGTCATGCCGGGTTCCTGGCCTCCGTCCCGGGCGAGCCCGTCGGGGCCAAGACCGGAACGGCCGAGTTCGGCAACGACACCCCGCCCAAGACCCACGCCTGGATCGTGGCCGTGCACGGTGACCTCGCCGTCGCCGTGTTCGTCGAGGACGGCGGACTCGGGGCCACCACGTCCGGGCCGCTGCTCAAGGAGTTCCTGACCCGGGCCGGCTGAGCGGACGGGAAAAGTCCGAGTCGCCGGAAATTCTGCGCCGAAATGGCGGATGCTCCCCCGCGTTGTGCGGGGGAGCATCCGTCTTTCGATGTCAATAGTGCGGGAGCGCCTCAGGCGGCAAAGCCGTCCGCGATGTCCAACACGGCGTCCAGTACCGCCAAGCCCTTCTGGGTGTCTTCCACGCTGGTGTTGCACGGCGGGACAACATGGATTCGGTTGAAGTTCGCGAACGGGAGCAGCCCGCGGGACTTGCAGGCCGCCACCAGCTGGTTCATTTCCGGGCTTGAGCCGCCGTACGGGGCCAGGGGCTCGCGGGTCTTCCGGTCCTTGACGAGTTCGATCGCCCAGAAGACGCCCTTGCCGCGGACTTCACCAACCGAGCGGTGGCGCTCGGTGAATCCACGCAGGGCCGGGCCGATTACCTTCTCGCCGAGGGCTGCCGCGTGCTGGACGATCTGTTCATTCTCCATCGCGTTGATGGTCGCGACGGCGGCAGCCGCCGCGAGCGGGTGGCCCGAATAGGTCAGGCCGCCGGGGTAGACACGCTTGCCGAACGTGGCTGCGATCTCCGGACTGATTGCCACTCCGCCCATCGGAACATAGCCGGAGTTCACGCCCTTGGCGAAGGTCAGCAGGTCCGGAACGACGTCGAAGTGCTCTACGGCGAACCAGGTTCCGGTGCGGCCGAAGCCGGACATAACTTCGTCGGCGATGAAGACGATGCCGTGCCGGGTGCAGAGCTCGCGGACGCCCTGCAGGTATCCCGGAGGCGGCACGTAGATCCCGGCCGTGCCCGGGATGCTTTCCAGGATGAGGGCGGCGATGGTGGACGGGCCTTCGAAGCTGATCAGCTGTTCCAAGTGTTCGAGGGCGCGCTGGCTTTCCTCCTCCTCGGTGGTGGAGTGGAAGGCGGTGCGGTACAGGTACGGCGGGAAGAAGTGGACGGTGCCGGTGCTGGCGGTGTCGCTGGGCCAGCGCCGGGGGTCGCCGGTGACGTTGATTGCCAGCTGGGTGCCGCCGTGGTACGAACGGTAGGCGGATAGCACCTTGTGGCGGCCCGTGTGCAGACGGGCCATGCGGATGGCGTGCTCGTTGGCGTCGGCCCCGCCGTTGGTGAAGAAGATCTTGTTTAGTTCGCCGGGGGTCCGCCCGGCAATCAGGCGTGCAGCTTCGGAGCGCGCGTCGTTGACGTAACTCGGGGCGATCGTGCACAGCTTGGTGGCCTGTGCTGCGATGGCGGACACGACGGCGGGGTGCTGGTGGCCGATGTTGGTGTTGACCAGCTGCGAGGAGAAGTCCAGGTACTTGTTGCCGTCGCCGTCCCAGACGTGGGAGCCCTCGGCCGCGGAGATGACCATGGGATCGATGAGGT
>Ga0207682_10001015_pt1 | contig 13031 bp, 10 predicted proteins | sample KBSM63metaG_FD_184332 | JGI IMG/M metagenome (GOLD analysis project Ga0207682, IMG submission 184332) | Miscanthus rhizosphere microbial communities from Kellogg Biological Station, Michigan, USA - KBS M6-3 metaG (SPAdes) (version 2) | ecosystem: Host-associated > Plants > Roots > Rhizosphere >... | reverse complement strand
TGCCGGGCACGCGGGCCATCGCATTTCGCGTATCGACGATCAGTTTCGCGTGCCTGCCCAAGAGCTCGTAATCCACCGCCGAATGGTCGGTGACGATCATCACGCAGTCTTGCGAGGCCACAAATTCCGCGGTCAGCGGCTGACTGACCAGGTCGGGCGTTTGATAGTGCCGCATCGTGGGAAGTCGCGGGATGTGCGGATCGTGGTAACTCAGTGCCGCGCCGCGCTCCGTGAGCAGCTCGATGATCCGGAACGCCGGGCTCTCCCGCGGGTCGTCGATGTCCTTCTTGTAGGCGATTCCGAGAACCAGAACGCGGCTGCCCCGCATGGGCTTGCGGCGCTCGTTGAGCGCGAGCGTCAGCTTCTCGATCACGTACTCCGGCATCCGGACGTTGACCTCTCCCGCGAGCTCGATGAACTTGGGAGTGACGCCGTACTCGCGCGCCTTCCAGGACAGGTAGAACGGGTCGAGCGGGATGCAGTGCCCTCCCCATCCGGGTCCCGGGTTGAATCGCATGAAGCCGAACGGCTTCGTCGCGGCGGCGTCGAGCACCGTCCAGATGTCGATGCCCATGCGGTCGAAGACGATCTTGAGCTCGTTGACGAGGGCGATGTTGACGGCGCGAAAGATGTTCTCGACGAGCTTGGCCGCCTCGGCTTCGCGGGCGCTGGCGACGCGGACCGTGCTCACCACGACCTTGTCGTAGAGGCTCTGGGCGAGATCGCCGCCGGTCTCGTCGACGCCCCCGACGATCTTCGGGATCGTCGCCGTGTTGTACTTTCCGTTGCCGGGGTCTTCCCGCTCGGGCGAGAACGCCAGGTAGAAGTCGCTTCCGCACTTCAAGCCGGACTCCTCCAGGATTCCGCGGACGAGCTCGTCGGTCGTGCCCGGATATGTCGTGGACTCGAGCACGACCAGCTGCCCCGGCCTCAGCCGGGCACGGATCAGCTGGACCGTGTTCACGACGTAGCTCATGTCCGGCTCGCGCTGGGCCGTCAGCGGGGTCGGCACGCAGATGATCAAGGCGTCGGGTTCGTTGAGGCGGCCGAAATCGGTCGTCGCCTCGAAACGCTTCTCGGCGACCGCCGTCGATAGCCGATTCCCGTCGATGTGCTGAATGTAGTTGCGCCCGGCGTTCAACGACTCGACCTTGGAACCGTCGATGTCGAACCCCAGAACGCGGAAGCCCTTCTCGGCGAATGTCAGCGCCAGGGGCAGGCCCACGTAGCCGAGGCCGGCGATACCAATTGCCGCCGACTGGTCGTTGAACCGTCTCTGGAGGCTCTCTGCGTTCGCTCTTCTTTCGGTCACCCGCTTCGGCTCCTGTTCGGGCTGCCCGCCGTCCGGGCTTCGCCCCCTTCGGTGTACACCACCGACGTGAAAACTCCCTTCACGACGCCGCTGGCGGCGTGCCTAGGCGACGGCGCTCTGTTCCGCAACGGTCCTCGCGTCCCCGGATACCCGGTTGAGAGAGGACCGGTCAAACTCGACGGCGACACTCTGGCGAAGCATGGAAACCGAGACGATCAGCCGCGACGCGGACTGCTCCCGAAGGACGCGCCCCCGGTAACCCTGGAACGGACCTGACGCGATCGTCACGAGATCTCCCTCGACGAGGGGGGCGTAGGGCACCAGGCGAGCGCCGGTCTGCTGGAGCTTTCGGAGCTGGCGCAGCTCCGCGTGGAGGAGCTCCTGATCCCGCACCTCGAGCAGCCGGACGACCAGACCGCTCCGGAGCGCGGCGGTCCGGGCGCCGGGATCGGCCCGCAGGAACACGTACCCCGGAAACAGGGGGATGAACGAGACGAATCGGCGGCCGGAGCGGGCCGCATGCCGCTCGTGCTGTGGGAGATAGAACGGGACGCGGAGGGGCTCGAGGTTGCGTACGAGCGCCTTTTCCTGGCGGCTCCGCGTCTGGGCGACCATCCAGGGGAATTCGGCCGACGACAAGTCGAAGAGGCTCTGAGGAAAAACCTCAGGGCCTCGTCTCAACAGAGGCACGTCCCAGCCCCCTCCGCCGCAAACTACAGCTATCTTGCTGTAGTTACGAGGCTTTTTTGTTTGAGCGCGCAGTATAACACGCGCCTGTTCGGGTGGTCAGGGGCTCGGACGGCTGGCCGGCGCCGAGGCAGAAAGGGCTCGGAGGCGGGCGGCAATGAGGTCTGCCGCCGCCCCGTTTCCGGCCTCGCGGGAGACCTGTTCCGCCAGCCGCAGCGTCGGCGAGTCGTCGGACAGAGCCCCCACGGCGGCCTCGGCACCGAGAGTCGCGACGGCCGTCGAAAAGGCCGCCCGGAGGAAGGACTCGCTTCGCAAGGCAAGGCGCAGGCTCTCCTGCCCGGCCCGTCGCTGCTCAGGAGTCAGGGCTCCCCAGCGGACGAGATACCGGCGACCCAGCTCCGCGGAGGCGAAATCCAGGCCGGGGGCGGCCACGACAGCCATTTCGAGCGGCCGCACCCACTGACTCGCCTCCCCCTGGATGGCTGCCGACCGTCCAAGAAGGAGACGTCCGTATGCCGATCCCGGGCGCCCGGAGAGGCCGCGAAGAATCAGCCAGAGCGCCGCGGGAGCTGAGGAGGCTCCCCCCGCGGCCGCTGGCCGACCGACGATCACTTCCGCCACGAGCAACGCGGCCTCGTCGTTTCCTTCCACCAGGCTCACCGTCTCCGCAACCGCGCGGTCACGCCGCACGAGCTGCTGCTCTTCCGCGATCGAAGCGATCCGGCGGCGCCCCTGGACCTCCTGAACCATCCCCGTCACGCAGAGTCCGAGGAGGAGCACGCAAGCGATCGTGGCCATCCACCGGGGACCGGCCCGGAGGCTTCGCGAAGCGGGAGCCGCGAGCGTGCTCATCGTTCCGTCCGGGAAGACCCGAAGCCGTTCGGATCGTCGTCGATACCCGGGCGGTGGTCAGCGAGGAGTTCGATCACGCGGCGACGGCGGAAGCGCTAGCTGTGGACCACGCGTGGAGTGGCCTTCTCCTCTTCGGCCTCGGGACGGCCTTCCTGTCGGTAGCCGTAGCCGTACTCGTACCCGTAGTAGGACGCGCTTTCGGGCTCGAGGGCGTTGATCAGGACGCCGACGATCGTACCGCCGCTCCGCAGAATGCGGTCGCGCGCCCGAAGGACGTGATCACGCGGGGTCACGCCGCCCCGCACGCAGAGGACGACACCATCGGTCTGCATCGCGAAGACGAGCGTGTCCGACACCGGAAGCACCGGCGCGGAGTCCACGATGACGTGATCGAAGTTCGTCGCTGCGAGATCGAGAAACTTCTGCATCGCCTCCGAGGCCAGCAGCCCGGAGGGATTCGGCGCATCGGGGCCCGCCGGGACCACGAAGACGCCCGGCACCGAGCTCTTCACGATGGCGCGCGACGGCTCGATGCCTTCGGCGAGGATCGAGACCAGCCCGAGCCGGTTCGGGATCTGGAAGATCTCGTGGAGGCGCGACTTGTGGAGGTCCGCGTCGACGAGCAGGACGCGCCGGCCGAGTTGGGCGAGCACCACGGCGAGATTGACGGCGCTCGTCGTCTTGCCTTCGTGGGGGAAGGCGGAGGTCATCACAACCGATTTCACGCCGCCGGCTCGCGAAAGCATCAGGGCCGTGCGGAATGCACGGTACGCCTCGGCTGTCGGCGAGCGCGGCTCGCTGTGCGGCGAAAGCTCGATCGGATCGGCCTCTTCCCCGGACAGACGGGCCTTTGCGGCCTTGCCGAAGATCCGTGTCCGGCCCTTCGGGCCGTACGTCGGCCCGTCCCCCCGCGCCGGGATCACGCCGAGCGGCGGAAGCTGCAGCAGCCGCTCGACCTGTTCGGTGCTGCGGATCGTCCGGTCGAGGTATGCGAGGAAGAAGGCGAGGCCGAGTCCGAGGCCGCCCCCGAGAAACAGAGCCACGAGCAGGTTTTTCTGGAGCGACGGCTCGAAGGGCCCGCCGGGCTCGAGCGCCCGATCCACGATCCGGATCGTCGTCATCTGCTCGTCCCGAACGCGCGAGATGACCTCCGTCTCCCCTTGCTGTCGGAGCAGGCTGTCGAGGAGTGCGCGCTTGGTGTCGATCTCCGTGCGGAAATTCCGGTATTCGACAGTACTGCTCCCCTGAGCCAGCGCCTCGGATTGCTCGCTGCGGGTCATGGCCCGGAGGTTTTCCTCCCGCCGCAGCGCAGTCAGATAGTCGCTGCGCGCGGCCTGGACGACCTTGCTCGCGCTGTCGCTCGCCGTGCTCGCGAGGCCCTTGCGCACGTCCTCGATCTGCGCCTTGAGCTGCTGCATCGCCGGCCACTCGGGCTTGTAGACGTTGGACTTCTCGGCGTACTCGCGCTCCAGCTTCTGGAGGTCCGCGCGCTGCGAGGCCACGACCGACGAGTCGGCGATCGCCTCGGGCGGGGTCGACCGGAGCTCCTGGTAGCGCGCCTCCCTGGCGACGCGGTCCGTCACCGCGGCCGCGAGGTCCCGGTTGACCTGATCGATTTTCGCGTTGGGGTCCACCGTGATGTCACGCGCGCGGCCGAAGGCGAAGAGCTCTTTTTCCTTGGCTTCGATCTCGGACTTCGCCTGCTCGATCTGGCTCGCCAGGAACTGGCTCGACTGGCCGATCAGACGGACACGCGACTCGACGTTCCAGTCGATGTACGCGTCGGCGACGGCGTTCGGGATGGCGGCGGCGAGCTCGGGCGAAGGCACGACGGCCGAGATCTCGACGAGGCTCGTGCCGCGAAGGATGGTGACTTCCAGAACTTTCTGCACGCCGATCGCGGCGTCGACGACGTCGCGGTCCGCGGGTTTGGGGACGTTGCCCTTCGCGTCGGGTCGGAACTCGGCGAAGCGCTTCGGGTTGAATTGTGGATCGGCCAGCAGGTTCAGCTTGCGGACCACGCGCTCCGCGATCTCCCGGCTCTGCATGAGTCGGATCTGACTCGGCAGGAATTCCGAGGCCTGCCCGGTGTCTCCGGCGCCGGCGGAGAACGGCACGGCCTGCGCGGCCTGCCGTACCACGTCGACGACGGTCTTCGCCGTGTACATCGGTTTCGTCAGCACGGTGGCGAGCACGCCGCCGACCAGCCCGGCGGCGAGACAGACGGCGATGAGGCGCCGCCGCTTGACGACGATGGCCCAGTAGTCCGCGAGGTGGAACTCCGCGCGTGACGACTGGACTTCGCTCGCCTCTTCGAAATCGTCCAGGTCGGCCATCAGAAGAAAGACTCCTTCACCACGATGACGTCGTTGGGGTGGACCGCGACGTCCGGATCCTTGCCCGCGACGACGCGCTTGAAATCGACGACGGTTTCGACGTCCTTCCCGTCGGCCCCCCGTCGCTTGATCCGGATCGTGCTCGAGGCCTTGTCGCTGAGGCCTCCCGCCTTGGCGATCACGGAGAGCAGCGTGAGGCGGTCCTCGCTGTCGAACTGGAGGGCGCCCGGCGAGTTGACCTGGCCGAGACAGAACACGGTGATGCTCGTGCGAGGGACGACGTTGATGACGTCGGCCGGCTGGATCGGGATGTTCCAGAGCTCGGTCGCGTTCTGAAAGAGGTCGTCGGTGCGGATCTCGAGCGTGTCGGACAATCCGTTGTCCGCACGGCGGAGCACGAGGATGCGGCTGCCCGCCTTGTCGCTGAGCCCGCCTGCCGCCGTGATCGCGGTCATGAGCGTCCACCGGCCGGAGATCGAGAGCGACCCGGGCCGCAGGACCGCCCCCAGAACGGAGACCGGCTTGTTGGCGAACTCCTTGATGACGACGGAGACGTTCGCCCGGTTCACGTATTTTTCGAGGACGAGCGCCTCGACCCGCGCCCGGATGTCGGACGCCGTCATGCCGGCCACGGGGATCGATCCCACGAGCGGCAGATCGAGCGTCCCGCTGTCGGTGACGCGGCGGTCGACGTTGAGCTCGGGAAGCTCGAGAACCTTGACCTCGATCAGATCGCGGGGCCCGACGGCGTAATCGCCCGAGGGCGCGGGTTCCTGCGCGGCTCCCGGCCGCGCGAGGACGAAGGCCAGGGCGAGGAGCAGGCCCGAAACGGTCTGTCTTTTCATCGCTGGAATGTCCCCGAAAAGCCGAGCATCACCGTGTAGCGGGTGTAAGAACGGCCGGCGGTCGGGATGTTGGAGTCGATTGCGGTATGCGTCGCGCGGGCGGTGAGAACGAGCGGTCGGTAGGCGATGATCGAAAACCCTCCGCCGTACTGCTCGGACTCGTCCCGCCTCTTGAGAACCTCGACCTCGCCATCGATCACGACCGGCTCGGCACGCGGATAGTTGTTCGGCCCCGTCTGGCCGTAGCCGCTCAGGAGGATGCGAGGTCCGAGCTGGATGTTGATCTTGCCGCCGATCCGGTTCTCGAAGTAGTACGGGTTTGTGGCGGTGACGCTGTAGCTGACATTCCGATGGCCGGCCACCTGGAGCTCGAGCCATGAGATCGGAAAGAACGACACGAAGAAGGATCCCACGCCGGTCGAGTAGTCCGGAAAGAAGTTGGAGTCGACGCCCCTTCCCTCGCGCCAGCCACCGATCAGGTTGATGAAGAGCCGGCGCGTTCGATTGTACTCGACGCTCGCGAGCGCCGCCGTACTCGTGTTGTTCCGGAGCTCGGGAGTGGTCGTGAAGTCCGCCCACGTCCCCTCGCCAGCGATGCCGACATTCCAGTCGGAGAGGATCTGGTATCGGAGGCCCCCGCGCCCTCCCCAGTCGGCTCGATCGTTGAGCGGGACGCGTATCTCCTGACCGGGAGGGCCTTCGATCTGCCGATAGGTCACATCCTGGTAGCCGCCCGACCCGAAGAGCGAGAGACGATTTGTCAGGTCCACGTCGACCTTGGCCCCTGTCCGGAGGGAATTCTGAAAGACAAAGGTGTCCAGCTCCGTGCTGTACTGCTGATATTGCTGGAAGTAACCGCCCGTAAGCTCGACTGTCATCCGGTTGAAGAAGCCGTAGAGCGACCCGTCGTACCGTCCCCCGAACTCGTCCCGCCCGCTGAGCTCCTTGTACCAGGTGTATTGCGGGAAGGCATCCGCGCGGAGCACGAACTTGGATCCGAACGGGACGAGGAACGTCGCGCCGGCGTTCACCGAAAGCGTCCAGTCTCCGGTGGGGTCCTCATTCGTGCCGAAGACGTTGCTGTCGTAGCCGGCGTTCCAGACGTTGAAAGAGGGCAGCACCCGGGCCGGCCCGAACCGCAGCTTTGAGCGAGTCATCTCACTCTGGATCTCCTCCTTGGCCGGAATCGTCCGGTTCAAAGGCACGGAGTCGGAGCCGAACGCGGGCCCGCCGACGCCGCCGCCCCCGGCTTGCTGGGCGGCCAGCGGGGCGGCCGCAAGGGCGAGTGCGAGAAGCGCCGTCGCCAGCAGCGCCCGCCCGCGCGGGCATCCAGGGAGGCACGAAGCGCGTTCGAACATCGCGGCTACTGCCCCAGAATCTTACGGGAATACTCGTCCACGAGAGGCCCGGATACCCGAGGCATCGCCCGCTTCAGATATCCACGCGCCTCATCCACCTTGCCGGTCTCGTACAGCACGACGGCAGCGTAGAACATCGAAGGGGCTTCCGTGTCGCCAAAAGGAGCGACCAGCGGGACCTGGAACGCCCCGTCGCGGTAGGAACGAGACAGGCACGCCGCTTCGAGAAGCGCCAGGCGGAGCTCCCGGTTGTTCGGATCGGCATTCAGCGCGCCGGCAAGAGCCGTTCGGGCCTCCCCGGCTCGCCCGGCGAGGACGAGCTGCCGGCTCTCGGCGAGAACTTCCCGGCTCCGCGCGGCAGGATTGGGTTGTGACAGCGAAGCCGGTTGCGTCGCAGCCGCGTTTCCCGCCGGCGCGGCCGACGCGGTCTTCGGGGCCGCCTCCGCAACTCGGCGCTGCCGCTCGGCCGCCATCTTCTGCTGCGCCTTCGCGACATCGGGACGCGACATCAGGTTGGAGGGAATCCTGGGAGAAACCTCCGAAGCCAGCGTCCAGTCGCCCGCCTCGACGCCGGCCACGAACACGTCGGCATAGAGCTCCGGACGCTTCGCCAGCTCGGCCGGAGGAATGGCGTTCAGGTCGGCCCGCGCCTGGGCAAGCTCGCCGCGCACCACGCGCGCCCTGGCCCGGAGAGCCAGGGCGTCCGTGTTGTTCGGCTGAGCCGCGAGGGCCGTTCCCGCCCAGCGTTCCGTTTCCTTCCAGTCTCCCCGCTCCGCCGCTTCGCGCGCGAGAGCCACGGCCCAGACGGCCGAGGACGGGTCGCGGCGGGCGGCGGCTTCGAGGGCCTTCTTTCGGTCGGCCGGCGCGAGCCGGGCGATCTTCTGCTCCTCGGTCTCGACGAGCCCCGCCAGCGACGGGATGCCGAGCAGCGTGGCCTCCTGCACCCGCTTCAGAAGCAGGGCCTGGAACTCGGCCTGCCTCGCGGGCTCGAGGTCCCGGGGGGGATACGCGGGGAAACGGCGCTGCACTTCGAGGAAGCGGGCCAGCGTCGCATCCGCGTCCTCTGGCCGGCTGTCCGCCACCTGCGCGAGGGCCAGCCGGGCGAGGCTCGAAGACAGCCAGTCCGGGCGGCCGAGGAAGCCGAAGGCCGCGATCCGGAATTGATCGATCGCCTCGCGGTACCGCTTCTCATCGAAGAGGTACTTCCCCGACTCGAGCCGCGCCTGGTTGAAGTCCGCCGGCGCGGGCGCCGCACCGAGGCCGGGAACCGTCATCCCGAAACCGAAGAGTCCGAGTAGGATGAGTCCGTGACGCTTCTTCAACGCTGGACCTCCTTGGCGCGCGAAGCGCTCGTTCCGTCCGACAGCGATTTCAGGGATCGGGTGGCGTTTCTCATGCTTCTGGCGTTCATCGTCTTGGCTCCATGGCTCCAGGGTGCCCGTCTGCCTGCCGCGGTTGCCGGGACGCCGGCTCCGGTGGGCCGGCTACTGATCCCGGCCCTCGGCTTCGCCATCGGGGCTTTGACTTTCTCCTCCCGGTCGTCGTTTCGATCCCTTCGTCCGCTCTTCCTGCCGCTGGCGTCGATCCTGGCCGTGGGACTGCTCGGTCTCCTGCAGCTCATCCCACTGCCCGAACCGACGCTCGCGCAGATTGCTTCCGTGAACCTTCAAATTTACCACGAAACCGCTGATTTGTTTAGCCTTTACGGTCAAACGGCCCCCCAGCCGCGCATCTCGCTCGCACCCGAGCAGACAGCCGCAACTGTCCTGCTGCTGGGCGGTTCTGCCGCCCTGCTCGCGGCCACGGCGCAGCTCCTGCGGACGCGTCCGCGGCGCCGGGCCTTCGCGACGGCAGCGGTCTTCTCGGGCTGCCTCCAGATCGCCGTGGCGGGGATCCTCGCCGCGAAGCGGGGAGCCTTCCGGGGAGTTTTCGAGTCGACGGCCGAGCTCGGAGACTTCCTGCTCGTGTTGCTGCCCGTGTCATTTGGCTTCTTCTGGGCCGAGGTCCTGACGAACGCCGATCGCGGCCGCGACACGGCCGATCGCGGCGAGCGTCTCGCGGTCCGACTGGCGCCGCTCGTCGCCCGGGCGCTGGGACTCGGCATCATCGGCGCCGGAATCGTGATGACGGGCTCGCCCGTGCGCATGGCGGCCGCAGGCCTGTCGATCCTGCTCCTCTGGCTGCTTGCCGGCCGGCACTCTCTACGCGCTCGTCGGCCCGCCTCCTCGATCGCCGCCGGCCTCGCAGCGTGGATCGCGCTCGCCGGCCGCGCCGACGCCCAGATTCCCGCGGCCGTATCGGCGGCCGCCGAATGCACGCTCTCGATATGGCAAACCGCTCTCGAGGCATGGCAGAGCTTTCCGATCTTCGGCGCCGGCCTCGGAGCGTTTCCCGATGCCTTCCGCCGCTTTCAACCGCGCGAGCTCGGGGGCCTGGTGGACTCCGCCATGTCCGTCCCCCTGCAGCTTCTCCTGACCGGCGGCGCGGTCGGCGCGTTCTTCGCGCTCCTCGCCTGGATCTCGATGCTCGTGCTCCTCGTCCGCCGATTCCGCGGTCAGCGGCACCGCGAAGAAAGCGCTCTCACGCTGGTCGGCATCGGCGCGCTGCTGGCGATCGGTCTCGACGGCCTCGTGGAATTCAATCTGGCGGCCGAATCGGTGCCCGCCGTACTGGCGTGCGTCCTCGGACTGGGCCTGGCGGCCGGCGACGGCAGCCGTCGCGAGCAGACCTGGACGACTCGAACTCCTTAGGGCGCCGAGGCTGAGGCCGATGCACAGGCCGGATATCCTCGCGCGATGACCGAAGCGCTCGCCCGCGCCGTCGTGCTCGACGGCAACGCCCTGGCCCGGACTCTGCGGGAGAAGCTGCGCGCGGAAGCCGCGGAGATTCATCCCGCGCCTGGGCTGCGCGTGCTGCTCGTCGGAGAGAATCCCGCGTCGCTGTCGTACGTGACGTCGAAGACGAAGGCGGCGATCGAGGCGGGCATTCGCGCAGAAACCCTGCGACTGCCCGCCGACATGTCTCCCGAGCGGCTCCTGGCTGAAGTCGCCCGCGCGAACGGCGATCTCGAAGTCGACGGAATTCTGATTCAGCTTCCGCTGCCGGCCGGCCACTCCTCCGCGACGGTTCTGGATTCGGTCGATCCGCTCAAGGACGTGGACGGGTTCCACCCCGAGAACGTCGGGCGGCTTCACCAGGGCCGCCCCCGTTTCGTGCCCTGCACGCCCGCAGGAATTCTCGAGCTCCTCCAGACACACGCCATTCCGACGTCCGGCCGTCGCGCCGTCGTGCTGGGACGGAGCGACATCGTCGGCAAGCCGATCGCCGCGCTTCTGACGGCGCGCGATGCCACCGTGACCATCTGTCATTCGAAGACCCGCGATCTCGCGGCCGTCTGCCGGGAGGCGGACATCCTGATCGCCGCAATCGGACGGCCGGGATTCGTCACACGCGAGTTCGTGAAGCCGGGAGCCGCCGTGATCGACGTGGGGATCAACCGGCTCGACTCCCTGAACCTCGACGCTGCCCCCGAGGGTCTGCGCAGGTCCCAGAGAATCCGGGCGGCCCTCGAACAGAAAGGGAAAATTCTCGTCGGCGACGTGGACTTCGACGACGTCGCTGCGGTTGCCGGATGGCTGACGCCGGTTCCGGGCGGTATCGGCCCGCTGACGGTGGCCAAGCTGCTCGAAAATACTTTGATGGCTGCCCGTTTACGCCGAATATAATAAGGATATAAGTCAATATTTCCTTATTTTTTCTGCATCTACACTCGAACGCAACTCAGTCATGTCCGCATCCATCTCGACCCTCGTCGCAATCCTGGCCGTGAGCCTGCTCGCCAATGCGGCGCTTGCGTTCTTCTTGCTCCGTGTGATCCGAGCCCTCCGGCGCATTGACGCCGGCGAGGCGTATTGGTCGATCGCGGTCTTCGAAGTGGAATCCCCTCTCGCGCTTCAGGAAGCCGCCAACGCTGCGAAGCCGAGCGTGACCGCACGCGACGTCCACGACGTCAAGGCCTCCTTCGTGGCGGACCCATTTCTGTGGCGGCGTGACGGTCGCTGGCATCTGTTCTTCGAGGTCATGGAGAAGCGCCGCGGGCTCGGCTCGATCGGCTTTGCAACGAGCGAAGACGGAAACGACTTTCGCTACGAGAAGATCGCCCTACGCGAACGGTTTCACCTCTCCTACCCTTACGTCTTCGAGAGTGGCTCGGAGACGTTCATGGTCCCGGAGTGCGGGGAGACGGGCACCGTCCGTCTCTACCGGGCTCGGAGGTTTCCGGATCTCTGGGACTTCGAGGCCACGCTTCTCTCGGGCGCGAAATTCGTGGACGCCTCTCTCTTCGAGCATGGCGGTCTCTGGTGGATGTTCACGTCAGTCCCGACGCACGACGTGTTGAGGCTCCACTTTTCGAGGAGTCTTCTCGGGCCCTGGACCGAGCATCCGGCCAGTCCCATCGTCAGCGACGACCCGCACGCATCGCGCCCGGCCGGACGGGTCATCGCACTCGAGGACGGACGCCTGCTGCGCTTCGCGCAGGACGATGAGCCGACGTACGGATGGAAGGTCTTCGCCTTCGCGATCACGCGCCTCGACGACCGCGTCTACGAGGAAGCTCCAGCGCTGGATCACGCCGCGCTGGCGCCCTCCCACTACGGATGGAACAAGTACAAGATGCACCACGTCGACGCGCATCGACTGGCGCCCGGACGATGGATGGCCTGCGTGGACGGCCAGGGGTATCCTTTGGACCGCCGAAAGCCTCGCCCCGCGAAGACCCCTCTGGTCAAGACGTGACATGCGCATCCTCCTCACCGGCAGCCGCGGGGACATCGGAAGCGTGATGGCTCCCCTGCTTTCGGCCGCCGGGCACGAGGTCGTCGGTCTCGACACCGACTTTTACCGCGCCTGCACGTTCGTCGGGCCGCTGCCCGAGCTGCCGACGCTCGAGCGCGACATCCGCGACCTCACCCAGCGCCAGCTCGAGGGATTCGACGCCGTGGTCCACGCCGTCTCGCGGTTCGTCTTCTCGTCCTCGTGCAGCCACTACGGAGCCGCCGGGGACGCGATGGTCGACGAGACTTCCCCGCTGAACCCCGTGACGCCTTATGGCGTGTCGAAGGTGCGGGCAGAGCAGGGCATCTCCGTCCTCGCCGACGCCCTGAAGGACTGAGGATGGAGAGCCCGGCATTTCTCATCACGATCGACACGGAAGGCGATGACATCTGGGGACGCCACGCCACGGTCACCACGGAGAACGCTCGCTACCTCCCACGGTTCCAGGACCTCTGCCGGAAGCACGGCTTCAAACCGACCTACCTGACCAACTACGAAATGGCGGTCGATTCGCGATACCAGGAGTTCGGGCGCTCGGTTCTGCGTGCGAAAGAAGGCGAGATCGGCCTCCACGTCCACCCATGGAATTCGCCGCCCCTGGCCGCGAGCGGCCCGGAGACCCGGGGCGACCACGTCTACCTCTTCGAGCTTCCGGACGATCTGCTGCGCGCTCTTCCACCGGTTGTCGTCGCGCCGGAACCCCCACGTGTCGTTCATCGTCATGCAGCTCTCCCAGTCGACGCCCTTCGCCAGGCCTGTCGACGGGATCTCCTGCTCGGGCGTGCCGAAATCGCCCGGCGAATCG
>Ga0207682_10001013_pt1 | contig 13038 bp, 7 predicted proteins | sample KBSM63metaG_FD_184332 | JGI IMG/M metagenome (GOLD analysis project Ga0207682, IMG submission 184332) | Miscanthus rhizosphere microbial communities from Kellogg Biological Station, Michigan, USA - KBS M6-3 metaG (SPAdes) (version 2) | ecosystem: Host-associated > Plants > Roots > Rhizosphere >... | reverse complement strand
CTGTGGTTCAGCAGCCAGGACGGCGCCGTCATCTCGTACGCATTGTGGAGGCGCCTCGGTGCCGATCCGAACATCGTCGGCACAGCTCTCAGGCTCGACGATCGGCAGTTCACCGTCACCGGGGTCATGCCTTCGGCGTTCCGCTTGCCGGTGGCCGGCGTGGTCGACGAAGGCAGCCAGCCGGAAATCTGGGTCTATCTTGATCCACGCGCCGAGAGTCGCGAGTCCTTCAACGCGTACTTCGCATACGCCCGGCGAAGGCCGGGGGTGTCGCTCGCGCAGGCGCAGTCCGATGCCAAACGTGTCGCCGCCGACATCGCGCGCCGGGAGCCTCTGTCACATCCTTCGTATACCGCGGAGGTCGTCGATCTTCAGACGCACTCGTTCACGAACCTCCGGCCGACATTGCTTCTGCTGCTGAGTGGGGCGGGCCTTCTGCTGCTGATCGCGTGTGCGAATGTGGCCACGCTGCTATTGGCGAGGTCGGTAACGCGTGCTCGTGAGACGGCGGTCCGGGTTGCACTTGGCGCCACGCGACGCGATCTGGCGTTGCGCTATCTGGCCGAATCGCTGTTCGTTGCGCTGCTCGGCGGCGCGGCAGGTTTCGTGCTCAGCGCCGTTCTGGTCCGCGTGATCCTCGCCGGCGGCTCTGAGTACGTACCGAACGCCAGCGAAATCGCGATCGACACGCGAGTGCTGGTGTTCGGGCTCGCCGTGGCACTTGTGACGAGCGTATTGGCCAGCCTCGCTCCTCTCGGGCAGGCCGTTCGTACAGCACCGAATGCCGCGTTGAACGAAGGCATCCGGGCATCGGCGGGCCTCCGTGCGCGCAGGCTCTCCCAGGGGCTGGTCGTCGTGGAGACTGCCCTGGCGTTTACGCTGCTGGCGCTTTCGTTGACGCTGGTCGCTCACCTGCGCAATCTCTCTCGGGTGCCGACCGGGTTGGACCCGAACGGTGTCATGAGCTTCGAGTTGACGGCCCCACAGGGAACGTCGGATCAGCTCGTGCCGTATCAGCGCCGGCTGATCGAGGCGATTCAGCTGACTCCAGGTGTAACAGCCGCAGGATTGGCAAACCAGCTACCGCTCGACGGCTGCTGTATGGGCGGCAGGGCGTATTCAGAAGACGGGCACGAACGAGGTCAGAGCCGTGACGTCGCTTTCGTGTTCGTGACGCCCGACTACTTCCCGGCGATGGGCATCCAGTTGCGCGCCGGACGATTTCTGACCGAAGCTGACACCAGCGACGCGTTCCTGTTCACGGTCATCAATGAAACGACGGCGAACAGGTACTGGCCCGATCGAAACCCGATTGGCGCTTTCGGTCGTCTCAACCAACCGGATGGAGATCGCTTCCAGGTCGTCGGAGTCGTCCGTGATGTGCGCAACGACGGCCTCGGCAGGGTTCCAAGGGCGGAGCTCTATCTACTCGCCACGATTGCTCCCATCGTCAACCCGATGCAGGTGGTGGTGCGTTCTTCGTTGCCGCCGCAGCAATTGATTCCCGGCATTCGACGCGTAATCCAGGCTGTCGATCGCACGCTCGCCATGCACAACGTTCAGACGATGAATCAGATCGTGATCAACTCGCTGCAACTGGAGCGGCTCAGCTCGCTGATCATGGGGTTGTTCGCGGTGGCGGCGCTCGTGATGGCGGCGCTCGGCACGTATGGCGTTGTGGCCTACGCGGTTCGTCAGCGCACCGTCGAAATGGGAACGCGCATGGCTCTGGGCGCAGTGGGCCATGAGCTCCTGCTGCTCGTCATCGGCGGTGCACTGCGGACGGTGACTGCCGGCATCGCGCTCGGCGTGGTCGCGGTCGGCTTCGGCGTCTGGCTCCTCAGTCGCGTGCTGGAGGTGCGCGACGCAAGTTGGCTGCCCCTGCTGTCTTCGACTGGCGTCGTGGTCGCCGTTGCCGCCGTGGCCTCTTATGTACCAGCCTGGCGTGCGAGCCTGCTGTCGCCGATGGCGGCCATTCGCGACGAGTCCGCGTCGGCATGGCAGTCGATACGACGACGATTCGCTCGCGCTGTAGGGGATGTCCGAAAGGCCGTGGCCAGCGGGCAGGCGTCGGAGCCGCCGCCGACACTGCTGACCGAGTTCGTGGCTGCCGCGCGCGCAGCCGATTCTTTCGATGAGGCGCTCCAGGGAGCGCTGGCGACGTTGGGCCGGCGGAGCGGGGTGGAATCCGCCGTCTTACTGGAAAAGCATGCCGACGGCTCGTTCCGAAGACGGGTCGCCATTGGGTCGCTCGAACGAGTGGACTGGAACGTTCCCTCCGATGGGTTTCTTGCCAACCGTCTTGCGGCCTATCCAATGCCGCTGCCATTCGAGCGTGACGAGCTCGCTGCGCTCACCGAGTGGGCGGCGGCCAACAGGCCCGAGCGTCTCGACGAGATCAGCACCCTGGCTCGACTCGACATACGAACAGCGGTTCCGATGAGGACGCGTACCGAAGTGATGGGGATCCTGCTTCTGGGGCCGGCCGGCGATGACCGATTACCGGGCCCGGCCGACAGACACGTGCTGCGCAGTTGCGCCGATCAGTTCGCGTTGATGATGGAGAACGCGCGCTTGACCGCTCGCGTAGTCGGCCAGGAGGCGCTGCGCCGCGACCTTGCGCTGGCCGCCGAAGTTCAGAAACGTCTGCTGCCGTCATCGCCGCCGTCAGCAGACATCGCTGAGTTCGCTGCCATCAGCGTCCCGGCACGCAGCATCGGAGGCGACTACTACGACTTCATCCAGGTCGGCGATCAGCGAATCGGCATCGCGCTCGCCGATGTCTCAGGCAAGGGCGTGGCTGCTGCTCTCATCATGTCGGTCGTGCAGGCGTCGCTGCGCATCATCGCCTCTGATGGCGACATCTCGCTGCCGCGGCTGGCTGCGCGGATGAACGAATTCCTGTACCGGACCACGCCGGGAAACAAGTACGCGACTTTCTTCTACGCTCAGGTGGATGGCGATCGGCGGCAGCTTCGCTACGTGAATGCCGGTCACAACCCGCCATATCTCGTGCGTGCGGGCCAGAGGCCTTCAGAGGGTACGGACGGGGATTCATCGCTGCAGGAGCTCACGATCGGCGGTGCGGTTGTCGGAATGCTGCCGGGCATGAGCTACGAGGAGGCGACTATCGATTTGTGTCCGGGCGACGTGCTGCTCTTGTACACCGATGGCGTCACCGAGGCGCACAGTCCCGACAGCGAGGAATTCGGCGAGGACCGACTGAAGGCGTTACTGAGGGAGGTCGCTCATCTACCCGCGGAGAACATTCGCGAGCGCATCTCGGCCGAGTTGAGGGAGTGGATCAAGGACGCCGAGCAGTACGACGACCTCACGTTTGTTGTTATGAAAGTTCATTGATGCCGGGTCCATAAAGCAGGACCCGGCCTACGAGACTTCAATCTGCAGCGTAGGGCGGGTCTTGCTCTCCAGACCCGCCATGTCGTGGATCAGGAAATCATGACTTTCCTCGGGTACTGCGAGTTGTCCTCGAGGAACGTCTTCTTGTTCTCCAGATCTTTTTCCGTCGGCTGCACGAGGCCGGTGACGTCGGTCACGCGCGACACGAGCGTGTGCTCGCCCGGCGTGGCGCCGGTCCACGTGTAGTTGAACAGCTTCCACGAATACTTGTCGCTCGTGGCCTTATCGATCGTCGCGGCCTGCCATGGGCCGTCGTCGACCTTCACTTCGACCGACTTGATCGGGGTGCCGTCGTTGAGGATCACGCCGCGCACGTTGTAGCGGTCGCCGTTCTTCGATACGCGGGCGATGAACGACTTGAGCTGCATGCTCGTGACCGCGGCCTCGGTCCACTTCATCTCGCCGTCGATCATCTCGCCCCTCAGCGTGCGGTACCAGCGCGCCTGATACTTGCCAAGGTACTGATCGTCCTGGGCGTGGATCTCCGACAGCCACTTCACGTTCGCGACGCCGTACCAGCCGGGCACGATCAGCCTGAGCGGGAACCCCTGATGCTTGGTGAGCGCCTCACCGTTCATGTTGTAGGCGAGCAGCGGTTCACCCGAGAGCGCCTTCTCGCGTGACATGCTGCGTCCGAACTGCTGGTTGACGGTGAACTTCTGCGTCCGGAACTCCACCTCCTCGTCGCCACGATCGGCGCCGAAGAAGACGAACTCCTTGGCTTCGTTCTTCACGCCGGCCTGATCGAGAATCGTGCGGAGCGGTACGCCCGTCCAACGTCCATTGCTGCACAGTCCCTGGAGGGGCCGCCGGTTACCGGAGCACTCGAAGCCGAACGTGATCTCCGTTGTCTTCATCCGCCGCAGGTCGTCGAGCGACAGCGCCAGCGGCTTGTTGACCAGCCCTGACACCTTCAGTCTGAACGCCTCCGGATCGACTGTCGGGTGTCCATAGTGCTGTGTGGTGAAGAACGAATCCTTCGGCGTGAGCACGCCGTCGATGGTCCGCACGTCGAGCAAGCGCCGATCGGGCGCCTGGGCCGGCGCGGTTGCGGGTAGGTCGGTGAAGGGCACGAGCGTCTCACTCTGTGCCAGCGCCGGCAATACCCAGTCGGGCATGCCCAGAGCGCTCAGCCCGGCTACGGCCAATCCACCTTTCAGAATGCCCCGCCTGGTGCTGTACATGGTCATGATTTCGGCTCCCTGCTCAGAGTTTTCGGCGCGCGCGCCCTAATGTTCTGTCATTGGCGGCTGAGACGCAACAGTCATGGTAGCGTTTCGCGGCAATGGATGAATCGGAGGCTGTTAGACGAGCGGCCTTGGATGTGGCCGCCGCCATCGAACGCCGGGATGTTTCCACCGTCGCGGGCGCCCTTGCTCCGGGTTTTGTTCATCGTTCACCGGGTGCACCGCCAGTCGACGCCGAAACCTTCCTCAAGGGAATCGCGGAAATTCCCGGCGAGATTGTGTTCGGCCGGCTCGTCGACCTCGACATCGACCTGTCAGAGACGGGCGCCCTGGCGACCGGTATCCAGCATGCCAGGGTCCGAATCGACGGGAAGGACACAGACGACCGTCGCGCGTTCGTCGATTGGTTTATTGCCCACGATGGCAAATGGAAGATACGGGTTGCGGTTGATCTTCCGTTCGAGCCGCCGGCAAGTGCTTGAGTGACGTGGGATGTTCACCCTCGATCAAGTGGTTCCCTGGGGCCGTTCGTTCGACGAGTATCGGCGTATGTTCGCCCTCAGCGACGCGGACCTCGGTTTCAGGATTCTCGGTTGCGGCGACGGTCCGGCCAGTTTCAATGCCGAGGCCACTCGTCGCGGCGCCAGCGTCATATCCTGCGACCCGATCTACCAGTTCGACGTTAATGACATTCGCGACCAGATCGCGGTCACATACGAGCGGATCCTCGACGAGCTGCGGCGCAACGTTGACGATTTCGTCTGGGATTCAATCGCGTCAGTCGACGAGCTCGGCCGCATTCGCATGGCAGCGATGCAGGAGTTCCTGGAGGACTACGCGCCTGGTCGAGCGCAGCGCCGGTATATCCAGGGCGAGCTGCCCACGCTGATGTTCGCGGACTCGTCGTTCGATCTTGCCCTGTGTTCCCACCTGCTGTTCCTCTATAGCGATCAGTTGGGGGAGGCATTTCATCGAGCCTCGCTCCTCGAGCTCTGCCGGGTCGCGCGCGAGGTGCGAATCTTTCCATTGCTCGCGCTTGGCGGACAACGTTCCCCATTTGTCGATCGGGCGGTCGAAGAGCTTCAGGCTGAAAGGCTGGCCGTCTCGATTGAAGCCGTGCCGTATGAGTTTCGGCGAGGCGGCAATCAGATGATGCGGATACGAGCGTCCTGACGGGAACAAAAAGCCGGGATTACGCGTCCGGTTCAATCATGACAGCCGCTCAAACGGATCACTCGTCTGCGAGGAAGTCTCTTCGGCTCTGGCCCGGGATCTTCGTCGCAGCGCTGGTGTTAATCGCCAGATTCGTGGCGCCGGTGATTTCTCCCGACGCCGGCATGCTGGGCATCATCGGCGGGTTCGTCGGCGCGTTTCTCATCTTGTTGTGGTGGGCACTCTTCAGCCGGGCACCGTGGTCCGACCGGCTCGGCGCAGTTGCCCTGATGGCCGTCGCACTGTATGCGACGTCATACGTCGTTCACGAGTCCATCTCAAACGGAATGATGGGGATGATGCTGTTCATCCTCGGCATCCCTGTCCTGAGCCTTGCGCTTGTTGCCTCGGTAGTCGTTGCTCGCAACCTTTCGAACGGCCCGCGCCGCGCGTCGATTGCTGCGGCCATCCTATTGGCATGCGGAGGGTTCACCCTCTTGAGGACAGGTGGCATCAGCGGCGGCGGACAGTCCGACCTTCATTGGCGTTGGACGCCAACTCCAGAAGAACGACTTCTGGCGCAGCCCGTCGACGAACCGGTCGACACCGCTCGAAACACTCCGCCGCCGGCGCCTGTTCCTACCGGGACCGTGAATGAGCCGGCTCGATCGGTCACCGTCGGAGCGCCGGTGGCGAACGATGAGTCCGAGCCGGCCGCTCCAGCCGTGATCCACACGAAGGCCGAGTGGCCTGGTTTCCGCGGTCCCGACCGCGACAGCATCGTCCACGGCGTACGAATCGAGACCGATTGGAGCAAGTCGCCGCCAGTCGAACTGTGGCGCAAGCCGATCGGGCCGGGGTGGTCGTCCTTCGCCGTCCACGGCGATCTCTTCTACACACAGGAGCAACGTGGCGACGAGGAAATCGTGGCGTGTTACCGGCTCAGCACCGGTGAGCCGGTATGGCGACATCGAGATCCGGCACGCTTCTGGGAATCGAATGGCGGTGCCGGCCCGCGCGGGACGCCGACGCTGAGTAACGGCCGTGTCTATGCGTTCGGTGCGACCGGAATCCTGAATGCGCTCGACGAGCGAAACGGCGCCGTGATCTGGTCGCACAACGTGGCATCTGATACCGGTGTCGAAACGCCCGGTTGGGGGTTCGCGAGCTCGCCGCTAGTCGCCGATGACGTGGTGATCGTTGCCGCCGATGCCACACTCGTTGGCTACGACGCGGCGACCGGTCGCAAACGATGGGTCGGCCCCGCCCATCGAGGCAGCTACAGCTCCCCGCACCGAACGACCATCGATGGTGTCGAGCAGATCGTGTTGCTCGGAGGCGCTGGCGCAACGAGTGTCGTTCCCGGCAGCGGCGCGGTGCTTTGGGAGTACGACTGGCCGGGCACGGCGATCGTGCAGCCGGCGCTCATGGCGGACGGCGACATCGTGATGAACTCGCTTGCGGCGACCGGCGGCCTTGGTACCCGGCGTGTCGCCGTCACTCACGGGCAAAATGGATGGAGCACCGAGGAGCGCTGGACCTCGAGCAGTCTGAAGCCGTACTTCAACGACTTCGTGATCCACAAGGGATACGCCTTCGGGTTTGATGGCAGCATCCTCGCGAGCATCAATCTCGAGGATGGCAAGCGCGTGTGGAAGGGTGGCCGCTACGGCAACGGCCAGATCGTGTTGTTGCCGGATCAGGACCTGTTGCTCGTGCTGTCGGAAGAGGGCGACCTTGCGTTGGTCAACGCAACGCCGGACGAGTTCAAAGAGATCGCTCGCGTCCCCGCGCTGCAAGGAAAGACCTGGAACCATCCTGCCCTCGTGGGCGATGTCCTGCTGGTCCGCAACGGCGAGGAAATGGCGGCGTTCCGCCTGTTCATGGCGGGTCGCTGACAAAGATACGACACGTCGCCCTTTGGCAACGCCTGCCCCATCGCTGTGACAGCGTGCGCGCGCGTTCAACCGCCCTGCGCATAAGTCCCCGTGGTGTGCCTCTTGCTCGCACCTCCACGGGGGTCTCGGATGCCTCGAACATACCCACGTGTCTTGGCCGTGATAGCTCTAGCGTTTTCTGTCCTTTGTGGCGTCGGCACACCAGCCTCAGCGCAGTACTTCGGGCGGAACAAGGTTCAATATCGCGACCTGGACTTCCAGGTCCTCAAGACTGAACACTTCGACATCTATTTCTATCCAAGCGAGCGGACCGGTGTTGAGATCGCTGCCCGCATGGCCGAGCGTTGGAGGGTGCGGCTCGAACGCCTGTTGGGGCACGAGCTTCGCGGCCGCCAGCCACTCATCTTGTATGGCTCCCACGTCGAGTTCGAGCAGACCAACGTCATTGGCGGCGAGATCGGCGAGGGCACCGGCGGTGTGACCGAAGGACTGCGTCGGCGCATTGTGCTGCCGCTTGCAGGTCCGCTCGCGGACACCGACCACGTGATCGGCCACGAGCTGGTACACGCATTTCAATACGACATCACGAAGCCGCCTGACAGCGGCCCTGGAGAAAACGGCGCAGAGCGATTACCTCTGTGGTTCATCGAGGGCATGGCTGAATACCTGTCGATTGGCCCCGTTGATTCCAACACTGCGATGTGGCTTCGCGACGCAGCGCGCCAGGAAAAGCTTCCCTCGATCAGGGACCTCGATAATCCCAAATACTTCCCGTATCGGTGGGGACAGGCCTTGTGGGCCTACATTGGCGGCCGCTGGGGCGACCAGGTCATCGCGGACATGTTGTCAGTGGCGGGACGGGAGGGCATCGATGTGGCCTTCCAAAAGGTGCTCGGTGTGCCTTCGAAGCAGGTGTCTGAGGACTGGCAGGCGTCGATTCGCAAAGCGTACGCCCCGATCGTCGAAGTCGGCGCGGGGGAAACCGGCAAGCTCGTTGTGCAAGGCAAGGAGCTTGGGGCCGATCTCAATGTAGGGCCTGCCATCAGTCCCGACGGCCGATGGCTAGCCTTCCTCTCGACGCGGAGCTTCTTCTCTGTTGATTTGTTCATCGCCGACGCCGCGACCGGACGCATCGTCCGGCGGCTGACGAGCACGGCGACCGATCCGCACTTCTCGAGCGTGCAGTTCATCCAGTCGACCGGTGCGTGGGACAGCGCCAGTCAGCAGATCGCTGTCGCGACCGTCACAGGTGGGCGAGCCGCGCTGGCCATCTTCGATGCGCAGCGGGGAGGTGTGACTCGCGAAATCAAAGTTCCGGACGTCGACGAGATCATGCATCCGGCATGGGCTCCTGACGGCCATGCGATCGCCTTTACCGGGATGCATCAGGGAATTACCGATCTCTTCATTTACGACCTCCAGGCGAATCGTCTCCGGCAGCTCACGAAAGACGCGTACGCCGACCTGGAGCCTACGTGGTCACCGGATGGCGGACGCATTGCGTTCTCGACCGACCGCTTCACGAGCAATCTGGCCGATCTGGCGCTCGGCCCCTTGACACTTGCGACCATCGATCCGGAGAGCAGCGTCGTCCAGCAAGTGCCGACGCCGGAGGGCGGAAAGCAGATCAACCCGCAGTGGTCGCCGGATGGCCGCTCGCTGTATTACATCTCCGATCGCGACGGCATTCCGAACATCTACCGCACAACGGTTGGTGCGGCCGGCGAGACTGCGCGGATTACCGAAGTCACGACCGGTGTCAGCGGAATCACGAGCCTGAGCCCGGCGATGAGCGTGGCGTCGAAGGCCGGAACGGTCGCCTTCAGCGTGTATCAGGACAGCAAGTACGACATCCGCACGATCGATGGCAACGTGCCTGGTGGGCCGCTGCCACCTGCGGGAATGAGCGCGGCGATATTGCCTCCGACCGATAGAAAACCGAGTGATGTGGTGGCGCTGGTCGACATGCCGGAAGTCGGTCTTCCAGAACCCACGACTCCGCAGATTGAACCCTACCGCGCGAAGCTTGCGCTCCAAGGTGTGGCGCAACCCGTCGTGGGAGTGGGCGTGAGCCGCTTTGGGACGTCGTTCGGAGGAGGGCTCGCTCTCACCTTCGGCGATACGCTCGGGAATCATCTGCTCGCCACGGCGATTCAAATCAACTCGAACATCGGCGGCAGTACCAGCGTGAAGGACATCGGCGCGCAGGTGGCCTACCTGAACATGAAGAACCGCTGGAATTGGGGTCTCGTCGGTGGCCAGATCCCGTACCTCAGTAGCGGCTTCCAAAGCTCGGTCGGCCGTCTTCCGAATGGCGATCTCGTCGAGTCCGATCAGCTCTTCGTCTTTCGACAGACGGAACGAAATGCGTCGGGAGTGCTCGCCTACCCGCTCGATCGGTCACGCCGCGTGGAGTTCCAGGCTGGCGTCAGCAATATCTCCTTCGATCAGGTGGTGCAGACGACCACATACTCGCTGATCAACGGTGCCGTGTACGAGGATTCGTCCAAGACGACACCGCTCGCGCAGACGTTGAATCTGGGGACCAGTTCCGCGGCCTATGTGTTCGACACATCGGTCTTTGGTGCAACGAGTCCAGTCCAGGGACAACGCTATCGGTTCGAGGCGTCGCCGACGTTCGGCAGCATTAACTTCACGGGTCTCCTCGCCGACTACCGGCGCTATTTCATGCCGGCGCCGTTCTACACGATCGCAGTTCGTGGCATGCACTACGGGCGTTACGGAAGCGGATCCGAGGACACGCGCATCTCGCCGCTGTACGTCGGCTACCCCTGGCTCGTGCGCGGGTATGACGTGTCGAGCATCGGTTCGAACGAGTGCGTGTCAACACCGAACGGCAGCTGTGAGCTGATTGACCGTCTGCTCGGCAGCCGCATGCTCGTCGGAAACGTCGAGCTCCGTTTCCCGCTGCTCCGTCCCTTTGGCGTCTCGGGAAACATGTATGGTCCGCTCCCAGTGGAAGTGGCGCTCTTCGCCGATGCTGGCACCGCCTGGAATCAGGGTGAAACGCCCTCGCTTCGCGGCGGGTCTCGCGACGCCGTGAAATCGGCCGGCGTTGCGCTGCGCGTGAACCTCTTTGGTTTTGCGGTTGGTGAAATGGACTTCACGCACGCATTCGATCGCCCTGGTCGCGGCTGGATCTTCGGATTCAACCTGATGCCCGGATGGTAATCAGGTCACGATCTCTCCATGCCTCTGCCACAGTTCTGTGACATTTGCGACGTCACAATCGATGGCGGAGGCAAGAGACATGAAAGGTTCGAGGTTGATCACGCGCCGGGAGGCGCTGGGTGTTGTTGGTAGTGCCGCGGGGGCGGCGCTCGCGTTTGGATGCGGCAATTCGCCCACGAGTCCGTCCTCGGCAACATCAACGACGACAACAGCGTCCACGAATGCTGCCTGCGCGGTGACACCGACCGAAACGATCGGACCTTACCCATCGCTGGTCGATCTGTTTCGCAGCGACGTCAGAGAAGGCAAGAACGGCACAGTGCTGGCGCTCACGATCCGGGTCGTCAACGCCGCCAGTGGTTGCGCGCCTGTTCCCAACGCCAACGTCGAGATCTGGCACGTTGATGCGGCCGGCGATTACTCACAGTACGGCACCCAGACCGCGCAGACGTTCTTGCGCGGAATCCAGACGACCAACAGCAACGGGGAAGTCACGTTCACGACGATCTATCCCGGGTGGTACCAAGGTCGGGCGACGCACATCCATGTAGAGGTGACCATGGGCGGGAGATCGATCAAGGTCACCCAGGTCGCGTTTCCCGAAGCGATCAACAACGTCGTCCACGCCAGCGGTGTTTACGCCTCGCGTGGAACCAACCCCATGTCCAACCTCGCGGATGGGATCTTTGCCGATAGCTTGTCCTCGGAGATCGTGACGCCGACGGGCAGCGTCAACAGCGGTTACGCCGCGACCTTTCAGGTTGGAATTTCAGCGTAGGGCGGGTCCTGTTTTGTGGACCCGCCGGAAGTGGCGGGTCTAAAGAGCAAGACCCGCCCTACGATGCGTTCACGCTCTTACAGCGTGCGATTGAGCTGTCCGCGCGCGACGCCGCCCGGGTTCGTCGGCGAGTGGACGTTGAAGTAGAAGCCGGCAGGATTGTTGACGATGCTCTGCAGCGTGGCGGTCGGCACCGCAACGTTGCTCACACTGAAGGTCATCACGCCGTTGGTCTGCGTCACCGGGTTGGCCGCGACGATGCCCGTGCTGACGATGACACCGCCGTTGACGCCAGCAGCGCCGGGATGGATGTGAGCAGCGATGATGGTCGTGCTCGAGGGAAAGCCGGTCAGTTGGAAAAGGAAGTCGGCTGTTCCAGCCGTGATGGCGCCTGTTGAATCGCGCGTCACATTGAACGTGATCTGTACGTTGCCGAAGCCGGTGTTCTCGGGGCTGGCGATTGCCGGCACTTCATTGGACGGGGACAGACTGGCTGTCATCACGATCGGTAGGTTCGAAGGATTCGTCGGCCCATCATCACTGCAGCCGGCGGCTCCGAGCAGGCACAAGCAAAGGAGTAACACTCCGGATCGCTTCATCGTTCCTCCTGCCGCGGCTTCCTGCCGCGGTTCCCAGTGTTTGGAAGCCGCCATAGAGTAGCCGAGATCCCGCCTAGTTAGGCAAGAGGCTGCGTTCGCGCGGGTGCCAAACCCGATTGACCCTTCTTCCAAGCGGATGATATGAACGATTGACATGCCGGTCGACGCAACTCAACTCGAAGCTCATCGCGCACCGCTGACCGGCCACTGCTACCGGATGCTGGGATCGGCGTTTGACGCCGAGGATGCGGTCCAGGAAACGATGGTTCGCGCGTGGCAGGGGCTCGATCGGTTCGAGGGCCGGTCGTCGCTGCGTACGTGGTTATACCGAATCGCCACCAACGTCTGTCTCGATGCCTTGTCGGATCGCTCACGGCGGGCCCGTCCGATGGAAGAAGGGCCAAACGGCTCGGTTGAAGACCATCTGGAGACGCGTGAACGCACGCATTGGCTCGAGCCAATCCCGGACGCTCGCGTCCTCCCGTCCGACGCCAACCCGTTTGAATTGACCGCACTCCGGCAGAGTATTCGTCTGGCTTTCGTCTCGGCCCTTCAGCATCTTCCACCCCGTCAACGGGCGGCACTCCTGTTGAGCGAAGTGGTCGGATGGTCTGCGGCGGAAGTCGCCGAGTGCCTGGACATGTCGGTGGCCGCCGTCAACAGCGCGCTCCAGCGCGCTCGGGCGACGATTGCCGCGCGTAACGGCAATGCGACCGCCGCCAGTGAGTCGCTCAGCCCGGACGAGGTCCAGTTACTCGATCGCTACGTCGACGCCTTTCAGAATTACGACGTCGACGCCCTTGTCTCGTTGC
>Ga0207682_10001009_pt1 | contig 13056 bp, 10 predicted proteins | sample KBSM63metaG_FD_184332 | JGI IMG/M metagenome (GOLD analysis project Ga0207682, IMG submission 184332) | Miscanthus rhizosphere microbial communities from Kellogg Biological Station, Michigan, USA - KBS M6-3 metaG (SPAdes) (version 2) | ecosystem: Host-associated > Plants > Roots > Rhizosphere >... | reverse complement strand
TGACCGGATGATCGCTGTCGAGGAACCGCGGCACGTCGAGATAGGCGCCGACGTTCTGGATTACGACGTAGGGCGTATTTCGCCAGCCGCCGACCGCGACGTCGCCATAGGGCTGGGCGAACCCGTCAAGCGCAACGCGGTAGGCCGATTTCACCACCTCGACGCTGGTCCGGGTCGAATGGGTGAGCGACTGGACATCCACGGCTTCGGCGCGGGCAAGGTCGGCGCGCAGCGTCGCGGCGAGACTGTCCTGACCCGACTGGCTTCGGTCCGCGAGCCGGGAACGGAGCGCGGCCCGGGCGCCCGTATCGACACCGAGGCTGGTGGCGCCTTCCGGAGAGAGTGCGAGCAGGTTCTCGCCGATCGAATCCAGCAGGACGGTGACCTGGGCCTCACCAGCCGGGGCCTGTCCAAACGCGCGCGATGGCGCCAGTGCGAACGTCGCTACGCCAGCAGAAAGGGCGCCTAGCGCTTCGCGGCGCGAGAAGCTGAAATCATTCACCAATCACTCTCCAAAATTATGCAGGTGGCAGTGTCCGAAGCGGCTCGACGATCAGGCAGTTGCCCTCAACGCCGGTTACCGTCAGCCGCTCGCCCGCCGCGGCCGGTCCGCCACGGGCGTTCCATTCGCCGTCGCCGAGCCTAACGCGGCCGCCGTGGTCGTCGACTTCCGTCGCCGCCGTCACCGTTTTTCCGACCAACCGCTTGGCGGGTTCGTTGATCGGATGGCGCTGGTCGCCGCCGTGCGGCTCGCCATACCAGCGCTTGCCGATCATCACCGCCAGCACGGCGTAGATGGCGAACAGCGCCAGCTGCGGCGCCGTGCCGAGATCGAACAGCAGGGTGAACAGGCCAGTTGCGATCGCCGCCGCGCCGACGAACACCAGGAAGAAGCCCGGAGCGACGATTTCGGCAATCAACAACACGATGCCACCGATTGCCCAGATCCAACCGGGTTCGAGGCCTTCGATCACTGATCGACCTTCGGCACGCCCGACTTGATCGCAGGGGTCTTTGGTGCATCCTTGCCGAGCACTTCTCGAGCCAATTCGCCAATGCCGCCGAGCGTCCCCATCAACTGGGTGGCTTCGACCGGGAACAGGATGGTCTTGGCATTGGGCGAAGTCGCAAACATCCCGATCGCTTCGACATATTTTTGCGCGATGAAGTAATTGATCGCCTGAGCGCTTCCGCCCTCGATCGCGTCGCTGACCGACTTGGTCGCCGCAGCCTCCGCCTGGGCTGACCGCTCGCGCGCTTCGGCTTCGCGGAAAGCCGCTTCCTTGAGGCCCTCGGCCTGCAGAATCTTGGCCTGCTTCTCGCCCTCGGCGCGCAGGATTTCCGAGGCGCGCATGCCCTCGCTCTCCAGGATCGCGGCGCGCTTTTCGCGCTCCGCCTTCATCTGGCGGGTCATGGCGTTGACGATGTCGGCCGGCGGGCGGATGTCCTTCAACTCGACCCGGGTGATCTTGACCCCCCACGCCTCCGTGGCCTGGTCGACCACGACCAGAAGCCGAGCATTGATCTCGTCGCGCTTCGACAGCGTTTCGTCGAGGTCCATCGAGCCCATCACCGTGCGCAGGTTCGTGGTCGAAAGCGCCATGATTGCCGTGTAGAGGTCGCTCACCTCATAGGCGGCCTTGGCCGCGTCGAGCACCTGGAAGAACACCACCCCGTCTACCGCCACCATGGCATTGTCCTTAGTGATGATCTCCTGGCCCGGAATGTCGACGACCTGCTCCATGACATTGATCTTGTGACCGACCCGGTAGACGAACGGCGTCACCAGGTTGAGGCCGGGCTCGGCGACCCGCACGAAGCGGCCGAAGCGCTCGATGGTGTAGCGGTAACCCTGGCTGACGATCTTGACGCTCATCATGATGACGAGCACCACCAGAACCGCTGCCGCGACGAGGAAATATTCCAGCATGTCCTACCCCTTTGTTCCCGCTCATGATGGAACGGCTTTGGGGGTTCGTGAAGGAAAATTCGGCCAATGAACCAAAAAGTGCCTTTGGACCTGTTCGAGTTAAGGGCTCTGCTGTTCCTGCCGGCCAGTAACCCGCGCGCCATCGTCCATGCGCGTGAAAGCGACGCCGACCTGGTGATCCTTGACCTCGAAGACGCGGTTAAGCCCGAGAACAAGCAGGCGGCGCGCGAAGCGGCCATCGCAGCGCTCAAGGAAGATTGGCCCATGCCGGTGGCGATCCGCGTCAACGGCGCCCACACCGAATGGCACGGGCCGGACGTTGTCGCCGTCATGCATGACAAGCCCGATGCGGTGGTGGTGCCGCGAGTCGAAACCAAGGAAGAACTGGGCTTCGTGCGTAACCAGACCGGCCTTCCGGTCTTGGCGATGATCGAGACCGCCAGGGGCGTGTTCGCCGCCCAGACCATTGCGCATGAGGCTGCGGGATTGATTGCCGGAACCAATGACCTGGCAGCCGATCTGCGGTTGCCTCCCGGGGCGGGCAGGCGATCCCTGCAGTTGGCTCTTCAGCAAATCGTGCTGGCCGCGAGGGCCGAACAGATCGCTGTGTTCGACGGCGTCTACAACCAGCTAGATAATCTCGAAGGTTTTGCCGCGGAGGCCGCGGAAGGGAGGACGCTGGGCTTTGACGGCAAGTCGCTGATCCACCCGAGCCAGATTGCACCCTGCCACGCGGCGTTTGCGCCCAGTGAGGAGGAGATATCCCGCGCCGAGCGGCTGGTTGCAGCGGCGACGGGCGGCGCCGAGCGGTTCGAAAGCGAGATGATCGAACAGATGCACGTCTCAGCGGCTGAGCGGCTGCTCCGGAGGGCAGGGCGCCGCTGACACTTGGCGAATCGCCGAGATGCTGGCATGGGCCGATATGGCCGACCTTCTCCACGACGAAATCCCGCTCGGACTGACCTTTGACGACGTGCTGTTGCAGCCGCTCGAATCCGGCGTGCTTCCCAGCGGGGCCGACACCCGCAGCTACCTGACCCGCGAAATCCCGCTCAACATCCCGATCCTGTCGTCGGCGATGGACACGGTGACCGAGGCCGACATGGCGATCGCCATGGCGCACCTCGGGGGCATTGGCGTGCTCCATCGCAACATGGATATCGAAGACCAGGTCAGCGCGGTCCGTGCGGTCAAACGGTTCGAGAGCGGGATGGTGGTAAATCCCATCACCATGACCCCGGACCAGACATTGGCCGAGGCTTTCGAGCTGATGAAGGCAAATCGGATCAGCGGTATTCCGATCGTCGAGAAGTCGGGCAAACTGGCGGGCATCCTGACCAACCGGGACGTCCGCTTCGCCGAAAACCCGAACCAGCCTGTCAGCGAACTGATGACCAGGGACAATTTGGCGACGGTCGGCCTCGGCACCAGCCAGGAGGTTGCGCGCCGCATCCTGCACCAGCGACGGATCGAAAAGCTGCTGGTGGTCGACGACCAGCACCATTGCGTCGGGCTGATTACGGTCAAGGATATCGAGAAGGCAGTCGCTTCGCCGCTAGCCACAAAGGATGCCCAGGGCCGCCTGCGCGTGGCTGCCGCTACCACCGTTGGCGACAAGGGCTTTGAACGTTCGGAGGCGCTGATCGAAGCCGGAGTCGACTGCATCGTCATTGACACCGCCCACGGCCACAACCGCGAAGTCGGCGCGGCCGTCGAGCGGGTGAAGGGCCTGTCGAACAGCGTGCAGGTCGTAGCTGGCAACGTTGCCACGTCCGAGGCCGCCAAGGCGCTGGCCGACGCCGGCGCGGACGCGATCAAGGTCGGCATCGGGCCGGGCTCAATCTGCACCACGCGAATCGTTGCCGGCGTTGGCGTACCGCAACTGTCGGCCATCATGGCGGCCTCGAAGGCGGCAGCAGAACGAGGCGTCCACGTCATCGCCGACGGCGGCATCCGCACGTCTGGAGATATCGCCAAGGCGCTTGCAGCCGGCGCATCGACGGTGATGGTCGGATCGCTGCTCGCCGGGACCGAGGAAGCGCCTGGCGAAACCTTCCTTTACCAGGGCCGCGCCTACAAAGCGTACCGTGGCATGGGATCGGTAGGGGCCATGGCTCGCGGTTCGGCGGACCGCTATTTCCAGCAGGACATCAAGGACCAGCTGAAGCTCGTTCCCGAAGGGATTGAGGGGCAAGTGCCCTACAAGGGACCAGTCCGTGACGTCATTCATCAGCTGGTTGGCGGGGTGAAGGCGGCGATGGGCTATACCGGTTCGACCACCATCGCCGAGCTGCAGCAAAAAGCGAAGTTCGTCCGGATCACCAATGCGGGCCTTAGCGAGAGCCACGTTCATGACGTTGCCATCACCCGCGAGGCGCCGAATTACCCGACGCGGTAGGCGATGACGCCGGCGGCTCGAGTCCAGGCGGCGATCGAGATCCTCGATGAGGTGATTGCCTCAACCCGCGATGACGGTGCGCCGGCCGATACGATCGTCCAGCGCTACTTCAAGACCCGCCGCTATGCCGGATCGAAGGACCGCCGCGCAGTGCGCGAACTGGTGTTCCGCGCCATTCGCCGCAGCGGCGAGCCGCCGGCAAGCGGCCGTGCGGCGATGATTGGCCTGGCCGACGAAGATGCCGTGTTGCTCGATCTGTTCGACGGATCGCCGCACGGGCCCTCTGTACGCGAAGCCGCTGAGTCGCCTGCGCCGGCATCGCTGATCCCGCATTGGGTGCGACCGCTGCTGTCGGATCATGTGACGGACGACGAATGGCCGGCCCTGCTTGAGCGTGCGCCTCTCGACATTCGGGTGAATGTCGCCCGGGCAAACCGCGAGGAGCTCGTTGGTCAGATCGAGAACGCGCTGCCGACCAGCCTGAGTCCGTGGGGCATTCGCCTGGCTGCCGACAGCCGCATCGATAGCCATCCCGCCTTCGCCGACGGCCTGATCGAGGTACAGGATGAAGGTAGCCAATTGATCGCGCTGGCCTGCCAGCCGGCCGACGGCCTGCGCATTCTGGACCTTTGCGCTGGGGCAGGGGGCAAGTCGCTGGCTCTTGCTGCGGCCGCTCCCAACGCGGAAATCATCGCTTCCGACACCAACCGATCCCGTTTGGCCCAACTTTCGCCGCGCGCCGAGCGGGCTCGCGCTACAATCGATACGCGTCTGATTGATGGCGGCCGCGAAACAGCCCAACTCGCCGATCTGGAGGGTCAATGTGATATCGTCCTGGTGGATGCGCCATGCAGCGGCTCGGGCACCTGGCGGCGCAACCCTGAGGGCCGGTGGCGGCTGACGTCCCAACGGCTCGATCGCTTGGTCAGGCTGCAGCAACGATTGCTCGACCTCGCCGTGCCCTTGGTGCGGCCGGGTGGCGCGCTGGTTTATGCCACTTGCTCGATCATCCGTGCAGAAGGGGCAGACCAGGCGCGGAACTTCTTAGGGCGCCATTCATCTTGCTTGGTGCAGGATATCCCCTTCGATGGCGGACGTGCCGACGGGCCGGGAAGGCTCCTGACTCCGGGACATGACGCCACCGATGGCTTTTTCGTCGCGCGTTTCGTTCGATCATGATAGGCGGGCGCGATTGGTTGGAGATTGTGATGCGCCTGACTCCGTTTGTGCTGTGCCTTGGGCTGGCCGCCTCGACCTTGCCGATGGCAGTGGTCGGCCAGCGGCCCGATGACCAGATTGCGCCTCAGTCAGTGGCCCTGATGAAGCAGGGTGAAGCGCTGCTCGCACAGGGCAAGTTTATTGAGGCTGATGATGCGCTGGAAACGGCGCTTGTAGTCGACCCCAAGAACCGCGCCGCCTTCACGGTAATGGCCAAGGTTGCGATCAAGGAAAAGCTGTACGGCCAGGCGATCCGCCTCACCAACAAGGCTTTGGCCCTCGAGCCCACTGACCGGGATGCGCTGGCAGTTCAGGGCGAAGCGATGGTCGAGCTGGGAGCGCTGCCGCGAGCCAAGGACAATCTCGCCAAGCTGCAGCAGTTGTGCGGCACCGCCGGCTGCCCGCAGGTTGCGGTATTGTCGACCGCTATCGCCAAGGGCCCGGCGCTGGCAGCCGCCAAGCCGCCTGAAGTTCCCAAGAAGAATTAGGACAAAGCGCGCGCGAGCGCGACAAATTCATCGACGCTGACCGTCTCGGCCCGGCGCTCGGCGTCGATGCCGAGCGATTCCAGCGTTTCAAGCGCGCCGGGAACGGCCTTCAGGCTCGATCGAAGCATTTTGCGACGTTGGCCGAACGCGGCTCCGGTTAGCCTTTCAAGGACAGTCAGATCGACTCCCTTGGGCTCGGTAGCTGGCGAGATATGGACGACGGCCGACGCCACCTTGGGCGGCGGAACGAAAGATGATCGGTGCACCGCCATCGCAATCCGCGGCGCCGATCGCCACTGCGCTGCAATCGACAGCCGGCCGTAATGCTCGCTGCCCGGCTTGGCTACGATCCGCTCAGCCACTTCTCGCTGGAACATCAAAGTCAGCGACGACCACCAGGGCGGCCAGGGATCGCCGAGCCAGCGCAACAGGAGCGCGGTGCCGACATTGTAGGGAAGATTGGCGACAATATGTGCTCCGTCGCCCGCTACCGTCCGCTCATCGACTTGCAGTGCGTCTCCCGAAATGATCCGAAGCTGCCTCGGATACTCGACTTCCAGCTCCGCCAGTGCAGGCAGGCAGCGCCGGTCGCGCTCGACCGCGACGACCCTGGAGCCCCCGTCGAGCAGGGCCCGCGTCAGTCCGCCTGGGCCCGGCCCGACCTCATAAACCGTCTTGCCTTCCAGCGGGCCGGGAATTGCAGCGATACGGGCCAGCAATTGACGATCGAGGATAAAGTTCTGGCCAAGTGACTTGGTTGCCTGAAGCCCGTGCCGGGCAATGACGTCGCGCAGTGGCTCCGGCACTGACGTTCAGGCGGCCACTGCAGCGCGGTGGATCACGCACTCGGCTGCAACCCGAATCGACGCAGCCATTGCCCTTGGATCGGCCAGATCCTGGCCGGCGATGTCGAACGCCGTGCCATGGTCGGGAGCGGTGCGGATGATCGGCAGGCCGAGGGTAATATTGACTCCCTCCTCGAAATGCAGCGCTTTCAAGGGGATCAGGGCCTGGTCATGGTACATGCACAGTGCCGCGTCGTAACTGGCCCTGGCCGAGGCATGGAACATGGTGTCCGCCGGCAATGGGCCAGTCACTCGCCATCCTTCGGCCCTAAGCGCATCGATCGCCGGCATGATGAGCTCAATCTCCTCACGGCCGAGCGATCCTCCTTCGCCGGCGTGGGGATTGATTCCAGCGACCGCCAGGCGAGGATCGGCTATGCCGAAATTGCGCTGGAGGCCGCGCAATGCCGCACGGCCGCGCGCTTCGATCAGACTGGGTGACAGGGCGTCGATCACTTCGGCAAACGGGATGTGCGTCGTGACCGGCACCGTGCGCAGCGTCGGTCCGGCGAGCATCATCGCTACATTGCCGGGCGAAACTCCACAGCGCTCCGCGACGAACTCGGTCTGGCCGGGGTGGGTGAAGCCAATTCCGTAGAGCTGATGCTTGGAAACAGGGCCGGTCACCACGGCCGCGGCCGATCCCGACCTTGCAAGTCCTACGGCCAGCTCCAGCGCATCCAGCGAGCAGTGCGCACCAGCGACCGTTGGATGGCCAGGAATATCCGCCTCGGCCGATGCGATCGGCAGGATTGGGAGACCTACGTCAAAGGCGCTGTCTGCCTCCCGCGGGTCGTCGATGGTCGCGATCGGACCATCCCATACGGCAGCAAGACTGCGCGGATCGCCAATCGCAACGAAGGGCGGCAGGTTGAAGCGGGAACGATGGTCCCAGCATTTGCCGACCACTTCCGGCCCAATGCCCGCGGGATCGCCCAGCGAAACCGCCAGTGGTCGATAGCTGGTGGCCATTGTGGCCCGCCTTAACGGAAGTCGATCACCGCGTCACGGCGAAGATCGCGGAGGTAACGGCGCGAGCGGAGATTGACCCGCTCTTCGTTGAGCTGCGCATAGACCTGGTCAAAGCTCGGCGCCGACGGATCGACCACATCGCGTCCGCACAACACCAGCGTGCGAACGCCTTCTTCGATCGATCCGAAGGGGCGGGTGGCCTGGCCGACCTGCATGTTCAGCATCATGTCCTGGAGCGCTGCTGGCAGGTCGCGCAATTTGACGTTGTCCGATTCGACCACTTCGCCGTTGAACTCACTCGCGATTTTGTCCGCTCCGCCGCAACCGCCTATGTTGGCCGCACCCTGCGCGAAGCGCGCCACCGTCGGCTCGGCCTGCTGGCGCGTTGTGCCCTTGGGGAAATTGACCGTGATCTGTTTCAGAGTCAGCAGGGAGTTGCGCGGATCGGCCGTCAAAATCTTGCGTACGTCCTGCACCGCGACGATCGAATATCCACCCGGCACCTTGATCGGCTGCGAAATCGTGCCGGGGCGCATCTGGCGAACTGCATTGGCCAATTGATCCGGCAGCTGTTCGGGCCGCATCCAGCCAAGGTCGCCGCCCACCGCCGCAGATGACGATTGCGAGAATTGACGGGCGTAACCAACAAACGAGCCGCCCTGCTGCAGGGCGCTGAACAGCTTGGCCATATTGGCCTGAACTTCGGCATCGTTGCTGCTGTTGGCGGAAAGGAAGATTTCGCCGACCCGGAACTCCTCTGCGCCCTTCGATGCCTCCAGCTTCTTGATGACTGCCTGAACTTCTTCGTCTCCGACGCTGACCGTGCTTTCGATCTTCTTCGATTGCAGTCGGCGCCACGCGATTTCGCCTTGGATCTGACGACGAATCGAACGGATCGAAGATCCGCGCGTCTTCAGATAATCGGCCATCTGGGCCGGCGTTTGCTTCACATTGCCAGCGACACGCTCGACCGTTTTGTCGATGTCCGCATCGGTGATCTCAATCTCTTCGGCTTTCGCTGCCTGGATCTGCAGCGTTTCGTCGATCAGGTTGCTGAGCACCTGCTGACGCAAACGCTCGATCTCATTGGCGGGGATTGGCGCGTTGTTGGCAATCGCCATCAATGCCAGGCGCTGATCGATATCGGTCTGCGTAATGACCTCGCCGTTGACGATGACCATGGCCTTGACGACCTCGCGCAGTGCGTTGCCGAACAGCTGGGGATTCTCCGGCAGCTTCAGGTTCGCTGCGGTGTCGACGTCTGGCGCAGCCTCCTGCGCCACTCCCGCGGTCGCGATCGCCAAACCAATTGCCATAGGAACCGTCTGCGCCAGACGGGCCGAAACCCTAAAAAACTTCACTGCCACCCTCAAAATCCCTTTGTCGCCAACGCTATAGGAAGTTGCCTTTACCGTCCGGTGCTGAACCGAAGCTTAGCGGCCGATGCCCTTGAGCGCGAAATTAATCGAAAAAGTGCTGCCCTTGCGGAACTCCCCGATCCGCTCATAGTCGCGCTTCCACGCCACGCCAAGCTCAAGGCACTCGTCCTCATAAGTTATCCCCAGGCGATGGCGCACAGGGTCGAAACCATCCGCCAGGCTGAGCGGGTCCTCTTCCTTGCCGGTGAGGTCCAGGACCGTGGATCCGAACACCGACCAGTAGCGGTGGAACTGCAATCGAACGGCCAGGCGCAACTCTTCCTTGTCGCGCAAATCCTCGATCGCGGTGGAAATGTCGCGATTCAGGCGCAAATAACCTGCCTGGATGTAGGTGAGATCATCGCCGACGGTAAGGTCGAACTCACCCCGGCGAAGTGCAAGATTGTCCTTGTCGATGCGAAAGCGGGTCGTGAAATCGATCAGGCGGCCATAACGGACACGGGTTCGGCCAACGATGTCGGAAAACCGACCGGTGAGCCCGGTGCCGTTGGGGAATATGGTTGGTTCGCGTGAGAGTCGGTAGCTCTGGCCCACGACGCTGTAGAATGACCATTTTGGCCGGTCATAGGCCCATTCAAGCCCATAGGTTACGCGCGACCCGTCTTCCCACCGGTCATATCCGGGAAAGCGGTTGAGCGCGAACAGGTTGCTGTCTTCAAGGTCGACCGCCCGTGCATCCTCGTTCGGGATGTCCAGGTTTTTGGTGCTTGGCGAGAAAACCAGTTGGATTCGCGGCGTCAGCCGCTGCGTTCCGCCCCACAACGGTCCCACCAACGGCCATTTGAGATCTGCCGCAAGCGCACCGATGCCGCGGAATTCCCAGCCGTTCTGGCCGCGATAGATGTCGACGATCGTCTCCTCGGCCTCGTCCGAATGATAGGCATCGGCGCGGGCAAAGGCGGTAAGAGTCAGCTCCTGGCCCATTCTGGTCAGCCGGCGGAGGTCCCAACGCGCGCTGGCGAAGGCGCGCTGCGTGTCCTGTCCCTCGTCTCGCAGTATCGCCAGGCTGTTGGCTTGAAATTCGACGCGCCCCCCCAGAATGGGGTCATCGAGGCGCAGGCGCGCGTCGATGGCGGGGAGCGCAATCGGAATCCGCTCCTGCTTGTCGGTGCTCCGAAGGCCCTGGAAGGCCCAGCCTTCGATCGCGACATAGCTATCCAGATCGATGCGCTCGGCGCTGACGAAGTTGCGCAGGCGGTCGTCGCGGGTGAGGTCGTACCGTCGTGCAACGGTCTTGTCCGTCGCTGCCCTGAGCGAGCCCTTCACCGTCCAGTTCGGGTCGAGCTGGAATCGTCCATTCGCCTCGAAATAGCCGCGGATCCCTTTTCGGTCTGTTGGCGTGAGGTCGAATTCATCAGGATCGGGAATGTCGCCGTAAGTGACGAATGCGCCAATTTGATAGGCGCCTATCGACGTCAGATGCCGCCATCGTGCTTCGAGCGCCGGTGCCGAGCTGGTGAAGATGTGAGGGGTTACCGTGAGGTCGCGGTTGCGATCGACCCGCCAATAATAAGGCAGGCTCAATTCCAGCCCATTGTTGTGGTCGAGGCGAATGCCCGGCACGAGCGCGCCGCTAAATCCCCCTTTTTGAGAACCGTCTCCAATGCTGAATATTGGCAGCAGCGGTAACGTTACGCCGAGGATGGTCAGACGCCCGCTCGCAAAACGGATTCGGCCGGTCGTCTCATCGCGGGTTACGCGCGCGGCAGTAATCTTCCAGCTCGGCTCTTTGGGGCAGCCGGTTTCGGTTGTGACCGGGCAGGCTGAATAGACCGCATTGACCAGCTCCATCTGGTCTCCGGTCCGAGTGCCTCTGACTGCCGCAATCCGTCCGCCGCTTTCGAGCACGATGAGCAGGTTCTCGACAGTGCCGTCCTTGAGCGATTCGGTGAGGTCGACCCGATCGCCGATCAGCTTATCGCCGGCCGGATTAACCGCAACGACATTCCCCTCAGCGACGACGCGGCCGCTGTTGCGATCCCAGCTGACGCGATCCGCAGCAAGGTAATTGCCGTCGCGCGACATTCTTACCCGGCCTTCGGCTGTCACCAACTCCGCGTTGGTGTCGTAGGTTACCTGGTCCGCGCTGAAGTCGATCGTTGGCTCAGCCGCCGGCTGGGCCGCCGTTGGCGCCGGTACCGCCTCCTGCGCCACTGCCGTGGCGGACAGGGAAAGGAGCATTGGGAGCGCCGTCAAACACAGGCCAATCGATCGCACTGCCAACTCGCCCCGCAAGGTCCGAAAAAGGGTAGATGCCCAGCCTATTGCACCTTGGGTCGACGGCGGCAATGCGCCTTTGGCGACAAAGGCGGCCATGCGACCCTTTGCCATGATGCGGTGCACAGCTTAAGGAGCCCCAACTTCGTCCTGAGTCATGTTGAGGAATTCCATGGAAATCCGCTTTTCCGACACTCGCCCGACCGGCGATTTCGCTTTGGTGCTCCCTGCCGCCGGTACATTGCGGCCTGGCCTCGACAGCCTCGGCGCCGCCAAGGCCTCCGTTGAAGGCACGCTGAAGCGGAACCGGTTCGAAGGCGAAACTGGCGGAGTGGCCGAAACCTTCCTCGACAGCGATGGTGGCCGCCGGCTGCTGGTGATTGGTACTGGCGATGATGCCAAGGCTGGCGATGCGCCGGAGAAGCTGGGCGGCGCTGCCGTCGCGCGGCTCCTGACTTCTGGTGAAACGCAGGCCGTGATTGACCTTACGGGTTTGGGATTGGATGCCGACGCTTCAGCTCGCGTTGGGCTGGGCGCGGCGCTGCGCAGCTGGCGCTACGATCGCTACCGCACCAAGCTGAAGGATAAGCAGAAGCCGACTCTCACCAGCATCATCATCGTCGGCGGCGCACCTGGCAGTGAAGATCGCTATGCCAGCCGCTACGCTGCGGTCGTCGACGGCGTGTCGCTGACCCGCGAGCTGGTCACCGAGCCGCCCAACATCATTTACCCCGAAACGTTCGTCGAGCGCGTCAAGGAGAGCGTCAAGGGACTTGGCCTCGACGTCCAGGTTCTTGGCGCCGACGAAATGGCCAAACTTGGCATGGGCGCCCTGCTTGGCGTCGCCCAGGGCTCGGTCCGCGCGCCCCAGCTGCTGGTGATGAAATGGAACGGCGGCAAAGACGGTGACGCTCCGGTCGCCTTCGTCGGCAAGGGCGTGACCTTCGACACCGGTGGCATTTCGATCAAGCCGGCCCAGAACATGGAAGCGATGAAGTGGGACATGGGCGGCGCCGGCGCGGTGGTCGGCGCGATGAAGGCGCTGGCGGGTCGTAAAGCCAAGGCCAATGTCGTGGGCATCTGCGGGCTGGTCGAGAATATGCCCGACGGCAACGCCCAGAGGCCGGGCGACGTGGTCACTACGATGTCTGGACAGACGGTCGAAGTGATCAACACCGACGCCGAAGGCCGGCTGGTGCTGTGTGATGCGATCACCTGGACCCAGCAGAACATCAAGCCCAAGGCAATCGTCGATCTCGCTACCCTGACCGGGGCAATGGTGATCACGCTCGGCCATGAATATGCCGGCATCTTCGCGAACGATGAGATCTTGGCCGCGGCGCTCATCAAGGCTGCGGACACAAGCGGCGACAAGCTTTGGCGCCAGCCGCTGGCCGACGCTTATGACCGGTTGATCGACAGTCAGATCGCTGACATGAAGAATGTCGGTCCGCGCGAGGCCGGTTCCATCACCGCCGCCCAGTTCATCAAGCGCTTCGTGGATGACGGTGTCGCATGGGCGCACCTCGACATTGCCGGCATGGCCTGG
>Ga0207682_10001006_pt1 | contig 13068 bp, 11 predicted proteins | sample KBSM63metaG_FD_184332 | JGI IMG/M metagenome (GOLD analysis project Ga0207682, IMG submission 184332) | Miscanthus rhizosphere microbial communities from Kellogg Biological Station, Michigan, USA - KBS M6-3 metaG (SPAdes) (version 2) | ecosystem: Host-associated > Plants > Roots > Rhizosphere >... | reverse complement strand
GACGCGGTCAAGGGTTTCGAACAGGGTCACTTGCGTTCCCAGTCGCTGATACGCGGACGCGATCTCCGCGCCCGACGCTCCCCCGCCGATCACGGCCATCTCCGGTGCCGGATCTGGACCCTTACATGAGGCTGCCCGACGCCCCCTGGCAGAGCCGCGCCGGCCTGGACCGGCTGCTCGACGCACTGGGCGCGGCCGCGGGCGACACCCGCTATGTCGGCGGCTGCGTCCGCGACACATTGCTCGGCCTCGAGGTCAGCGACGTCGACCTCGCCACCCGGCTGGCGCCCGAGGAAGTCATCCGCCGGCTCGAGGCGGCCCGGATCAAGGCGGTGCCGACCGGCCTCGCCCACGGCACCATCACCGCGGTGATCGGCGGCGCTCCGGTCGAGGTCACCACCCTGCGCCGCGACCTCGCCACCGACGGCCGCCGGGCCACCATCGCCTATACCGGGGACTGGCGCGAGGACGCCGCCCGGCGCGACTTCACCATCAACGCTTTGTCGGCGGATCCGCAAAGCGGCGAGATTTTCGATTATTTCGGCGGCACAGCCGATCTGGAGGCGCGCCGTGTCCGCTTCATCGGCGATCCGCTCAAGCGAATCGCCGAAGACCATCTGAGAATCCTCCGCTTCTTCCGCTTCCACGCGCGCTTCGGCTCCGGCCCACCAGATTCGGCCGCCCTCGATGCCTGCGCGGCGCGGGCGAACGATCTGATGGCGCTGTCGCGCGAACGCATCGCCGACGAGCTGCTGAAGCTGCTCGCCTTGCCCGATCCCGCGCCGACCGTCCGGCTGATGATCGAGCGCGGGATCTTCCGTCCGGTGCTGCCCGAGATCGGCTCGGACGACCGGCTGGAGGCGCTGGTGAATGCCGAGCGGGCTGCCGGCATCGGCCCGGACCCGATCCGCCGGCTCGCGGCGCTGCTCCCGATCGATACCGGCATCGCCGCGTCGGTGGCCGCCCGCCTGCGGCTGTCGAAGCGCGCGGCCAGAAGGCTGGTCTCCGGCGCCGACCCGGCCGTCGATGCCCCGGAGCGGCTCGCCTACCGAATCGGCGCCGCCGAAGCGCTCGACCGCCTGCTGCTGCACGGAACACCCGGCCCCGCACTCAAAGCGCTGGAGACCTGGCAGCGTCCCCGGCTGCCGGTCGGCGGCGGCGATCTCGTCGCGATGGGGCTGGCGGCAGGGCCCGTGGTCGCCGCGACGCTGCAGGCGATCGAGCGGGAGTGGGTGGCGGCGGGCTTTCCGAGCGATGCGCAAGCGGTCCGCGCGATGGCGCGGGCCCAGGTCGATCAGGCGTTGCGCTCGAGCCAGTAAGCGAGCGCGTCGTCGCCGGGGATCGGCGGCGAATAGAAATAGCCCTGGCCGAAATTGCAGCCGAGATCGGCCAGCATCTCCGCCAGCTCGGCCGAATCGATGCCCTCGGCGGTGGCCTGCATGCCGAGCGCGCGCGCCAGCGACAGGACGGCCCGCACGATCGCGGTGGAATCGCCGTCGGCGATCATTTTGCTAACGAAGCTCTGGTCGATCTTCAGGACGTCGATCGGCAACCGCTGCAGCAGCTCGAGCGAGGTGTAGCCGGTGCCGAAATCGTCCATGGCGATGCGGACGTGGAACCGCTTCAGCGCGGTCAGCGCCCGTGCCGCCCGCTCCGGATCCTGGATGATCGCGCTTTCGGTCAGCTCCAGGGTCAGCCGGCTGCCGTCGATGCCGCTGGCGGCGAGCGCACCGGAGACGGCGGCGGCGATGTCGTCGCGGCTGATCTGGATCGGCGACAGGTTGACGCTGATTCCGATCGGCAGCGCGACGCCGGTCTTGCGGTCCCATTCCCCGAGCGTTCGGGTCGCGGTCTCCAGCGCCCAGCGGCCCAGCTGGACGATCAGGCCCGATTCCTCGGCGACCGGAATGAATTCGCCCGGCTCGATCACCCGGCCGTCGTCGTCGGTCCAGCGCGCCAGCGCTTCGAAGCCGGCGACCCGGTTCGTGGCGAGGTCGATCAGCGGCTGATAAGCGAGCGTGAGCTTGTCCGATTCGATCGCGACCCGAAGCTCGGTTTCGATCGAAAAGCGCCGCCGCACGGCCTGCGCCTGGATCGGCTCGTAAACCTGGGTGGTGCCGAGCCTCTTCGCGTTCTTGAGCGCGAACTGGGCGTTGCGAAAGGCTTCGTCGGCGCTGTTCACGCCCTGGTTCAGGATCGCGCAGCCGATCGCGCAATCGACCCGGATTTCCAGGTCGGAGAGGCGGAACGGCAGCGTCAGCACCGCCTTGATGCGCTCGGCCGCCCGGATCGCGTCGCCGGGACCGCGATCGAGCCGCAGCAGGATGCCGAATTCGTCGCCCGCGGTCCGCGCCAGGACGTCGGTCGGGCGAAGCGCCGAGACCAGGCGGCGGGCGAAGGTGATCAGCAATTCGTCGCCGGCGATCGCGCCCATGCACTCGTTGACCCGGCTGAACCGGGTCATGTCGACCGCGAGCACGGCATGGGAGCCTTCGCGAAACGCCGGATCGGCGAGCACCGCCTCCACCTTCTCGTTGAACGCGAAGCGGTTCGGCAGGCCGGTCAGCGTGTCGCGCAGCATTTCCGAGCGCAGGCTCCGCTCGGTTTCGACCTGCGCCGTCTTGTCGATCAGCGAGATCAGGCAGCGCTCCGGCTGGCCCGGCAATATGGTGAGCCGGGCGAAGCGCACCGTGTAGTGACGGCCGGCGATGCTGCGCCCTTCCGACGTGTCGAACTGGAAGGCCGGATCGTCCTTCTTGAGGAAAGCGGTGAGCTTCGTCCCGATCGGCCCGGAGCGGAGCATCGGCACCTGGGCGATGCGCCGCTCGCCGAGCCTTTCGTCCCATTCGGCGAGGAAGCGGAACTGGTCGTTCGCGCAGTCGATGAAGCTGTCGTTCGAGATGGTGACGATCGCGGCCGCGATGGGCAGCGCATCGAGATAGCGCTGGCGCACCGTCTCCAGGACCGAGTGGAATTGCGGCGCCAGCTCGGGCGGCACGCCATCGTGCGGCGGGAGGCCCCCGGCCGCTTTCTTGGCCCGCGCGCGCGTCTTTGCAGCCTGCATGGCAGCCGCGATAGCCAAACAGGGTTAACGCACGATTGAGAAACGGGCCCGGCTAACGCGGTAACTGGTTGCATCCGTTTCGGCTTTGGTTGGCCTTGACCGCCGCGGGCAGGGGAAAAACAATCGCGCTGCTGCGGGCGGCAATCTGCGCTGCCTTCAGGAGTAATGAGGGAGTAGGAAAATGAAAAAGTATCTCAATTTCCGTTCCGCCGCCCTGACCATGGCGATCCTGGGCGGCCTCGCCGCGCCGACACCTGCGCTCGCGGATCCCGAAGAATTGCACGAATGCCTGAACAATTGCTATCAGGCCTATGTCGTTCAGACCCAGCAGCCGGGGTTCTACCAGATGTGCCGCGCCAATTGCTTCGAGCTCTACGACAATTTCGCGGCGTCGACCGCCACGAGCCCGTTGGGCGTCCTCCGGTACGGTTAAGCCGGCGGCGACGTCGGGCAGTTGGGGGGCGGCCGGGCGCGACCGCCTCCTTTTTAGAATCGGTTGTCGCGCGGAAAGCCAAGGGGGGGCATGCGACCGCCCGCGCCGCGCGCTGTGCGCCACGGGTCCATATTCTCGGTGCGCACGCGGCCGCCCTCGCCGCCCATCGGCCAGGATAGCCCGGCTTCCTTGTTGAAGCCCTTCACGTCGGAGAGGCCGCCGTCGCGGTAACGCTGCAGCTGCACCCCCTGCCCGCGGGCCATTTCCGGCAGCTCTTCGCGCGGGAAGACGATCAGCTTACGATTCTCGCCGATCACGGCGATATAATCGTCGGTAGGCTGGAGCGGGCGCACCACCGTCAGCCGGGCGCCGGGGCGGAGATTGACGATCTGCTTGCCCTTGCGGGTCTCCGCGACCGCAGCCGCGGCCGAAGTGAGGAAGCCGCGGCCGTCCGAGGAAGCGACCAGCAATTTCTCCGCGCCGCCGGCGCGCAGCAGCGCGACGACGTTGCCCTCCCCCTCGATGTCGACCATCGCCTTGACCGGCTCGCCGAAGCCGCGCCCGCCCGGCAATCGATCGGCGGCGAGCGTGTAGAAACGGCCGTCCGAGGTCGCGAGCAGGATCTTGTCGGTGGTGTGGGCGTGGAGCAAAGGGAAAGCGAGCCCGTCGCCCTCCTTGAACTTCAGCGCTTCCGCGTTCGTCACGTCGACGTGGCCGCGCATGGCCCGGATCCAGCCGCGCTTGGACAGGATCACGGTGATCGGCTCGCGCTCGATCATCGCCTCCAGCGGGATCTCCCGGGCCGGACCGGTCTCTTCGATCAGCGTGCGCCGGCGGCCGAGCGCCGTTTCAGGGCCGTAGCGCTCGCGCAGGCCAGCCAGGTCCTTCTTCAGCCGGGTCCGCTGTCGCGCCGGCGATTCGACCAATTTGGTGAGCTCGTCCTTCTCCTTTTCGAGCCCATCCCGCTCCTTGCGGATCTGCATCTCCTCGAGCTTGCGTAAGGAACGCAGCCGCATGTTGAGGATCGCCTCGGCCTGGCGGTCGGTAAGGCCGAATTCGGCGACCATCACCGGCTTGGGCTCGTCCTCGGTGCGGATGATCTGGATCACCCGGTCGAGGTTCAGATAGGCGATCAGATAGCCGTCGAGCAGCTCGATCCGGTCGGCGATCTTGGCCAGCCGGTGGTTGGCGCGATTGACCAGCACCTCGATCTGGAAGTCCAGCCACTCGGTCAGCACCTGCCGAAGGCCCATCACCCGCGGAATATGGTCGGCGTCGAGCACGTTGAGGTTGAGCGGCACCCGGGTCTCGAGGTCGGTCAGCCGGAACAGGCTGTCCATCAGCAGCTCCGGATCGACCGTGCGGCTCCGCGGCTCGATGACGATGCGGATGTCATCGGCGGATTCGTCGAGCACGTCGGCGAGGATCGGCAATTTCCGGTCGGCGATCAGCTGCGCGATCTGCTCGATCAATTTGCCCTTCGGCACCTGGAAGGGGATTTCGGTGACCACCGCCGACCAGGAGCCCTGCGCCCCCTTTTCCAGCGTCCAGCGGGCGCGCACCCGGAACGAGCCGCGCCCGGTCGCATAAGCGAGCGCGATCGCCTCGGCGCTGTCGACCAGTTGGCCGCCGGTCGGGAAGTCCGGCCCCGTGACGTGCGCCATCAGCGCCGACGCCTCGGCCTTCGGATCGTCGATCAGGTGGACGGCGGCATCGATCAGCTCGGCGACGTTGTGCGGCGGGATGCTGGTCGCCATGCCGACCGCGATGCCGGCGGCGCCGTTGGCGAGCAAATTGGGGAACAGGCCGGGGAAGACCTCGGGCTCCTCCTCCTCGCCATTATAGGTGGGGCGGAAGGCGACCGTGCCTTCGTCGAGCCCGGCCATCAGCTCGCCGGCGGCCGCGGTCAGCCGCGCCTCGGTGTAGCGCATCGCCGCCGCGTTATCGCCGTCGACATTGCCGAAATTGCCCTGGCCGTCGACGAGCGGATAGCGGAGCGAGAAATCCTGGGCCAGGCGGACCATCGCGTCGTAGACCGATTGATCGCCGTGCGGATGATATTTGCCGATCACGTCGCCGACCACGCGCGCGCATTTCTTGTAGCCCGCCGCCGGATCGAGCTTGAGCAGCCGCATCGCCCATAAGAGGCGCCGGTGCACCGGCTTCAGCCCGTCGCGCAGGTCCGGCAGCGACCGCGCGGTGATCGTCGAGAGGGCGTAGACCAGATAGCGCTGGGAAAGGGCGTCGTCGAACGGATGGTCGACGACGCTATCGAATTCATCACTCATGGACGGGCGTTAGCAGCGGGGATTCCGGCTGGCGAGAGCGTTCGGCGGTGGCGGGATAGCGAGCGGGGCGGTCTCTGCCGATGACGATCGGATGGGGCCAACCTCCTTTCGAACCCATACAAATGCCATAATATCCGACTTTCCCTCTACAATGATTATAGGTAGATTTTCCCCGGTTATGTTGAGACCGCTTTAGACCCGGAGTCTTCGTCATGCTGATTTTGGCGTTGAGCCTGGCAATGCTCCAGTGGCCCGCTGAAGTAGAGCCGCCCAGGATGATCACCGTTCCTAGGGCCGCTGTGGCGAACCCCGAATTCATGGATCGACCCGTCGAGGTCTGCGGCCACGTCGTAGGCCTCTCCCCGGAGCGGAATGAGGCGATGATGGGCGGGCAGCGTCGGGCGATCATGATCGACACGCGCGGGCGCGCCCGGCTGGCGGCCGGACGGGCGGCCTGCGTCACCGGGGTCATCCTGCGGCGCGACGGCCTGACCGCAACAGAGGCGCTGTTGCGCGGGATCGGGCGCACGATCCTGCCGCACGGCCTTGCCGGCGACATCATCCTCCGTCAATGCCACGACCCGGCAAGCTGCGACCGCCTGATGGAACCCGGACCCGTGCGGCGCGTGGCCGGGGAGCCGCCGGCAATGATCACTGCTGTCGCAGGCGCGACCAATCCCGAATTGATAGATCGACCGGTCGAGGTTTGCGGCCACGTCACCGATGTCAGTCCGGAACGGAACGAGGCGACATTGTTCGGCAGCGGTAAATGGCTGAGCGTCGATACACGGGGCCGCGCCGAGATCGTGGTCCGAAGGGTGGCCTGCGTCATGGGCGTGATCCGGCGGCGGGATGGCCTGACCGAACAGGAACGACGCGAGCGGGGGTTGGGGCGCTCCTACCTCTCCCATGGCGCCACGCCGGATATCATCCTCTATCAATGCCACGATCCAGCCAGCTGCGACCGCCTGATGCAGCCTGGGCCGGTGCGGGACGAGCAATTGGATACCGCGACGCCGCGCTAGATCACCCACGAATGGCGGGCGAGGGCGGACTGGCGAAAAGGCTCTTGCCTTTCTCTACCGACAAGATAATGTATCACGAAACAGAAGGGGAGAGTCGCCGTGCGCCGTTCCGTTCCTTTTCTCGTGCTGCTGCTCGCGACGACGGCCTCGTGCGGGCAGGGCGATCGCGACGGTCCTCCGCAAAACGCTCCGGCCGATCTCAAGACCTATGACGTGCAGGCGGAAGACGCCGCCGCGCCGGTCCAGGTCCCCGCGGCGCGGGCCGTCGCTCCCGACCCGCGCGCCGCCGCCGGTCCGGATATCGGCCCGACCGCCGCCCCCGGCGTCGCCTTCAACTATCGCTATGCCTTCCGGCTCGCCGCGCCGCGCATCGCCGAGGTGCAGGAGCAGCACGCCCAGCTCTGCGAGCGGCTGACCGTCGCCCGCTGCCGGATCACCGGCCTTCGCTACCGCGTGGTCAACGACCGCGACATTGAGGCGATGCTGGCGCTGAAGCTCGATCCGACGGTCGCCCGCCATTTCGGCCGCGCCGGCGTGGAGGCGGTGACGCGGGCCGAGGGCATGCTGATCGAAAGCGAGATCAGCGGCCAGGACGTCGGCATCGACATTCGCCGCGCGACCCGCTCGATCGCCCAGCTGAACGAGGAGCTTCGCCGGATCGAGGCCCGGCTGGCCGGCCGGATCTCCGCCGACGAGCGCGCCAGGCTCGATTACGAGGCGCAGCAGCTGCGCGAGGCGATCCGCGCCGCCGAGGCCGGCCGCGAGGCGCAGCAGGAATCGCTCGCCACCACGCCGATGGTGTTCAATTACGGCTCGGGCGAGCTCGTCCCCGGCTTCGCCGACCGGCCGACCTTCGCCAAGGCCTGGGACCAGGCCTGGGGCAATGTGAAGGAGGGCCTGCTCGCCTTCTTCGTCGTGCTGGTGACGCTCGCGCCCTGGCTCCTGCTCGGCCTGCTCGGCTGGTGGGCCACGCTCCGAATCCGCCGCCGCTGGTTCGCCAAAACACCGGCCGCCACGGGCGAGGAGAGCGCCGCAACCGCATAGCTTCAAAGGACGCGCATCGGGCGCTCGAGCCTCATGCGACTAAAATCTCTATCGATTTAGTTGAGTAAAATAACAACCGAAGAGAGGAGACTGAAATGCGCCGTTCGCTTCCCTTGCTCGTATTGCTTCTCGCCACTGTCGCCGGCTGCAGCCAGGTCGCAGACAATACCGCCACCGCCACCGACACCGCCGTCGCGAACGAGGCCATGGCCGATTCGGATGCGATGGCGATTCCGGCCGAGCTGCCGGTCGCGCGCGGGCGGCCGAGCCGGGAGACCGGGCCCGATCTCGATCCGTCCGCGGCGCCCGGAGTCGCCTTCGAGCACAGCTACGCCTTCCGCCTCGAGGCCGAGCGGATCGCCGAGATGCAGCAGGAGCATCAGCGGCTCTGCGCCCGCTACGGCCCCGCCTGCCGGATCACCGGCATGGACTATCGCGCCGCCAATGCGGAGGACGTCCAGGCCACCTTGTCCTTCCTGGTCGACCCGCAGATCGCCGGCCAGTTCGGCCGCGAGAGCATCCACGCGGTGGAGGCGGCCGACGGCAGCCTCGCCGGCAACGAGATCACCGGGACCGAGATCGGCACCGCGATCAAGGCCAATGTCGGCAATTTGGAGGAGCTGCAGGCCGAGCTGGCCCGGGTCGAAGCGCGGCTCGCCCGCCGCGACGTGCGCCGGCGCGAGCGTGCCAGGCTCGACGACGAGCGCAGCGGCCTGCGCGCGCAGATCGCCGAGCTGAGAGCGACCACCGACGGCCAGGAACGGCGCCTCGCCACCACGCCGATGCTGTTCCGCTACGGCTCGGGCGCGTTCGCCCCCGGCCCGGCGCCGCGGCAGACGATCGGCGAGGCGGCCGAGAATGCCGCCGACTCCTTCCTCGGCGGGCTCAACATCCTCGCGATCGTGTTCGTGACTTTGTCGCCGTGGCTGTTGCTGCTGCTGGCGATCTGGGCCGCCGTCCGCTTCGTCCGCCGGCGGCTGGCCCCGGCCGGCGCGGCGCACGAGCCCGAAGCGGCCTGACGCCGGTCGCTCTTTGACGTCTCTCCCTCGCGCGAGGGAGAGGCAGGGGGTGGGCGCACGACCAGCGCGCCGCCGGTTCCTCGCCCGGTGGCTGCGCCGGCGCCCACCCCACCCGTCGAGGCCTCGCGATATCAGGCGGGGCCTGGATCGAATCGACGTTGAACGGACAATCCGCTTGACAATTCGTTCTTAGTATGTTCTCCTAGAGAGATGGCGGGGCCGCATTGCCAACCCCCAGCATTGAGGCCGGTCGCCTCCGCTAGGCGGCGGGCGCCGTGACCCCGGCGCCAGTTTATTCCCCTGCGCGCACTCGAGACAGGCCGATCGTGCATCGCCGCGAGAAGGACGGCAGAATCGCTCGACCGGACAAGGCGGGCGCTCGCGCTGCTGGATCGCTTCGAAGGCAGGGCGCGCGGAGCCGCCCGACGCTCGGCGTGCGGGATTCCGGTGAAAGGTCACAATGAAAAATTTTGCCCGAATCGCGCAACTTTGTGACCTTCCACGCCTCGGCGTCGGCCGGCTTCGTTGTCGATCCGTCCTAGGGCTGCCTGAACACCTCCGGCGGCGCGTGCCCCGCCTCCGCGGCGGCGCGCGCCTCGGCCAGCAGCCAGTCGCGGAAGGCGGCGATCTTGGGCTGGTTGCGCCGTCCCTCCGGATAGCAGAGGTAGAAAGCGAGATCGGTGACGTGGAGATGGTCGAACGGGCGGACCAGCCTGCCTTCCGCCAGCTCGGTCCGCCAGAACATCGGAGTCATCATCGCCACGCCGGCGCCGGCGAAGGCGGCGTTCGCTTCCATCACCTGGTTGTCGAGCACGAGGCCGGAACCGGTGCCGTCCTCGCGCGCCGCCACGCCCATGTCGCAAAACCAGGACGCCCACCAATCGTCGGCGGGACTCAGCCGCGGCACGTCGAGCAGCTGCTCCGGCCGCTCGAGCTGGTGGGTGGCGGCGAAGGCGGCGCTGCAGATCGGGGTGTAGTTGAGGCGGAACAGGAAATGGCATTTGAGGCCGGGCCAGTCGCCGCGCCCGGCACGGACGGCGGCGTGAAATTCGCCGGTGGAGAAGTCGACGAGCTTGTTGTCGCTGCTCAGCCGCACCGCGAGATCGGGATGGCGGATCTGGAAGGCGCCGAGCCGCGGCGCCAGCCAGGCGGTGGCGATGGTCTGCGCGGTGCTGACCGAGAGCAGGGCCTGATCCTCCGCGACCAGCCCCGAAAAGGCGTCGCCCAGGGTCTCGAAGGCGGCGGCGACCAGAGGCGCGATCCGGCGCCCGGCGTCGGTCAGCGACACCCGGCCCTTGATGCGCGCGAACAGGGGCACGCCAAGCCGTTCTTCCAACAAGCGAATCTGATAGCTGACCGCGGCCTGGGTCATCCCCAATTCGGCCGCGGCCTGGGTGAAGTTCTGGCGGCGGGCGGCGGCCTCGAACACCCGTACGGCGCTGAGCGGCGGCAATCTCTGCATCGCTCGACTCATAAGCTGAGCTTATCGTTACTGTCCAGTATTTCGTTGGCGCAAGCCGCTTTGGAATGGCATTTCCACTGCATCGCCGAGGGCCGCACGGACCCGAGGTCTTCAGGGAAGGAATGGTAAGATGCGCGACGATTTTCTGACGGCCGACTGGGCCGACCATCATGCGGACTTCTCCGCCGGTATCGGCCAGGGCCTGGCCACGCTCCGCTCGGGCCTCGGCAGGTTCTGGCAGTGGGACGGCAGCACCCACCAGCTGCTCGCCTTGGTCGTCTCCTTCGCCATCACCGCCCTCACCTTCAACGCCACCGCCGCCTGAGGAGAAATACGATGTCTACGCTCAACGCCACGCTGCATCGGGCCTGGAATTCGATCTTTCTGCCCTTCTGCAAGCTGAATCGGATCCAGTTCAGCGCGCCTTGGAACGCCGACCGCCCGACCTGCTGAACCCTCCCCGCAAAGCCCCCCGTCCCCGGGGCTTTGATCTGCGAGCCATGGCGGTCTATCCCCGGCCGCCATGGCTCCTTTTTGCAAAGCGCTTGCCCTCGGCCTCTCGCTGGCGCTAGCCGCCTGCGCCATGACCGACACGGTCCCAACCAAGGCGAGCGGCGCCAACGGCCTGATGACCTGGCCGGACCTGCTCGAGCGCGACCGGCCGAGCCCCTCCACGACAATCTCCTACGGCGCCGACCCGCTGCAGGTCGTCGACCTCTATCTGCCGCGGGGCGAAGGGCCGCATCCGACCGTGATCATGGTCCATGGCGGCTGCTGGCAGACCGAAATCGCCGACCGCACGATCATGAGCTGGATCGCCGACGACCTCACCCGCCACGGCATCGCGGTCTGGAACATCGACTATCGCGGCGTCGACCGGCCGGGCGGCGGCTATCCCGGCACCTTCCAGGACGCCGCCGCCGCCGCCGACGCATTGCGGGCGAACGCCGCGCGCTACCATCTCGACCTCGGCCGTCTCGTCGCCACGGGGCACAGCGCCGGCGGTCATCTCGCGCTCTGGCTGGCCGCCCGGCCGCGGCTGCCGGAAGGTTCGCCGCTGCGCACTGCCGATCCGGTCCCGATCCGCGAAGTGGTGAGCCTGGGCGGACTGCCCGACCTCGAGGAAGCGGCCCGCTCCGAGAACGGCTGCGGCAACGAAGTGATCGGCCGGCTCACCTCCGGCCATTTCGAGGATACGTCCGTCCCCCGCTTGGCCCCGCTCGGCCTCCCGCAGGTGCTGATCAACGGCAATCAGGACCGGATCATCCCGGTCGCCTATGCGGAGGGCTATGCCCGGCCGATGCGCGCCGCCGGCGACGACGTCCGCGTGCGGATGATCGACCGCACCGGCCATGTCGAGCTGATCGCGCCCGAGACTGCCGCCTGGGCCGCGGCGGTTGCGGAAATCCGCCGGGCGCTCCAAGCCCGTCATGCCGGCGAAGGCCGGGATCTCGGCACGAGAAGTCCCGGCTGGTCTCCACGAGACCCCGGCCTTCGCCGGGGTGACGAGGACGTCGGCCGATGAGCTTCACCCTCGCCGAGGCCCGCGCCGCCGATGCCGCCGATCCGCTGCGCAGCCTGCGCGACCGCTTCCATCTGCCCGAGGGGCTGATCTATCTCGACGGCAATTCGCTCGGGCCTTTGCCCAAGGCGGCGGTCGAGCGCCAGCAACGGATGGTGACCGAGGAATGGGGCGAGGAGCTGATCCGCAGCTGGAACAGCCGCGACTGGATCGGCCTGCCGCAGCGCCTCGGCGCCAAGATCGCACCCTTGATCGGGGCCAGGCCGAACGAGGTGATCGTCGCCGATTCGACCTCGGTGAACCTGTTCAAATTGCTGGTCGCCGCGGCCCGGCTCTCGGAGCGGAAGACGCTCCTCTCGGAGAGCGGCAATTTCCACACCGATCTCCACATCGCCAGCGGCGTCGCCGACCTGCTGGGCCTGACGCTCGACGTCGCGCCGCGCGCCGAGGTCGAGCAAAGGATCGGGCCGGATACCAATCTGCTGCTGCTGACCCACGTCCACTATAAGAGCGCCGAGCGCTTCGACATGGCGCGGATCACCGCCCGCGCCAGGGAGGCCGGCGCGATCACAATCTGGGACCTCAGCCACAGCGCCGGCGCGGTGCCGCTGCACCTCAACGAGGCCGGCGCCGAGCTCGCCGTCGGCTGCGGCTACAAATATCTGAACGGCGGCCCCGGTGCGCCCGCCTTCCTCTACGTCGCCGAGCATCTGCAGGAGAAGCTGGTCTCGCCTTTGCGCGGCTGGATGGGCCATGCCGAGCCGTTCGCCTTCACCGACGATTACCGGCCTGCCCGCGGCATCGACCGCTTCCTCGCCGGCACGGCGCCGGTGCTGAGCCTCGCCGCGCTGGAAAGCGGCCTCGACACCTTTGAGGGCGTCACCATGGAGCGGCTCTGGACCAAGTCGCGGGCGATGTTCGACGTCTTCCATGCCCTGATGGAGCAGCGCTGCCCGGAGCTCGCCTGTATCTCGCCGCGCGGCGAGGAGCAGCGCGGCAGCCACATCTCCTTCGCCCATCCCAATGCCTTCGAAATCTGCCAGGCACTGATCGCCGCCGAGGTGATCGGCGACTTCCGCGCCCCCGACGTGATCCGCTTCGGCCTGACCCCGCTCTATCTGGGCTTCGAGGACATCTGGCAGGCGGTCGACCGGCTAGCGAACATTCTCGAGACCGAAAGCTGGCACGATCCGAGGTTTGCGGTTCGAGGA
>Ga0207682_10001004_pt1 | contig 13069 bp, 10 predicted proteins | sample KBSM63metaG_FD_184332 | JGI IMG/M metagenome (GOLD analysis project Ga0207682, IMG submission 184332) | Miscanthus rhizosphere microbial communities from Kellogg Biological Station, Michigan, USA - KBS M6-3 metaG (SPAdes) (version 2) | ecosystem: Host-associated > Plants > Roots > Rhizosphere >... | reverse complement strand
CGGCGATGATGGTGCTGGCGGCTGCCGGCGGCGCGCTCTATGCGCTGATCCCGGCGATCTGCAAGGTGAAGTTCGGCGCCAGCGAAATCCTGACCAGCCTGATGCTGGTCTATGTCGCGGAGCTACTGCTCGATTATCTCACGCGCGGACCGTGGCGCGATCCCAAGGGCTTCAACTTCCCGACCACCGCCGAGTTCGACTCCGTCGCCGCGATGCCGACCTTCATCGAGGGGAGCCGCCTGCACTGGGGCGCGATCATCGCGCTGCTGGTGGTGGCGTGGGCGACGATCATGCTCGGACGCACCTTGCGCGGCTTCGAGATCAAGCTGGTCGGCGCCGCGCCGCGCGCCGCGCGTTTCGCCGGCTTCAACGACCGGACGCTGATCGTCGTGACCTTCCTGATCTCCGGCGCGCTCGCGGGCCTTGCCGGCATCATCGAGGTCTCGGCGACGGTCAACCACCTGCAGCCGAACATCTCGCCGGGCTACGGCTTCACGGCGATCATCGTGGCGTTCCTCGGGCGTCTGCACCCGGTCGGCATCCTGATCGCGTCGCTGTTCCTCGCGCTGACGTTCATCGGCGGCGAGAGCGCGCAGATCATGATGAAGGTGCCGCTCGATCTCACCAAGGTGTTCCAGGGCATCCTGCTGTTCTACGTGCTCGCCTGCGACACGCTGATCCTTTACCGCTTCCGGCTGATATTCGCCCCGAAGGTCGCTCATGGAGTTCGCTGAAGCCATCCTGCTGACCATCATCACGGCATCGACGCCGCTGCTGCTCGCGGCGTCGGGCGAGCTGGTGGTCGAGCGCGCGGGCGTTCTGAATCTCGGCGTCGAAGGCATGATGATCGTGGGCGCGGCCTGCGGCTTCGGCGGCGCCTATCTTACCGGCTCGATCGCAGTCGGCGCGCTGTGCGGCATTCTGGGCGGCATGGCGCTGTCGGCGATCTTCGCATTCCTTACGCTCGGGCTTGCGGCCAATCAGGTCGCGTCGGGCCTCGCGCTCACCATTCTGGGTGTCGGTCTCGCCGGGCTGGTCGGTGCGGGCTATGTCGGGCAGAAGATCGACGGCGCCGCGCACCTCTACATCCCGTATATCACCGACATCCCGTTCCTCGGCCGCGTGCTGCTCGGGCAGAACGCCTTCGTCTATTTCTCGATCGCGCTGATTATCGGAATCTGGTTCTTCCTCTATCGCACGCGTGCCGGCCTGGTGCTGCGCGCGGTCGGCGACAACCACACCTCGGCGCACGCGCTCGGCTATCCGGTGCTGAAGATCCGCCTGCTCGCGGTGCTGTTCGGCGGTGCCTGCGCCGGGCTCGGCGGCGCGTATTTGCCGCTCGCCTACACGCCGTTCTGGGTTTCCGGCATGACCTCAGGGCGCGGCTGGATCGCGCTCGCGCTCGTGGTGTTCGCCTCGTGGCTGCCGTTCCGCCTGATGATCGGCGCCTATCTCTTTGGTGGCATCACCATCCTGCAGCTTCACGCGCAGGCGGTTGGGGTGGGCATTCCGTCGCAGCTGATGTCGTCGCTGCCGTATCTCGCAACCATCATCGTGCTGGTCGCGATTTCGTGGATGCGCGGCCGGGCCGGGAGCCCGGCACCGGCATCGCTCGGACTTGCATTCGTGCCCGACCGTTGAGCATTGTGGCGCATGATCCCGAAAAGCATGTCCCCGACGACGATCGGGGATGGGGACCGGTTTTCGGAAAAGATCATGCGCATGATAAGAAGGCCAGGCGGGGCGTGCGGGCGCCGCGGCCGGAGGAGCTTCCCGCAGGACATCCGGAGAGAGGCATGAAGAAACTCATTGTGGCGGCCGCGATCCTTGCGGCGAGCGCGGCTCTCGGCGGCGTCAGCGCGCAGCAGAAGCTGAAAATCGGTTTTATTTACGTAGGCCCGATCGGCGACATGGGCTGGTCCTACCAGCATGAGGTCGCGCGGCGCGCGATCGTCGACGAATTCAAGGACAAGATCGACACCACATTTCTGGAGAACGTCAACGAGGGTCCCGACGCGGAGCGCTCGATCGAGCAGCTCGTGCGCAACGGCGCCAAGCTGGTCTACACGACCTCGTTCGGCTTCATGGACGCGACCGCCAAGGTCGCGAAGAAATATCCGAACGTGATGTTCGAGCATGCAACCGGATACAAGCGCGATAAGAACCTCGCGACGTATTCGGGCCGCTTCTACGAGGGCCGCTACATCCAGGGCCAGATTGCGGCCAAGATGTCGAAGACCGGGACGATCGGCTACATCGCCTCGTTCCCGATTCCCGAAGTGGTTGCCGGCATCAACGCCACGATGCTCGGTGCGCAGTCGGTGCGCCCGGACATGAAGGTGAAGATCATCTGGGTGAACAGCTGGTACGACCCGGGCAAGGAAGCCGCCGCAGCGCGCGCGCTCGCCGACCAGGGCGCGGACATCCTGACGCAACATACGGATTCGGCCGCCGCGACGCAGTTCGCCAACGAGCGCGGCATTTTCTCGTTCGGCCAGGACTCCGACCAGATCAAGTTCGGCCCCAAGGCGCAGCTCACCGCCATCGTCAACAACTGGACGCCGTACTACGTCGACCGCGTGAAGCTCGCGCTCGACAACAAATGGGCGACCGGCGACGTGTGGGGCGGGCTCAATTCCAAGATCGTGCAGATGGCGCCCTATACCAACATGCCGGACGACGTGAAGAAGCTCGCGATGGACACCGAGGCCGCGATCTCCGGCGGCAAGCTGCATCCGTTCAAGTGCCCAGTCGTCGACCAGGACGGCAAGACCGTCGAGTGCAAGGGTGGCGCCAACTTGGATGACGGGCAGATCCTCGGCATGAACTTCTACATCAAGGGCATCGACGACAAGGTCCCCGGGAAGTGAGGGTATCCCTCCCCTGAAAGGGGAGGGTGTCTCCTCGCGCAGCGAGGAGACGGGTGGGGTTCGTTAAATGCATTCCAGCTTGACCCCACCCGGTCGGCTTCGCCGACCACCCTCCCCCAAGTGGGGGAGGGATTAAGCAACATGGACGTCTTCCTCGGCGAGTGGGTGAACCTGCTGCTGCGCTGGTTCCACATGATCGTGGGCATCGGCTGGATCGGCACGTCGTTCTATTTCATGGCGCTCGATTACGGGCTCGACACCAAAGAACGCAAAAGCGAGGGCGTTTACGGCACGTCGTGGGAGGTGCACGGCGGCGGCTTCTATCACGTCGAGAAGTTCACCGTCGCGCCGCCGCATCTGCCGCCGCATCTGCACTGGTTCAAGTGGGACGCGTACCTCACCTGGGTGAGCGGCTTCGGCCTGATGATCGTGCAGTATTACCTGCACGCCAAATCCTATCTGATCGATCCCGCCGTGATGCCGCTGGAGACCTGGGAAGCGGTCGCGATCTCGGTCGCGTCGCTGCTCGCCGGCTGGGCGATCTACGAGGCGCTGTGCCGCTCGCCGCTCGGCAGGAACACGGCCGTGCTGGCCGTGCTGGTGTTCGCGCTGATCCTCGCGGCGTCGGTGCTCTACACGAAAGTGTTTTCCGCGCGCGGCGCGTTTCTCCATGTCGGTGCGTTCGTCGGCACCATCATGGCGTTCAACGTGTTCATGATCATCATCCCGAGCCAGCGCAAGATGGTGGCGCAATTGCTGGCTGGCGAGGTGCCCGATGCGCGCTACGGGCTGATCGGCAAGCAGCGCTCGACCCACAACAATTACCTGACCTTGCCGGTGCTGGTGATGATGGTGTCGCCGCACTATCCGTTTCTCTCGGCGCATCCGCAGTCGTGGCTGGTGGTCGCGCTCATCATCGTCGCGGGCGCGCTGATCCGCCACTTCATGAACCGCGTCGATGCCGGCGACGACCTCGCGCGGTTCGACTGGGCGATCCCGATCGCCATCTTCGCGCTCATTTGCGCGATCTGGCTCACCGCGCCGCGCGCGCCTGCCGCAACCGGCTCGGTCAGCGACACCGAAGTGCTCGCGCTCACCGCCAGGCACTGCACCTCGTGCCACGCGCGCAAGCCGACGCATGAAAGCTTCAAGGAAGCGCCGAAGAACGTGATGCTGGAGTCGACCGCAGACCTGCGCAAATACGCGCCGCTGATCGTCACCCAGACGGTGCAGAACAAGGCCATGCCGCTCGGCAACCAGACCGCGATGACGGACGATGAGCGGGCAAAGCTCGGGCAGTGGATCGCGGCGCAGCATTGAGCGCACGCCAGTTTCTTCTTATGAAATCCGCGCGGTGCGACGCGAAGCGCAGGCGTCCCGATCGCGAATTGTGCTAGTTTGAACGCAGGCCGGGCGCACGGCGACAACGCAGCCCGGCGCAGGGAGGCGATCCATGAGTGGCATGCTGAGCGACGAAGAACTTGCCGGGCTCATTCCGTCCGAGCACCTCAAACTCCACACCCCGATCCCGACGCAGATCGTGTCGAGCGACGAGTTCTATCCCGACCCGCAGAACACCAGGCAGCGCGAAGTGGAAAACCGTCTGCTCGCGATGGCCGACGATCTCGGCCAGAAGCAGGGGCTCGACCGTCGCCGCTTCTTCCAGACCGCCGCCGGCATGGCGGCGTCGTTCGTCGCGATGAACGAGGTCTATGGTCCGCTGTTCGAGGTGAGCAAGGCGGAGGCCGCGACCCCCGCGATGGCCCAGGAGCGCGCCGCGGCGCTCAAGGACCAGTTCATCATGGACATGCACACGCACTTCCTGCGCGACGACACGCGCAACATGAACTTCGTGAACATGCGCAGCGCCGTCGGCAAGGCGGGCTGGAACAAGACGCTCGCCGAGAAAGAGCAGACGATCGAGGACCTGAAGTACGCGAACTACATCAAGGAAATGTTCCTCGACAGCGACACCAAGATCGCGCTGATCTCGTCGGCGCCCTCCGACATCGAGCACGACTGGTTTCTCACCAACGAGCAGATGGCGGCCGCGCGTGACAAGGTGAACAAGGAAGCGGGCTCGCGCCGGCTGTTCTCGCACATCATCTTCACGCCCGGTCAGCCCGGCTGGCTCGACAAGCTGCAGGCCGGTCTCGAGCTCAAGCCCGAGTCCGCCAAGGGCTACACGATCGGCGACAACACGCACAAGAACCTGAGCAAGTATCCCTGGCGCATGGACGACGAGAAGGTCGCCTACAAGGGCTACGAGCTGTGCGTGAAGGCCGGCATCAAGAACATCTGCATCCACAAGGGACTGTTCGCGCCGTCGATCGAGAAGCAGTTCCCGCATCTGCGCGGCTTCGCGGACGTCGCCGACGTCGGCAAGGCGGCGAAGGACTGGCCGCAGCTCAACTTCATCATCTATCACTCGGCCTATCGCCATGTCGGCGGCGATCCGGCGGTTGCGCTCGCCGAATTCGAGCGGACCGGGCGCATCGCGTGGACCTCGGACCTCGCCGACATTCCGGCCGAGTACGGCGTCAGCAACGTCTACGGCGACGTGGGGCAGCTGTTCGCCACCACCCTGGTCGCGCAGCCGCGGGTGTGCGCCGCGCTGATGGGCACGCTGATCAAGGGCCTCGGCGCCGATCACGTCTGCTGGGGCAGCGACGCGGTGTGGACCGGAGCGCCGCAATGGCAGATCGAGGGCCTGCGCCGGCTCGAGATTCCGGAAGACATGCAGAAGAAGCACGGCTTCGCGCCGCTCGGCGATGCCCAGGGTCCGGTGAAGACCGCGATCTTCGGCAACAACAATGCCAAGCTCTACAATATCCAGCCCAAGCGCGCGATGCTGGAGCTGAAGAAGGACCGCATCACGGCGTGGAAGGAAGAGTACGAGAAGGAAGGCGCGACGCCGACCAACATGCGCTACGGCTACGTGGCGGGCCCGGTCGACCACTCGCTGTTCGCCTGACCCTCTGCGTCACGACCACGCGCAGCCGCCGGCACGCGCCGGCGGCTGATGCTTTTGCAAGGCAGCGCTGCAGACAAGGCGTTGATAATCGGCGGTCCGCGCACTATCTCCGTACGAACTATACTGGGCCTGGGAAGATGATACGTCCCCTGAAAACCGACCTGTGGAATGGCCTGCGCGGCCGCTGCCCGAACTGCGGCAAGGGGCACATATTCCGCGCCTTCCTGAAGGTGGCGGACCGCTGCGATGCCTGCGGCGAGGAACTGCATCATCAGCGCGCCGACGACTTTCCGGCCTATCTGGTGATCGTGATCGTCGGCCATCTGGTCGTGCCGCTGATCCTCCACGTCGAGATGGTCTACGAGCCGGCTTATTGGGTCCACGCCGTGCTGTGGCTGCCGCTCACCCTCGCGCTGTCGCTCCTGCTGATCCAGCCGATCAAGGGCATGGTGATCGCGATACAGTGGCGCATCGGCATGCACGGATTTGACGCGGCAAAGAAGCTGCGCGAGGCCAAGAATCTGCACGAAGCAAAGCCCAGTCCCGCAGCGGTGTGATAAGCGTGTTGCGTTGAACCGCTTGCGCGCAGCATGACACCGACGACCTTCACGCAAGACCAGATCGCCTCGCTCGGCGCGCGCGCCGAGACGATGGTCAATTCGCTCGGGACGGTCTCGGCCGAGCCGGACCGGCTGGTGCGCCTGTTCCTCACGCCGGAGCATCGCCGCGCGGCGGATCGCGTCGCCGGTTGGATGCGTGCGGCCGGCCTGACCGTCTCGGAGGATGCGCTCGGCACGGTGCGCGGGCGGCTCGATGGCCCGGGAAAAAAGCGCCTGCTGATCGGATCGCACATCGACACGGTGATCAATGCCGGCATGTACGACGGCCCGTTCGGCGTCATCGCAGGCATTCTCGCGGCCGAGCATTTCCACGCGAAGCGCCTGACGTTCGGCATCGACGTGCTCGCCTTCGGCGACGAGGAAGGCTCGCGCTTTCCCGCCACGCTGTCGTCGTCGTCCGCCTGCGCCGGTATCTTCCGTACCGAGAACCTGCAGCTTGCCGACCGTAACGGCGTGACCTTGGCCGATGCGCTTCACGCCTACGGCAAATCGCCCGATGACATTGCGGCTGCCGCCTATGCCCGCGATGAAGCCGCCGCCTATGTCGAGGTGCACATCGAGCAGGGACCGGTGCTCGAGGCGCGCAAGCAGCCGCTCGGCGTCGTCACGGCGATCATCGGGCAGACCTATCTCAACGTCGAATTCCTCGGCGAGGCCGGCCACGCCGGCACCGTCCCGATGCTGCTGCGCCGCGACGCGCTCGCCGGCGCCGCCGAAGCGATGCTGCTCGGCGAGACTCTGGCGCGCGAGACGAAAGGCGAGGTGGTCGCGACGGTCGGACGGATCGCGGTCGCGCCCGGCGCCACCAATGTGATCCCGGCCAATGTCGTGGCGATCTTCGACATCCGCTCCGGCTCGGAATCGGCGCGCGCAAAGCTGGTCGATACCGTCAAGGCCGGCATCCGCGGGATCGCCGACCGGCGCCACCTCGGCCTGACCATCACGTCGCCGCGCGAGGTCGCGACCACGCCGTGTGACGCGCAGGTGCAGGACCGGTTCGCCGACGCGGTGCTCGCACTCGGCGCCGAACCGCTCCGCCTCGGGTCCGGCGCGGGGCATGACGGCCAGGCGATGGCGAAGCTGTGTCCGATCGGCATGCTGTTCGTGCGCTGCCGCGGCGGGATCAGTCACAACCCGATGGAATACGCCAATCCGCAGGATCTCGGCCTCGCGGTCGCGGCGCTGATCGGGTTCATCGAGCGGTTCGAGCCGGAGAAGCTGGGCTAATCCAGAGCGGCGAGCCAGCGGCGCAGCCGTGCGTGATTGACGCCGAAATCCTTGCGTCCGACCAGGCTGCGCGAATAGACCGCGAGCGTGGATCGGCCTTCGTCGGCGGGGAGGATCTCGACGTCGATCGTGTCCGGGTAGCGCATCAGCCGCGTGTACTGCACGAAACGCGCGGTACGATCGCACTGCGGCTCGCAGGGAAGCTCTCCGGTATCCGGCTCGGCGAGCGCAATCTGTTTCACCCGTGCGAGCAATTCGCTCGGCGGCATCGGATAGATCTTCGGCTCCTCGTCGGCCTTGGCGTTCGGGCAATGTCCCGCCGGGCACACCAGCGCGTCGTTCGGCGTATCGTGACGGTTCAGCGTGGCCCAGTCGGCCGGTCCGATGTCGAGCCGCGAGCCGGTTCGCTTGGCGAGGCCGTAGTACACCCCGTAGACCGGGTGCTTTTCCAGAAGCGCGTAAGCAGCGGCGGCGGCAACAATCAGCAGCGCGATGACGGCCAGCGTTGTCATCAAAATCCTACCGCCATGCCGTGCAGGTCGTATTCGTCGGCGCGTTCGATCTTGACCGTGGCGATCTCGCCGACGCGCAGGGGACGGCGGCTCGCCACATAGACCGCACCGTCGATCTCCGGTGCGTCCCCTTTGCTTCGGCCTTTCGCGACGTATTCGTTTTGCGCATGTTCTTGTCGGCGAACCGGTTCCCGCTTCGCCGGAACATGCGTCGGCCCCACTTCGTCGATGATCACCTGCTGGCGCGTGCCGACCTTGGCTTTCAAACGCTTCGCCGAGATCGCCTGCTGGCGCTGCATGAAGGCGTTCCAGCGCTCGTCCTTCACCTCGTCCGGCACCGGCGCCGCGAGATCGTTCGCGACCGCGCCCGCCACCGGCTCGTACTTGAAGCAGCCGACGCGATCGAGCTGCGCGTTGCCGAGCCAGTCGAGCAGCATCTCGAAGTCCGCGTCGGTCTCGCCCGGAAACCCCACGATGAAGGTCGAGCGGATGGTCAGCGCGGGGCAGATCTCGCGCCAGCGCTGGATGCGCTCGATCGTCTTCGCCTGCGCGGCCGGGCGCTTCATGCGCTTGAGCACGTCCGGGGCCGCATGCTGGAACGGGATGTCGAGATAGGGCAGCACCTTGCCGTCCGCCATCAGTGGAATGACATCGTCGACGTGCGGGTAGGGATAGACGTAATGCAGCCGCACCCAGGCGCCGAGCTCGCCCAGTTCGCGCGACAGATCGAGGAATTTGGCGCGTACCGAGCGGCCCTTCCACGAACTTTCTGCATATTTGATGTCGACGCCGTAAGCCGAGGTGTCCTGCGAGATGACCAGCAGCTCCTTCACGCCGGCCGCGACCAGCCGCTCGGCCTCGCGCAGCACGTCCGCGGCGGGGCGCGAGACCAGATCGCCGCGCAGCTTCGGAATGATGCAGAACGAGCAGCGGTTGTTGCAGCCCTCGGAAATCTTCAGATACGCATAGTGGCGCGGCGTCAGCTTGATGCCTTCCGGCGGCACCAGGTCGACGAACGGATCGTGCGCCGGGGGTGCGGCGCGATGCACCGCCTCGACCACGCTCTCGTATTGCTGCGGACCCGTCACGGCGAACACGTTGGGAAACTTGTCGGTGATCTTCTCGGGCTCCGCGCCCATGCAGCCGGTGACCACCACCTTGCCGTTCTCGGCCATCGCCGAGCCGATCGCCTCGAGCGACTCCGCCTGCGCCGAGTCGAGAAAGCCGCAGGTGTTGACGATCACGAGGTCGGCGCCGGCGTGCTCGCGCGAGATCTCGTAGCCTTCCGAGCGCAGCGTGGTGAGGATGCGCTCCGAGTCGACCAGCGCCTTCGGACAGCCGAGCGAGACGTAGGAGATGCGCGCCATCACGTGCCTCGCGACGGCGTGCCGGGCTCGCCCAGATCCCAGTAAAGCCCCGCCATGATGCCGAGTGCCTCGCGCGCGAGCGCCACGGGAAAATGTTCGTTCGGCGCATGCTGCGAGCAGCCCGGGTAGGAGTGCGGCACCCAGATCGTCGGCAGGCCAAGCCCGTCGGAGAAGATATCGTTCGGCAGCGAGCCGCCGACATTCGGCAGCACCGCCGGTTTCTTGTTCGTGGTCTTGGCGAGCGAGGTCGCAGCCCAGCGCGCCCACGGATGCTCGGGATCGAGCCGCGTCGCCATCATGATGTCGTCGCGGCCTTTGGCGATCTGCACCATCGGAAAGCCGTGACGATCGAGATGGCGCCGCAGCGCTGGCAGAAATTGATCCGGATCGGTGCCGACCACGAAGCGAATCTGGCCGCGCGCCCAGGCGCGGGGAGGGACCGCGTTGACCGGGCTTTCCGGCACGCCCGACGTCATCGCAAGGATTTCAAACGTGCACCAGGCGAAGACCTTCTCGGCGAGCGTCAGTCCAGGCTCGGCCCAGTTCGGATCGATCTCCGGATCGCCCGGGCCGGACTTCACCTCGCAATCCGCGAGCGCGCGCCGCACCGAGTCCGGGATGCCGTCCGGCACCCACTCGGGGATGCGGATTTGTCCGGTCGGTCCCGTGATGGTCGAGAGCGCATGCACCAGCTGGATCGCGGGGCTCGAAAGCAGCCCGCCCCAGTTGCCCGAATGATGCCCGCCCTCGCGCGCATCGATCCAGATGTCGATCGGATAGGCGCCGCGCGTGCCGAGCGAAATGGTCGGCCGGTCGGCGGTGAGGCGCGGGCCGTCGGACCCGACCAGCACGTCCGCCTTCAACAGGTCGCGGTGCTCGGCGCACAGTTCGCGCAAGCCGGGCGAGCCGGTTTCCTCGCCCATCTCGATCAGCCACTTGGCGTTGAAGCCGAGCTTGCCGCGTTCGGCGATCACGGCTGCCTGCGCCGCGATGTTGATGGTGTGCTGGCCTTTGTTGTCGACCACGCCGCGGCCGTAGTAGCGCCCGTCCTTCTCGGTCACGGTCCAGGGCGACAGCCCGGCGCTCCAGCCGGCATCGAGCCCGCGGATGACGTCGCCGTGGCCATATCCGAACACGGTCGGCAGGGCAGGGTCCTCGATCCGCTCGGCGAACAGGAACGGACCCTTGGCCTTCTCCTGCGTCAGCGTCCGGCAGGTGAATCCGAGTTTCTCCAGCGCGGGCTTGATTTCACTTGAGAGATAGCGCGCAAGGTCTTCCTTACGTTCGGGATTCTGGCTCTCGGTCGGGATCGCGACCCGGCGTGCCAGGTCGGCTTTGAAGGCGCCGGAGTCGAAATAGCTTTCGGCGCGGGCAATGGCGGCGGAACGGGTCATGGGGTCCTTCTAACGCGCCGGCGCAACAAGGCAACATGGATGTATCGCGCTTATCGGCCGGCAGCCAACGCGCGTTGCCTCGTGGCAGCAGGCCGAAATAGAGTGACCCTGGACGAGGACCAATGCTTGACCAAACCGTCGGCCCGTCAAAGCCCGACATCGCGTCGAACGCCTACTATCCGGGGATCGGCGCGCTGCGCGGCATCGCGGCAGTGCTCGTCGTGGTGCAGCACGGCGGCATGTTCGCCACACAGGCGGCCGGCGTGCCGTTCACCAACCTGCTGAAGATCGATTTCGGCGCGCTTGGCGTGCTGACGTTCTTCATCATCTCGGGCTTCGTGATCGGACTGAACCGGCATCTGCCGACCGGCGAATTCCTGCTGCGCCGGGCTTTAAGGATCTATCCGGCGTTCTGGGCGGCCTACGCGCTGAGCGCCGCAATCGTGCTGCTCGCCAACAAGCAGACCGGCTTTTCCTGGGCCGCCTTATTCCTTTGGCCACAGACCGGCTATCCGACGTCGATCTACATCACGTTCTGGACGCTGGTGTTCGAGGTGTTCTTCTATGCGCTCGCCGCCGCCGTGTTTGCGTGCCGCATGAGCGACCGCACGCTGACCGCGCTCGCGCTGTGCTGGATGCTGGTGATCCAGACGATGTATCCATACATGACCGGGATGCGCCCGATCCTGCCCGGCGCGCTGGTCCCGTTCGCACAATACAATCTGTTCTTCGCCGCCGGACTGATCTGTGCGCTCAATTTCGGCAGGCTGTCGCGCATCGGCATCGAGGTTCTGCTCGGCTTCGCGGTCGTGATGACCGCGCTGCTGCCGCTGCTGCCGCCGATGCCGCACGCCACCACATTGCTGGTGCTCGCATTGGGACTGTCCGCGATCCTGCTTGTGGTCACGAAAATCGAACGCTGGCCGCGCCTCATCCTGTCACTCGGCAATGCGTCTTACGGCCTGTTCCTGTTGCACTACGCCCCGATGGTCGTCGCCGCCGTGTGGCTTGCCGAGTCCGGTTACTCCGCCGGCGCGCTCTGGCCGCTGATGGCGCTGATCGGACTGGCGGTCGGCGTCCCGTTCGGGCTTGCGGAATTCGCGTTTCATCGCGCCGCGCTGCGCCGGGCTCTGCGTTTCGTCCGGCCGCCGATCGCGATGGCGCCGGTCCCGTCGCAATAGCGCAGATGCTGGCGAGGGGCCCCGAGGTTTCGGTGCGCTCAATCCGTGGAACGGGCTGGCTTCGGTCCGCTCGATCCCCGATGCCGCAAGAACAAGGAGTCCAGGTCGAAGCCGTCGGCCCTGAGCCGCGCTTCGTGCCAGTCGAGGTCCTGCTGGCGCACCAGCGCGCGATACTGCCGCGGCGGCAAGCCGAAGCGCGCGCGGAATACCCGGCTGAACTGACTCGTGCCGCCAAAGCCGCAGCGCTTGGCGACCTCCGTCAGCGAGCGCTCGTCCTTGTTGTCCGCCAGCAAGAGCCGCAAGGCCTCGTCGAGCCGACGCTTCAACAACACGACGCGAATGCCGCCTTCTGCCGCCAGCAGCCGGTAGAGCGACGCGCGCGACAGGTGCGCCGCCTCGGCGATCTCGTCGGGCCCGAGCTGCTCGTTTCCAAAATGCGCGTCGATGTAATCCAGCGCGGCCTTTCTCCTCGACTTCACGTGATCTCCTTCATCGTCCGCCAGCCTCGCGCGCGCGAAGGTGGTCGTCAGCCCCACGATGCTCTCGATCGCCGCCTCGGCTTCGCTCACCGTCAGATGGCCGGCCTGTGCATACAATTCCTGCATCGCTGCGCCGAGCAGACGCGCCGCGCCGCTCCCGCGCTGAAAGACAAGGCCGTGCGGCTCGAGTGCCAGCAATGCCGCGGGCACGCTCTCGCGTGCAAGGATAACGATCAGATTCCTGTAGTCGGTTGTCACACTGTGGAGCGGCCGCGCATAATCGACGATGAAGATATCGCCCGCCTCGACGCGCCCGCGCTGTCCGGTGCAGTCGGTGTCACACGAGCCTTCGAGCTCGAGGTAGATGAGCAGCTGGTCGGCGCCGCGGGCGACCAATGCGGGCCCCCGCGTCATGGTGAACGCCGTTCCTTGACTGTGCATCAGG
>Ga0207682_10001002_pt1 | contig 13072 bp, 13 predicted proteins | sample KBSM63metaG_FD_184332 | JGI IMG/M metagenome (GOLD analysis project Ga0207682, IMG submission 184332) | Miscanthus rhizosphere microbial communities from Kellogg Biological Station, Michigan, USA - KBS M6-3 metaG (SPAdes) (version 2) | ecosystem: Host-associated > Plants > Roots > Rhizosphere >... | reverse complement strand
GCGCAACCGGCATTCCGAATTGCTGGTGCTGGCCAACGAACTGCTCGACGCCTGCCTCAAGCGTTACGGCCTCGGCAAGGGCCAGGTGCTGGCGCAGTTCACCGGCTCGCAGCTCGAGCACCTGCAGCTCGAACATCCGTTCGTCGACAAACACGTGCCGGTGATCGTGGGTTCACACGTGACGCTCGAGGCGGGCACGGGCGCCGTGCACACCGCGCCGGCGCACGGCCAGGACGACTTCATCGTCGGCCAGAAATACAGCCTGCCGGTGGACAACCCGGTCATGGGTGATGGCCGCTTCCGCGAAGGCACGCCTTTCGTTGCGGGCGTAAAAGTGGACGCCGCCAACGAGGTGCTCATCAAGGAGCTGGAAGCTCGCGGACGCCTGCTCAAGCACGAGCCCATCCGGCACAGCTATCCGCATTGCTGGCGCCACAAGACGCCGGTGATCTTCCGCGCCACGCCGCAATGGTTCATCAGCATGGACCAGAAGGGCTTGCGCGCGAACGCGCTGCGCGACATCAAGAAAGTGCAGTGGACGCCCGAGTGGGGCGAGCAGCGCATCTTCAACATGATCGAGAAGCGTCCCGACTGGTGCCTGTCGCGCCAGCGCACCTGGGGCGTGCCCATCGCATTGTTTGTGCACAAGCAGACGCAAGAGCTGCATCCGCGCACGCAGGAGCTGCTGGAAGAAGTCGCCAAGCGGGTCGAGAAAGACAGCATCGAAGCGTGGTTCGAGCTGGATGCGCGCGAGCTGTTGGGCGATGACGCCGAGATTTACGAAAAGGTCACCGACGTCATGGACGTGTGGGCCGATTCGGGGCTCACGCATGAATGCGTGCATCACACGCATCCCGACGATGTGAAGCCGCCCGTCGATCTGTACCTCGAAGGTTCAGACCAGCATCGCGGCTGGTTCCATTCGTCGCTGCTGATGTCCGAGGCGCTGTATGCACGCGCGCCCTACAAGGGCGTGCTCACGCACGGATTCACCGTGGACGACAAGGGCCGCAAGATGTCCAAGTCGTTGGGCAACGTGATCCTGCCGCAGAAGGTGATGTCGTCGCTCGGCGCCGATGTCATGCGCCTGTGGATCGCGGCCACCGACTACGCCAACGAAATGGGCGTCTCTGACGAAATCCTGAAGCGCATCTCCGATTCGTATCGGCGCATGCGCAACACCGTGCGCTTCCTGTTAGGCAACCTCGCGGGCTTCGATCCGGCGGCCGATGTCCTTCCGGTGGAGCAGATGGTAGCGATCGATCGTTGGGCGCTGGCGCGCACCGCCGCGTTGCACGAGGAAATCGCCGAGGCCTATCGCAAGTACGAATACCACCTGATCTACCAGAAGATCCACAACTTCTGCGTGGTGGATCTGGGCGGCTTCTATCTCGATCTGCTCAAGGACCGGCTGTATACCACGCCGAAAAAGAGCGTCGCACGCCGTTCGGCGCAAACCGCGCTGTTCCACATCGCCGAAAGCATGGTGCGGTGGTTAGCTCCGATCCTGAGCTACACGAGCGAGGAGATCTGGGGCTTCATGCCGGGCAAGCGCGGGGAATCCGTGTTCCTCGAGACCTGGCATGTTTTGCCGAAGGTCTCAGAAGATGCGCTCGACTGGAACATGTTCATCGCGCTGAAAGCGGCGGTGGCGCTGGAACTCGAAAAGCTTCGCGTCGAAGGCACCGTCGGCGGTTCGCTCGATGCCGAAGTCGAAGTATTCAGCAAGGACGAGCATCTCGAGAAGCTCAAGGCGCTCGGCGAAGAATTGCGATTCCTGCTCATCGTGTCGAACGCGCAGGTGAAGCGCGTCAGCAATGCCGCGGGCCCGCCGGTGGGCGCCATCAAGGTGGCCGAGATCGCGAAGGACGGCGGCGTTTGGATTCGTGTGCAGGCAAGCACCGCACCCAAATGCGAGCGATGCTGGCATCACCGTCCCGAAGTCGGCTCGAATCCGGAGCATCCGACGATCTGTGGCCGGTGCGTGGACAATGTCACCGGACCGGGCGAATCTCGGACCTTCGCATGAACGCAACCGCGACAGTATCGATCGGCGCCAGCGGAATCCGCTGGTTGTGGATCTCGTTGCTGGTGATCGTGGTCGATCAGCTCAGCAAGTTGTGGATCGAGCGCACCATGGTGCTGGGTGACAGCTTCGTCGTGCTGCCGATCCTCGACATCGTCCGCGCCCACAACACCGGCGCCGCGTTCAGTTTTCTGGCGGACGCGGGCGGCTGGCAACGCTGGGCGTTCTCGCTGCTCGCAGTGGGCGTGTCCATCGCGCTGGTGTTCTGGCTGCGACGGCTGGCGCTGGCGACGCAGGGGTTGCTGGCCTTCGGGCTCGCGTTGATCCTGGGCGGCGCCATCGGCAACGTGATCGATCGCGTCGAGCACGGCTACGTGGTCGACTTCGTGCACGCACACTGGGGCGCGCACTACTTCGCCGCGTTCAATGTCGCGGACGCCGCCATCAGCATCGGCGCTGTTCTTGTGATCATCGATTCGCTGCTGGAGGGCCGCAGGCGCCGCACCGCATGAAGATCCTGCTCGCCAACCCCCGTGGCTTCTGCGCCGGCGTCGATCGCGCCATCGACATCGTCGAGCGCGCCATCGGCATGTTTGGCGCGCCTATCTACGTGCGGCACGAGGTGGTGCACAACGTGCACGTGGTCGAACGCCTGCGGCAGCTCGGGGCTGTGTTCGTCGATGAGCTCGATCAGGTACCCGACGGCGCCACCGTCATCTTCTCCGCGCATGGGGTCCCGGCCGCGGTGGAACATGAAGCCGAACGACGCGGTCTCACGGTGTTCGATGCCACATGTCCGCTGGTGACCAAGGTGCACATGGAAGTGGCGCGGTATGCACGTGAGGGCCGCGACGTGGTGCTCATCGGTCACGCGGGACATCCGGAGGTGGAGGGCACCATGGGGCGCTTCGATACCGCGCATGGCGGGCACATGCATCTCATCGAGAACGTCGAACAGGCCGCGAAGCTTGCGGTTCGCAACCCGGAAAAACTGGCCTTCGTGACGCAGACCACGCTGTCGGTGGACGACACCGCCGCCATCGTGAACGCCTTGCGCGAGCGGTTCCCGACGCTCGCCAGTCCGCGGCGCGAGGACATCTGCTATGCCACGCAGAACCGCCAGGATGCCGTGAAAGAGCTCATCGCCAACTGCGACGTGCTGGTCGTGGTCGGCTCGATCACCAGTTCCAATTCCAACCGGCTGCGAGAGCTGGCCGAACGCGCCGGCCGGCCCGGATATCTCATCGACGACGCGTCGTTTTTGCAGCGCGAGTGGTTCGAGGGCAAGAATGCCGTCGGCGTCACCGCCGGGGCGTCAGCGCCCGAAGAGCTGGTGCAGCAGGTTGTCGCGCGATTACGCGAGTGGGGCGGCGCCACGGCGCAGGAGCTCGTGGGGCGAGATGAACACGTGGTGTTCTCGTTGCCGCGAGCGCTACGGGGCGCGCAACCGCGGAGCTAGAAATGGGGACATTCCTCATTTTCCTGTAACAATTCTCTCTGGATTTGCACGTTCGCGGACACGCGATTGTTACAAGAAAATGAGGAATGTCCCCATTTCTAGTTAGTGCCAGCAGTCGGCGCTGCGGTCCTCGCCGGCAGCATCGATTGCGAATCGCCGACCGTTCTGGTCAATGCGCATTTCCACACAGCGCAGATCCTGCGTCGCGTCAGCGCTCGCGATTACCTTCGCCGTAGCCCAATAACCCAGATTGTCTTCGCTGTTGCGCACGGTGATGGCGTAGTAGCCAAGCCTGGATTTTGGGCTGATGCCGAGGCCTGCCGGTGGCTCGGCCGCAAGCTGAGTTTCGCTCGCGTATCGAGCGTGCTGGCCAAAGTACTGGTCTTGTGCGGCCTGCAGTGCGAGCAGCGCCTGGACAGCGTCGCCGCGACGTTCTCGCAGCGCGTGCGATCGCCACATGACCACTGCGATCGCCGCCAGCACCGAGACCGCCACGAGCGCCGTTACGATCTCGGTCAGCGTGAAGCCCCGCGGAATTGATGAGTGACGGTGTCGCGGTCGCATGGTCTTCAAGGCGATGGGATGCGTTGCCACGAAAGGCGCACGAGGTCGCCCGCTTCGAAGCAGGGAACGTCGGCGACTGCGGGTGCGCACTGGCGCGCCACGGTGGGCATGGGCGCGGGCACCACGAGCATGACGCCAGCACGCTGCCGGTCGATTGCGCGGCCCGCGGAGTACCCGGTGCTGGTGATTTCGAAATGCGCACCGTCGAGGCTCAACCCGCCGGCCTCGGGCAGGGCGGTTTCGAATCCTACGAAACGCGTGACGGTCTCGAAACGATCGATCGAGCCGGGCAGGGATGCCGCCGCGCTGTAAGGCGCGATGTCGCTGTCAGGAGGAGGACTGCTCACGATTCGGCTGATGGCGTACTCGATGCCGGCGCTGGCGGCGGACGCGGCATTCTCGCGAAACTGTTCGTTGCGCGCCAGATGCCGCTCGATGTTCGCGGAGTCGGCTCCGGCAAGGCCTAACAGCATGACCACGGTGAGCAGCAACAGGCCGACGATCAGCGTGGTGCCGCGCTGATGCGCAAGCCTCATGGCGTCAGATTCCGCAAAGCGACCGTGCGCTCGATCAATATCCGGCGATGCCGGGCTTCCGTGGGCGAGGGCACGAAGTGCACGTTGGCGTAACTCAACGCGGTGTCGTCCTGGAACCCGGGCTCGGTGACATCGGAGCGGATGCGCAGCCACAGACGCACGGCGACGATTCGATCGCCGGGCGCAAGCGCAACTCCCGGCGCAACGTAGTGCACTCGTGCACTACCGCTGTCTGCGCGCGCGACACCGAATTCGACCTGCAGATCTTCCACACCCGTCAGGACCTCCTCGTCGCGAAACTGAGCGGCGCCGGCGGCTTCGGTCAGGGCCTTCACGCGCAGTGCAGGCCATCCCGGGCGCTCCACCGAATTGTTGGCGACGTAGTAACTGCGCACTTCGAGATCCCGCACCACGTGGTTGGCATCGACCGGCCCGGGCGCCCGTCCGTCGGAGAACAGCAGCAGGGGGCCCACAGTGGCGAGCGCCTGGGAATACAACTGCAGTCTGCCGGCGTGCGGCGCGACGCCGCCCTGTGACGCATGGCGCAGAGTAAATGTGTCACTGCCACTGTGTGCTCCGCCCGAAGTGGAAGTGGGTGCGCAATCGCGCGCGTCGCTGCCCAGCGCAAACGAGTTGTCGGAACCCTGCACCGGCACGACAAGATTCACGGCAAAGCCGTTTCCGCAGTCGCCTGCGCCTGCGGGCAGTGGTCCGGCAATGGTTGCCAGCGCGACGCTGGTAAACCCATAGAACCCGGCGTGTTCAATGTCGGGCACGAGCACCGACAGCGCGTGCCGCGCGCCATCCTGAAGACGCGCCAGGCTTTCACTGGCCACGAAACTGGCCCGACAGCGCTGAAGCACCGTCAGGAAGGCACCTAACAACACCAGCCCGAGTGCGAGTGCGATCATGAGCTCGGGCAGATGGAAGCCGCGCGCTCGCCCGGCACGCACGGCTCAGCCCGCCACCGGCAACTGCGCCAGCACCTGTATTGCCACGGCGTCGGTTTCTTCCGCGGCATCGCGCCAGCGAAGGGAGATCACGTAGCGGTCGGGTACGGCGGGGCCGATGGCGGGCGCGAATTCCACACTCGCGGTGTACTCCTGGTGTGCAAACAACGAGCGCGCGGCGGATTCGAAATGGGCGCGATCCAGGGCAGCCAGCTGCGTCGCGTCGCAGCCGCTGGGCCCTGCACAGTCCACGACAACGGGTAGCGCGCTGCGCGAGTCATAGACCGCACGCGCGCGCGGATTGGCGCGAATGCGATCGGCCATGTCGCGCGCGAGTTGCGTGGCGCCTATCCGACGCAACGAGCTGCCGTGCGCGCGGAGGCTATCGAGAAGCATGGCCGCTGCGCCGAGCAAGCCCACCGACATCACGACGAGCGCAAGCAGGACCTCGAGCATCGAGAAGCCGCGGGCGGGGAGTGGCCGCCGAATCAGCGGCATGCCGCTTCCGCCGCCGCAGAAATTCGAACGCGGCCGCTCACGTTGATGACGATGGCCCGCGGCGCCGCGATTGCCTGCAGGTCGCAGATAGTTAGGGTGGCGTTGCTGGCGCTCATCGCATTCGGCGAGAAACGAATGGGCGAGCGCGACGACCGCGCCACGACTCCCTCGGGCAGGGCGCGCGCGTCGAGCTCGGGCGCGTGTCCCGGCGCGTCGATTGACCAGCGCCAGAACGCACCGGCGGTGGCGGCGGGCAGACAGTTTCCTGCTGAGTCGCTGGGACACAGCATGCCGGGCTGCGACTCGACGATGGAACTGCCGCGGGCCTGCTGCAGACCCGCCAGCAGCTCGTACGTGGCGGCGCGAACTGCCGAAGCCCGCAGGCTCTGGTGAAAGCCGGGCGTGGCCAAACCTGCCAGGATGGCCACGATGGCAAGGCCGAATACCATCTCAATGAGAGTGACTCCCGCAATGTTCCGCATGGCGGAAATTGTGTGGCACCCGGGCATACGGGACAGCCCGCAAAACGCGTGCATTTGAGGGGTTTCGCATTGCTGGCCCCGTTTCGGCGCGTATACTTGCGCCCATGCCAATGTCGGACCTCGATCCGGGCTTAGTCGAGAACCTCAACCAGCGGCTTCTGAGTCACGGCGTCAGACCCACCGCGCAACGGTTGCGGATTGCGTCTTTGCTTCTCGGGCGCCCCCAGCACCTTTCCGCCGAGCAGGTCCTGGCCGGGCTGCGCAGCGCCGGAATGCGCGTTTCGAAGGCCACGATCTACAACACGCTGAACCTGTTCGCGGCCTCCGGCCTCATCCGCCAGTTGTCCGTGGGCAGCGATCGCTGCTGGTTCGATTCGAACACCGACGCCCACTATCATTTCCACGATATGGACACCGGCGCGCTCATGGACGTAGCCCTGCGCGATGTGGAATTTCAGCGCCTGCCCGAGCCTCCGCCGGGCATGCAGGTCGACGGGATCGACCTCATCATCCGACTGCGTCGCAGAACCGAAGCCTGACCGCCCCGAGGGCCGGATGAGACGCCTTTTCGGGGTATTCCCTCGTCGAAATTCCGAAGCTTCCCTAGCTCTGTCCGCGCAATTAGAATGCGCGCCCCCGGGCCGGGGTAGCTCAGTTGGTAGAGCAACGCATTCGTAATGCGTGGGTCGGAGGTTCGATTCCTCTCCCCGGCACCAGCTTTCAGGAAAACTCTCGGTGAGTCAGAAAGGGCCAAGCAGCCCAGGCCCGAAATGTTCCATATGGATTCGCGTGTTCTCGCGCATCCCGCTCGCCCTCTGGTATCCCTTTTCGCGTTTCATGGCGTTTCTCGCCTGGCGAGTCATTCCCTATCGCCGTCACGTGGTGGAAGGCAACCTCACCAAGTCATTCCCCGAATGGGATGCGGCAACCCGCGAGCAGGTGATCCGCGACTACTACCGCGGTTTCGCCGACGTGTTCGTGGAGGTCGTGCACTCGTTGCGCATCTCGCCCGGTGAACTCGCACGCCGCGTGACGCTCAAGAACGATCAGGCCGTGCGCGAAGAATTCGCGCGCGGTAAACCCGTCATCGTGCTGGCCGCCCATCAGTGCAACTGGGAGTGGTTGTTGCTCGGCCTGTCGCAGCTCGGCGTGCCGGTGGACGCCGCCTACAAACCGCTGATGGACAGCTGGGCGGAGACGGAGATGCGCAAGCTGCGTTCCGTGTTCGGTGCGCGCATGATCCCGGCGCAGGAGTTGTTAGGCGACATCATCAAGCAGCGCGGCACGCCGCGCACGATTGCCATCCTCGCCGACCAGGAGCCGAAGGCGCCTGAGCGCAAGCACTGGGTAAAATTCCTGAACCGCGATTCCGCGTTTTTCATCGGCCCGGAAGAAATCGCGCGCGCCACGCGTTGCCCGGCGTTTTTCGCGAATCTCAGGCGCACCGCGCGTGGCCACTACGAGGTGGATTTTGCGCGCATTGCCACGGCCGGCGAGCAGCTGCCGAGCGGCGAATTCACCGCCCGTTATGCGCGCATGGTGGAAGAACAGATCCGCGCTGCACCGGCGGACTGGCCGTGGTCGCACAAGCGGTGGAAGCTGAAGAAGCCGCTTTACTGAAGAAGTATGGGGACACTCCCCATTTCCCCTTCGGGCAATAGGGGCCGGACTTCCCTGAGGTCCGGCCCCTTTTGCTAGGAAATGGGGAGTGTCCCCATTCTTGATTTGACCTAACACGCCTCGGCGCCCGTCAGTCGCCCGAATCTCACGTCGCTGCGCTGCGACGGCGATGCCGTTTCCGTGCGCCCTTACTCTGGGGCCACCTATGACACAGCACCCGACCAATCATGAAATTCCCGCTTCGCTGCTTGCGCCGCTGGCGCGTGGCCTCATGCGCCGACAGCCTGAAATACTCTCCCTGTCGATCCACGACAGCGCAGGGCTCGCGCTCTGGTCGAGTGGTGACTTCCTGCTCCCGGAAGACTACGCGCTGATCGAAGAGGTAGTCGACGATCCGCATGACGTGCGCGGGCAAAGCTGCGGCCTGTGGTGGGAGAGCGCAGATACCGCCCGCGCACGTTGTGCCCTTGGAATCTTCGAAAGCGGGCAGTTTCGAGGTGTGTTGCTCATCGCATTCTCAGGACTGACCACCTGCGAAGAGGACCGTGCGATGCGTGTGCTGGAACTCACGCCGGTGTTGCCGGTGCTGGCCAAGGCCATCCGCCAGTTACCGAACGAAGTGCAGGTGCTCGAAGCGCCACCCGCCGAGTCCAAAACTTCCGACACCACGATCATCGCGGCGCTGCGGTTTGTCGGCAATGCGCCGGACGACGGTCTCGCCTGCGATATCGAAGCTTTGGGACGCGAGCAACATCTGCTTTCGCTGATCGATGCAGCGCTGCGCGATGATGAATTCGCGCTGCACCTTCAGCCCATCGTCGCGCTGCGCGACGACGAGGCGACGCACGGCCAGCCTCTCATCGTCGAGGTGCTGATCAGGCTTCCGACACAGGAGTCCGGCGTGCTCGAGTCGCACGAATTTCTCGACACGGCGGAGCGCAACGGCCGCATGCCGGCCATCGATCGATGGGTCATCCGCGCGTTGCTGGTGTGGATGCAGCGCAATCGCGAACGATGGGCCGACGCGAACGCGGTGTTCTCGGTGAATCTCTCCGGCAGGTCGGTCGTGCGTCCGGACTTTCGCGACTACCTGGAGCAGTGTCTCGACAAGTCGGGATTGCCGCTCAAGTCCCTGCGTTTCGAAGTCGCCGAGCTCGATGCCGGCATCGCGCCACAGGAGTTCATCGCGCTGGCGCGTTCGCTCATCGAGCGCGGCTGCGAAGTGTCGGTGGACAATGCCGGCACGGGCACCGGCCGATTCGATTTCCTGCGAGAAGTGAACGCCGATTTCCTCAAAATCGACGGCTCGCTGGTGAATGGCGCATCTGACGATATCGTTTCGCGCGCGCTCATCAACGGGCTTGTGCACATGGCCGACACGCTCGGCATGCAGACGGTCGCGGGACAGGTGGACACCACGGCGAAGCTGCGGGCGGTCACCCAGCTTGGCGTGGACTACGCTCAGGGGTATCGGGTGCGCAGACCGGAGCACATCGACTCGTTCGAGTTCCTCGACTGCGGCTTTCAGCGGCCGCCGCCGAAAGAGAGCGCGGCGGCCTGAGCTAGAAATTCCAGCTGGCCGAGAACAGCCAGTTGCTTTCGATCCCTTTGTGAATGACGGGCTCGAGCAGTGCCTGCGATATGGCACTGCCGACATCGACAGTGAGGTTCCACGGTCGGTAGGTGATATCGAGTCCGAGCGTCACCGATGGATCGCCAAACGGTGTGTCCCCGCGATTCTTGTCAGTATCGCCCGCGATGTCGTAGCCCGGCCCGGTGATATGGCCTTCGACGCCCCGACGCGGCAGCGGAACCACCGCCTGCACATGCGGAGTGTAGGCCCAGTTGCCGTGTTGGCGAGGCCAGGCGATGCCGGCGAAAGGCGCGATGTGCGAGTAGGTAGCGCTGTAGTCGACGACGCCAGTCGCACCTGAATCGCGGCCTTCGAGAATTGTGAAATTCAATGAATAGTCGAGAAGCTCGACGTGGTGCCAGAGCACGCCCGCTGTCCACTCACAGGAATGCAGCAGCCACATGTCACTCGCATGGCGCACGGCGAAACCGAGTCCTGAGCTCCGCGCTGAGCCCGAAAGGGCGGTGAATTCGGCTGCCGCCGGCAAGGCGAGAGGCACGTCATTCGCGAATCCCACTTCGAGCGGCCGGCGGTCGACACCACTCTTCAGGTTCAAATCATCAAAGAATGCAAAGCCAGTAAGCTTCCAGTTGCCGACCTGTCGGCTCGCGCCCATTGAAATCATCGGCCCATCGATTGTCAGCTCTCCGGTCTGCGTCTTCGCGTATGCAACTTGCGGGGCGAACTGCCAGTGGGCGTCGGCTTCTGCGCTCGATTGCGACCATAGCGGCAGGGTGGCATAGCGATTGTCCATCGCGATCTCCGCGAGATGCTCCTGCACGAACTCGATGCTTTCGGTCGCGCGCGCCGCCGGGCTTCCGCCCGTCATCAAGCTGGTCATGGCGGCGCAAGACGCGATGCGGAAAACGCGCAACCGGCCTGGCATCGATCAGCCCGAAGCGCGAGTGCGGCGAATGAACCAGGCGTACAGTCCGAGCTGCACGAACCAGACAATGGCTGCGCTGGTGAGATCGTGCGAGAGGAAATGCGCGCCGCGTGCTTCCTGTCCTATCGAGAACGCGATGCCGACGGCGATCGCCGCCGCCAGCATCCAGCGCGCCAGCCGGCGCGAGCGATCGCGGAATACGAAATAGAAACAGAACAGCGCGAAGCCCGACGACGCATGGGCGCCCGGAAAACACTGCGCTCGCTTCAGCGCGTCGGGGCGATCGGCAAACAGTGCGAAGTAGGCGTTGTGGCCGCCGAAGCCCGCCAGGTTCCAGGGGCAGTCGACGTTGGTAACGGCTTTCAGGCCGCCGACGATCAGCATGGCGAGGAGCATCGACAGCAATACGTAGCCTGCGGATCTCCGGTAATCGCGAAGGGGCCCAACAGCGAACGACAGCGCCCATAGAACCAGCGCAGCGCCGGCGATGCCGCGAACTACCCAGCGGCCGCCGGTATGCAGCAGTCCGCGCGCCCACCATTCTCCCGAGCCCGCGCCCAGCCACTGTCCGGTGTGTACGTTGAAATACCACTCCCTGGCGATCACGCGGTCGAGGGAGAACACCTCCAATATTCCGAAAAACACGGCGAAGGCGAGCAACGGCCACCAGGCATGCCGGCGCCAGAAGATCGCAGGGTTCTCGGCTTGCGCGCTATCCTGCAGTCGCGGAATCGAAAGGCCGTGTGGCTGCAGGGGAATGCTTTGGTTCATAGGTACTTAGACGTAACCTTCGGGCGGTTTCCGTCGCGACGGGTTTCCGAAAGACATGACGTCTAAGGTGGCGAGGTGTGTCAGTGCTGGATGAGCAAGACCTCATTGACAGGATGCGTCGTGGTGAACAGAGAGCCTTCGATCAGTTTTTCGACGCCTTCGCCGCGCGGCTTACCGCGTTCGCGGCGCGGCGGTGCTCGCTGGATGCCGCGGGTCTCGAAGACGTCGTGCAGGTCACCATGATCAACGCCATGCGCGGCCTCGGGACTTTTCGCGGCGGCTCTACGTTGTTCACATGGTTGTGCCAGATTTGCCGAAACCATCTGGCCGACGTCCGCCGCAAGGCCGAGCGTCAGCCGAAGGTGCAGAGCCTGGAGCAGCTTGAGGCGACGAAGCCACCGGGGACCGTGGTTGAGCTCACGGACTTTCGCGATCCGCTCGATGAGGTCGCCGATGATTCGACGCGCAGCGCTGTGCGGCACGTCGTTAACAAGTTGCCTTCGAGCTACGCGCGCATTCTCGAATTGCGCTTCGGTGACGATCTGACAGTGCCGGAGATCGCGAAGATATTGCAGCTCTCGGAGAGCGCCGCCGAGTCGCGCTTGTCGCGGGCACGGCAGGCGTTCCGCGAAAGCTGGGACAGCAGAGACGCAGCGGGCAATGCATCCGCTGCACAGGTTTCCAGGGAAATTTCATGAGCGATTTGACAAATTCAAGCGGCGGAGACGAAGGCGTCGCGGAACGCGTACTGCGCGAAGGGTTGCGCACGCCCGCGCTCTCGCCGGAGGCGATGCAGCGCATTCGGGCGGCTACGCAAACGGAGTGGCGCGCAAACGTGCAGGCGCCGACGCACGCGCGAACCCGTCGGTTGTCACTGGCTGCTGCCGCCTCGGTGCTCATGCTTGCCGCTGCCATCGGGTGGAATGTTTTCATGACGACTACCGGTGACACCGGTGCGCTCCTGGGTGAGGTGGCGCGTTTCGAGGCGCCCGGCCTCGTCGAGTCCGGTTATCTGCGGCGTGATGTTGCGATGAATCCCGGCGCATCGCTGCGCGCGGGGCAGAGTTTCGACGTTCGTGGCGATTCGCTGATTACGCTCGCGGGCGGCGGCAACCTGCGCCTGGCACGCGCCTCGTCCATCCAGGTGCTGGCATCCAACGCCGTGAAGCTCGAGCGCGGTGAGATCTATGTCGACATTCCGCCCGGTTCGCGCGGCAGCGACCGGTTCATGGTCGTGACACCGGCCGGCGAATTCCGTCACGTCGGCACGCAGTTTGCCGTCGCCATCGTCAATGGCATGACGCGCCTGCGGGTGCGCGAGGGCAGCGTGCAGTGGAATGCCACTGACGGCGAATCCACCGTCAACGCGGGCACGGAGTTAACGATCGACCAGAACCGCACGGTGACGCGCCGACCGATCCCCACCGCAGGTCGCGATTGGGCCTGGGCGGAATCGATGGCGCCGGACATCGACATCGACAATCGTCCGCTGCAGGAATTCCTGGTCTGGTTCTCGCGCGAGACCGGCCGCAAGCTCGTTCTCGCCGATGACGAGGTTCGCAAGCAGACGGCAACCATCCGCATGCACGGCGACGTGCGCGGGTTGACGGCGATGGAAGCCCTCTCGGCTGTCATGGCGGCCACGAC
>Ga0207682_10001001_pt1 | contig 13073 bp, 10 predicted proteins | sample KBSM63metaG_FD_184332 | JGI IMG/M metagenome (GOLD analysis project Ga0207682, IMG submission 184332) | Miscanthus rhizosphere microbial communities from Kellogg Biological Station, Michigan, USA - KBS M6-3 metaG (SPAdes) (version 2) | ecosystem: Host-associated > Plants > Roots > Rhizosphere >... | reverse complement strand
ACGCTGGCGAGCGGGGGCGCGATCGAGCGGGTCGGCCTCGCGCTGACCAACGTGGGGCCGACGCCGGTCAAGGCAGTGGACGCCGAGAAGTTCCTGGTGGGGAAGAAGCCCGACGCCGCCACGCTGGGCGAGGCTGCGCAGCGAGCGGCGAAGGCGGCCTCTCCGAGCGCAGACCGGCGTGGGTCCGTCGAGTACAAGCGGGAGATGGCGCGGGTCCTGGCGACGCGCGCCCTGAAGCTCGCCGTCGAGCGGGCGGGAGGGAGATAGCCATGGCCATGCACGACATCCAGGTCACGGTGAACGGGGCCCCGTACGACGCGCAGGTCGAGTCCCGGCTGCTCCTGGTCCATCTGCTGCGGGACCAGCTCCGCCTGACCGGCACGCACATTGGCTGCGACACCACGCACTGCGGAGCGTGCACGGTGCTGCTCGACGGGCAGCCGGTGAAGTCCTGCACGGTGCTCGCGGTCCAGGCCAACGGGCGGCAGATCTCGACCGTGGAGGGGCTGGAGAAGGAAGGAAAGCTCCATCCGCTCCAGGAGGGCTTCTGGGAGAAGCATGGCCTGCAGTGCGGCTACTGCACGCCGGGCATGCTGATGACCACCTGCGCCCTGCTGGAGAAGAACAAGAACCCGAGCGAAGCCGACATCCGGGAAGCCATTTCCGGCAATCTCTGTCGCTGCACGGGCTACAACAACATCGTCAAGGCAGTCCAGTTCGCGGCCGAGCGGCTGCGCAAGGAGGCGTGACCATGCAACCCAGGACGAGTCCGGAAGTGGGGGGCATGGGGCACTCGATGAAGCGCAAGGAGGATCCGCGCTTCATCCGTGGGAAGGGCAACTACGTCGACGACATCGTGCTGCCGGGCATGCTGTGGATGGACATCGTCCGCAGCCCGTTCGCCCACGCGAAGATCAAGTCGATCAACACCGAGAAGGCCCTGAAGGTCCCCGGGGTCCTCGCCGTCATCACCGGCGAGACGCTGGCCAAGTACAACCTCCACTGGATGCCGACCCTGATGTCGGACACCCAGATGGTGCTGCCGACCGAGAAGGTGATGTACCAGGCGCAGGAGGTGGCGGCGGTCATCGCCACCAGCCGCTACGCCGCGGCGGACGGGGTGGACGCGGTGGAGGTGGACTACGACCCGCTGCCAGTAGTGGTGGATCCGTTCAAGGCGCTTGAACCGAACGCGCCGATTCTCCGCACCGACAAGAAGGACAAGAAGGACAACCGCATCTTCCACTGGGAGGCGGGTGACCGCGCCGCGACCGACAAGGCGTTCGCCGAGGCGGACGTGACGGTAAAGCAGGCCCTGTACATTCCACGGATCCACGTCGCGTCCATCGAGACCTGCGGCTGCATCGCCGACTTCGACCGGGTCAACGGGAAGCTGACCGTCTACATGACCACCCAGGCGCCGCACGCGATCCGGACGGTGTTCGCGCTGGTGGCGGGGCACGTCGGGCTCTCCGAAGAGCGGATCCGCATCGTGTCGCCGGACATCGGCGGAGGCTTCGGCGGCAAGGTCCCGGTCTATCCCGGTTACGTCATCGCGACGGCGGCGTCGGTCGTCATCGGGAAGCCGGTGAAGTGGATCGAGGACCGGATGGAGAACCTCCAGGCCGACTCGTTCGCGCGCGACTACCACATCACTGCCGAGCTCGCGGCGAGGAAGGACGGGACCATCACCGCGCTGCGGATGAAGACGCTGGCCGACCACGGCTACACCGACGCAGCGGCGAACCCGTCGAAGTTCCCGGCGGGCCTGTTCTCCATCTGCACCGGCTCGTACGACGTGAGCAAGGCCTTCGTCGAGGTGGACGGGGTGTACACCAACAAGCCGCCGGGGGGCGTCGCGTACCGGTGCTCGTTCCGGGTGACGGAGGCGATCCACGCCATCGAGCGCATCACCGACGTGCTCGCGCAGGAGCTGAAGATGGATCCCGCCGAGCTCCGGATGAAGAACTTCATCCCCAAGGAGAAGTTCCCGTACAAGTCGGCGCTCGGCTGGGAGTACGACAGCGGGGACTACGAGCCGGCGCTGCGACTGGCGATGGACAAGATCGGCTACGCCGCGCTGCGGAAGGAGCAGGCGGAGAAGCGGGCTCGCGGAGAGCTGATGGGGATCGGCATCTCCAGCTTCACCGAGATCCTCGGTGCCGGCCCTTCCAAGCACTTCGACATCCTGGGCATCAAGATGTTCGACAGCTGCGAGCTGCGGATCCACCCGACGGGCAAGGCGATCGCGCGGTTCGGCACGAAGTCCCAGGGCCAGGGCCACGAGACGACCTACGCGCAGATCATCGCCGAGGAGCTGGGCATCCCGGCCTCGGTGGTGCAGGTCGAGGAGGGGGACACCGACACCGCGCCCTACGGGCTGGGCACGTACGCGAGCCGCTCGACGCCGACGGCGGGAGCGGCCGGGGCGATGGCGGCGAGGAAGATCCGCGAGAAGGCGAAGAAGATCGCCGCGTACCTGCTCGAGGTCTCGGAGGACGACCTGGTGTGGGAGCCGGGAAAGTTCTCGGTGAAGGGGGCGCCCTCGCGCTCGAAGACCATCCAGGAGATCGCCTTCGCGGCGTACACCAACCATCCGCCTGGAATGGAGGCCGGGCTGGAGGCGGTGAACTACTACGACCCGCCGAACCTGACCTTCCCCTTCGGCAGCTACATCTGCGTGGTGGACATCGACCGGGGGACGGGGATGGTGAAGATCCGGCGGTTCGTCGCGGTTGACGACTGCGGGAACATCATCAACCCGATGATCGTGGACGGGCAGATCCACGGCGGGCTGACGATGGGGATGGCGCCAGCGCTGCTGGAGGAGATCAGCTACGACGAGAACGGGAACAACCAGGCAGGGAGCTTCATGGACTACCTGGTGCCGACGGCGGTCGAGAGCCCGTCCTGGGAGACCTTCAAGACGGTGACGCCGTGCCCGCACCATCCGCTCGGGGCGAAGGGCGTGGGCGAGTCGGCGACGGTGGGGGCTCCGCCGGCGATCGCGAACGCGGTGGTGGACGCGCTGTCGCACCTCGGGGTGAAGCACGTGGACATTCCGATCACGCCCGAAAAGGTGTGGCGCCTCCTCAAGGAGAAGGGAGTCGCCGAGTAGCGATGACCACCGCGTTCCAGCTCCGGGCGTCTGCGCGGCGGCCGGCGTGGGGGTTTCTCGCGGCGCTGATCGCGCTCAGTGCACTCGGCTGGGCGTGGTCGTTCCAGCTCGCGGGGGCGGGGCACCACGGGCTTCCGCTCTGGGGGCGAGTGGTCATGTGGACCACGATGATGGTGGGGATGATGGTGCCTCCCGAGGTCCCCACGCTGGTCCGGCTGGCGCAGGAGGAGCGCTGGGGGCGATGGCAGGCGGCGGGAAGCGCGGCGGCCCTGCTCGGGGGCTACCTGGTGGTCTGGGCGGTGGCGAGCGTGGGGCTGGCGATGCTCGACGCGAGGCTCGGGGCGTGGGGGCTGATGACGCACGACATGGCGTCTCGGAGCGTCGCGCTGAACGTCGTCATCCTGGCGGCTGCGGGTGTGGCGCAGCTGTCTCCATGGAAGTCGGCGTGCCTCGAGCGCTGCAGGTCGATCCCCCGCGCCCTGCGGGAGGGCGAGGCGGGGCCGCTCGGGTTGGGATTGCGGCACGGCGTGGCGTCGGTGTCGTCTTGCGGCGTGCTGATGCTGGTCCTGCTGGTGGTGGGGGCGATGAACTGGGTGGCGATGCTGTTCCTGACGGCGCTGCTGGTGGCCGAGCGGCTGGCGCCCGCGGCGGTGTCGCCGTTACTGAGCCGGGTGAGCGGCGTGGGTCTGCTCGGCTGGGCCGGCTGGTCGGTGATGAGCGCGGGGCTGCTTTGAGAGAGCTGCAGGACATCGTCCGGGGCTGGTCGGAGCTACGAACGCGAGGGCAGGAGGTCGTGCTGGCGACGGTGGTCGCGGCGAGCGGCTCGACCTACCGGCGTCCGGGCGCGCGGCTGCTGCTCTCGGCGGAGCGATGGATCGCCGGGGGAATCAGCGGTGGCTGCCTGGAGCGGGACGTCCTGGGAAAGGCGTGGTGGCGGACCCGCGAGGGGCCGCTGGTGGTGACCTACGACTCGACCTCGGCGGACGATGAGGAGACGTGGACGTTTGGCCTGGGGTGCAACGGGCGAGTGGACGTGCTCCTCGAGCGGCTCGCAGCATCGGGAGAGGCGCACCCGCTGGACTTCATCGCCCGGTGTCTCGAGGCGCGGCGCCCGGGAGTGATGGCCACGGTGTTCCGCGGCGGGCCGGACACGATGGGGCGCCGGCTGTTGCTGGAGGCGAACGGCGTCCGGTCCGACCTTCCGCCCGGGCCGGTCCGGGACGCGGTCCGCGCGGCGGCGGAGACGGTCGCCCGGGGGGAGGGGCGGACGCGCGCGGAGCGACTCGGACCCAGTACGGACCCGCACGAGGTGCTGTTCGAGGTGGTCCTGCCTCCACGCTCGCTGGTGATCTTCGGAACCGGGCAGGACGCGGTCCCGCTCGTGCGGATGGCCGCGGCGCTCGGTTTCCACCTCACGGTGGTATCAAACACCTCCGGCGGGGCGCCGGCGGATCTTTTCCAGGAAGCAAACATCCGGCTCACGGCGAGTCCGAAAACGGTCCGGGAAAAGCTCACTCTCGAGGAGGACTCGGCCGTCGTGATCATGACCCACAACCTCAGCCACGATCGTGGCTATCTCCGCTTTGCGCTCGAGTCGGAGTGCAGGTACGTGGGGATTCTCGGCCCTCGCGCGCGAACGGAACGTCTGTTGAACGAGCTCGCCGAGGACGGGTTCCATCCGAGCGAGTCGCGGAGTGCCGCGCTCTACAGCCCCGTCGGCCTGCATCTCGGAGCCGAGCAGCCTGAGGAGATCGCGCTATCCATCCTGGCGGAGGTCGAGGCCAGGTTCAGGGGCGGGGATGCGCAGAGCCTGCGCGGCCGACCAGGCCCGATCCACCCCCGACCGTCCTGAAGACAATCACGCGGCGCGCTTCAGCGTCCGGAGGCGAGGCCAGACGAACGGGCGGTACGCTCCCTCGGGGAACACGACACCCACGTCACCCTGCCTCCAGCGCTCCGAGGCGCTCCGAAACGCCGCGACGAATGCGCGGAACGTTTCCAGGTGTTCCTTGAGGAGGGCCGGGAAGCTGGTGTGACAGGGCGGACGCGGAGAGCGCTCCTTCTTCCGCGCCTGGCGGAGTGGGTTCTGGCGCAAGACACCAGCTCGTCCGAGAAACCGTCGGTGGACTCTTGCCGCTTCTGTCTCGATGGCATGCATCGCGTCCCGCAGAAACCGGCGCACGGCCTCGGGGCTCTGGAGCGTCTGCAGCGGGAGGGCCGTGAGCGAGAGCGTCACTTGCTCCGCCCATTTCTCCGCGAACGATTGAGAGCCCGGCGTTGCTCGGTGCACCTTCGACTTTCGAGTCCAGTTGAACCATCGGAATCGACGCGATCTGCCCTCGAGCATCATCGAGAGTGAGCTGAGGCCTGGCCACTCCTCACAGGTCCGGACCAGTCCTTCTTTCGGACCGTGCGAGATGACGTAGCGAACACGCCCCAGCAGGGCGATCTCGTCGAGGACCGGTTCGGCCGAGTAGCGCCGCTCCCAGAACCTGCCTCTCCATCTCACGAGCTTCCCGACCTTCTTTGAGATGTTGGTCAGCAGGTACTGCATGAACCGCGGGAGATTCCCTCTGGGTGCTCGGACGAGCAGGTGCAGGTGGTTCGATGCAAAGACGAAGGCAAAGAACTCGACCTCGTTCAGCTCCGCCGCGCGTGCCAGTACACCGCCCAGGACGTCATTGGTCTCGGAAGACGGACGCATCAAGAGACGGCGCTGGAAGCAACGCACCGTCACGAAATAGATCTTCAGTGGATCGAACATCCTCAGTGGCCAGCCCATGGATTCCCCCCTTGTTCGAGGAGAGTCACAAGCACGAACTGGGCCAGCGAAGGTGTTTGATACGACTTCAGCGGATACGACTTCAGCGGGCTCCGGCCTTCAGGGCGGCCCCGATCTCGTCATAGAGATGGATGGCGCTCTTCACGGCCTTGTCCCAGTCGCCGAGGTGCAGGCTCTCGTTCTCCGAGTGCGCGTTTGTGTACGGGTCCTCCACACCGATCAGCAGAGCCGGCACACCCCCGAGCTCCCGGGCGAACGGCTCGACGAACGGGATGCTCCCGCCGCACCCGATCGCCACCGGGTCGACCCCGTACCCTTTCTTCAACGCGCGGAACGCCGCCTGGAACGCCGGGTGACTCGACTCGGTGTACCACCAGCCCGCTGCGTCGTCGGCGTGGACCTCGACCTCGAGACCCCACGGCGCCGCCTTCTTCAGAGCCTCGACCACCCGGCGCTGCACGTCCGCGGGGTCGAGATTCGGCACCAGCCGCACCCCGAGCCGTGCCCACGCCGATTCGGAGATGATGTTGCGCGCGTCCTTCCTGCTGCTCGCCTGGAACGCGTTGACCGCGATCGACGGCTGACGCCAGTTCATCTCCCAGGGGTGGGTCCCGTTGCCCAGCAGCTCCACCCCGGGCAGCATCCCCGCCTGCTTCCGGAAGTGAGCACGGTCGCCCGGCAGCGCGGCGATGCTCTTCCGCTCACTCTCGGTCAGCGGCTTCACCTGCTCCTTGATCCCCGGGATCGCGATCGATCCGTCCGGGTGCGTCAGCGAGGCGAGCATCCGGCAGAGCCCCATCACCGGGTCCGGCACCGGCCCACCCCACATGCCCGAGTGCACCGACTGCTTGAGCGCCCGGACCTCGACGCTCACCACCACGATTCCCCGCAGCGCCGTGGTGATCGACGGAAGTCCGGTCTCGAAGTTGCTGGTATCGGTCAGGACGATGGCGTCCGCCTGCAACAGCTTGGCGTTCTTCTTCAGGAACGCGCTCAGGTGTGACGAGCCGACCTCCTCCTCGCCCTCGACCACGATCTTCACGTTCAGCGGAAGCCCACCGCCGCCCTTCCGCCACGACTCGACGGCCGACGTGTGGACCACGATCCCCGCCTTGTCGTCTGCCGCACCCCGCCCATAGAGCCGCGGACTGTCGTCCGGACCGCCCTTCCGCTCCGTGGGCTCGAAGGGCGGGCTCGCCCAGGCCGCCTCGTCCCCCGCCGGCTGAACGTCATGATGGGCGTAGAGCAGCAGCGTCGGCTTCCCCGGCGCGTCGAGGATCTCCCCGTAGACGTAGGGGTGGGCCCCGTCGATCTCGAGGAGCTGCACGTTCGAGAAGCCTCGTTCCCGCAGCAGGCTCGCAGTTGCCTCGGCGCTCGCTCGGACCTTCGCCGGGTCGAACCCGGGGAAGGACACCGAGGGGATACGCACCAGCTTCTTGAGATCCTCCAGGTAGCCAGCGCGGTGCTCGGCGAAGTGCTTCAGTGCTTGGTCGGTGGCCATGGCGGCTCCTTACCATTGCTACGACCCCCGGGCCTGCACTGGAGTGTCGGCCGGCGACAGGAGGAGGGCCGATGGCGGACTACGAGAAGCTAGGGGTCTTCTATCTGGGACGGCGCTGGGACCCGAAGGCGCGGAAGACCAGCTCCGAGCTCCTGCTCTACGACTCGAAGGACCTCACCACCCACGGGGTCTGCGTCGGGATGACGGGAAGCGGCAAGACCGGCCTGTGCATCGGGTTGCTCGAGGAGGCCGCGATCGACGGCATCCCCGCGCTGGCAATCGACCCGAAGGGCGATCTGGCCAACCTCGCTCTCACCTTCCCCGCGCTCTCACCGGCGGACTTCCTCCCCTGGGTCGACCCCGACGAGGCCAAGCGACAGGGGGTCACTCCCGCGCAGCTCGCCGAGAAGACCGCAGCGACCTGGAAGAAGGGCCTCGAGGACTGGGATCAGGACGGCGCCCGCATCGCACGGTTTCGCGAGGCCTGCGAGGTTGCCATCTACACCCCGGCGAGCAAGGCCGGGCGACCTCTCGCGCTGCTGCGCGCCTTCACCGCTCCGCCCCAGGCGGTGCTCGACGACGAGGAAGCGCTCCGGGCCCGCGTCCAGGGCGCGGTGTCGGGGCTCCTGGCCCTCGCCGGGATCGAGTCGGACCCGATGCAGGGCCGCGAGCACATCCTCCTCTCGCAGCTGGTCCAGCGCGCCTGGAGCGGCGGGCACGACCTCGACCTCGCGGGTGTCATCCAGGGGGTCCAGCGTCCCTCGTTCGACAAGGTCGGGGTCCTGGATCTCGAGTCCTTCTATCCGGCGAAGGACCGTGCCGGGCTCGCGCTCGCCCTCAACAACGTGCTCGCCTCCCCCGGAGCCGCCGCCTGGGCCGAGGGTGAGCCGCTCGACGTCCAGAAGCTGCTGTGGACTGCGGAAGGGAAGCCGCGCATCGCGATCCTCTCCATCGCCCATCTGTCGGACGCGCAGCGGATGTTCTTCGTGACGACGCTCCTCAGCGAGGTCCTCGCCTGGATGCGCACGCAGTCCGGCACCGGCTCGCTGCGGGCTCTCCTCTACATGGACGAGATCTTCGGCTACTTCCCGCCGAGCGCCGCTCCGCCCTCGAAGCTCCCGATGCTCACCCTGCTCAAGCAAGCGCGGGCCTTCGGCGTCGGAGTGCTGCTCGCCACCCAGAATCCCGTGGACCTCGACTACAAGGGGCTGGCCAACGCCGGGACCTGGTTCATCGGCCGGCTGCAGACCGAGCGCGACAAGCTGCGGGTGCTCGACGGCCTTCAGGGAGCGATGGACGCTGCGAGCCACGCCTTCGACCGGCAGGAGATGGACCGGCTGCTCTCGGGCCTCGGCTCGCGGGTCTTCCTCCTGAACGACGTGCATGAAGACGCGCCCGAGCTGTTCCAGACTCGCTGGACGCTGTCGTACCTGAGAGGGCCCCTGGACAAGGAGCAGATCAAGCTGCTCGCCGGAGGACAGGGCCGGAGCGGGACGGCGGCGGCGGCGAGCGTCGAGACCCCCTCGAAACCAGCCGCTCCCCCGAGCGGGAGTGGACGACGTCCCGTCCTCCCCGCGGGGATCTCCGAGGCGTTCCTTCCCGCCACGCCGGGCTCCGGGGCCCTGAGCTACCGGCCAGCCATCCTCGGACAGGCGCGGCTGCACTACGTGGACAAGAAGGCCGCGGTCGACTCCTGGCAGTCCACGGCGCTGCTCGCCGCGGTGGATGGGACCTCCGCGCGATGGGACGAGGCGAGCGAGCTTCCCGCCGATGCAGGGACCCGGCTCGGCCACGCCCCCACCGAGGGCGCGTCATTCGACGAGCCACCGGCCGCGGTGACCAACGCAGGTGCGTGGGCGGAGTGGAAGAAGTCGCTGGCCGCGGCGCTGTATCAGGCCCGACCCCTGAAGCTCTTCAGATGTGACGCGCTCGACGAGCTCTCGACCCCGGGCGAGTCGCTCGCGGAGTTCAAGGCGCGGCTCTCGCACTCCGGCCGGGAGCAACGCGACGCGGACGTCGAGGCGCTCCGGAAGAGGTGGGCTCCGAAGCTGCAGACGCTGCAGAACGCAGTGCAGCGTGCCCAGAAGGGCCTGGTCGATCAGCAGTCCCAGGCGTCGGGGCAGACGCTCGACACCATGGTGACCGTGGGAACGACGCTGCTGGGGGCGTTCCTTGGACGAAAGACGCTGAGCGTGACCAACCTGAACCGTGCTCGAACCGCGCTGCGGAGCGGTAGCCGAACGGTGAAGGAGCGGCAGGACGTGGGCAGCGCGCAGCAGCAGCTCGAGGCGGCGAAGAAGCAGCTCGCCGATGCGGAGGCAGAGTTCCAGGAGGAGACGGAGAAGCTCGAGACGGCGGCGGCGCCCGACGCGCTGGCCGTGGTCGAGTTCACCGTTCCCCCGCGAAAGTCGGACATCGCGGTTGGAAACCTGCTCCTCGCCTGGACCCCATGGCGCGCCGGGTCAGACGGCGTGCCGGCCCCCGCCTCCGCGCTCGACTGAGGCCGGGGGCCGAGTTTCTGAGGCTCTTTTTTGCACGACCCGCACGGGCAGGAAGTCCTCGAAACCACCCACGAAAGAGCGGAGTGAGGGCGAGGGAGGTATCAAACACCTTCCTGGCCCTTCCCGCCCGCGCGGCGAGCCTCCCAGACACCGAGGACCACCGGGATGCCTCCGTTCACGAGGTGGTGGATCCGGTCCGGCTTTCCTCCGCCTGCGCGGGCCAGCCTCGCCTCGTCGTCCACCAGCAGCGCCTTGCGCCAGCCTGCGAACTCGCGACCCAGGGTCCGTGCCAGCGCCGCATCGAAGGCCTCCAGCCCCTCGCGTGCGTCCACCCGCACCCCGTACGGCAGATTGCCGACCACGAGACCCGGCGCGGAAGCGCCTGCCACCGCCGCGGCAACATCCGCTCGCTCGAGCTTGAGATCGGCGAGCACACCCGCGCGACGCGCGTTTCGACGCGCCGTCCCGAGGGCGCCTGCATTCACGTCGCTCCCGACAATCGCCGCCGGCGTCACCGGCCGGACCTGGGCACGCAGCCGGTCTCTTCGACCCGTCCAGTCGTCCCGCTCCGCTCGTGGCCAGCGCTCCGCAGCGAACGTGCGGCCGAGCCCGGGCGCCACCGAACGAGCCACCAGCGCTCCCTCGATGATCAGGGTGCCCGAGCCGCACACCGGATCTCGCAGCGGCTGATCGGGCACGTACCCGGCCAGCGCCAGCACACCCGCCGCCAGTGTCTCTCGCAGGGGCGCTCGCGAGGTCTCCTGCCGCCATCCGCGTCGGTACAGGAGCTCGCCGCCGACGTCGGCCGACAGTGAGGCTCGCCCGTCCACGACCCGGAGCAGCAGCCGCGACCTCTCACCTTCCCCATCCTCGGCTCGGGCCGGCTCGACCGGACGCTGCCACACCCGGCTCAAGATCTCCGCGAGCGCTCGAGGGGCCGGTGCTCCTGGCATCCGGATGGAGGTCTCCAGCACGACTCCGTCGCCCGCGCCGAGCACGCCGTCCAGTCGCGCCGACTTGAGCCCATCCTCGACGTCGGGCCACCGCCGGACGGAGAACGTCTGGAGCCGGAGCAGCACGCGCTCGGCGACCCGGAGGACGAGCGCCGCGTCGGCGTGGATTCCCGCAGGTCCGTCGAGCTCGATCCCTCCCGCAACTGGAAGAACGTCACCGATGCGGCGTGCCTCGGCCTGCAGAACGGACCCGAGGCCCGGCAGGCACTGGACGAACACCCGCTCATGGTCGGCGCGCTGGCCCATCACTGGTCGTCCCGTTATGCCAGCATCCACCCGTGCCGCCCGAACGCTACAAGCCGAAGACCTTCGAGGTCGTGGTCACCGAGGTCATCCAGGAGACTCCGGACGCGGTCACGCTCGTCCTCGACGGTCCGGAGATTCCGCCGTACCGCGCCGGGCAGTTCCTCACCATCGATCCGCACGTCTTCCCCGTCGTCGCCGGTCAGGTGGCCTACGTCGAGCAGCTCAAGGGAGGGAAGAAGGAGCTGGTCCGGGCGTACTCGATGGCCTCCGCTCCTCACGAGCCACTCGCGATCACCATCAAGGAAGAGCCGTACCGTCCTGGCGACCTGCACCCCGCCATCCTCTCGCCCCTTCTCGTCTACGGCATCCCGGTGGGGACGCGGTTCCGGGTGGTCGGCTTCACCGGCCCGTACACCTTGCCGCCCGACATCGAGCAGCGAACCGATCACCTCGTCCACCTGGTCGCCGGCTCCGGCGTCGTCCCGAACTACAGCATCGTGAAGGATTCGCTCCGGAACCATCCCAAGCTCCGCCACACCTTCATCGACACCAACAAGACCTGGGGAGACATCATCTTCCGGGATGGGCTGGCACGGCTCGCCGCCGAACATCCCGAACGGTTCCGGCTCGTGCACACCCTGACCCGCCAGAGCGACATCACCGCGCTCCCGGGTGACGTGCGACAGGGTCGGATCGGTGCGGAGCTGCTCCGCGAGCTCGTTCCGGATTCGGCCACCGCCTTCGCTTATCTCTGCGGGCCGGCGATCGCTTCGTGGGACCGGAAGAAGGCCCTCGAGGCGGGCACGACTCCGACCCCCCGATTCCTCGAGTCGACCATCGCGAACCTACAATCGGTCGGCTTCACCCCCGCGCGGATCAAGCGCGAGGCTTACGGTTGAGAGGACGCCAAAAACCACCGTCTTGACGGGGGCTTGACCACACTCGAGTCCGCGGCGGTGTCAAACACCTTCGAGGGCCATTTCAAACACCTTCCAAGGCCCGCACCAGCGCCGGACGGACACCCGTCTCCGCCAGCAGCGCCTCCAGTCGCTTCCGCGCCTGTTGCGACTCGCCCCGGACCTTCCGCCCCAGGATGAGCTCGTTCTTCAGCGAGTGCTCCCACCCCGTCAGCTCCGTCACCGTCACCTGGTAGCCGAACGCCTCCAGGGTGAGTGCGCGAATGACGTTGGTGAGGTGCGAGCCGAACTCGCGCCGGTGCCAGGGGTGCTGGAAGAGCAGCCCCAGCGTGGCCTCCGCCTCCTGGCGCTTGTCCTTGAGCTGGCCGGCCACCTCGGCCTGGCAGCACGGCACCACCGCCACGTAGTCCGCGTTGTGCTGAATGGCGCCCGCCAGCGCGTCATCCGTCGCCGTGTCACACGCATGCAGCGCGGTGACCAGGTGCACACGCTCCGGCCAGGTGGCCGCCTCCAGGTGCGCCGTCTGGAACTCCATCCGCGTGAAGCTCAGCCGCTCGGCCCGCTCCTTCGCGCGCGCCGTCAGCTCCGGGCGACCCTCGATGGACAGCAGCGTGCCGGCCTCGGCGTCCTTGAGGAACAGCTCATAGAGGATGAAGCCCAGGTACGCGTTGCCGCTGCCCGCATCCACCAGCACCGGCGCCGGGTAGCGCGACTGAAGGTCCTCCATCGCCGGGCGCAGCAGCCCCATCAGGTGGTTGACCTGCTTGAGCTTGCGCAGCGCATCCGCGTTGAGGTTGCCCTCGCGCGTGAGCAGGTGCAGCTCACGCAAGAGTGCCGGGGACTGGTCCGGCAGCAGCTCGCGCTTCACCTGCGGGGCTTTGACGTTGCGCCTCAGACGGACACCACCTCAACCACCTCGGGAATCACTTCCCGCAGGCGGCTCTCGATGCCCATCTTCAGCGTCGCCGTCGACGACGGGCAGCCTCTGCACGAGC
>Ga0207682_10001000_pt1 | contig 13076 bp, 11 predicted proteins | sample KBSM63metaG_FD_184332 | JGI IMG/M metagenome (GOLD analysis project Ga0207682, IMG submission 184332) | Miscanthus rhizosphere microbial communities from Kellogg Biological Station, Michigan, USA - KBS M6-3 metaG (SPAdes) (version 2) | ecosystem: Host-associated > Plants > Roots > Rhizosphere >... | reverse complement strand
GACGATATGTGATCGGCGGCGCATCGCGGATTTGACGGCCCGGCTCAGTCCGGGCCGTTTGTTTTTTCATCAACCCTTGCCCAATGGCGTTGCCGACGGGCCGAATTCCCATGGTATCCTGAGCGCCGGAAGGGCCGCGGCATGCGACCGCGGCGCCCTGAGGAAACGCATGGCCCGCCAGACCGATCTGCCGCGCATGCAGAACCAGCCGCCGGCGCGGCGGGTGGAGGCTGCGCCGCCGATCGCGCCGGCCGAAATCGAGGAGCCGAAGAAGGCCCGCCGCCCGCAGATGATGCGGCAATACGACCTGATCGACCGGGTCAAAACCTACAATCCGAACGCCAACGAGGACCTGCTCAACCGCGCCTATGTCTACGCCATGAAGGCGCACGGATCGCAGACCCGCGCCTCGGGCGATCCCTATTTTTCCCATCCGCTCGAAGTCGCCGCGATCCTGACCGACCTCAAGCTCGACGACGCCACCATCGTGGCGGCGCTGCTGCACGACACCATCGAGGACACCGAAGCGACGCGCGCGGAAATCGACCAGATCTTCGGACCGGAGATCGGTGCGCTGGTCGACGGCCTCACCAAGCTGAAGAAGCTCGATCTCGTGACGCGCGAGGCGAAGCAGGCCGAGAACCTGCGCAAGCTGCTGCTCGCGATCGCCGCCGACGTGCGCGTGCTGCTGATCAAGCTGGCCGACCGGCTGCACAACATGCGCACGCTCGACTTCATGCCGCCCGAAGCGCGCCGGCGCACCGCCGAGGAGACGATCGACATCTATGCGCCGCTTGCCGGGCGCATGGGCATGCACGAGATGCGCGAGGAACTGGACAACCTGGCGTTCCGCGAGCTCAATCCGGAAGCGTATCAAGTCATCAGCGAGCGGCTTGCGGCACTCGCGGCGCGCAGCCAGAACGTGGTGACCGAGATCGAACGGCAACTCACCAAGAAACTGCTCGAACGCGGCATCGATGCCAAGGTCAGCGGGCGGCACAAGCGGCCTTACTCGACCTGGCGCAAGATGGAGCGCAAGGCGATCGGTTTCGAGCAGCTCTCCGATCTCGTCGGCTACCGCGTGCTCGTCGGCAAGACCGAGGACTGCTATCAGGCGCTCGGCATCGTGCACACGACCTGGCAGATGATTCCGACGCGCTTCAAGGACTACATCTCGACGCCGAAGCAGAACGACTACCGCTCGATCCACACCACGGTGATCGGGCCGGGCAAGCAGCGCGTCGAACTGCAGATCCGCACCCGCGCGATGCACGAGATCGCCGAATACGGCATCGCGGCGCACGCGCTCTACAAGGACGGGCACGGCTCGCCCTCCGAAATGCTGTCGCGCGAGAGCAACGCCTATGCGTGGCTGCGCCACACGATCGAGATGCTGTCGGAAGGGGTGAACTCCGAGGAATTCCTCGAGCACACCAAGCTCGAACTGTTCCACGACCAGGTGTTCTGCTTCACGCCGAAGGGCCGCCTGATCGCGCTGCCGCGCAAGGCGACCGCGATCGATTTCGCCTATGCGGTGCATACCGACGTCGGCAACAGCGCGGTCGGCGCGAAAATCAACGGCAAGATCGCGCCGCTGGTCTCCGAGCTGTCGAACGGCGACGAGGTCGAGATCGCGACCTCCAAGTCGCAGGCCGCGCCGCCGGCGGCGTGGGAATCCGTCGTCGTCACCGGCAAGGCGCGCGCCGCGATCCGCCGCGCGACGCGCGTGGCGGTGCGCACGCAATATGTCAGCTTCGGGCGGCAGGTGGTCGAGCGGCTGTTCCAGCGCGCCAAGAAGGACTACTCGGACGAGAAACTGCAAGGCGCGCTGCCGCGGCTCGCGCGCGCTTCGGTGGAGGAGGTGATGGCGGCGGTCGGACGCAGCGAGATGCGCGCCTCCGACGTCGCGCGCGCGATGTACCCCGACTACAAGGAGGAGCGCGTGGTGCGCGCCGCGACGCCGAAGGCGGAAACCGGCTGGTTCGGTCTACGCAAGGCGAAGTCGCTGATCTTCAAGGTGCCGGACGGCAAGGACGTCGACGACGCGATCCCGATCCGCGGCATCGGCGGCGAGCAGCCGGTGCGCTTCGCGCCGGACGGCGGCGCGGTGCCGGGCGACCGCATTGTCGGCATCATGATCCCGGGCGAGGGAATCACGATCTATCCGATCCAGTCGCCTGCGCTGAAGGAGTTCGAGGATACGCCGGAGCGCTGGCTCGACGTGCGCTGGGATATCGACGGGGAAAGCGCGCAGCGCTTCCCGGCGCGCATCAAGGTGAATTCGCGCAACGAGCCAGGCTCGCTCGCCCAGGTCGCGCAGGTGATCGCCGAGCACGACGGCAACATCGACAATGTGCGCATGACGCGCGGCGCGCCGGATTTCACCGAGCTGCTGATCGATCTGGAAGTCTACGACCTGAAGCACTTGAACGCGATCATCGCGCAATTGAAGGCAAAGCCGGTGGTGGCGCGGGTCGAGCGGGTGAATGCGTGAGCGTGGGCGCGATCGCAATCATTGAAACAATGCATTTGACGGCTGCACTCCGCGTGCTTGAATCGTAAAATGTCCGCAAACAAACTCCGCCTCGGCGTCAACATCGATCACGTCGCGACCATCCGCAACGCGCGCGGCGGGAAGCATCCTGATCCCGTGAAGGCCGCGCTGGTCGCGGTCGAGGCGGGCGCTGACGGCATCACGGCGCATCTGCGCGAGGATCGCCGCCACATCCGCGACGACGACATCACGCGACTGAAGGCGCAGCTCACCAAGCCGCTGAACTTCGAGATGGCGGCGACGCGCGAGATGGTCGAGATCGCGCTGAAAGCGCGCCCGCACGCCGCCTGCATCGTGCCGGAGCGCCGCCAGGAAGTGACCACCGAGGGCGGGCTCGACGTGGTGCGCCAGCACAATCAGCTGGTGCCGATCATCGCCGAGCTGAAGGCGGCCGGTATCCGCGTGTCGCTGTTCATCGGCGCCGACATGAAGCAGATCGAGACGGCGGCCGAGGTCGGCGCGCCGGTGATCGAGATCCACACCGGCGCGTGGTGCGAGGCCGTGATCGACGGGCACGCTACCATGGCGGCGATGGAGTTCGAGCGGATCAAGGCGGGCGCGACGCGCGCCAAGGGGCTCGGCCTTGAAGTTCACGCCGGGCATGGCCTCGACCTCAACACCGCCGAGACGGTCGCGGTGCTGCCGGAAATCGTCGAGCTCAACATCGGCCATTTTTTGATCGGCGAGGCGATCTTCGGCGGGCTGTCCGGAACCGTTACGGCGATGCGTGCCGCGATGGCGCGCGGCTTCGCGCGCCGGCCGTCGTGAGCGCGCGATGATTCTGGGCATCGGCTCCGACATCACCGACATCCGCCGCATCGAGAAGGTGATCGAGCGCCATGGCGAGCGTTTCCTCGGGCGCATCTTCACCGACGCCGAGCGCAAGCGCGCCGAGCGGCGCGCCAAGAGCGTCGAGACCTACGCCAAGCGCTTCGCCGCCAAGGAGGCCTGCGCCAAGGCGCTCGGCACCGGGCTGCGTGCCGGGGTGTGGTGGCGCGACATGGGCGTGGTCAACCTGCCGTCCGGGCGGCCGACCATGCGGCTCACCGGCGGCGCCGCGGCGCGGCTGGCGAAAATGACGCCGGCCGGCATGGAAGCGCGCATCGATCTCACCATCACGGACGAATATCCGCTGGCGCAGGCCTTCGTGGTGATCTCGGCGGTGCCGGCCGGGACGCCGACTTGAGATTTCGCAAACGGATTCAACAATCCGCCGGAACTCATCCGGCGCGGCTGCTGAAGAAACACAGCGATCCGGGAATCGGTTAGCGCGCGGTTCGCGCAGCAGCTTCTCGCTTCCCGGGGGCGGTCTGAATTTGATGTCATTTCAACAGCTTGTGGTCGGTCTCACAAATTAGAGCGCTCGTCCGCGCTTCGTTGCGCGGCTTGTCCCCAACCGCTACAAGGGCCAATTAGGGTGGGGGCGCCACCTGACGAAAGCCCAGAGGCCAATGCGCGTGTCGACAGCCGAGCAAAAGCGGAAAGAAGGCGGATTCGCCGAAACCGTGCGCGTGGTCATCCACGCCCTCATCATCGCGGTGGTGATCCGCACGTTCCTGTTCCAGCCGTTCAACATCCCGTCCGGCTCGATGATGGCGACGCTGCTGATCGGCGATTACCTGTTCGTGTCGAAATACACCTACGGCTACAGCCGCTACTCCTTCCCGTTCTCGCCGCCGCTGTTCACCGGCCGCGATCCGATCCTCGGGAAAGGCCCCCAACGCGGCGACGTCGTCGTGTTCCGCCTGCCGCGCGACGACTCCACCGATTACATCAAGCGCGTGATCGGACTTCCCGGCGACCGCATCCAGATGATCGACGGCGTGCTCAACATCAACGGGCAGCCGATCAAGCGCGAGCGCGCGGAGGATTTCGTCGGCACCGAGGACGGCCCCGGCATCAAGCGGATCAAGCGCTGGAAGGAGACGCTGCCGAACGGCGTCGTCTATTACACGCTCGATCTGGTGGACAATTCCTTTTACGACAACACGCCGGTCTACACCGTGCCGCCCGACCATTACTTCATGATGGGCGACAACCGCGACAACTCCACCGACAGCCGCGTGCTGAGCCAGGTCGGCTACGTGCCGATCGACAACATCGTCGGCCGCGCCGAGATCATCTTCTTCTCGGTGGGCGACGGCGAGGCGGCCTGGAAGATCTGGCGCTGGCCGGTGAGCGTGCGCTGGAACCGGTTGTTCTCGATCGTTCGATGAGCCGGAAGGCGAAAAATACCGTAGCCCGCGACGAGCTCGAGACCAGGATCGGCTACGCGTTCGCCGACAAGGCTATACTCGACCGCGCGCTGACCCACATCTCGGCGACCTCGCCGAAGCAGGGACGCGGCGGCAGCTATCAGCGGCTCGAGTTTCTCGGCGACCACGTGCTGGGGCTCGCGGTCTCGGACATGCTGTTCCGCGCGTTCCCGAAAGCCGACGAGGGCGAGCTCTCGCGCCGCCTCGCCGACCTGGTGCGGCGCGACACTTGCGCCGAGATCGGGCGCGCGATCGATCTCGGGGCGGCGCTGCGGCTCGGGAACTCGGAGTCGAACTCGGGCGGGCGGCGGCGCACCGCGATTCTCGCCGACGTTTGCGAGGCGCTGATCGGCGCGGTGTTCACCGACGGCGGCTATCCGGCGGCGGCGGGGCTGATCGAACGGCTGTGGCAGGAACGCATGATGAAGCCGGTGCGCCCATTGCGCGACCCGAAGACCATGCTGCAGGAATGGGCGCAGGGTCGCGGCCTGCCGACGCCGGCCTATCGCGAGGTGGAGCGCACCGGACCGCACCACAATCCGGAATTCCGCGTCGCGGTCGATGTCGTCAACAAACCGCCGGCCGAAGGGATCGGACGCTCCAAGCGCGCCGCCGAACAGGCTGCCGCCGCCGCGATGCTGACGCGCGAAGGCGTGGATGCGGCAAATGGTTGAGGGCCAAACCCGCTGCGGCTTCATCGCGCTGATCGGCGCGCCGAATGCCGGCAAGTCCACGCTGATCAACGCGCTGGTCGGCGCCAAGGTCTCGATCGTCAGCCGCAAGGTGCAGACCACGCGCGCGCTGGTGCGCGGGATCGCGATCGTCGGCGAGGCGCAGCTCGTGCTGATGGACACCCCCGGCATCTTCGTGCCGAAGCGCCGCCTCGACCGCGCGATGGTGACGACCGCGTGGGGCGGGGCGAGCGATGCCGACATCGTGGTGCTGCTGATCGACGCCCGGAAGGGCGTCGACGACGAGGCGGCTTCGATCCTGGGCAAGCTCGCCGAGGTGCGGCAGCCGAAAGTGCTGGTGCTGAACAAGGTCGATGTCGCCGACAAGCCGGCGCTGCTGGCGCTCGCGCAGAAGATCGGCGCGCAGGCCAAGTTCGACGCGACCTTCATGCTGTCCGCGCTGACCGGCGACGGCGTCGACGATCTAAAAAAATGGCTGGCCGAGCATTCGCCGGTCGGGCCGTGGCATTATCCGGAAGACCAGATATCCGACGCGCCGATGCGCGCGCTCGCGGCCGAGATCACCCGCGAAAAGCTGTTCAACCGGCTGCACCAGGAACTGCCGTATCAGGCAACCGTCGAGACCGAGAGCTGGAAGGAATTGCGCGGCGGTGACGTGCGCATCGAGCAGACGATCTATGTGGAGCGCGAAAGCCAGCGCAAGATCGTGCTCGGCAAGGGCGGCGCGACCATCAAGGCGATCGGCGCCGAGGCGCGCAAGGAGATCGCCGAGATGACCGAACAGAAGGTGCATCTCTTCCTGTTCGTGAAGGTACGCGAAGGCTGGGGCGACGACCCCGAGCGCTATCGCGCGATGGGGATCGAGTTTCCGAAGGAGTAAGCTAGAACGAAAACTCGGGTGACGACGTCGAGCCCGGGACGCAGCTCAATCAGGCGGCCGGTGGTTTGCCGGAGTAGACCGCCAATTGAGCGGCGAAAGCCCGCTTGTAGGCGGGCCGCGCTTCGCCGCGGGCGACATAGGTGGCCAGGTTCGGATATTCGTCCAGAATGCCCGATGATTTCAGCCTGAGCAGCACCGACACCATCATCAGGTCGCCCGCGCTGAACCCGCCATCGAGCCAGTCGGCACTGCCAAGGCGAGCGGAAAGTTGCTTCAACCGGTCGCGGACGCGATCCTCGACCAGAGGCAGGCGCTCCTTACTCCAGGGCTTATCGCCCTCCAGAATCCTGGCGGTTGCGAGTTCAAGGATCGCCGGCTCCACCGTGTTGAGCGCGGCAAACATCCATGTGATCGCGCGCGCCCGCGCAGCGGCATCGTCCGGCAGCAGGCCCGCATGGCGCTCGGCGATATGGAAGACGATCGACCCGGTCTCGAACAGGGCGAGATCGCCTTCCTCGTAGGTCGGAATCTGGCCGAAAGGATGAAGCGCCAGATGCGCGGGTTCCTTCAGCACACGAAACGAAACCGGGCGAACCTCGTATGGCTGGCCCGCTTCTTCGAGCGCCCAGCGAACGCGCGTATCGCGCGCCAGTCCCTTGCCGCCATCGGGCGACCGTTCAAAGGCGGTAATGGTGATGGTCATCGTGAAGCTCCTATGGCGAAAATCATCGGCTGCGGGGCTGGCAAGCACCTGCCGATATCTGATCAATTCCGGGCTGACTCAGGCTCAGCTTGCCCGCAACGTACGGCAAGAGCTTGTATCGACAGTGCCACAAGGTCGAGAAGATGGTCGCAAAGCTGAAAGACCGATGGTCTCCACCACAAACCTGCCAAGGAATTCGATCATTCCGTCACCGGGGCGCCCGCCAGAGCCAAGATTTGCATGAAACAGACAGTGCTGCTTTTCGCTGCCGCCATGGGGCTGGTAAGCACCGCGGCCGCGCAGGACGCGCCGACGCTGCAGACCAACCAGGCTTATGTCGACGACCTGGCGCGCCCGACGACGCTCGACGTGACCGATCTGATGGCGGTGTTCGGCTTCGTGTGGGCCAAGCTGCCCGAGCGCGTGAAGGTCTATCCAACCGAGAATTATTATTACTTCGGCTTCTTTCATAACGGCATCCGCTACGCGGGCAACATCCGGCTCGACGCCAGCAACCGCGACGACGGCAAGGTGATCTTCGCGTTCTTCGAGGATACCTCGCAGTGGTTCGAGGAGGCCGAGGTCAAATACCGCGTGCTCGATTCATCGCAGGGCGTGAGCGTCGAGAGGGCCGAGCCTTTCCTCTATCGCGTGTCGTATCGGGGCAAGAGCGTGACGTTCGCGCTGAACGACCTGCGCGGCGTGAGGCCGCCCGCGCTCGGGCCGGATGAAGCCTATCTCGGCCCGATCTTCGACGAGTCAGCGATCCAGTTCTATCTCGTGTTCAACAGGAAGCTGAAAGTGTTCCACTACGTGCTGAACGAGAGCACGGTGCCGGACCAGTTCTTCTCGCCGCCGAAACGCGAGCGCATCCTGATCGGCAAGCGTACCGGCTTTGCGTTCTACAAGGATCACCGGCTGAGCCGGAAAATCCTGATCGGCGCGTTCGAGGGCAACATGCGCGCCAACAATTACTTCGACGGCCCGTTCGATCAGCTGCCCGACAATTTCATCGAAGGCGAAGCGCTGCGCGATGCGATCCTCGCCGTGCGGCCGCAACTGAAGGGGCAGATCGACCGCTTCGGCGCCTCGCCCGACGGCAGCATCCGGTTCAATATCGGGCCGTATCTACCCTACAATGACGTGCGCGACCTCTTTCCGGTCGACGCCTGCGCGGCGAAGAAACAGAAGCAGCCGGATTATTACCGCTGCTTCGTCTCGGGCGACGAATCCGGTGGTATGGTGCCGCCGAAGCGCGGCAAGAGCGACCGCGCCGTGAAACAGTGAACGATGAACTGGGACGACGAAGGCATCGTGCTCGGCGTGCGCCGGCATGGCGAAGCAAACGCCATCGCCGAGGTGATGACGCGCGCGCACGGGCGCCATCTCGGCCTGGTGCGGGGAGGGGCGGGCTCGCGCATGCGCCCGGTGCTGCAGCCCGGCAACACCGTGCGCGTGACCTGGCGCGCGCGGCTCGACGAGCATCTGGGACATTACAGCGTGGAGGGCCTGCGGCTGCGTGCCTCAACGCTGATGACCGCGGCGCACGCGGCTTACGGCGTGACCCATCTCGCGGCGCTGTGCCGGTTCTTGCCGGAGCGCGATCCGCACGAGGAGGTGCACGACACGCTCGATGCGATCCTCGATCACCTGGAGGACCGCGCGGTCGCGGCGGTCCTGATCGCGCGCTTCGAACTGCAGATGCTGACCGAGCTCGGCTTCGGGCTCGACCTCGACCAATGCGCCGCGACCGGCGCGACCGCGGAGCTGATTTACGTGTCGCCGAAGTCGGGCCGCGCGGTGTCGCGGGTCGCGGGCGAGCCTTGGCACGACCGCATGCTGCATCTTCCGGCGCTCCTGCGCACGGAATGGAATGGCGAGCCGGAAACAGGTGACCTCAACCAGGCGTTCGCGCTCACCGGCTTCTTTCTCCAACGCCATGTGCTCGATCCGCGCGGCCTTGCGATGCACGAGGCGCGCGCAAGCTTCATCGGCGCGGTGCTGCGCGGTACGAAACAGTCTGAGATCGTCACGGCTGGATGAGCGGCTGGCGCGATACACCCGCCGACAGCGCCACGGCGAGTGTCAGTACAAATTTGCGCATTCATTGTCGCCTTGATGGACGCGGGCCAACGTTTCCCCGAAGTCGTACTTGGTGAAGAACATGGAACAGGGCCAGAACAACCTTTTCATCGGCCGTTAATACTGCACTGCGGTATGACCTTACTGGTTGAATACAAGAAAAAACCGGCCGCTTTCGCGGCCGGCTCCTCCAGACCAGGCTGGCGCCTGACGTCAGCAGCGCCAGAAGCGGCTCGAGTACCGGCCGTGGCAACGGCGGAAGCCGCGGCTGCCCCAGCGATAGTGACCGCCCGAACCCCAGCGGCGGTGACCGCCGGAGCCCCAGCGCCAGTGCTGTACGGTCTCGATCTGGTTCGTTGCATCGGCGGCCTGGCCGATCGCGAAACCGTTGATCGGGGCGGCGGATACGCCGCTCGCCCCGGCAAGGCCGATTCCAGCGGCAGCGACCACCGCCAGCAATGTTGCACGCATGTCGAAGTCTCCTCTCCTATGTGGTTTCCAGGTTCGGGAAGGTCGCGCCCCCAAACGCCTGTCTTCATCGTCGTATCGCCAGGCGATTCCTCAGGGTTTGCGCCCAAGACTTCGATCAACGCGACGCGGCGACTTTAGTTGCCTTTCCGAAGTGCCGACTGGACCGTTCAAGTCTTCGTCGGCGATGTGTCAATATAAATCGATAATTGCGAAGCTTTCGTGGCCGAACTGTTCATCTGTTGTTCATCGCTCGCGCGCGCATTAACGATGCATCATGGGCAAACAAGTGATTCCCCCCGAACGGGGCGAGGTGCAGGAAATCGCGCTGCGTGAGGCGCTGGAGGAGCGCTACCTCGCGTACGCGCTTTCGACCATCATGCATCGTGCGCTCCCGGATGCGCGCGACGGCCTGAAGCCGGTGCACCGGCGCATCCTGTACGGGATGCAGTTGCTGCGGCTCGATCCCGGCACCGCATTCAAGAAGTCGGCGAAGATCGTCGGCGACGTGATGGGCAACTTCCATCCGCACGGCGACCAGGCGATCTACGATGCGCTGGTGCGCCTCGCGCAGGACTTCAACTCGCGTTATCCGCTGGTCGACGGGCAGGGCAATTTCGGCAATATCGACGGCGATAACGCGGCCGCCTATCGCTACACCGAGGCGCGCATGACCGAAGTCGCGCGCTTGCTCCTCGAAGGGATCAACGAGGACGCGGTCGATTTCCGCCCGAACTACGACGGGCAGTCCGAAGAGCCGGTGGTGCTGCCGGCGGCGTTTCCGAACCTGCTGGCGAACGGCGCGACCGGCATCGCGGTTGGCATGGCCACCGCGATCCCGCCGCACAACGTCGCCGAACTGTGCGACGCCGCGCTGCATCTGATCGACAATCCGAATGCGCGTTCCAGGACGCTGCTGAAATACGTGCCGGGTCCGGACTTTCCGACCGGCGGGCTGATCGTCGATCCGCGCAACGAGATCGCCGAGGCCTATGCGACCGGGCGCGGCTCGTTCCGCGTGCGCGCGCGCTGGACGCAGGAGGATTCAGGCCGCGGCACCTGGCTGGTGGTGATCACCGAGATCCCGTGGCTGGTGCAGAAGATGCGCCTGGTCGAGCGCATCGCCGAGCTGATCAACGAGAAGAAGCTGCCGCTGGTCGCCGACGTGCGCGACGAGTCGGCCGAGGACATCCGCCTGGTGATCGAGCCGCGCGCGCGCACGGTCGATCCGGCGCTGATGATGGAAAGCCTGTTCAAGCTCACCGAGCTCGAGAGCCGCATTCCGCTCAACATGAACGTGCTGATCAAGGGCAAGGTGCCGAAGGTGATCGGCCTTGCAGAGGCGCTGCGCGAATGGCTCGACCATCGCCGCGACGTGCTGCTGCGCCGCTCGAACCACCGGCTCAAGCAGATCAGCCACCGTCTCGAAGTGCTCGGCGGCTATCTGATCGCGTATCTCAATCTCGATCGCGTCATCAAGATCATCCGCACCGAGGACGAGCCCAAGCCGGTGCTGATGAAGGCGTTCAATCTCACCGACGTGCAGGCGGAAGCGATCCTCAACATGCGGCTGCGCAATTTGCGCAAGCTCGAGGAGATGGAGATCCGCAAGGAAGACAAGGAGCTCCGCGTCGAGAAGAAGACGCTCGAAGAGCTGGTGAAGTCCGAGAAGCAGCAGTGGGAGACGATCGCCGCGCAGATCAGGGAGCTGCGCGAGAAGTACGGCCGCAAGACGCCGATCGGCAAGCGGCGCACCGATTTCGCCGAGGCGCCCGAGCACGACGAGGCCGCGATCGAAGAGGCGACGATGATCCGCGAGCCGGTCACCATCGTGGTATCGGAGAAGGGCTGGGTGCGGGCGTTGCGCGGTCACGTCGAGGACCTGTCGAACATCGCGTTCAAGCAGGACGACAAGCTCAAGCTCTCGTTCTTCGCCGAGACGACCTCGAAGCTGCTGATGCTCGCCACCAACGGGCGCTTCTACACCATCGAGGCATCGAAGCTGCCGGGCGGGCGCGGCCACGGCGAGCCGGTGCGCCAGTTCGCCGACATGGAGCAGGAAGCCGATATCGTCACCATGTTCCCGTTCCAGGGCGGACGGAAGTTCATCGTCGCGAGCCACCAGGGCAGGGGCTTTATCGTCGCCGAGGAGGAATGTCTCGGCACCACCCGCAAGGGCAAGCAGATCCTGAACGTGAAGGCGCCGGACGAAGCGCGCGCGGTCGCCACCGTCGAGGGCGAACAGGTCGCCAGCATCGGCGACAATCGCAAGATGCTGATCTTCCCGCTCGAGCAACTCCCCGACATGGCGCGCGGGTCGGGTGTGCGGCTGCAGCGCTACAAGGACGGCGGACTGTCGGACGTGAAGACCTTCAAGGGCGCCGACGGCCTGACCTGGACCGACGCGGCAGGGCGTGCGTTCTCGCTCACCTTGAAGGAACTGTCCGACTGGCGCGGCAACCGCGCCGACGCCGGCCGGCTGCCGCCGAAGGGATTCCCGCGGTCGAACAGGTTCAAGTAGGCGCTCGCTGCTGATCGCGATGACGTCTCCCCGTGCTGTGGGACGCATCGCCGTCGGCCGCGTGCATGAAGCTGGAAAGCATCAAGATTGCGGAAGGTCGGCTTACGGTCGGACGATTCAAGGATGCGGCCGGTCGTCCCGAGATGGCATTCGTACTGCGCCTGCCGGTATCGGGTTGCCTCGGCGGCGCAGACAAAGACGACGAGCGCGTTGAATCGACGCGAGCGGTAGCGTCTCGACGCCGCTCGGTGGCCATTCAGCCGCGTGTGGCCGGCTGTCGCATTTACAACCTGCGGTGTCGTAAAACAACCATAATCATGATTCATGATCATGAACAATCTAAGATTTGAAATAAGCATCGTCGCGGAGGCTCGGGCGCGGCCCTGACCCCTATTCCCGGGCTGAACTCTCACGCTTGATCAATCGGGGAGGAATTCATGCCTGTGTTGCAGATCACGGCTCTCAAGAACGAGCTCACGAGCGCCAAGGCGCGCTGGCAGCCCAAGGAAAATCCTCAAGCGCTGTTGAGCGACGAGCAGAAGCGCAATCTGCTCGGCGTCGTGGTCGACAAGGCGGCGCTGACGGCCGCGATGGCGCCCGCGCGCCTCGCAGCCGCGCCGGCACCCGCGTTTGCACCTGCGGTCGACTGGCGCAACCGCAACGGCAATCACGTCACGCCTGTCAAGGACCAAGGAAATTGCGGCTCGTGCGTATCGTTTTGTAGCTGTGGGCTCGTCGAGTCGATGTCCTCCATCGAGCAACATCAGTTGCTGGATCTGTCCGAAGCAGACCTGCATTTCTGTTCGTCGCACGGCCCAAGTTGCGGCGGATGGTGGCCCGATCAGGCGCTCGATCAGGTCAAGACGCGCGGTGTATCGGACGACGCGTGCTTTCCTTACGCGACCGCGGGTGTTCCAAATC
>Ga0207682_10000998_pt1 | contig 13085 bp, 13 predicted proteins | sample KBSM63metaG_FD_184332 | JGI IMG/M metagenome (GOLD analysis project Ga0207682, IMG submission 184332) | Miscanthus rhizosphere microbial communities from Kellogg Biological Station, Michigan, USA - KBS M6-3 metaG (SPAdes) (version 2) | ecosystem: Host-associated > Plants > Roots > Rhizosphere >... | reverse complement strand
CGGCGACCCGGCCCTGGTCGAGCACGATGATCTGGTCGGCGTCGACCACGGTCGACAGGCGGTGGGCGATGACGATCGAGGTGCGCCGGGCGGCGACGTCGTTGAGCGTTTCCTGGATTGCCGCCTCGGTGCGGCTGTCGAGCGCGCTGGTCGCCTCGTCGAGGATCAGGATCGGGGGGTCCTTGAGCAGGGTGCGGGCGATGGCGACGCGCTGCTTCTCGCCGCCCGACAGCTTGAGGCCGCGCTCGCCGACCATCGCTTGGTAGCCCTGCGGCAGCGACGCGACGAAGTCGTGGATCGCCGCGCCTTTCGCCGCGGCCTCGATCTCGGCCTGGGTGGCGCCCTCCTTGCCGTAGCCGATATTGTAGCCGACCGTGTCGTTGAACAGCACCGTATCCTGCGGGACGATGCCGAGCGCGGCACGGAGGCTCGCCTGGGTGACCTTGCCGATGTCCTGTCCGTCGATGCTGATCCGGCCCGCGCTCGGCTCGTAGAAGCGGAACAGCAGCCGCGACAAGGTCGACTTGCCGGCCCCGGACGGCCCGACCACCGCCGTCATCGTCCCCGGCCGCACCTCGAAGTCGATGCCTTTCAGGATCTCCCGGCCGGGCTCATAGGCGAAATGCACATCCTCGAAGCGGACCTGGCCCGCCTCGATGCGAAGCGCGGCCGCGCCCGGGGCGTCGACCACTTCGGCGGGCGTGTCGATCAATGCGAACATCGCATCCATGTCGATCAGGCCCTGACGGATCGTCCGGTAGACCATGCCGAGCATGTCGAGCGGCCGGAAGAGCTGGGCCAGCAAGGTGTTCACAACGACGACGTCGCCGGTGGTGAAGCGGCCGCGGCTCCAGCCCCAGACGATGAAGCCCATCGCCCCGGCCATCATCGCATTGGTGATCAGCGACTGGCCGATGTTGAGCCAGGCGAGCGAGGTCTCGTTCTTGACCGCGGCGTCGGCATAGCGGCGCACGGCCCGGCCGTAGCGCGCCGCTTCGCGCTCCTCCGCGCCGAAATATTTGACCGTCTCGTAATTGAGCAGGCTGTCCACCGCCCGCGCCACCGCGCCGGTATCGAGATCGTTCATCTCGATGCGCAGCTTGGTCCGCCAGTCGGTGATCAGCCGCGTGTACCGGATATAGGCGGCGACCATCGCCACCGTGGCGGCGACCAGGCCGAGCCCGAACTTGATCCAGAACATGGTGAGGACGATCGCCAGCTGAAGCATTGTCGGGGCGATGTTGAACAGCAGGAAATAGAGCATGATGTCGATGCTCTTGGTGCCGCGCTCGACGATCTTGGTGACCGCGCCGGTGCGGCGTTCGAGATGGAAGCGCAGCGACAGATCGTGGAGGTGGCGGAAGGTGGTTTCGGCGAGCCGCCGGGTCGCGTCCTGGCCGACCCGCTCGAAAATGCCGTTGCGCAGATTGTCGAGCAGCACGCCGCCGAAGCGCGCTCCGGCATAAGCGGCGACCAGCGCGATCGCGATCGCGACGGCGGGCTCCGCGCCCGCGGTCATCCGGTCGATCGCGGCGCCGTAGGCCAGCGGCATCACCAACGTAGTGACCAGGATCGAGACCAGCACCAGCAGCAGGGACAGGACGACCCGCGCCTTCAGCGCCGGCTCGCCCGCAGGCCACAAATAGGGGAGGAAGCGGCGCAGCGCGCCCCAGCCCGGATTGTCCGTCGTCTCCGTCGCGCCGCTTGCCATCTTCGTCGCTAGATAGGCGCGCTCGCGGACAATCCCAAATAACGGATGCGGAACGTCGGGAACGCGGCGCCGGCCCTAGGGGTTGAGCCTTGCGAAGGAGCGGGACAGTGGAACCCATTATCTACGTGATGGCGATCCTGGGTTGCGGCGAGAGCGACGCGACCTGCCGCGAAGTGCGCGTCGAGCAGGCCGCCTATCGAACCGAAGCCCAATGCATGGCCGCGACCGAAAGCGCGCTGCTGCGCAACGACGATCTGATCTTCCCGAACGTCGTCGCCCAGTGCCGGCGCGCCAATGCCCGGCCGCAGCTGCTGCGCGGCAGCGACGTGCTTCGCCCGGCGCCGCGCGAGCGCATGCGCGCACCGGTCCGGGTCGCTTCCGCCCGCTAGATCGTCCCGCTGATCGCCAGGGTGAAGACGGGGCCGTAGAAGCGGTCCCGGTCCTCGGTGAACAAGATGTTGCTGTTGGTCAGGTTCCGGCGGCCGTCGAAGAAGGTGCGGCTGAAGCTTTCGTTCGTGCCGAGGAGATTGTCGACGCTGGCCCGCACCGTCAGCCCGAACACGTCCTTATGCTCGACGAACACACCGAGGCTTCCGGGCGTGTCGAGGAAATGGAAGCGCTGGTCGAGGCGGAAGCCTTCCGACTGCCGGTATTGGAAGACGGTCGCGCCATAGGCCCATTGCGTGCCCGGCACGTCGTGGCGAAGCGTGATGTCGAGCTGGCGGGTCATGTTCTCGTTGAACGCGCGGCGGAGGCCGGTCAGCGGATCGGTGAGCCGCGTCTTCTGGAATTGCAGGTTCATGTCGAGCTTGGCGCCGCGCCAGCCGAGCGGATCGAAGTTGAACGTGCTCGTCCATTGCAGGCCGAGCAAAGTGGCGGTGCCGTCGAGATTGCCGGGCGCCTGACCGGCGGCGCCGATCGGGATGATGTCGACCACGTCGGTGATCCGCCGGCCGTAGAGCCGCGCCGTCGCCGTGCCCCAGGCGCCGAGGTTGCGCGTCGCCTGGATCTGCGCGTCCCAGCTTTGCGGCGGCACCAGATTGGCGTTGCCGGCATTGGTGGTGCCGCCGCTGACGTTGGCCGAGGCGACGAAGTCGAAGAAATTGAGCTGGCCCACCACCCGCTCGAGCCGGGCGCTGAGGTCCCAGCCCGGCGCCGGCCGCCAGGCGAGATTGAGGAAGCCCTTGGGCCGGTAGAAGGTGCGGTCGAGCCCGCCGGCGCCCTGCTGCACCAGGTTCGAATATTCGCCCCCGGCGGCCAGCTGCAGAGTCAGCGTCGATGACAGCGGCCGGCCGTAGGTCAGGATCGCCTCCGCGCGCCGCTCCTCGACCACCGCGACCGCATTGGGAAAGGGCACCGGCTCAAAATCACCGGCGCCATTGAGCGTGAACAGGCCGTTCTCGACGTCGAGCCGGTTGATCGCGCCCTCGACCGAGATCTGCCAGTCGTTGCTCCCGCCGCGCCAGCGATATTCGCCGCGCGCTATGGTCTCGGTCTCGTCCGCGGTCTGGGTGAAGCGGTCGCCCTGTGTGGGGCGGCCGTCGGCGAAGCTCTGGGTCAGCGTCTGGCGATAGGGGCTGTGCTCGAAGCGCCTGAGGCCGATCAGCTTCAGCCGGCCACCGGCGAGGCCGAATTCATAGTCGCCGCCCAGCTCGTAATTATATTCGCGCTCGCGCTCGCGCAGGATGCGAACGCGGTCGGGCTGGCCGGGGCCCGAGCGCAGCGAGTCCTCGCCCAGGGTGAGGTGGAACAGGCCGAACGCCGCATTGGCGTTGAGGATCGAGCCGTCGCCGAAGGAGCGGCGGATCGAGCCGGAAAGGCGTGGCCCCTCCTCGTTGACGAACAGCAGCTCGTCGCGCCGGTCGAGCACGTCGCCGATCGGGTTCGTCACCAGCTCCGGCCCGGCATTGCCGTTGCGCCGGCTCTGGTTGCGCAGGCTCAAAGTATATTGGGTGCCGCCGAGCGAGCCGTTGATCGAGACTTCGCCGTCGAGCAGGCGCGCGGGCGTCCGCCGCGCCCGGATCTGCGGGCGCCAGGCGAAATTGCCGGACAGGCCGCGCGAGACGGTGATCACGTTCGCGACCCGGCCGGTGAGGCCGGAGATGTTCAAGGTGGCGCCGTCGACGATCTCGATCCGGGCGACGTTGGAGGCGCTGATCCGGCCGAGCTCGGTGAAGATGTCGGTCGACTTGCCCGAGAAGCGTTCGCCGTTGATCAGCACGTTGCCCGTCGCCTGGCCGAGCCCGCGCCGGTCGGTGTCGCTGGCCACGATCGAGAAGCCGGGGACGTTGTTCAGCATGTCGAGCGCGCTTCGCGGCGAGAAGCGGACGAAATCGGCTGGCGTATAGACTCGCGCGCCCTGCGGCGCCGCCGGCTCGGTCGCCACCGGCGGCGGCGCATCGGTCGGGGGCGGCGCGTCCTGGGCGAAAGCGGGGGAGGCGGAGCCGAGCAGGGCAAGCAGCAGCGCCGGGCGGCCGTGGCGGACCGCGTTCAACCGCAGCATTGGAAATTTCCCCTCCTTGGGCCGTCGTCCCCTACGGCGGTTGCGACCGTACGCGCTACATTTGTAACACGACTTTTGGTCTTTCAACATGAACGGCACCCTAACGGGATTGTGCCGACGGAACGGCCTTTCGACAAAGCGGTTTTTCCTTTCGACGAAGCTGAGGAGAATTGCGGTCATGGCTGAAACCGAAACCGTCGAGATGATCCGCGAGGACGCCCTGCCCGGCCACGAGAGCAAGCTCGAGCCGAAGCCTGATTGGGAGCCCCGCTATCCCGGCTCCGGCCGGCTCAAGGGCAAGGTGGCGCTGATCACCGGTGCCGACAGCGGCATCGGCCGGGCGGTGGCGGCCCTGTTCGCTCGCGAGGGCGCCGACGTCGCCATCCTTTACCTGTGCGAGCATGACGACGCCGCCAAGACCAAGGCCATCGTCGAGGCCGAAGGGCGAAAGGCGATCACGATCGCCGGGGATCTCGGCGAGAAGGATTTCTGCGAGCAGGCGGTCCGGCAGGTCGTGAAAGAACTCGGCGGGCTCGACATCCTGGTCAACAATGCCGGCGAGCAGCACGCCGACAAGGAGATCACCGACATCACCGAGGAGCAGCTGAAGCGCACCTTCCAGACCAACATCTTCTCGATGTTCTTCCTGACGCAAGCCGCCCGGCCGCACCTGAAAAAGGGCGCGGCGATCGTCAACTGCACCTCGGTCACCTCCTATCAGGGCTCGGAGGAGCTGCTCGACTACAGCGCGACCAAGGGGGCGATCACGGCCTTCACCCGGGCGCTGTCGGAGAATCTGGTCGGCGACGGCATCCGCGTGAACGGAGTCGCGCCGGGGCCGATCTGGACCCCGCTCAACCCGTGCGGCGGCGCTTCCAAGGACAAGCTGAAGGAGTTCGGCAAGCACACGCCGATGGGCCGGCCCGGCCAGCCGAACGAGGTCGCGCCCTGCTTCCTGTTCCTGGCTTGCGAGGATTCGAGTTACATGTCCGGCCAGGTGCTCCATCCGAACGGCGGCACCGTCGTCGGCAGCTAGGGCCTTTGCGGCAGTGGCCGCTTGGTCCTATAGCGGCGACTTGAGCAGGGGGACCGGAACGTGAGAAAATTCATCGGCGCGCTCGCCGGCATCGTCGTCGGCATCCTCGTGCAGGGCGGGATCGGCTACGTGTCGTCGCTGGTCTATCCGCAGCCCGCGATCGACATGCGCAACCGCCAGCAGGTTGCCGAATCCTTCGCCAACGCGTCGACCGGCACCTTGCTCTTCTATCTGGCGAGCTTCTTCGCCGCCGCCTTGCTCGGCGCCTGGGTCGCGCGGCTGATCGCACACAGCAAAGCGATCGGCTGGGTCGCCGCCGGGGTGATGGCGCTGATGGCGCTGGTCATCGCCATCTTCTATCCCGAGCCGGCCTGGGCGCAGTTCGGCGCGTTCGGCGCGGCCCTGCTGGGCGGCCTGATCGGCTGCCACCTGCCCGCAGGCACGGAGCCGGTCGCGGCGATGACGACAGACGCGGACGCCGCCTGAACGCCGCTGTCCGGCTTCGGCCGCCTCGTTCGAAAGCGAAGGCCAAATAATGGCGAAAAGTCCCGCAACTTAGGGCCCGCCCACTGAGCCTTTCTGTCGCCAGATTCGGGAAATGGCGGATTTCAGCCGTTTTCCGCATTTGGCACGACCCCTGCAGAACCCCTGGCATGGCTGAGGGATGGTCCCGAAGCCGGTTCAGGGAGACCTACAATGACGCTTTCGTTCAACAATCTGCAGCAGCTCGCCGCTTCGGTCATCGGTGCCGTCCTCGTCAGCACGCTGTTCATCTCCGCCGCCGTCGGCCCGGTTCCGATCATCTGATCGGCCGGGTCGCCCGACCCTCCATTCACTTCAAGCTTTTCAGGATCAGACGATGTCCAGCTACGCACTCGACAAAAGCAACGGCAAGCTCCTCGGCGTCTGTGCCGGCCTCGCCCGCACCGCCGGCTGGGACCCGCTCGTCGTCCGCTTGGGCGCCGTCCTTGCGACCCTGTTTCTTTTGGGCCCGGTCGCTCCGGTCATCTATCTCGTCACCGCGATGGTGGCGGAGAGCCGCTAGGCCGCCTCAACCCGCCTCGTTCGCCGCGACCACCAAGCCGAGCGAGGCCGCCGTCGGAAGCCACAGGATGACGTCCGCCAGCAGCGCCCCGCCCTCCCGGCCCGATCGCCGCGCCGCCGCCGCGACCGCGCCGTAAACCTCCCCGCCCTCGGGTCCGAGCGCCTCCAGCCAGGCATGACGCCACGGTTCAAGCCGGTGCTGTCGGACCCGGTAGCCGCTTCGCGCCACCGCGATCAGACTTTCGCCGGGCTCCGGCACCACGGCCTCGCCGCCGCTCTCACTGGCCTCGATCAGCGGCAGCAGATCGAAATCGAGCCGCAGCAGGCGGACGCTGTCCGGCAAGCTGAGCCTCAGCCCCGGCAGCATCGCCGAATCCGCCATCAGCACAGGCCCGCGATGACGCTCCGTCCCTGCGGCCCGTTGAACCTCGGAACGCGCCCGTTCGAGCCGCGCCACCGCCGCCGGCAGCGCCGCCAGCGGTCCGCCGCCTTCGGCCGGACGCGTCGCCGCGAGATGATCCGCAAAGCCCGCGCCATAATCGTAGAGGCTGAAATGACGGGGCGGGTGAGCGGCGATGTAGCTTTTCGCAAACAGGTCGAACACCGTCCCCCCGACCAGGAGCCGGAGCGCCGGGAAATCGTCGCGCAGCGTCTCCAGGAGACGGGTGCGATAGCCGCCCGCATAAATGGCGAGCCGCCCCTCCGCGCCGAGCCGCTCGTCGCTGGCGATCCGCGCCAGCACCGCGCCGGGTTCGGCGCCCCCGGCCAGGATGCCGTCGAGCATCCACGCCTGCAGCTCGGCGAGCGCCTCAGGCATAAGCGGGCGCCGCCTCGCGCCAGGCTTGGGCCTTGGCCAGCTCGGCCAGCAGCGCTTCGTAGGGTGGGATGTCCGCGTCCCATTCGAGCAGGGTGGAGACGCCGCCGGTGAGCGCCTGCGCCTGGCGGTAGAGCGCCCAGACCGGCGCCAGCACGGGGCTGTCGTGGGTGTCGAGCAAATGGGTGCCGCAATCGCGCGGCCCGGCGAGGTGGATCTGGACGATCCGCTCGGCCGGCAGCGCTTCGATATAGGCCGCCGCGTCGAAGCCATGGTTGAACGCGCTGACATGGACGTTGTTGACGTCGAGCAGCAGGCCGCAATCGGCCGCTTCGGCAAGCCGGCCGAGATAGTCCCATTCCGGCATCTGGGCGCCGGCGAATTGCAGATAGGTGCTGGGATTCTCGAGGATCAGCGGGCGGCCGAGTCGGTCCTGCACCGCCTTTACCCGCCCGGTCACATGGGCCAGGCTCGCCTCGGTCAGCGGCATCGGCAGCAGATCGTGGCTGTTCCGGCCGGCAATGCCGGTCCAGCACAGATGGTCCGAGATCCAGGCCGGTTTCACCCGCGCGGCGAGCGCGGCGAGCTTGTCGAGATAAAGCATGTCCAGCGGCTCCGCGCTGCCGATCGACAGCGACACGCCGTGCATCACCACCGGCCGGTGCGCCGCCACCCGGTCCAGAACGTGTAGCGCATAGCCGCCATGGTCGAGGAAGTTCTCGCTGACGATCTCGAACCAGTCCACGCCCCAGGCCGCCGGGTCCGTGCCCATCAGATGCGCGAAATGCGGCTCGCGCAGGCCGACGCCATCGCCGAGGTCGGGCAGGCCGAGCCTCGGCGGACAGCTGGGGTCCGATCGCGCCATCAGGTCGACGGCGGGAAGGCCAGCCTCAGGTCGCTCGGCGGCGGATTCTCCTTGGCCGGCGTCTGGCGATAATTCATCACTTCCTCGAACGCGCGATAGGCGACGGCGTGGACCGGCTCGCCGATCCGGTAGCGCATCCGGCAGATCGGGTCGGAGGTGATCGCCTTGGTGGTGTCGTCGGTCTGGAAATCGAAAATCTGCATCACGCCTTCGGTCGGATAGAGCTGCGAGGCCGAGATCGGCACGGCGCAGCCGCCCAGGGTCGCGCATTTGTTGTCGCTCGGCGCCGAATAGAAGGTGCTCGGCGGCGGCGGCGGCCAGCCGCAGCCGCCGCCGAACTTGCGCACCGCAAGCACGGTGCCGCAATTGCCGCCGCCCCCGCAATTGCCGCCCCCGCCGCCGCCGCTCTTGGGGGCGCTGCCGCTGCTGCTGCAATTGCCGCCGCCGGTGGTCACCTGGACGAAGCCGCAGCCGCCCTGGGCGTGACAATTGTTCGAGCCCTTGCAGCTGTGGAACAGCGACACGTCGGCGCACTGGTTGCCGCCGCGCGTGTCGAAATCGAGGCCCTGGCAGCTGTGCTTGAGCGTGTCCGGCACGGGCGGATCGAGGCCGATCGCAAGGTCGGGGGTCTTGCCGGTCACCGCCCAGACGATCGCCATCCGGTCGCCCGATCCGGACATCGAGGGATAGGGGAAGAGCACGCTGCCCGCCGGCGGCGCCCAATAGGTGTCGAGCACGGTGGTGACGCCGGCGATCGCGCCGATCGCCGCCTGGCTGAGCAAGGTGTGGCTGTTCGCATCGCCCGCGAGCCGGTTCATCGCGCCGGCGATGTCGTCGGCGCTCGGCAGCACGTCGTTATAGCGATTGTCGGCATAATCGGGCGTCTTCAGGTCGCTCGCCTGCCAGTGGCCGATCTTGGGATTGTTCGCCCAGGTGGTGATCGATCCGGCCTGGATCAGCTGCTGGACCTCCTGGAAGCGCTCATAATGGTCGTTGCCGTCATTGTCGAAGCGGGCGACGGCGTCGGCCGAGGCGGCGATCACGCCCTTGGCGTCATAGCTTGGATAATCGGATTCGAGCGCCTCCCTGTCCGGACAATATCTGGGCTTCACCTTCTGCAGCAGCTCCGGCCTTTTCTTGAGCTCGCTGCCCTCGCCCTGATCGGTGATCGCGTCCATCATCGCCACCATCTGCTGGTAGGCGATGTCGGGATAGGTGAGCGCGACGATCGTGTTGAAGCCCATGAACTCGCGCATCGGATGCCCGCCCGAGGCGGCGTTGAACAGGTCGTTCTGGACCGGGGGATTCTTCGCGGCGCGCTTGAACACCCTTTGCCAGAGCGTCGAGCCGTCGTCGTAGCGAAGGCTCAGATAATCGTAATAGCATTGGTACATCCAGCCGATCGTGCCGAACATCGGCAGCGGATCGCCGATCTTCCAGTCGTCGAACGGCGCCTCGGGGAAATATTTCTTCTCGCAGCCCGCCTTGATCGCCTTCTTGGCGTCGTCTTCCGGCTGCTCGATGGCGAGGAACAGGCGGATCGTGTCGGCGTCGAGCGGGCCGATATTGACCGCGACGTCCTCGCTCGTCGTGTCCTTGAGGTCGACGATGTTGGGGATCACGCTCTTGTCCGGCCCGTAGCAGGTCCAGCCGTGGCGCTCGTCCTGCAAGGCGGCGCTGGTGAATTTGGGCTGGATGCCGACCACGCTCGCCATGTTCGCCGCCATCTGCAGGTGAAGCATCTCCTGGATGAAGACCGAAAAGACGATGTTGAACGCCTTCTCATTGTCGCTGGCCGGGGCGGCGCTCGATTTGGATCCGGGCCACAGCCGGCCGAGATAGAGCTGGTTGTTGGCCCCGTTGATCTCGTGCATCCCCTCGATCGAATAGAGGCTGGTCATGTAGAGCGGGATGGTGAACAGCTCGACGTCGACCGCGGCCTGGGCGATCGCCTGAAGCGCGGCCATGTCCGTCGGCGCATGGGATGCAGGTCGGGCGGCTTGGGCACTGGCGCTCATGGTGCGAGTCATATCGATCTCTCCGCGGCTTCAGGTGTCGTCAGGGTGAAGTTCGAGGCCGGACGGCGAAATAACCGACCGGGATTTGTCACTCTCTGGAAAAATCGGTTGTAGAGAGATTAAGCGGGGCAACCCCCAAGTCAATCCAAGTTAAAAGCCTAATGCGGGCTTCGAATTTACGTCTTTTGATTATTTTTGCCCCTTTGGCCCGGCGTGCGATTAGCCGAGCGGCAGGAACAGGCCCAGGATCGACAGCGCCAGCGCCATCGCCGAAACGATCAGCGCCACCCGCGCCAGCTGCGCCGCCTCTTTTCCGCCCGGTCCGTTGCCGTTCATGGCCGCCGCCTCTCCTGCCGCAGCCGCCTGCTGAGACGACGCCCCTGCATCGCCATCCGCACCTCCACCAGGAACAGCAGCAACCCCGCGATCAGGAACAGCATCGCCAGGATGAACAGCAGGGCGATCGGCTGGGCGAAGGCGATTCTCGCCAGATCGGCGACGAACAGGATCGCCACCACGACACAGACGAGCAAAGCGCCCGCGGTACAGCAGCTGATCGACAAATTGACCACCGCCATGCGGCGGTCGAGCAGTTTCAGCTCGGCCGCATAAGGGTCGTCCGTCTCCGTCACCGCCATCGTCTCGATGTAGCGGGAGCGATCGACCACCCGGGCGAGCCGGTGGGTCAGCACGTTGAGGAAGCCGCCGATGCCGGCGAGCAGGAAGACCGGCGCCACGGCGAGCTGGATCTGATGGGCGATGGTGGTGACGGCGACGCTCTGGTCCATGACCCGCTCCTAGCACGGCTACCGCCCCGATGAGCAATGGCCTGACATCCCGCTGCCGGCGTCCTATCAAGGCGAAACGGGAGGGGGGAACGATGGCTGAACCGCGACGACCGTTCTGGCGCACGCTTTATTTCTGGGTGCTGATCGCGATCGCCGCGGGCGTCTTGCTCGGCTGGGCGTGGCCGCAGGCCGGCGAAAAGATGCAGCCGCTCGGCGAAGGCTTCATCAAGCTGGTCAAGATGATCATCACGCCGGTCATCTTCCTCACCGTCGTCACCGGCATCGCAGGCATGGCCGACCTCAAGGCGTTCGGCCGAGTCGGCGCCAAGGCGCTGGGCTATTTCCTCAGCGTTTCGACGCTGGCGCTTGCGGTCGGCCTGCTCGCCGCCAACTTGGTGCGGCCCGGCGCGGGCCTCAACGTCGATCCGCGCTCGCTCAACGCGGGTGCGGTCTCATCCTATGTCGATCAGGCGCACGAACAGGGCATCGTCAAGTTCCTGCTCAACATCATTCCCGACACCCTCATCAGCGCCTTCACCGAGGGGCAGATCCTGCAGGTGCTGCTGGTCGCGATCCTGTTCGGCGTCGCGCTCGCTCTGATCGGCGAGAAAGGCGAAAAGCTGCTGGCGGCCCTGCGAACGCTGACCGCGATCGTCTTCCGCATCGTCCATATCCTCATGTACGCCGCCCCCATCGGCGCGTTCGGGGCGATGGCCTTCACCATCGGCAAATACGGGATCGGCACGCTCGCCAATCTCGCCGCCCTCGTCGCGACTTTCTACGGCACATCCTTGCTGTTCGTGATCGTCGTGCTGGGCCTGATCGCCCGCGCGGTGGGCTTTTCGCTGCTCGGCCTGGTCGGCTATATCAAGGACGAGCTGCTGCTCGTGCTCGGCACCTCCAGTTCCGAAAGCGCGATGCCGCTGCTGATGGAGAAGCTCGAACGGGCCGGCTGCCCGAAATCCATCGTCGGCCTGGTCGTGCCGACCGGCTATTCGTTCAACCTCGACGGCACCTGCATCTACATGTCGTTGGCGGCCTTGTTTATCGCCCAGGCCTGCAACATCCCGCTCTCCTGGTCCGATCAGCTGCTGCTGATGGGCACGGCGATCATCTCGTCCAAGGGCGCCGCCGGAGTGACCGGCTCCGGCTTCATCGTGCTCGCCGCGACCCTGTCGGTGATGCCGACGATCCCGGTCGCGGGCATGGCGTTGATCCTCGGCATCGACCGCTTCATGAGCGAATGCCGCTCGCTCACCAACTTCGTCGGCAACGCGGTCGCCACCATCGTCGTCGCTCGCTGGGAAGCCACGGTCGATCCCACGCAGCTTCGTGCGGCCTTCCGCGGCGAGGGCGGCCTGCTCACCGCGGCCGAGAGCGACGCTCTCCAGATCGAAGGCCGCAGCGACGTGCCGGCGTCGAGTCAGTCGCCGCCCTGATCGCAGCCGGCGGTTTCCGGCTGGCGCCAGCAGCGGATCGCGGTGCCGATCGCCGCCTCGCCCGGGGCGCCGCCGGCGAAGGCATATTCGAGGATCAGATTCTCCGCGCCCTGCTCGGCATCGTCATAGACGACCGGCTCCGCCGTGCCCTCGGCGTTGCGGACGACGAGGTGGGTGAAGGCGGCGAGGTCGGCGGCGCGAAGCGTGCCCGCGCCGCACAGGCGGGTTGCCGCGGCGACGAAGTTCGCCCCCGTCTCCTGGGCCAGCCGGGCGGCGTCGGCATCGCGGCCCGCGGCGGAGAAGCTCTCCGCGTCCGCCTGCGGCACCAACGCCCTGCCGCAGCCGCCGGTCTGCGCCGCGCTCGCTTCGGGCAGCGCCGACCAGCCGGCGACGAACAGCAAAGCGGCAAACAGGATACGCATGGACGGCCTCCCCGGAACAGGTTCGGATGCAGATTAGCAGCGGCTTGCTGAACCGCCAATGGCGGCTGGCGGGGCCGGGCGTTTCCGCTTATCCTCCCGCCGCAACCCGCATGGGAGCCTTCGTTATGCGCCTCCTCGCCGCCGTTTTCGCCGCCGTTTTCGCCCTCGCCCCCACCGCCGCCGTCCCGGCGCTGCCGGTCGGCGCACGGGCGCCCGATTTCACCACCAGCGGCGCGCTCGCCGGCCGACCGTTCCGGCTCAACCTGAGGCGCGAGCTCAGGCGCGGGCCGATGGTCCTCTATTTCTATCCGCAGGCATTCACCGGCGGCTGCACGATGGAGGCGCACGCTTTCTCCGTGGCCGCGGCCGACTTCCGCCGCGCCGGCGCAACCGTGGTCGGCATGTCCGCCGACGATTACGAGACGCTGCGGCGCTTCTCGGTGGA
>Ga0207682_10000994_pt1 | contig 13091 bp, 8 predicted proteins | sample KBSM63metaG_FD_184332 | JGI IMG/M metagenome (GOLD analysis project Ga0207682, IMG submission 184332) | Miscanthus rhizosphere microbial communities from Kellogg Biological Station, Michigan, USA - KBS M6-3 metaG (SPAdes) (version 2) | ecosystem: Host-associated > Plants > Roots > Rhizosphere >... | reverse complement strand
GCTGCAGACCGAAGGCGCGGCCTCGCCGCTCGGGGGGCACCATGTCGGCGAGCATGGCGTCCCGCGGCGAGGTGCGGATCCCCTTGCCCACACGGTCGGTGAAGCGGATCGCGAGGACCTGGCCCCAGTTCGAAGCCAGGCCCACGAGCGGACGGACGGCGGAGGCGATCCCGTAGCCCGCGAGGACGAGGGGCTTGCGGCGGCCGCGCCGATCCGACCACCAGCCCGAGACCATCTTCATGAGCGAGGCTGTCGCTTCGGCGACGCCTTCGATGATTCCGAGTGCCGCGGGGCCCGCTTTGAGCGTGCGTGTCAGGAAATCCGGGAGGAGGGGATAGATCATGTCCGACGAAACGTCGGTCAGAAACGAGACCCAGCCGAGGATCCAGACGCCCCGTTCCGTTCGGACCTTCGAATCGGCAGGCATAAAATATTCGGCGTTTTAGGCTATTTTGCTAATTTTATTAGCCATGCGGCCGGCGCCCTGGTCATCATAATCGCGCCGTGCGCCTGCAGACATCCGAGTCGTTCGTTCTCGCGACCTGGGCCCTTCGCGAGACCGACCGCATCGTCTCGTTCCTGACGCGGGATGCCGGCAAGAAGCGCGGAGTCGCCCGGGGCGCGCGCCGGTCGAAGAGCACCTTTTCCGGATCGCTCGAGCCGATGACGGAAGCGCGCATCGTCTACTTCGAGAAAGAAGGCCGCGAGCTCGTGTCGCTCAACGCCGTCGACCCGATCCGGCCCTCGTTCGGCCTCGCGAAGGACCTCGATCGCGCACTCCTCCTCTCCGCGCTCGCCGAGTCGCTCGAGACGTTCGTCTCGGAGTCCGACCCGGCGGAGCCCTTCTACAGGCTCGCGCGGCATGCGATGGACGGCATGTTCGCCGGAGCCCCGGTGGATCTCGTGGCCGCTTACTTCGACGTCTGGATCCTGAAGCTCTCGGGACTCTTTCCCTCTCCCCGCGAATGCGCCGGCTGCGGCCGTCCGCTCGATCCCGGGGAAGCGCTGCTCTTCGACGAGATGCGGCCGGGCTTCGTCGGCGCCGAATGCCGACGGGGCGAAGTCCTGCGTCTGTCGCCCGACGCGCGCGCGACGCTCGGGCGCTTCCTCTCCGGGCCGATGGATCCCGCCGACCGTCCCCGAGGGCTGAACGAGATCGCCCGTGTGACGCGCCTCGCGCGCCGCCATTTCCTCGGCCACGAGCTCAAGTCCCAGCGGGTCCTTTCGGAAATCCTGGGCTGATAAACTGTTGCCAGTGTTCACTCTGCAGCGATTGATCGCGGAGCTGACGGCCTTCTGGGAGGGCGAAGGGTGCCTCATCGAGCAGCCCTATGACCTGCCCGTGGGCGCCGGGACGATGCATCCCGCGACCTTCCTCCGGGTGCTCGGGCCCGAGCCCTGGCGGTGCGCTTACGTGCAGCCCTCGCGCCGGCCGGCCGACGGCCGCTACGGGGAGAACCCCTTCCGTCTCGGCAAGCACCTCCAGTTCCAGGTCGTCCTGAAGCCCTCTCCCGAGGACGTCCAGCGGACCTACCTGCGCAGCCTCGAGCGGCTGGGCATCGACCTGGCCGATCACGACGTCCGCTTCGAGGAGGACAACTGGGAGTCCCCGACGCTGGGCGCGTGGGGCGTCGGCTGGCAGGTCGTGATGGACGGCATGGAGATCACGCAGTTCACGTACTTCCAGCAGGCCGGAGGCATCGACCTCGCCCCGATCACGGCCGAGATCACCTACGGCCTCGAGCGCATCGCGATGTTCCTCTCGAAGCTCGACTCGATCTACGACGTCATGTGGAACGAGACGCTCTCGTACGGGCAGGTGCGCCGGCGCGAAGAGGTCGAGCTCTCCAAGTACGACTTCGAGGTCGCGGACGCGGAGCTCGCGCAGCTCATGCTGGATCGCCACGAGCGCGAGGCCAGGCGTTGTCTCGACGCCGGCCTCGTCATCCCGGCCTACGAGGCGACGCTCGTCTGCTCCCACCAGTTCAACGTGCTCGACGCGCGCGGGGCCGTCTCGGCGACCGACCGCGTCGGCATCATCCGGCGGATTCGAGATCTCGCCTGCGCCTGCGCGCGGGCCTACGTTTCGGGAAAGGAAGGACAGCGGTCGCCGAAGTCCGAGCCGGAACCGGCGACTGTTTGAACGGGCGCTCGACGCGCCCGACGAGAGCGGAGAGTTTTCCTCACATGCGGCTTCGCCCTCGCGGCGATCACCAGCGGACATGAACGACCAGGACTTCTTATTGGAGATCCGCACGGAGGAGATCCCGGCGCCGGCGCTGCTTCCGGCGCGGCTGGAGCTCGCCCGCGCGACGGGCGAGGCGCTCGCGGAAGAGGGTCTCGCGCCTCAGAAGATCGAATCGTACGGAACGCTTCGCCGCCTCGCGCTCGTCGTCCGCGGTCTTCCCGAGAAGCAGGCCGACCGCGCGGCCGAGGTCCTCGGACCGCCGGAATCCAGCGCATTCGGCAAGGACGGCACGCCCACGAAGGCCGCCGTCGGTTTCGCGAAGGCGCAGAAGGTGGACGTCGCGGACCTCGTCGTCGTCGATTCGCCGCGCGGAAAGACTGTCGCCGCCCGCAAGACGATTCCCGGGCGCGACGCCTCCGAGGTCCTCGCGGAGATCCTGCCGAAGATCGTCGCGGGCCTGACGTTTCCAAAGACGATGCGCTGGGGCGAAGGCTCGCGCAGCTTCGTGCGCCCGGTGCGCGGCGTCGTCGCCCTCTACGGGGGGAAGGTCGTTCCGCTCTCCCTCTACGGCGTGGCCGCGAACGACCGCACGGTGGGGCACCGTGTGCTCTCCGACGGCGAGTTCGCGGTGACCGGGCCGGACGACTACCTTGCGAAGCTCCGTAACGCGTACGTCGAGCCGGACGCGGAAGCGCGGCGGATCGCGATCCTCGAGGGGGCGCGTGCCCTCGCCGGCGAGGTGCGCGGCCAGGTCGAGGCGCACGCGGATCTCGCCGCCACGCTGTCCGACCTCGTCGAGTGGCCCGGGCTCGTGCGCGGCTCGTTCGCCGCAGAGTTTCTCGACCTCCCCGAGGAGATCACGGTGACCGTGATGCGCACGCACCAGAAGTTCCTCCCGGTGCGCGGCCCCGGCGGCCTGGTGCCGCACTTCATCGCGGTCATGGACAACGACGCCGACCGCAAGGGCTTCATCGCCAAAGGCTGCGAGTGGGTGCTGAACGCCCGGCTCGCGGACGCGCGATTCTTCTTCGACGAGGACGCCAAGAAGTCGCTCGAGACGAGGCTGCCCGAGCTCTCGCGCCTGACCTTCCAGGAGAAGCTCGGGGACTACCGGCAGAAGACGGCGCGGATCCAGGAGCTGGCCGAGGCGATCGCTCGGGAGATCGGCCGCGCGGATCTCGTGGAGGCGGTGCGGACCGCCGGGCTTCTCTCGAAGACGGACCTCGTCAGCCACGTCGTCAAGGAGTTCACGGACCTGCAGGGCATCGTCGGCGGGATCTATGCCCGGCGAGAGCGCCATCCGGATTCCGTCTGGAAGGCCATCTACGACCAGTACCGCCCGTCTTCGGGCTCCGAGGAGCCGCCGCGCGACGCTTCCGGGGCGATTCTCTCGCTCGCCGACCGTTTCGACTCGCTCGCGGGTTTCTTCCGCCTCGGTCTCGTGCCGACCGGCTCGAAGGATCCGTACGGCCTGCGCCGCGCCGCTCTGGGGATCGTCTCGATCGCGATCGGCCGCAACTGGCGGACCGACTGGCGTCCGGTCGTCCGGAAGGCGTTCTCCCTCTACCCGGAGGAGCTGAAGGGCCTGGAGGCGGACGCGGTCATCGATGAGCTCGGCCGCTTCTTCGCGGACCGGCTGCGCAGCCTCCTCGAGCGGCGCGGCTCGAGCTACGACGAAATCTCGGCGGTTCTCAACGTCGGAGTCTGGGATTTCGCCGACGCGGCCGACCGGGCTCGGGCGCTCTCGGACGCCCGCCGGCACATGGATTTCCGCTCGCTCATCCAGGCTTTCAAGCGGATCCGCAACATCGTCGGCGACGAGCGGCCCGGGCCGCCTTCGCCCGATCTTTACCGCGAGGCCGCGGAGCGCGCCCTCGCCGGCGACGTCCTGCAGGCCAAGCAGGCCATCGAGGTCTTCACGGAGGCGCGGGAGTACCGGGAGGCCATGGAGACGATCGCGTCGATCGCCCCCTCGCTCGACCGCTTCTTCGTGGACGTCCTGGTCAATTGCCCGGAGCCGGAGCTCCGTACGAATCGGCTGGCGCTTCTGGCCTCGATTCAGCAAGAATTCACGCGCCTCGCGGACTTTTCGGAAATCGTGGTGGAAAAGTGAAAGTCGAAAAGTGAAAGTCGAAAAGTGAAAGTCGAAAAGTGAAAGTCGAAAAATGAAGCGCGTCTTTTCGTTCGGCAACGGCGCCGCAGAGGGAGCCGGCCTCGGCAAGGAAACGCTCGGCGGCAAGGGCGCAGGCCTCGCCGAGATGACGGCCCTCGGGATCCCGGTACCGCCGGGATTCACGATCGAAACTTCGGTGTGCGCGGATTACTCCCGGGGCGCATCTCTCGACGGGATCCGGTCGGAGGTCGAGTCCGCCCTGATGAAACTCGAGCACGACACCGACCGGCGTTTCGGCGATCCGGCGAATCCGCTCCTCGTCTCCGTTCGATCCGGCGCGCGGTCCTCGATGCCCGGGATGATGGACACGATCCTGAACCTCGGCCTGACCTCGCGGACCGTGCCGGCCCTCGCGAGCCTTTCGGGCGAGCGGTTCGCGCTCGACTGCCGCCGGCGCTTTCTCGAGATGTACTCGGACGTCGTCCTGCGCGTGCCGCGCCACGAGTTCGAGAAGGTCATGAAGGAGATCAAGCAGGCCCGCGGCGTCACGGCGGACACGGACCTGGCGGCGGCGGATCTGGCCGAGATCGTCCGGCGCGCCGAGCAGATCGTCCGCCAGCGGACGGGTCACGACTTCCCGGACGATCCGCGCGAGCAGCTCTGGGGAGCGATCGGGGCGGTGTTCCGCTCCTGGGACAACGAGCGCGCCAAGACGTACCGCAAGCTCCATCACATCCCCGACGACTGGGGCACGGCCGTCAACGTCCAGGCCATGGTCTTCGGCAACCGGGGCGAGACCTCGGCGACGGGCGTCGCGTTCACGCGGGACCCGGCTTCGGGCGCGAAGGTTTTCTACGGCGAATTCCTGCCGAATGCCCAGGGCGAGGACGTCGTCGCGGGCATCCGGACCCCCCGGCCCCTGAACTCGGACGGCTCGGGCGTGTCGCTCCAGGAGACGATGCCGAAGGCGTACGAAGACCTCCTGCGCGTCCGCGACGTCCTCGAGAAGCGGTTCCGCGACATGCAGGACCTCGAGTTCACGATCGAAGACGACAAGCTCTTTCTCCTCCAGACGCGCAACGGCAAGCGCACCGGCTTCGCCGCCGTGCGCATCGCGACGGACATGGTCGACGAGGGCCTCATCAACGCCGACGAGGCCGTGGCGCGGGTCGAGCCGGAGCAGCTCGTCCAGCTCCTCGCCCCGATCTTCCCGACGAAGGAGAAGGCGGCGGCGGTCAAGGAGGGCCGGCTTCTCGGCCACGGCCTGCCCGCGGGGCCGGGAGCGGCCTGCGGCCGCGTCGCCCTCACGGCGCCGACGGCCGTGGCGATGGCCGCGAAGGGTGAGACCGTGGTCCTGGTGCGCGAGGAGACGTCCCCGGAGGACATCGCCGGGATGAACGCCGCGGTCGGGGTTCTGACGACGCGCGGAGGCATGACCTCGCACGCGGCCGTCGTCGCCCGCGGCATGGGCAAGACGTGCATCGTCGGCGCCGGCGACATCACGGTCGATCATCCTCACGGCGAGGTCCGCTCGGCACGCCTGAAGGTGAAGGAGGGCGACTGGATCTCGATCGACGGAACGGCCGGCGAGATCATCATGGGTCAGCTGCCGACGCAGCCCTCCGAGGTCCTCCAGGTCCTCATCGAAGGCACGATGAAGCCCGAGGACTCGGCCGTGACCCGTGCGTTCACGCGGATCCTCAAGTGGGCCGACGAGCGCCGGCGTCTCGGCGTGCGCGCCAACGCCGACACGCCGAAGGACGCCCGCGTCGCGCGTCTCTTCGGGGCCGAGGGAATCGGCCTCTGCCGGACCGAGCACATGTTCTTCGAGGAGAAGCGCATCGTCGCGGTGCGCGAGATGATCCTCGCCGAGACGCCCGAGCAGCGCCGCAAGGCCCTGGCGAAGATCCTGCCGATGCAGCGCGACGACTTCGCGGGCATCTTCCGCGAAATGGCCGGGCGCCCGGTGACGATCCGACTCCTCGATCCGCCTCTCCACGAGTTCCTGCCGCACGACGACGAAACGATCGAGCGCACGGCGAAGGAGCTCAACGTCCCGGCCGAAAAGGTCCGCGAGCGCACGCACGCCCTGAAGGAGGCCAACCCGATGCTGGGCCACCGCGGCTGTCGGCTCGGGATCACGAACCCCGAGATCTACGAGATGCAGGTGCGGGCGGTCTTCGAGGCCGCGAGCCAGGTGATCTCGGAAGGCGCCAAGGCCCAGCCCGAGATCATGATCCCGCTCGTGGGCGCACGCGGCGAGTTCGAGCGCCTCCGCCTCGTCGTCGAGGCGGCGGCGAAGCAGGTCATCGCCGAAAGCAAGCTCGACATCCCTTACAAGATCGGCACCATGATCGAAGTTCCGCGCGCGGCGTTGCGCGCCAACCGGATCGCGCTCAACTGCGACTTCTTCTCCTTTGGAACCAACGACCTGACGCAGATGACCTACGGCTACTCGCGCGACGACATGGGCACCTTCCTGCCGGTCTACATCGCCGAAGGGATCCTGCCCGAGGATCCGTTCGCGAGCCTCGACCAGTACGGGGTCGGCGAGCTCGTCGCGATCGGCACGCGCCGCGGCCGGGAGGTCAAGCCGAAGCTGAAAGTGGGCGTCTGCGGCGAGCACGGCGGCGATCCGCGCTCGATCGAGTTCTTCAATCACGTCGGTCTCGACTACGTCTCCTGCTCGCCGTTCCGTGTGCCCGTGGCCCGCCTCGCGGCGGCGCGCGCGTCGCTCGCGGAGCAGAGCGTCGGTGTATCGTCGACGGCATGACGTTGCTCGTCGCGGCATTCGCATCGATGCTTCTGGCAAGCCCGACACCTCCGGCGGATCTCGTTCTCGTGTCGGCGAAGGTCTGGACGGGAGACCCGGCACGGCCGGAGGCCCAGGCGCTCGCCGTCCAGGGCGGACGGATCGTCGCCGTCGGGACGAATGCCGAGATCGAGAAGTGGAAGGGCGCGAAGACGACGGTCATCGACGGAAAGGGCCGCCGCGTCGTGCCGGGGTTCATCGACTGCCACACGCACATGTCGATGGGCGGTCTCGATCTCCTCGCGATGGACCTGCGCAAGACGAAGGACCCCGCCGAGTTCACGAGCACGGTGGCCGCCTACGCGAAGAAGCAGCCCGCGGGCATCTGGCTGACCGACGGCGCCTGGGACCACGAGCAGTGGACGCCTCCGACACTGCCGACGAAGGCGCTGCTCGACCCGGCCACAGGCGACCATCCGACCTGCTTGCAGCGGCAGGACGGTCACATGATGGTCTGCAACAGTCTCGCGCTGAAGCTGGGCGGCGTCGACAAGAACACGCCCGATCCGGCGGGTGGCGTCATCGTGCGCGACTCGGCGGGGAATCCGACGGGTGTCCTCAAGGACGAAGCCATGAGCCTCGTCTGGAAGGTCCGCCCGCCGCGGAAGAAGGAAGAGATCGTCGCGGGCCTCAAGGCCGCCGTCGCGCACGCCGCGAAGAACGGCGTGACGTCCGTGCAGGATCTGCCCGGCGACAAGCTGGACCTGCCGGCCTGGGACGAGATCCGAAACGCGGGCGGCCTGACCGTCCGGGTCAACTACCGGCCGTCGATCACCGACTGGCCCGCCGCGAAGAAAGCACAGACGACTTACAAACAGGACGACTGGCTGAGAGTCGGCGGCGTGAAGGGATTCATGGACGGCGCCCTCGGCGCCGGGACCGCCGTGATGTTCGAAGCCTTTTCCGACGATCCGGGCAACACCGGAAAGTACGCCGCCGAGGCCATCCCGCTCTCGAAGATCGAGGAACGCATCGCCGGCGCCGATGCCGCGGGTCTCCAGGTCGAGGTCCACGCCATCGGCGACAAGGCGATCATGGAGCTGCTCGACATCTATGAACGGACCGCGAAACGGAACGGTCCAAGAGACCGCCGCTTCCGGATCGAGCACACGCAGCACCTCCGCAAGAACGAGGTCCCGCGCTTCGCCGAGCAGAAGGTCATCGCCTCGATGCAGCCGTACCACGCCGTGGACGACGGCCGGTGGGCCGACCGGCGGCTGGGCCCGGAGCGGCGCCTCGGTGCGTACGCGTTCCGCTGGCTCCTCGACGCGAAGGCCACGGTCGCCTTCGGCTCGGACTGGGACGTCGCCCCGATCTCGCCGATCCTCGGAATCGCCGCGGCGGTCACGCGGGCCACCATCGACGGCAAACAACCGGGAGGATGGGGGCCGGAGCAGAAGATCACGGCCGAGGAGGCCCTGCGCGCCTACACCGTCACGGCCGCCTACGCCGCGTTCGAAGAGAAAGAAAAGGGCTCGCTCGAGATCGGAAAGCTCGCGGATTTCGTAATCCTGTCGGATGACGTGCTGTCCGTGGCTCCCGGGGCGATCGAGAAGATCCAGATCGACCAGACGGTCGTCGGCGGCCGCGTCGTCTATTCGCGTTAAGCGCTTCGTCTCGCTCGCCGTCCTCCTCCTCGCGCTGGCCGCCGGTGTCTGTGCCCACGAGCTCGGGACGATCCGCGTCTTCGTCCGCTTCGAAAAGGGCGGAGGCTACGTCGTCGACGCCGTCGTCGACCGGCAACACCTGCCTCCCGGTTTCGGGACGACGCTGTCGGCTCGGCCCTACGAGAAGATCGAGAACCTGACGCCGCAGCTCGATCCGAGGATCGACGCGCTCGTCGCCGGCGCGATCAACGGCGCGCAGATCGCCTTCGACGGAAAGACGGTCCGACCGTCGAAAGTCGAGCTCGTACTGCCGCCCGGCGGCGCTGCGGCCGTCCCGGGCGCTCCCGAGCTCACGCTGCGCCTCTCGGGCAACGTTCCCGCCGGCGCGAAGACCTTCACGTTCCGGAACGTCGGCGCCCCGGGTGCCTACATGCTGACGATCCAGTCGGAGGGCGACGCCGAGGCCTCGCGCCAGTGGCTCGAAGGACCCGCCGAGAGCGAGCCCTACACGCTCGGCGCGGACGTCATCCCGATGACGCGCGGCCAGGTCGTCCGGACGTACCTCGAGCTCGGCTTCACGCACATCCTGCCCAAGGGCACCGACCACATCCTTTTCGTGCTCGGGATCTTCCTGCTCTCGATCCACATCAGGCCGATCCTCATGCAGGTGACAGCTTTCACGGTGGCCCACACGATCACGCTCGCCCTCACGATCTACGGCGTCGTCTCGCTGTCCCCAAGGATCGTCGAGCCGTTGATCGCGCTGTCGATCGTCTACGTGGCCGTCGAGAACATCCTCACGCCCAAGCTCTCGCCCTGGCGCGTGGCCGTCGTCTTCGCCTTCGGCCTCCTCCACGGCATGGGCTTCGCCGGCGTTCTCGCCCAGCTCGGGCTGCCGCGCTCGGAGTTCCTCCCGGCCCTCCTGTCCTTCAACGCCGGCGTCGAGCTCGGCCAGCTCGCCGTCATCTCGATTGCGTTCCTTCTGATTGGCCTGCCGTTCCGGAATAAGTCCTGGTACCGGAAACGCATCGTCATCCCCGGCTCCATCGCCATCGCGGCGGTGGGCCTGTTCTGGTTCGTGCAGCGGGTGACGGGGTAGCTAGCAGGCTGCTGAAAAATGGATGCGGGTGTCGTGTCCGGCACTTTGCATCCGGTGACCGGTGAGAGGGATCGCGAATTGCGATCGCATCCGCTTTCCGCGGGCGCCGGCAAAGTGCCGGCCACCCTTCGGGTTACGGCGGCGCGGGGCCATCTGCGGCGTCATCGCTCCTCGACGATGCTTCGGCATCGCCGTCGTCGCGCTTCCTTGCATCTGACCCCGCGGCGCTCGTAACGCCATCCCACACCCTTTTTCAGCAACCTGCTAGAACCTCAGCAGCCGGTACCCGTAAGCACCGCTCTCGTAGAGCGCCCGGTAGTCCCCGCCGCTCGCGAGCAGCCCGTCCAGCTGCTCCGGCGTCACGGCGAGGCCCTCCTCGATCGCTCTGCGGTGCCTCGGGATGCGCTCGAGGAACCAGTCGATCGTGGGCTTCGCCTGGCGGGACACGTCGAGCTCTTCCGCGAGCCGGAAGCCCTCGCGGCGCGCGGCCTCGAGGAAGTGGTCCAGGCGATGCAGAGCGTCCGGCTTCTCGACCGGCGCGAGAGCGAACTCGTCGAGGACGACGAGGCGGGCGCCGGGAGCAGCGAGGGCTCGGACTTTGCGAAAGAGCGTGCCGCTCTCGATGTACTGCGCCGATTCCTGGAAGAAGACCGCGTCGTAGCGGCTCTCCGTCTCGAACATTTCGAGCGGCGCGACATGCACCCCGATGTTCTCGCCGAAGCGGTTCCGCGCCGCCGCGGCCTGCACGGGATCCGGCGTGAGCCCTTCGGCGGCGTAGCCCATCGCCGCCAGGCGCGCGAGGGTCGTTCCGAGGCCGATGCCGACTTCGAGCAGCCGCGCGGGCGGAGGCGGCAGGCGGGAAAGCAACAGCGCCGTGGAGCGTTCCTGGGCCGCCGCGATCGACTCTCCCGGCGCTTGGAAGAGGCCGTAGTGCATCGCGACGACGTTCGCGCTCCCCTCCTCGCGTTCGAGGACGGTGAGAAGGACGTTCAGGGGAAAGGGGAAGTCACGAAACTCGGTCATACAACCTGAAACGGGGCGGCGCGCGCCGCCCGCCGGCGGCTTACAGCGTGCGCCAGCGCCTCAAGTCCTTTTCGATGAACTTGTCCGCGGCTTCGGGGCCGAACGTCCCGGCGGCGTAGTTGGAGAAGTCGGCCGGCGGGAGGCGCTCCCAGGCCTCGAGGACCGGTGTGAGGACCTCCCAGGCATGCTCGGCCTCGTCCCCCCGGATGAAGAGCGTCTGGTCGCCGTGCGTCACGTCGAGGAGCAACCTCTCGTAACCGCCGGCGTTCGCCGCGCCGAGCTTCGCATACGGAAAGTCCATGTAGACCGACTGGATCTGGAGGACCGTGCCGGGGACCTTCACGCCGAACTTCAGCGACACGCCTTCGTCGGGCTGGATGTGAAGCCGGAGCACGTTGGGGAGGAGCTCGCCGGAGGCTCTGTGGAAGAACCGGTGCGGGACGCCCTTGAACTCGATCGCCACCTCGGTCACGCGCTTCGCCAGCCGCTTGCCCGAGCGGAGGTAGAACGGCACCCCGGCCCAGCGCCAGTTGTCGATCGCGATCTTGAGCGCCGCGTAGGTCGGCGTCGTGGACTGGGGGTCGATGTTCTCCTCTTCGCGATAGCCCTTGACGCGTTTGCCGTTGACGACGCCCGGTCCGTACTGACCTCGGACAGCCCAGTCGTCGATCTCCTTCCCGGGAAAGGGCCGGATGGACTCGAGCACCTTGACCTTCTCGGCGCGGATCGCGTCCGCTTCATAGGCGGCCGGCGGATCCATGGCCGTCAGAGTCAGAAGCTGCATGAGATGGTTCTGGAACATGTCGCGCAGGACGCCCGCCTTCTCGTAGAAGCCGGCGCGGTGGCCCACGCCCACGGCCTCGGCGACCGCGATCTGCACGTGGTCGATGTAGCGGTGGTTCCAGAGCGGCTCGAAGATGCCGTTCGCGAAGCGCAGAACGACGATGTTCTGGACGGTTTCCTTCCCCAGGTAGTGGTCGATCCGGTAGATCTGCTTTTCGCGGAACACCCGGAGCAGGACCTCGTTCAGATGGCGGCCCGAGGCGAGGTCGTGCCCGAAGGGCTTCTCGACCACGGCGCGCACCCAGCCGTCCTCGACTCGAGTGAGGCCCCCCTCGCCGAGCGCCTCGACGATCCTCTCGTCGGCATCGGGCGGAGTCGCGAAATAGAAGATGCGGTTCCGCGGCCCGCCGCGTCGTTTCTCGATGTCCTCGAGAGCCGTCTTGAGCTTCCGAAAGACCTCGCGGTCCTCGAAGGCGCCCGCGATGTACCGCACGACGGCCGGCAGGTCGCCCGGCCGGCCCTGGGTCGGCGGCGTGAACTCCTTCGCACCGTCCTCGAGCCGCTTGCAGAAGTCGGCGTCGGAATACTCCGTCCGGCCGATCCCGATGATCGCGAACTCCGGCGAGATCGCCCCGTCGCGGTTGAGGTGCGAGATCGCCGGGGCGAGCAGCCGGTGCGTCAGGTCTCCGGACGCCCCGAAGATGACGAGCGTGCAGGGCGGACGGATCTCTTCTTCGGTCCGCCGCATGGAGACGAGAACCGAGTCGGTGGATCCGGATTCGTTCAGGCGACCCTCATCGACTTCTCTTTCGCGGCGATGGTCTGGAGGAGACTGTCGTAGGAGTCCGAGAACTTCTTGACGCCTTCGTCCTCGAGCTCCCGGGTGACCGTGTCGAAATCGATTCCGACCCCGGGCAGCGCGGCGAAGGCCGCGTGCGCCGCGTCGAGATCGTCGTGGATGCGGACCTTCGGGTTCCCGTGGTCCCGATAGGCCTCGAAGGTCTCGGGCGGAACCGTGTCGACGGAATCGGGCGCGATGAGCGCCTCGACGTAGTAGATGTCGGGCAGTGTCTTGTCCTTGGTGGACGTCGAAGCCCAGAGCGGCTTCTGGACGCGGGCGCCTTTCGCCTTGAGCGCCGCGAACCGCGAGCCCCCGAACACCTCCTCGAACGCCTCGTAGGCCACGCGGGCGTTGGCGACGCCGATCTTCGCCCGCAGCGACTTCGCCGCGGAATTGCCCTTCGCGATGAGCGCGTCGAGCTTCGCGTCCACGTTCGTGTCCACGCGGGACACGAAGAAGCTCGCGACCGAACGAAGGCGTTCGATGGGCTCGCCCTTCTTCACCCGTTCTTCCAGGGCCGAGAGATACGCCTCCATGACTTCGCGATACCGCGGGACGCCGAAGAGCAGCGTGACGTTGATGTTGATGCCTTCGGAAAGGCACTGGCGGATCGCCGGAACGCCTT
>Ga0207682_10000992_pt1 | contig 13115 bp, 12 predicted proteins | sample KBSM63metaG_FD_184332 | JGI IMG/M metagenome (GOLD analysis project Ga0207682, IMG submission 184332) | Miscanthus rhizosphere microbial communities from Kellogg Biological Station, Michigan, USA - KBS M6-3 metaG (SPAdes) (version 2) | ecosystem: Host-associated > Plants > Roots > Rhizosphere >... | reverse complement strand
ACCGCCGCCGCTTCGTCGCCGAAAGGGAAACGCGGCCGGCCCCCCGGAGCCGGCCGCATTCGGTTACGCGAGGTCCCGAAGGCTCAGGGGCGCGATTCGCCCTGCTTGCGGATCAGCCGCAGCTCCTCGAGGATTTTGAACATGACGAGCAGGATTTCCATATAGACCCGCCAGATGATCGGGCCGAAGATCAGATAGACCAGGCCGATGATCCCGCCGCCGCCAGGGACATTGACGATCATCAGCAAGGACATGATCACGATGCCGGCCAGACCCAGCCAGAACAGGATCTGGATGATGACGGGCGTGATGAATTTATCGAAGGTCAGATATTCGTTCATGCGTTCCCCCTCTCTCTCTCGAGCGAGGGGAGGCTAACCGGTGCGGACCGGGTTAGCAAGGCGAGGGGGGAGGATCGCCGCTATCGCGGCGAGGAGCCGTTCAGAGCCTGCGCCTTGGCGTCATATTCCGACGCCAAAGCGAGCAAGGTGTCGACGACGCGCGGGTCGGTCACGCTTTGGGCGAGCCGGCGGCAGCGCAGCGCCTGAGCGCGCAGGGCGCGCGCCGTCGGTTGTGACGGATCGGGCGACGATGGCGTGTGTCGAGGTTCGGGTTGCGAAAAAATGACGAAAATCCCCCGCAGGCGGGTTCTTAACCAAGATCAAGCTCGATGGTTCCCTCGCTTCGCGAGAAAAGTGCCGAAATCTCACGAAAATCGAGGCGGCGCCCGCGCCGCCCCGCTTGCCGACGCCGCCAAGGCGGCCCAAGATGCCGCCGGCAAGCGAGGGGAGGGGCGTAGTGGCAAGCTGGAATGCGAAGAAAGTGGTGGTCGCCGCCGAGGACATGGCGCCCGAGCACCGGCTGACGCCATCGCTGAGCTGGCCGCATCTGGTCGCGCTCGGGGTCGGCGCGATCGTCGGCACCGGCATTCTCACCTTGACCGGCGTCGGCGCCGCCAAGGCGGGGCCGGCGGTGATCCTTTCCTTCGCCATCGCCGGGCTGATCTGCGCGGCCGCCGCGCTCGCTTATGCCGAGATGGCGACGATGATCCCCGCCTCGGGCAGCGCCTACACCTATACCTACGTCGTGATCGGCGAGCTCATCGCCTGGATCGTCGGCTGGAGCCTGATTCTCGAATATTCGCTGGTGGTGAGCGCGGTCGCCGTGGGCTGGTCGGGTTACGCCTCGCCGCTGCTGCACGAATGGCTGAGCTTCCCGGTCGCGCTGACGCAGGGGCCGGAGCTCGGCGGCATCGTCAATCTGCCTGCGATCTTCATCATCGCACTCGTCGCCGGCCTGCTCATCTACGGCACGCGCGAGAGCGCGACGCTGAACGCGGTGCTGGTGCTGGTGAAGGTGGTGGCGCTGATCGTGTTCGTCGCGGTCACCCTGCCTTATTTCGACGCCGCGCACTTCGAGCCGTTCATGCCTTACGGCTTCCCGAAAAGCGGTCCGCCCGGGACGGAGGTTGGCGTCATGGCGGCGGCGGCGATCATCTTCTTCGCTTTCTACGGCTTCGACGCGATCGCGACCGCGGCGGAGGAAACCAAGAATCCCGGCCGCGACCTTTCGATCGGCATCGTCGGCTCGATGGTCGTCTGCGTGATCATCTACATGGCGGTCGCGGGCGCGGCGATCGGCGCGCTCGCTTACCAGCGCTTCGCCAACAGCCCCGAGCCGCTCGCCTTGATCCTGCGCGAGCTCGGCCAGCCCTGGGCGGCGCGTTATCTCGCCGCCTCGGCGGTGATCGCGCTGCCGACCGTGATCCTCGCCTTCTTCTACGGGCAGAGCCGGATCTTCTTTGTGATGGCGCGCGACCGGCTGCTGCCGCCGGCGCTGGCGCGGGTCTCGAGCCGCGGCTCGCCGGTCCGGATCACGATCTTCACGGCCTTGATCGTGGCGGTCCTGGCCGGGCTGATCCCGCTCGCCGAGCTGGCCGCGCTCGCCAATGCCGGCACGCTCACCGCCTTCATCGCCGTGTCGGTCTGCATGCTGGTCATGCGCCGCCGCGCGCCGGACGCGCCGCGCCGCTTCCGCACCCCTCTGGCCTGGCCGGTCGGGATCTTCGCCATCCTGGGCTGCCTCTATCTGCTCTACAGCCTGCCGCGCACCACCCAGCTCTGGTTCCTCGGCGCGCATGTGGTGGGCATCCTCATCTACCTGGCCTATGGCGCCCGGCGCAGCGCCGCCGGTGCAACCTGAAAGGAGAGTCGCTCAAAAATGCTGAGATCGTTCGTCGCGTTCGCTTTGCTTTGTTTCGCCATCCCGGCTTCCGCCCAGCCCCCGGCGGCGCCGACGCCAGCCACCGTCCGAGTCGTCCTGCAGACCGCGCAGGGCAATATCGTGCTTGCGGTGGAGACGGAGCGGGCGCCGGTCACCAGCCGTAACTTCCTGCGCTATGTCGACCAGCGCCGTCTCGACGGCGTCAATTTCTACCGGGCGATGACGGTGGGCAGCGACGCCGGCCTGATCCAGGCCGGGATCCGCGATCCGCGCCGGCTGTTCCCGTCGATCGCGCACGAGCCGACTTCGCTGACCGGCTTGAGCCACACCGACGGCGCCCTCGCCATGGCCCGCGCCGCGCCCGGCACCGCCCGCTCCGATTTCTATATCGTGGTCGGCGACCTCACCAGCCTCGACGCCCGCGCCGGCGATCCCGGCTATGCGGTGTTCGGCCGCGTGGTCGAGGGCATGGACGTGGTCCGCCGGATTCTCGCTTCGCCCAAATCGCCGACCGAGGGCGCCGACATCGGCATGCAGGGCCAGATCCTCGCGCCGCAAGTCCGGATCGTCACCGCGCGCCGCGCGCCTGCCGCGCCTTAAGCGGGGCCGAACTCGCCGCTCGCCTCGTCGCAGACGTGCAATATGCCGTCGGCGATGGCGAAATAGGCGCCGTGCAGCTTCAGCCGGCCCGCGGCCTCGCGCTCGGCGACCCAAGGGAAGGAGCGCAGGTTGCGCAGCGACACGCGCACCCCCTCGAGTTCCATGGCGAGGAAGGCCTGGCGGTCCAGCTCGGGGTGCCGCGCCCGGATCGTGGCGCGCGCCTCGCTCAGCATGTCGATCCAGTGGGCGATGAAGTGGCCTTCGCCGTGCGGGGCATCGTCGAACTGGCCGGTCAAGGCGGCCGCGCAGCCGCCGCAAAAGCCGTGGCCCATCACCACCAATTCCTCGACCTCGAGCTGGGTCACGGCGAATTCGAGCGCCGCCGAAACGCCGTGATAATGATTGTCGCGCTCGAACGGCGGGACGAGATTGGCGACGTTCCTGACGACGAACATCTCGCCCGGACGCGCGTCGAAAATCTGCGCCGGGTCGACCCGGCTGTCCGAGCAGGCGATCACCATCACCTTCGGGCTCTGGCCCTCGGCGAGCTCGGCCCAGCGCTCGCGCTGCGGCCCCCAGCCGCGGTCGCGAAAGCGGCGATAGCCGTCGAGCAATGCGCTGAAATCGGTCATCATCTCTCCGTCATTCCAGCGCAAGCTGGGATCTCACTTCCCTTGGCAGCTCTATAGATCGGAAGAAGAGAGATTCCAGCTTTCGCTGGAATGACGGCAAGGGTTGGAATGACGGCGGGGGTGGCGGGACGAGGCGGCAATCGCTATCTGCGCGCCATGAGCGAAGCCGACCCGATCAGCGTTCCGCGCCAGCGCAAGCCCGACTGGATCCGGGTGAAGGCGCCGGTCAGCGCCGGCTATATGGAAACCAAGCGGCTGATGCGCTCGCTCAATCTCGCCACCGTCTGCGAGGAGGCGGCCTGCCCGAATATCGGCGAGTGCTGGACCAAGAAGCACGCGACGGTGATGATTCTCGGCGACACCTGCACCCGCGCCTGCGCCTTCTGCAACGTCAAGACCGGCATGCCGCGCGCCGTCGACCCGCTCGAGCCCGAGCATGTCGCCACCGCCGCGGCGGAGCTCGGCCTCACCCATATCGTGGTCACCTCGGTCGACCGCGACGATCTGCCGGACGGCGGCGCCTCGCAGTTCGTCAAGGTGATCGAGGCGCTGCGGCGCAACGCTCCCACCACCACGATCGAGATCCTGACCCCCGATTTCCGCAACAAGTCCGAAGCCGCGGTCGAGAAGATCATCGAGGCGCGTCCCGACGTCTACAACCACAATCTGGAGACGGTGCCACGGCTCTATCCGACCATCCGCCCCGGCGCGCGCTATTACGCGTCGCTGCGCCTGCTGGAGAGCGTGAAGCGGCACGATCCGTCGATCTTCACCAAATCCGGGGTGATGGTCGGCCTCGGCGAGCAAAGGCTCGAAGTCCATCAGGTGATGGACGACATGCGCTCGGCCGACGTCGACTTCCTGACCATGGGCCAGTATCTCCAGCCGACCCCGCGCCATGCCAGGGTCGAGGAGTTCGTCACCCCGCAGGCCTTCTCCGCTTATGCCGCCATCGCCCGCGCCAAGGGCTTCCTGCTGGTCGCCGCCTCGCCTTTGACCCGGTCGAGCTACCATGCCGGCGACGATTTCGAGAAGATGCGCGCCGCCCGCCTCTCCCGTCACCCCGGCGCAGGCCGGGGTCTCGTTGAGCAGCCGTGACCTTCCTTCCTGAGATCCCGGCCGTCGCCGGGATGACGGAGTAGATATCGTGCCCCGCCATACCGAAACGCGCGTCCTGCCTTACACGCCGGAGCAATTGTTCGACCTCGTCGCCGATGTCGGCCGTTACCAGGAATTCCTGCCCTGGGTGGCGGCGACCCGGGTCCGCCAGAATAGCGAGACCGAGATGCTCGCCGACCTCGTCGTCGGCTTTAAGGCGCTGAAGGAGACCTTCACCTCACGCGTGCGCAAGCTCCGGCCGCGCGAGATCGAGATCGACTATGTCGAGGGGCCGCTCAAATTCCTGCACAACAGCTGGAAGTTCGCGCCCGTCCCCGACGGCACCGAGGTCGATTTCTGCGTCGATTTCGCCTTCAAGAACCGGCTGTTCGAAGCGCTCGCGGGACAGATGTTCGACCGCGCCTTGCGCAAGATGATCGGCGCCTTCGAGGAGCGCGCCAACGATCTCTACGGCGCCGGCGCATCCGGCATCAGCAATTCGAGCGCGCACAGCGCCGCCTGAAGGCGGATGCCGCCGCGGCCGTCATTCTCGAATTTCTTGGTATCGGCGACGATCTCCTTCGGATTGGCGTCGCGCTCGGCCCGGGCGAAGACCACCGTTCCGACCGGCTTGCGGTCCGATCCGCCCGCCGGCCCCGCGATGCCGGTCAAGGCCACCGCGACGTCCGCCTCCGACACGGCGAGCGCGCCCCGCGCCATCGCCCAGGCGGTCGCGACCGAGACCGACCCGAAGGTCTCGATCACGTCCTCGCTGACTCCGAGCAGCCTCGTCTTGGCCTCATTGGAGTAGGTGACCAGCCCCGCCTCGACCACGTCCGAGCTGCCCGCAATCTCGGTCAGCGCGGCGACCACCAGTCCGCCGGTGCAGCTCTCCGCCACCGCCACCCGCCGCCCGGCGGCCCGGTTCGCCTCGATCACCTCGCGGGCCTTCTCGACCAGTAGGGGCGGCAGGACGAAGTCGCGCATCTCGGTCATCGGTCCTCCGGCAGGCTGAGCGTCGCCACGGCCTGCGCCGCGATCCCCTCGCCGCGGCCGGTAAAGCCCAGCCGCTCGGTCGTGGTCGCCTTGATGTTAATCCTGGCGGGCGGCAGCCGCAACAGAGCGGCCAGCCGGGCGCGAATCGAGTCCCGATGCGGGCCGATTTTCGGCGCCTCGCAGATGATGGTGACGTCGACATGGTCGATGCGGCCGCCGGCCTGCTCGACCAAAGCTCGCGCATGCTCGACGAACAGGGAGGAGGAAGCGCCCCGCCAGCGCGGGCCCGAGGGCGGAAAATGGTCCCCGATATCGCCCGCGGCGAGCGCGCCGAGGATCGCGTCGGTAACCGCGTGGAGAGCGACGTCGGCGTCGCTATGGCCCTTGAGCCCCTTGTCGTGCGGCACGCGAATGCCGCCGAGCCACAGCTCCCCGCCGTCGGCGAAGGCGTGGACATCGAAGCCGAAGCCCACGCGCGGGCTCAAGCGCTCGGACAGCATCGTGTCGGCCCGTCGCAAATCACTCTCGTAAGTCAGCTTTTCGAGCATCGGATCGCCTTCGACCAGCGCAACGGGGATGTGCCTGGCCCGCAAATAGGCCGCTTCGTCGGTGGCCGGCCCGGCGCGCCAATCCTCGCAGGCATGGGCCAGCGTTTCGAGGACAAAAGCCTGCGGCGTTTGCACGCGGAAGATTTCGTCTCGGTCGACAGTTTCCCCGAGCAGGCCATCCCTGGCTTTCCTGGTCAGCGTGTCCGCAGCCGGAAGCACCGGGACCGCGCCCTCGTGCCGGCCCAGAGCGTCGAGGAGCCGGTCGATCACCGCAGGCGGGCAGAAGGGGCGGGCGGCGTCATGGATAAGGACATGCCCGGTGTCCGACGGCAGCGCCGCAAGCCCGTTGCTGACGGAGATGGCGCGCTCCCTGCCGCCGGCTATGAAGGCGTCGACGTCGAGTCCGGCCAGCGCCTCGGCCGCCAGATTCTCCTGTCCCTCCCCGATCACGATCCTCACCGCATCGATCCGTTCGTGCGCGAGGAAAGGCTCGACCGCCCAGCGCAGCACGGCCTTCCCCCCGATCCTGCGATATTGCTTGGGGGTTCCGCCACCCGCGCGCCTGCCGCTCCCGGCCGCGACAACCAAGGCAATCGTCTTCCCCACGGCGCTGCCCTAGCCGAGGGCAAACTTGCCCGCCAGCGCATTCCACCCTATTTCGCCCGGCCATGTCGCGCCTGAAGCCCATCACGATCGGCCCGGTCCGCATCGACACGCCGGTGATCCTGGCGCCGATGACGGGCGTCACCGACATGCCGTTCCGGCGGATCGTCAAGCGCTACGGCGCCGGCCTCACCGTGACCGAGATGATCGCCAGCCAGGCGGCGATCCGCGAGACCCGCCAGAGCTTGCAGAAGATGGTCTGGGACCCGAGCGAGGAGCCGGTCTCGATGCAGCTCGCCGGCTGCTCGCCCAGGGAGATGGCGGAGGCGGCGAAGCTCAACGAGGATCGCGGCGCCGCGATCATCGACATCAACATGGGCTGCCCGGTCAAGAAGGTGGTGAACGGCGAGGCGGGCTCGGCGCTGATGCGCGACCTGAAGCTCGCCGCCGCGATCGTCGACGCGACCGTCAAGGCGGTGAGCGTGCCGGTGACGTTGAAGATGCGGATGGGCTGGGATCATGCCAGCCTCAACGCGCCCGAGTTGGCCCGCATTGCCGAGGATCTCGGCGTCCAGATGATCACCGTCCACGGCCGCACCCGCTGCCAGATGTACAAGGGCGAGGCCGACTGGGCGTTCATTCGCGGCGTCAAGGACGCGGTTTCGGTCCCGGTCATCGCCAATGGCGATATCAACTCGATCGAGGATGTCGGCGCCGCGCTCGACCAGTCCGGCGCCGACGGCGTGATGATCGGCCGGGGGGCTTATGGCCGGCCCTGGCTGCTCAAGCAGGCGATGCACTGGCTGAACAGCGGCGAGCGTCTGCCCGACCCCAGCCTCGACGAGCAATATCGCCTGATCGTCGAGCAATATGACGCGATGCTGGGGCTGTACGGCGAGGCGATCGGCGCCAATTGCGCGCGCAAGCATATCGGCTGGTACACGAGGGGGCTGCACGGCTCGGCCGAGTTCCGCAACGCCTTCAACAAGGAAGCCGACCCGAAGCGCGCCAAGGCGATGCTTCACGATTTCTACGCGCCTTATCTGATCAAAGCGGCCGCCTGAGCGCCCAAACTGCGCCAATCTGCGACGAGTCGAACTGATCGGCTGTGTTCTTTATGCCACATTGTTGTGCTAGAGTCGCAGGGTGAACGCCGAAACCGCGATCCCTGTCGAGTCCCACGTGCCGCGCTGGCGGCGCCGGCTGTCCGTGATGGCGCGGCGCAACTCCTGGGTCCGCCCGGCCGAGATCGCCATCCTGGCGCTGCTCGTGGCGGTGGTGACCGCCAGCTATTTCATCGTCTTCCGGGGCAGTCCCGAGGCGCCGCTTCAGCCGGAGACGGTCGCTGCCTTGCTCGTCGCCAACCTGGTGCCCGCCATCGCCCTGATGGTGATGGCGGCGCGTCGGGTCGCGGTCCGCCGCGCGGAACGCTCGGTGGCCGGGGGCAGGGCGCGCCTGCACGTCCGCCTGGTCGCCTTGTTCTCCATCATTGCCAGCGTGCCGACCCTGCTGGTCGTTATCTTCGCGTCGATGCTGTTCCAGAGCGGCGTCAAATACTGGTTCTCCGATCAGGCGCAGACCGTGCTGCAGAGCGCCGAGGACGTCGCCCAGATCTACCAGAACGAGCATCAGGACCGGCTGAAGCTCGACGTCGATGCGATGGGCCGCGACGTGGTCGACCGGATCAACCGCTTCGGCAGCGAGAGCCAGGCGTTTCGCGACGACTTTCTCTACCAGACCGCGGCCCGTCAGCTCACCGAGACCGCGATCCTGTCGATCAGCCCGGCCGGGCAGACGCAGAGCGAGATCGAGGTGAATTTCGACAACCGGCCGCTGACCCGCCGCTTCCCGGTCGCGGTGCTGCGCGCGCTGCGCGCGGGCGAACAAAAGGTGATGATGGGCACCGACCGGGTCGAGGCGGTCGTCAGGCTCGATCCGCAGGCGCCGATCTTCTTCTATGCGTCGCGGTCGGTGAGTGCCGAGGCGATCGCCCGGATCCGCGAGGCGCAGACCGCGGCCAGCGACTATCAGACGACGCTGGAGCGGGCCCGCAACCTGCAGCTTCGCTTCAACGCCATCCTGATCTCGATTTCGCTGCTCCTGACCGGCCTTGCCATCTGGATCGCGCTCAACCTCGCCGACCGGCTGGCCCGGCCGATCGGCCAACTGGTCGACGCGGCGCGGCGGATCACCGCCGGCGACCTCAGCACGCGGGTCCCGGCTTCGCAGTCGCGCGACGAGGTCGCGGCCCTCGGCGGCGCGTTCAACCGCATGACCCGCCGGCTCGAGGAGCAGACCGGGGCGCTGGTCGCCGCCAACGCCCAGCTCGACAGCCGCCGTGCCTTTACCGAGGCGGTGCTGGCCGGAGTCACGGCCGGCGTCATCTCGGTCGACGACGACCATGTCGTTCGGCTGATCAACAGCTCGGCCGAGGCCTTGCTCAAGACCGGCGGCAAGAGCCCGGTCGGCCAGAAGCTCGCCGATCTCGCTCCGGAGCTCGACCGCCAGCTCTCCGCCGAGGAGCGCGAGGACGTCGTCCAGCTCGCCTCGTCGGGCGAGCCGCGCACGCTCGCGGTGAAGACGGTTCGGGTGAAGGGCGGCCACGTGCTCACCTTCGACGACATCACCGAGCAATTGCTGGACCAGCGCCGCGCCGCCTGGTCGGACGTCGCCCGCCGCATCGCCCACGAGATCAAGAACCCGCTGACCCCGATCCAGCTCGCCGCCGAACGGCTGCAGCGCCGCTACGGCGCCGAGATCGACAGCGACCCGGCGACCTTCGAGCGGCTGACCGGCACGATCGTCCGCCAGGTTGGCGACCTCCGGCGCATGGTCGATGAATTTTCCTCCTTCGCCCGGATGCCGAAGCCGACCTTCGCGGAGGAGTCGCTGGCCGAGATCGCCCGCCAGGCCCTGTTCCTGCACGAGGTCGCCCATCCCGACATCGAATTCGCGCTCGAAACCCCGGACCGCTCGGTGACTTTGGTCTGCGACCGCCGGCTGCTCGGCCAGGCGCTGACCAACATCGTCAAGAACGGCGTCGAGGCGATCCAGCAAAAACATGACGAAGGGACGAAGAAACCTCGCGGCGCGGCTCCCGACCGGATCGCGATCAGCATCCGGGAAGAGGGATCGAAAATCTCGATCGAGGTCACCGACACCGGTATCGGCCTGCCCTCCGAGCGGGCGCGGATGACCGAGCCCTATATGACGACCCGAGCCAAGGGCACCGGTCTCGGCCTCGCCATCGTCAAGAAGATCGTCGAGGAGCATTTCGGCCAGATCGAATTCGAGGATTCTTCGAGCGGTGGCTCCTTGGTCCGTCTCGTCTTCGATTCGCAGACGCTCGTGCAGCTCGGCTCGGGCGTAAGATATTCTGAAGATATAAAGGCAAATGGTTGAATTATGGCGTTGGATATCCTCATAGTCGACGACGAGCAGGACATCAGGGACCTGGTTTCGGGCGTGCTCGAAGACGAAGGTTTCGCGCCCCGAGTCGCGGCCAACAGCACCGAGGCCCTGGAGGCGCTGGACGAGCGCCGGCCTTCCTTGGTCCTGCTCGACGTCTGGCTGCAGGGCTCCAAGCTCGACGGGCTGCAATTGCTCGAGGAGATCAAGCGCCGCGACCCGACCCTGCCGGTGCTGATGATCTCCGGCCACGGCAATCTCGACACCGCGGTCGCCGCGATCCGGCAGGGGGCGGTCGATTTCATCGAGAAGCCGTTCGAGGCCGGGCATCTCGTCCACCTCGTCTCGCGCGCCACCGAGACCGATCGGCTGCGCCGCGAGAACGAGGCGCTTCGCCAGCAGATCGGCAGCGAGATGGAGCTGACCGGCTCCAGCACCGCGATCAACAACGTCCGCGCCACGCTGAAGCGGGTCGCGGCGACCGGCAGCCGGGTGCTCATCTCCGGTCCGGCCGGAGTCGGCAAGGAGGTGGCGGCGCGGCTGCTGCACAATTGGAGCCCGCGGGCGAAGGGGCCGTTCGTCGTCGTCACCGCGGCGCGGATGACGCCCGAGCGGGTCGAGGAGGAATTGTTCGGAAGCGAGGAGGGGGGCGAGCTCGTCCGCCCGGGTCTGCTCGAGCAGGCGCATGGCGGCACCCTGTTCCTCGACGAGATCGCCGACATGCCGCTCTCCACCCAGGGCAAGATCCTGCGCGTGCTCACCGATCAGAGCTTCGCCCGGGTCGGCGGCCAGCGCACGGTCAAGGTCGACATGCGGGTCGTCTCCTCGACCGCGCGCACCTTGCCCGACGAGATCGCCGCCGGCCGCTTCCGCGAGGACCTCTATTACCGGCTGAACGTCGTTCCGGTGCACCTGCCGGCGCTCGCCGACCGGCGCGAGGACATCCCGGAGATCGTCGCCCATTTCTCGGCGCGCTACGCGGCCGACCAGAGGGTGCCGACGCCGGCCATCTCCGGCGACGCGCTGGCCGCGCTTCAAGCCTATGACTGGCCGGGCAACGTGCGCCAGCTGAGGAACGTGATCGAGCGCACCATCATCCTGGCGCCGGGCGAGCGGATCGGCTGCATCGAGGTCGACATGCTCCCGCCCGAAATCCTCAGCGATCAGGCGCAGCTCACCCCCAACGAAGCGGTCAAGGCGATCATGGGCACGCCGCTCAGGGAGGCGCGCGAGACCTTCGAGCGCGAATATCTGCGGGTCCAGATCCGCCGCTTCTCCGGCAACATCTCGCGCACCGCCAATTTCATCGGCATGGAGCGATCCGCGCTGCACCGCAAGCTGAAGGCGCTTGGGCTTGCCGACACGCGCGGGGACGGCGGCGAATAATCCCGCCTTCGTCATTCCGGCGAATAATTCAGCCTTCGTCATTCCGGCGAAAGCCGGAATCTTTTTGATCTCCTGCGGAGGCGGCGAAGAAAAAGGGAGATTCCGGCTTTCGCTGGAACGACGCGTCCCATTGGATTGGCGCGGGCGGCGGCGCATGATATTGGGGCGGCGCGGCCCGTCCGCCAATATGACCAGAAAGAGAGCGCAATGCCCGACAAGGTCAACAACCTCCAGGACATGTTCCTGAACACGCTGAGACGCAGCAAGACCCCGGTCACCATGTTCCTGGTGAAGGGCGTGAAGCTGCAGGGAATCATCACCTGGTTCGACAATTTCTCGGTGCTTCTGCGCCGCGACGGCCAGGCCCAGCTGATCTACAAGCACGCCATCTCGACGATCATGCCCGGCCAGCCGGTGGACCTGGACGGCCTCCAGGAGGCGTTCGCCGACGCGCTGGAGAAGAAGAAGCCGACCCTGTTGCAGGAGGTGTTCCTGAGCGCGGTCAAGCGCTCCGAGGAGCCGGTGACGATGTTCCTGGTCAACGGCGTCATGCTCCAGGGCGAGATCGCGGCCTTCGACCTGTTCTGCATGCTGCTCGAGCGCGACGGCCTTTGCCAGCTCGTCTACAAGCACGCCATCTCGACCGTGCAGCCGGAAAATCCGGTCAATTTCCAGGAAGCCCAGGCCGAGGAGTGAGCGGCTGAGCGTTTTCAACCGGGATTCGGAAGGCGAGTTCGCGCGCGGTGCGCGGGCCGTCGTCGCCTTGCCCGAGCTCGGGCAGGCGCGGCGGGACGCGAGCGCGCGGCTCGACGAGGCGGCGGGGCTGGCCGAGGCGATCGGCGTGGAGGTCGAGGACCGGCTTCATTTTCGCGTCCGCCAGCCGCGCCCGGCCACGCTGTTCGGCAAGGGCCAGGTCGAGCAGATCGCCGACGCGGTCCGCCAGGCGGAGGCCGAATTGCTGATCGTCGACGCGGCGATCACCCCGGTCCAGCAGAAGAATCTGGAGACGGAAACCAAGGCCAAGGTGATCGACCGGACCGGGCTCATTCTCGAGATTTTCGGCGAGCGGGCGGCGACCGCCGAGGGGCGGCTGCAGGTCGAGCTTGCCCATCTCGACTATCAGGCCGGGCGGCTGGTGCGCTCCTGGACCCACCTCGAGCGCCAGCGCGGCGGCTTCGGCTTTCTCGGCGGCCCGGGCGAAACCCAGATCGAGGCCGACCGGCGCCTGATCCGCGACCGGATGGCGAAATTGAAGCGCGAGCTCGACCAGGTGGCCCGCACACGCGGCCTGCATCGCGCGCGGCGGCAGCGCGCGCCATGGCCGGTGATCGCGCTGGTCGGTTACACCAATGCCGGGAAATCCACCCTGTTCAACCGGCTGACCCGCGCCGACGTGCTGGCCGAGGATCTGCTGTTCGCCACGCTCGATCCGACGATGCGGGAAATCTCCCTGCCGGGCCTCGACAAGGCGATTCTCTCCGACACGGTCGGCTTCATCTCCGATCTGCCGACCCAGCTCGTCGCCGCCTTCCGCGCCACGCTCGAAGAGGTGCTTTCCGCCGATCTCATCGTCCATGTGCGCGACATCTCGCATCCCGACAGCGAGGCGCAGGCCGGGGAC
>Ga0207682_10000989_pt1 | contig 13121 bp, 11 predicted proteins | sample KBSM63metaG_FD_184332 | JGI IMG/M metagenome (GOLD analysis project Ga0207682, IMG submission 184332) | Miscanthus rhizosphere microbial communities from Kellogg Biological Station, Michigan, USA - KBS M6-3 metaG (SPAdes) (version 2) | ecosystem: Host-associated > Plants > Roots > Rhizosphere >... | reverse complement strand
GGGTCTGCTCTACGGACTGATCGAGGCGCTGGTCACGGCCTTCGCGGGCTCGACCTACACGCAGATCGTCGTGTTCGCGATCGTCATCCTTGCGCTCGCCGCGATGCCGAACGGGCTGCTCGGCCGCGCCGCGACCAAGAAAGTCTGACATGAGCGCACGCACACTCATGCCTTCCGCGATGACGCTCGCGATCGTCGCGCTCGCGGCGGCGGGCGCGGGCCTGGTGTTTGTGTCCGAAGGCTACACGCATTTCATCCTGGCGCTGGTCGCGCTCACCGCGATCGTCGGCGTCGGGCTCAACGTGCTGCTCGGCCTCACCGGTCAGGTCTCGCTCGGCCATGTCGGCTTCTACGCCATCGGCGCCTATACGGCCTCGATCCTGACCGTGAAGGGTGCCAGCTTCTGGCTCGCGTTTCCGGCGGCGGGCGCTACGGCCGGCATCGTCGGCGCGCTGCTTGCGCTGCCCGCCCTGCGCGTGACCGGGCCCTATTTGGCAATGGTGACCATCGCGTTCGCCTTCATCGTCCACCACGGCACGGTCGAGTGGAAGGATTTGACCGGCGGACAGAACGGCCTGATGGGCCTCGTGCCGCCGGCCATCGGCGGGCATACCTTCGCTGAGCGCGAGATGGCGCTGTTCGCGATCGGACTTGCGGGTCTCTCGCTCTATGTGTTTCACCGCCTCGCCGCGAGCGCCTGGGGCAAGGCGATGGTCGCGGTGCGCGAGAGCGAGACCGCCGCGCGCTCGGTCGGGCTCAATCCGGTCAGCGTCAAGACCGCAGCGTTCGCCGTGTCGGCGGTGTTCGCCGGGTTGGCAGGCGCGATCTTCGCGCCGCTGATGATGTTCGTCGCGCCGGATTCGTTTCCGTTCTCGCAATCGATCCTGTTTCTGCTCGCCGTCATCGTCGGCGGCGCCGGTTGGGTGTTCGGTCCCGTGGTCGGCGCGGTGGTGACGGTGCTGCTGCCCGAATTGCTCTCGAGCCTCGCCGAGTACCGGTTGCTGATGGTCGGCGTGCTGCTGCTGGTCGTACTGTGGATCGCGCCCGAGGGCGTGATCGGCACGCTCGCGCGCTATGTACGCCGGACTGACCCGGCCGGCGCGAAAGCGGGCGAGGCGGGACTCTCGGAATTCCTCTCCGGCGGTGCAACGCACGCGCTCGATGTCTCCGGCCTCGGTATCGCATTCGGCGGCATCAAGGCCGCCACGGACGTGAGCTTTTCGGCCCCACCCGGACGCATCACCAGCGTGATCGGGCCGAACGGCGCCGGCAAGACCACCGTGCTCAACATGATCGGCGGCTTCTACCGCCCGGACAGCGGCAGCGTGCGGCTCGGCGACGCCGACCTCGCCGGCGCGCCGGCCTGGCGCATCGCGCGCGCCGGCATCGCCCGCACCTACCAGACCACGCAGCTGTTCGGCGAGATGAGCGTGCTCGACAATGTGCTGGTCGCGATGCGGCGCGGGCGGCTGGGCAATCCGCTTGGGCGCGCGGCGAGCGCCGCGGAGCGCGCCGTCGTCGAAACGCTGCTCTCATTCGTCGGCTATCACGGCGCGCTGGCGATACCCGCGAACGGCCTGCCGCATGTCGACCGGCGGCTAGTCGAGATCGCGCGCGCGCTGGCGACGCGTCCGCGCGTGCTGCTGCTCGACGAACCGGCCGCGGGCCTGATGCGCTCCGACAAGGTGGCGCTGAGCAGGCTGATCCGCCGCATCGCCGATCTTGGCGTGGCGGTCATCCTGGTCGAGCACGACATGGCGCTGGTGATGGGCATCTCGGACCACATCGTGGTGCTCGACGCCGGCGCGGTCATCGCGTCAGGCGTGCCCGCGAAAGTCCGGCATGATCCGCTCGTGCTGAAGGCCTATCTGGGCGGCGGCGACGTTCGCGCACGGCCGCGTGCCGTGGCGTGGAACGGTTCGCGTAACGCGATCCTCTCCTGCGTGAAGCTCAGCGCCGGCTACGGCGCCGCGCCGGTGCTCGACGACGTGTCGTTCGAGGTGCGGCCGGGCGAGATGGTGGCGCTGCTCGGCGCGAACGGCGCCGGCAAGTCCACCGCGATGCGCGCCGTGACCGGCCTGCTGCGGCCGGTGCAGGGCGCGATCGTGCTCGACGACCAGCGCGTAGAGCAGATGGCGGCGCATCGTATTGCCGCGAGCGGTGTCGCGCTGGTGCCGGAAGGCCGGCAGGTGTTTCCCGAGCTGAGCGTGCGCGACAACATCACGCTCGGTGCGCATACGCGGAAAGAGGTCGACCGCGATGCCGAGATCGAGGCGCTGCTGCAGCGTTTTCCGCGGCTGCGCGAGCGCACGGACAGTCGCGCCGGGCTTCTCTCCGGCGGCGAGCAGCAGATGCTCGCGATCGCGCGCGGCCTGATGGCGAAGCCGCGCATTCTGTTGCTCGACGAGCCATCGCTCGGCTTGGCACCAGCGATGATCAACGAACTCTTCGCGGCGCTGGCCGAGCTGCGCGACGACGGCGTGACGATCCTGCTGGTCGACCAGATGGCGGCGCTCGCGCTTACCGTGGCGGACCGCGGCTATGTGCTGGAATCCGGCCGCATCGTGCGCGACGACACGGCCGAGGCGTTGACGCAGGACCCCGCGCTGGAAGCCGCCTATCTCGGCCGCATCGAAGCGGCGCAATAGATCATGCTCGATCTCGTCCTCCGCAATGCGCGTATCGCCGGACGTGGCGATGCCATTCTTGACATTGGAATCGCCGGCGAGAAGATCGTCGAGATTGCGCAAGCGATCTCCTCCGATGCGCCGCTCGAAGACGCCGGCGGCCGTCTGGTGATGCCGGGTTTCGTCGAGACCCACATCCATCTCGACAAGTCCTGCATCCTCGACCGTTGCGAGTCGCGGGACGGCACCTTGCAGGAGGCGATCGCACAGGTCGCCGCCGCCAAGCGCGGCTTCACCGAGGACGACGTTTACGCGCGCGGGCGGCGCACGCTGGAGAAGGCGATCGTGCAGGGCACGACGCGCATGCGCACGCATGTCGAGGTCGATCCGCGCATCGGGTTGACAAGTTTCGCCGCGGTGCGCCGCCTCAAGCGCGACTACGCCTGGGCGATCGATCTGGAGATCTGCGTGTTTCCGCAGGAAGGCCTGCTCAACGATCCCGGCACCGAGGAACTGCTGGTCGCGGCGTGCGAGGCCGGCGCCGACCTGATCGGCGGATGTCCTTATACCGACAGCGATCCGCACGGGCAGATCGCGCGCATCTTCGCCATCGCGCGCCGCTTCGATCTCGATATCGATTTCCATCTCGACTTCGACCTCGATGCGTCGCGCATGGATCTGGAGGAAGTCTGCCGCCAGACGCTTGCCTTCCGCTATGGCGGACGCGTCGCGGTCGGCCACGTCACCAAGCTCTCCGCGCTTCCGCCCACGCAACTGGCCGCAATGGCGCGGCGCCTCGCCGATGCCGGCGTCGCCGTGACGGTGTTGCCCGCGACCGACCTGTTCCTGATGGGCCGCGCGCACGATCACAATGTGCCGCGCGGTGTGACGCCCGCCCACAGACTGGCTGAGCACGGCGTGACGTGCTCGCTTGCCACCAACAACGTGCTCAATCCGTTCACGCCGTTCGGTGATTGCTCGCTGGTGCGGATCGCGAACCTTTACGCCAACATCGCGCAGGCAGGCACGCCGCGCGAGCTCGCCGCGTGTTTCGATCTCGTCACCGCGCAGCCCGCCAGGCTGATGAACTTGCCCGACTACGGCATCGCGGTCGGCAATCCGGCCGACCTGGTCGTGCTCGATGCAAGTGAGCCCGCGATGGCCATCGCCGAAGTGGCGCAGCCGCTCATCGGCTTCAAGCGCGGCCGGCGCAGCTTCAGTCGCGCCGCGCCGCTGCTGTTTCCGCCTACCACAGGCCCTTGAGCCGCCCGCCGTCCATATTGAGCGACACGCCGGTGATGTAGCTCGCGCGCTCCGAGCACAGGAATACGGTCGCGTTGGCGAGCTCCTCGGGCTTGCCCATGCGGCCGAGCGAATTCTTCTTCGCCGCGAGCTTGCGAGCTTCGTCTTCCGACTTCACGCCGAGTTCCTGCTTCAGCCCTTCGGCGTTGCGCTTCCACAAATTCGTGTCGACCCAGCCGGGGCAGATCGCGTTGACCAGCACGTTGTCCTCGCCGAATTCGGTCGAGAGCGACTTGGTGAGGTTGAGCAGTGCCGAGTTGGTCATGCCGCTGCCGAACATGTACGGGTCCGGCTCCTTGCCGGCGCCGCCGATCGTGTTGACGATGCGGCCCCACTTCTGCGCCTTCATCAGCGGATAGACCAGCCGGATCGCGCGCATGAAGCCGAACAGCTTGGTCTCGAGCTGGTTTTTCAACTCATTGTCGTCGAGCACCGCGAAGCGGCCGGAATACATCGTGCCGGCATTGTTGACGAGAATGTCGACGCCGCCGAGCTTCTCTTTCGCGGTCTCCACCATGCGCGCGATGTCGGCTTCCCTGGTCATGTCGGCCTGCACCGCATGCACCTCGCCGCCGGTCTTCGCCGCGAGTGCGTCGCGCGCCTTCTCGATCTTCTCCTTGGTGCGTCCCGCGATCAGCACGCGCACGCCTTCCTCGAGAAAAAGCCGCGCCGTTTCGTAACCGATGCCGCTGCCCGCCGCCGGTGACAATCGCTCGGCGTCCCTTGATCCCCAAGTCCATTTCTCGTTGTCCTTCGTTCGCTTGACGCTATCGGGCGGACCATAGAGTATTCGCGCGCGCAACAATTACAAAAAACGCGAGGGAGCGAATGGACCTCGGCCTGCGAGGCAAGGTTGCCGTCGTCACGGGCGCATCGCGCGGAATCGGCAGGGCCATCGCAAACGCGCTCCTCAACGAGGGCTGCGCCGTTGCAATTTGCGGACGCAATGCCGAGCGTCTCAACGCAGCCGTCGCTGATCTCTCCGACAACGGGGCGCGCGTGATCGGCGTGCCCACCGATGTGACCAGCGAAGCCGCGGTGGGCAAATTCGTCGGCGCCGCCGTTGAGGCATTCGGCCGCATCGACATTCTGGTCAACAACGCCGGGACTCATATCCGCGGAACGGTCGAGACCACGACGCCCGCGATCCTCGAGGCGCAACTGCGCGACAAGGTGTTCGGATTTTTCGCGATGATCCAGGCGGTGCTGCCGGTGATGGAACGCCAGCGCGACGGGCGCATCGTGAACATCGTCGGGCAGGCGGCGCGCCATCCGCATCCGGATCGCTTTCCCTCCGGCGTCACCAACGCGGCCGTGATGGCGATGACCAAGTCGGTCGCCGATGCGGTCGCGCGCGACAACATCCGCGTCAATGCCGTGTGCCCGCAGTACATCGAGTCCGAATTGCTCGCCTCGCTGATCGCCAGGGAGATGCGCGAGCGCAACGTCGATCGCGCAACAGCGTCAGCCGGTTTCACGCGCGCCAATCCGCTCGGCAGGACCGGCACACCAGAGGAAGTGGCTGACCTGGTGTCGTTCCTGGTGTCGGATCGCTCCAATTTTACCACCGGCAGTTCGGTCAGCATCGACGGCGGTTATCACCGCTACGTCTTCGGGTAAGGCGCATGAATCTCGGACTCACCGGCAAAGTTGCGCTAATCACCGGCGGCACCAGCGGCATCGGCCTCGCGATCGCGCAGCGTCTCGCCGAGGAAGGCTGCCGCATCGCGATCTGCGGCCGCGAGCGCGGCAAGCTGGACAACGCAGTGGCGACGCTGAAATCCGCCGACACGAGAGGCTTCATTGCCGATGTCTGCAAGCCGGCCGACGTCGCCGCGCTGATCGAGGACACCGTCACGGCGTTCGGCCGCATCGATGTCGTGGTGAGCAATGCCGGCACGCATATCGCGGGCCGCATCGACGGCGTTGCGACCGAGACACTGCTGCGGCATTTCCAGACCAAAGTCGTCGGCCCATGGGAGCTCGCGCGCAACGTTGCGCCGCACATGCGCCGCCAAGGTGGCGGACGCTTCATCGTGATCATCGGGCAGACCGGAAAGGTGCCGCAGGCGAACGCGATTCCGTCAACGGTCGTCAACGCGGCGCAGCACGCTTTCGTCAAGTCGCTGTCGGATGAGTTCGCGAAGGACAAGATCCTGGTCAACGCGGTGTGCCCGAGCCGGATCAAGAGCCCGCTCACCGACGGGCTCAAGCTCTACAACGAGATGTATCTCGGCCGCAGTCTGGAGCAGCAGGAATCGCAGTGGGGCAGCGAAGTGCCGCTCGGGCGCTGGGGCACGCCGGACGACATTGCGAACGCGGTCGCGTTCCTCGCCTCCGAGCGCGCGGCGTTCATTGCCGGTACCAATATCGACGTCGACGGCGGACACCAGCGGTCGATCTTCTAGAGAATAATCTGATGAGACTGAGTCACCGCCGGTTCCGCTCGTCCCCGCGAAAGCGGGGACCCAGTTCTTGGCCCTGGATGCCCGCTTTCGCGGGCATGAGCGGAGTTTGCTTCAAGGTCGGCGGGTCAAACGCCCGATGATCCGGCTCGAGAATATTTCGAAGAGCTTCTACAAAGGCAACACCGCGGTCGATGCGGTGCGTGACATGAGTCTGACCATCGAGCGGCACGAGATCGTCGCCGTGATCGGCCCGAGCGGATGCGGCAAGTCCACTTTGCTCAACATGATCGCGGGGCTGTACGCGCCGACGCGCGGCCACGTCGTCTACAAGGGCGCGCGCGTATCCGACGTGAATACCGATGTCGGCTACATGACGCAGAAGGACAATCTGCTGCCATGGCGCAGCGTGCGCGACAATGTTGCGTTTCCGCTCGAGCTCGCCGGCGTGCCGCAGGCGGAGCGCGCGCGGCGCGCTGACGAGGTCATCAAGCATGTCGGGCTGCAGGGCTTCGAGGATCGCTATACGAACGAATTGTCCGGCGGCATGCGCAAGCGCGCCTGCCTCGGGCGCATGCTGCTCTACGGCGCCGAGACCGCGCTGCTCGACGAGCCGTTCGCCGCGCTCGACGCGCAGCTCAAGCTCGCGATGCACGACCTGATGCTGCGCCTCGTTGCCGAGAACAAGCAGACCGTCATCCTGGTCACGCACGACCTGATGGAGGCCGTCACATTGGCGGACCGCGTGCTGGTGTGCACGCGCCGGCCCGCAACAATAGCGATGGAGCAGCGCATCGACCTGGAGCGCCCGCGCGACGTGCTGAACGTGCGCTTCAGCAGCGCCTTCAAGGAGCACTACGACGCGCTGTGGGAGCGGCTGCGCGTCGAGTACCGGGAGGAGCGGGTGTGAGCGAGCCGCGGTCCGCAAGCGACGCTGCGCCCGCCGCGCCTTTCGGCACCGGCAGGGGCGCGATGTTGCTGTGGCAGCTCGCGCTCGGCATCGGAGTCCTTCTTCTTTGGCAGGGCGCGTCGGGTCGGCTGATCGACAACTTCTTCATCTCCAATCCGCTCGATGTCGGCACGCGGCTCTACCGATGGATCGCCGACGGCTCGATCTTCCAGCACATCGCGGCGACTCTCTATGCCACCGGCATGGGCTTCCTCATCGGCTCGGTCGGCGGCGCGATCCTCGGCGTGTGGCTCGGCGTGTCGCCGTTCGCGAGCCGTCTGCTGAACCCTTACTTGAACGCACTCAATGCGCTGCCCAAGGTCGCGCTCGCGCCGCTGTTCGTGCTGTGGTTCGGGCTCGGCATCGAGTCGAAGATCGCGCTCGCCGCCGTGCTGGTGCTGTTTCTCGTGTTCCTCAACACGTTCGCGGGCGTGCGCGAGGTCGATCAGGACCTGATCGACGGCGCGCGGCTGATGCGCGCGACGCGCACGCAGGTGATATTCAAGGTCATCATCCCGTCGGCGATGTCGTGGGTGTTCGCGGGACTGAAGATCGCGATGCCCTATGCGCTGATCGGCGCGGTGCTCGGCGAGATGATCGCGGCCAATCGCGGGCTCGGCTATCTGGTGCAGTTCTCCGGCTCGCAATTCGATTCCGCCGGCGTGTTCGCGGTGCTGTTCGTGATCGCGCTGCTCGCGGTCGGGCTGAATTATCTGGTGGAAGCCGTGCAGGGGCGAATGGAACGCTGGCGCATCGTCAGCCGCTGAAAAGAAACCGGAGGGACGCGCAATGAAGATCCTGGGAGTGCTCGCTGCCGCGGTTTGCGCGGTGTCTTCTACGACCGCCACCGCCGAGCCGGTCAAAATCACCAATATCGGCCACGGCTACTTCTCCGCCGCGCTCTATGTCGCCAAGCAGGAGAAGATCTTCGAGAAATACGGACTCGAGCCCGACATCTCCTATGTGCAGGGCGGCGCGCTGGCGCTGCAGGCGACACTGACGAAACAGGCCGATGTCGGCATTCTTAGCTACGAGCATGTGCTGACCGTCGCGGCGCAAGGCAAGCGCATCGTCGCGTTCTACTGCGTGGCGAACCGCCCGGTGAACAATGTCATCGGCAACGAGGCGCTGCTGAAAGGCGCCGAGCAGCTCGGCGTCGAGGACAAGGTGAAGCGGCTGAAGGGCATGCGCGTCGCGATGCCGTCGGCCAACGGCTCGGGCGAGAAGATGCTCGGCGTGCTGGCGAAGAAGTACAATCTGACTTTGCCGGGCGACATCAAGAGCGTCTATCTCGGTGCCGAGGCGCCCGCCTACGTCGCGGCGTTCCAGCGCGATCTGGTCGACGCCGCGCTGCCGTTCGAGCCGGCCGGTGTGCTGGTGCAGCAGGCCGGCAAGGGCCGGATCTATCTCAACATGATGAACGGCGAGATTCCGGAATTTCGCGACATCCTGTTCATGACGCTCGCGACGCATCCCGACAACCTGAAGGACAAGCCGGAGCTGCTGCGCAAGGTCGCCCAGGTGTTCACCGAGGCGACCAAGATTCTCAAGACCGATCCGCAGCGCGCGAAAGCACTGCTCGCCAAGGAGTATCCCAACATGACGGCGGAGACGAACGAGCAGGCCTATGCGACGGTGAGTCAGATCTGGCCGATGACCGGGCAGATGACCGAAGCGCAGGCGCGCGCGACGCACGCCTATCTGCAGCCCGAGGGCCCGTCGCCGATCGATTTCCCCTCCACCTTCACCAATGATTTCCTGCCCAAGTAAGGACAGCGCATGAATCAGTTCTCCGTCGGCAAGGCGACCGTCGCGCGGATCGAGGAGACCTATCTGGCGGTCTACGACCCGAAGGAGCTGTTTCCCGAATTCACCGATGCGATCCGCGACGAGCACGCGCACTGGCTCGCGCCCGGCCACTACGATCCGGCGTCGGCCAGGATCAAGCTCAGCGTGCACAGCTGGCTGCTGCAGATCGGCGGCCAGAAGATCCTGATCGACGCGTGCTGCGGCAACGACCGCGTGCGTGCGACGCGGCCGTGGTGGAGCATGCTGAATACGCCCTATCTCGATCGGCTCGCCGCGGCGGGCGCGCGGCCGGACGAGATCGACCTGGTGATGTGCACGCATCTGCATCACGATCATGTCGGCTGGAACACGCAGCTGAAGGACGGCAAGTGGGTGCCGACCTTTCCGAACGCGCGTTACGTGTTTTCGAAGCCCGACGTCGACTACTTCCACAAGGCCGACCTCGATCCGAAGACCGCGCCGGTCGAGTTCGGCACGTTCCGCGAATGCGTGCTGCCGATCGTGGAAGCCGGTCGCGCCGATCTGGTCGACGGCACGCATCGGCTCAACGATCACATCGAGATCGTGCCGGCACCCGGCCATTCGCCCGGCCACGTCGTATTCCGGCTGGAAAGCGGCGGGCAGCACGGCGCCTTCATCGGCGACGTGTTTCATCACCTGCTGCAGGTCTATTACCCGCACTGGAATTTCCCGAAGAACTCCGATGCCGAGCAGGCCAAGGTAAGCCGCCGCGCGGTGCTGGAGCACTGCGCCGCGAAAGGCGCACTGGTGTTCCCAGGTCACGTCGGCGCGCCGTTCGCCGGCTACATCGAGGCGGGCGCGAAGGGCTTCCTGCCGCGCTTTGCGGGGTAGTGCGTCGGCGCCAATCCGGCTAGAGCATGATCCCGAAAGGCCTGTCCCGCACTTGATGCGGGATGGACACCGGTTTTCGGAAAAGATCATGCTCCATTGAAGGGCGAACCGGAAAGCCGACATGGATTTCGACACCATCTGGCTCGACGCCCGGCTGGCGACGCTTGCACTTGGCCGGCCCGGGCTCGGCCTGATCGAGAAGGGCGCGGTCGCCGCGCGCGACGGGCGCATTGCGTTCGCGGGCCCGATCGCCGAGCTGCCGTCCGGCTGGAACGCGGCGCAAAAAATCTCGCTCGACGGGCGCTGGATCACGCCGGGACTGATCGATTGCCACACCCATCTGGTCTACGCGGGCGATCGCGCGCACGAATTCGAGCTGCGGCTCGCCGGCGCCTCCTACGAGGAGATCGCGCGCGCCGGCGGCGGCATCGTCTCGACCGTGAAGGCGACGCGTACGGCGAGCGAGGACGAGCTTGTGGCGGACAGCCTGCCGCGTCTCGACGCGCTGATCGCCGAAGGCGTCACGATGATCGAGATCAAGTCCGGCTACGGGCTCGATCGCGAGAACGAAACGAAACAGCTGCGCGCGGCGCGCCGGCTGGGGCACGAGCGCGACGTCGATGTGGTGACGACGTTCCTCGGCGCGCATGCGTTGCCGCCGGAGGCGACCGACAAGGACAAGTTCATCGACGGCGTGATCGCGATGATTTTGCCACTCGCGCAGGAAAAACTCGCCGACGCGGTCGATGCGTTCTGCGAAGACATCGCGTTCTCACCCGCGCAGACCGCGCGCGTGTTCGCCGCCGCCAGGGCCGCAGGACTTCCCGTGAAGCTGCACGCCGACCAGCTCTCCAACCTCCATGGTGCGCGGCTCGCCGCCGAGCACGGCGCGCTGTCGGCCGATCATCTCGAATACACCGACGAGGATGGCGCCGCCGCGATGGCGCGTGCCGGCACCGTCGCGGTACTGCTGCCGGGCGCGTTCTACGTGCTGCGCGAGAAGCAGCTCCCGCCGGTGGATGCCTTTCGCAAGCACAACGTGCCGCTCGCGCTCGCGACCGACAGCAATCCCGGCACCTCGCCGGTCACTTCGCTGCTGCTGACCATGAACATGGCGGCGACCCTGTTCCGCCTGACCGTGGACGAATGCCTTGCCGGCGTCACGCGCAACGCGGCGCGCGCGCTCGGCCGCAGCGATATCGGCACGCTTGAGCCGGGCAAGTGGTGCGATCTCGCGATCTGGGACATCGAGCGTCCGGCCGAACTGGTCTATCGCATCGGCTTCAATCCGCTGCATGCGCGCGTGCGGAGAGGCCGATGAAGCTCACGCCGGGCAGCGTTCAACTCGCGGCGTGGCGCAAGATCGCGCGTGGCGAGGCGTTCAGCATCGATCCGGCATCGATGCCGGCGGTCGCGGCGAGTGCCGCCGCCGTCGCGGCGATCGTTGCGCAAGGCAAACCGGTCTACGGCATCAATACCGGCTTCGGAAAACTCGCGAGTGTGCGCATCGCGCCGGACGAGTTGGGCCAGCTCCAGCGCAACATCGTGCTCTCGCATGCGGCCGGCGTCGGCGCGCCGATGAGCCTTGCGAATGTGCGGCTGATGATGGCGCTGAAGCTTGCGAGCCTGGCGCGCGGCGCATCGGGCGTGCGGCCCGAAACGCTCGCCTTCATGCAGCAAATGCTCGACCGCGGTGTGGTGCCGCGGGTGCCGAAACAAGGTTCGGTCGGCGCGTCGGGCGATCTGGCGCCGCTCGCGCACATGACCGCCGCGATGCTCGGCGTCGGTGAGGTCTTCTTCGGCGGCGAGCGCATGCCGGCGGATGCCGCACTCGCGCGCGCGGAGATGACGCCGCTAGTGCTCGGCCCGAAGGAAGGCCTCGCGCTGCTCAACGGCACGCAGTTCTCGACCGCTGAAGCGCTGTCGGCGCTGTTTTCGATCGAGCGCGTGTTCCAGGCCGCGCTGATCACCGGCGCGCTGGCGACCGATGCGGCGAAGGGCTCCGACACGCCGTTCGATCCGCGCATTCACGCGTTGCGTGGCCACCGCGGCCAGATCGAGGTCGCGGACGCGCTGCGCGCCCTGATGGCGGGCAGCCGCATCCGCGCCTCGCATCTCACCAACGACGACCGCGTGCAGGACCCGTACTGTTTGCGCTGCCAGCCGCAGGTGATGGGTGCGGTGCTCGACGTGATGCGTCATGTCGCGGCGACCTTGGAGACGGAAGCGAACGGCGTCTCCGACAATCCGCTGATTTTCGCCGACACGCGCGAGGCGTTGTCCGGCGGCAACTTCCACGCCGAGCCGGTCGCACTCGCGGCCGACACACTCGCGCTGGCAGCTTGCGAGATCGGATCGCTCGCCGAACGGCGCATCGCCATGCTGGTCGATCCCGCGCTCTCCGGCCTGCCGGCGTTCCTCACGCCCAAGCCCGGCCTCAACTCCGGCTTCATGCTGGCGCAGGTGACGGCCGCGGCGCTCGTCTCGGAGAACAAGCAGCGCGCCCACCCGGCCAGCATCGATACGATCCCGACCTCGGCCAACCAGGAAGATCACGTCTCGATGGCGGCGCACGCCGCTTGCCGCCTGGCCGACATGGCGGAGAACGCCACGAACGTGATCGGCATCGAGCTGCTCGCTGCCGCGCAGGGCTGCGACTTCCACGCGCCGATGATGTCGAGCGCGCCACTCGAGCGCGCCCGCGCCGCGTTGCGCGAACGCGTGCCGCATCTGCAGGATGACCGCTATCTCGCACCGGATATTGCGGGGGCCGCAGACCTGGTGCGTTCCGGCGCGCTCGTCGCGGCGACCGGCGCAAGCTTGCCGACGCTCTGATGAAATTGTGCTCGTCACCACGTCCGCTCGTCCCCGCGAAAGCGGGGACCCAGTTCTTGGCAAAGCACTGGATGCCCGCTTTCGCGGGCATGAGCGGAGAGTGTGTCAGCTCCGGCGAATGAATTGCCAGGGAGAAACAGAATGGCCACCCGCCTCGACAATTCCCGCGTCATCCGTTCGCCGCACGGCAGCACGATCAGCGCGAAGAGCTGGCTCACGGAAGCGCCGCTGCGCATGCTGATGAACAATCTCGACCCGGAGGTGGCCGAGAAGCCGCACGAACTGGTGGTTTACGGCGGCATCGGCCGCGCGGCGCGCGACTGGGAAAGCTTCGATCGCATC
>Ga0207682_10000987_pt1 | contig 13141 bp, 13 predicted proteins | sample KBSM63metaG_FD_184332 | JGI IMG/M metagenome (GOLD analysis project Ga0207682, IMG submission 184332) | Miscanthus rhizosphere microbial communities from Kellogg Biological Station, Michigan, USA - KBS M6-3 metaG (SPAdes) (version 2) | ecosystem: Host-associated > Plants > Roots > Rhizosphere >... | reverse complement strand
CACTGACGGAGAAATCGGCCATCAAACCAGTGCGAAGTGGATGACGTGGCGCGTCGTATTTCAGGCTGCCGCGCTGGCGCTGATCATGCTGGCGATACTTGGCCCGCATAACAGCGCGCATTAGATCAAAGGTTTCGCCGGTTCAGCGGCGTGCTGTTGATCGCGCGGAAGGCGTAACGCTGCTCGATTGCGTTGGTCGCCGCGCTTGCTTGTAGTCCCGCCGGTTCAGGCCGCAAGCGCGTCGGCCGTGCGGGCGGCGTTCAGGCACGCGTCCACTACTTCGCCGCTGACGGTTTCGTGTTCCAGCAGCTGCGCCGTCAGGCGTTCGAGCGCGTGCCGGTTCTTGACCAGGATCTCGGCGCACTGGCTCTCGACATCCTTGATGATTTCGCGCGCCTCGGTGACGGCTTCGGGATAGCATTCGCGGCGCCGCTCGCCATACGGAAGGCCCGCGTAGCTGAAAGGGCCGATTTTCTTGCTGAAACCGAATTCGGTGACCATCCGGTAGGCCATGCTCGAAACGCGCTCGAGATCGTTGGCGGCGCCGGTCGACGCGGTCTTCAGGATCAATGCTTCCGCGCCGCGGCCGCCCAGCAGCATCGTCATCGTCGCGCGCAGTTCCGGCTCGCTCATCAACGTCACGTTCTGATCGCTGGTGACGAGCGTCGCGCCCAGCGCTCTGCCGCGCCTCAATATGCTGACTTTTTCGACCACGCCGGTGTTGAGCAGCTTGGCGATCAACGCATGGCCGGCCTCGTGCACCGCAATGCGCTCGCGCTCGGCCTGCGTCAACGCGGCCTGACCGCCCGTGCTCGGCCCGCCCATCAGGTGCTGTTCGAGCACCCGGTGCATGTGCTCGTGGGTGACGGCCTTCGCGTCTTCCTTGGCGGCGAGCAGGGCCGCGGCATTGACCGCATTGGCGATCGAGGCGGGGGACAATCCCGATGCTAGCCGCGCGAGCTGCCGAAAGTCGATGAATCCGTCCGTGCGCAATTTTTCGGCATACAGTCCGAACAATTTTTCGCGCTCGTCGACGTCGGGGAGCCCCAGGTTGCAGGTACGGTCGAAGCGGCCGGGCCGCACGAGGGCGGGGTCAAGATTGTCGAGGTTGTTGGTTGCACCCAGCACGACGATGCCCGAAGTCGGGGAGAAGCCGTCAAGCTCGACCAGCAGGGTATTGATGATGCGATTGTTTTCGGTCTCGCCGGCCGAATTTCCACTTCCGCGTTTACCGAGACCGTCGATCTCGTCGATGAAAATGACGCAGGGCGCGAGCGTGCGGGCGAGCGCAAACAGCTTTCTGACGCGGCGCACGCCGATGCCCATGAACATGTCGCTGAAATCGCCGCCCGACAATGCGATGAAAGGTACGCCGGCCTCGCCGGCGACCGCGCGGGCGAGGAGGGTCTTGCCGGCGCCGAAGTGCCCTTCGAGCACCACGCCCTTGGGCGGCTTCGCGCCGAGTTCCGAAAATTTCGCAGGGCTCTTCAGATACGCGACGATGTCCTCCAGCGCTTCCTTGGCTTCCTCGACGCCGATGACGTCGGTGAAGCGGGTGTCCGGCTTTTCCGTGGTCTTGAACATCGCCGTGCCGCGGGCGGGATTCATCTGCAGCAGCATGAAGACAATGAGCAGCGGACCGAGCAGGGAAATCAGCAGGGTCGAAGTCAGGCCGCGGGACATCAGCGTCAGCGGCGGCGCGGGCGGCTGGACGTCGTCAATCGAAAACACGGCGGGCGCGCCCGCCAGGTTGCCCCTGAGCAGTTCCCCCACCAGGGCCCGCTGGTTGTCGGTGCGCACGTAATAGCGGCCGCCGTTGCCAAGGCTCACCAACGCAAATTGCGGCGACAGTCCGATGCTCGCGGCGGTGCCGTTCTGCACGTCCCGGGCAAGCGCCGACAGGTCGCGCTCCGTCGCGAAAAACAGCGCGGATTCTTTTTCCATCGCCGTGGCCACCGGACTTCTGCCCTGTTCAGGCGTGTTGAACGAAAACCAGGCGAGCGTAAGGCAGGCCGCGAACAGAAGGATGGCGCCCGCAATTGCGAGCGGCTTCTTGTACTTCTCGAAAGATCTGAGCATAGATTCCTTGAGCCAAAGTTCAGGCATTCCGGTTGTCGTTCCGGACGCAGTTGCCTAAGTTGCGGGCTTCCGGTCGCCGCAGGAGGCGATCGGCGCATGGAGAGGCGGGCTCAAGGGCGCGAGGGTGCCGACCGATTTTGAGGGCCGCGCGAGATTATATAGCCGGAAGATTCCGGCTCGCCATGAAATCCTGCACATTTGGCAGGCGGACAGTCGATTAACTTCCCGCGCGGCCCCGCAGGGAGTGCGCCCTCAAGCCGACCGCCCTGGCGGGTTTCCGCTTGATCGTCAGGTAACGCCGTTCGGCTGCTCGATCGGAAGTTCGTCGGGCTTCGCGCCCTTGAGGATTTTGTCCATGTAGGACGCGGCGCCGCGGATCGGCCGCAATTCAGTTAATGTACGGTGGACTGCGGACAAATAATAGTTCTCAACAAGGGGATTCTCATGAAAGTACTCTTCATTACGGCGGGCTGCTTGCTGGCATTCCTGTTCGCGCCGGCCCATGCGCAAGGCAATCGCTTCAAGCCGATTGCGGAAAGCGACATGACTGACGTGCAGAAGCAGGCGGTCAAAGACATGATCGGCGGCTTGCGCGGGAGCTTTAATTGGGACGGCCCCAATGCGCTGCTGCTGCGCAGCCCGGAATTGCAGTCGCGCACGCAAAAGGTCGGCGAGTATCTGCGCTACAAGACGGTCATCCCGCAGCGTCTCAATGAATTTGCGATTCTGATCACCGCGCGCCAGTGGAACGCACAGGGGGAATGGATACAGCACCACGCGCTGGCCGAGAAAGCCGGCATTGCGCCGGCGACGATTGCCGATCTCGCGCAGGGGAAACGCCCGGGCGGAATGAAAGACGATGAAGCGCTCGTCTACCGGTTTCTGCAGGAACTGCACGCGACCAAAACGGTGAGCGATGGCACCTTCAAGGAAGTTAAGGACAAATTCGGCGAGCAGGGCGTCATCGACCTGACGACGGTGTCGGGTTATTACACGATGCTTGCCATGATTCTCGGTGTCGCAGGCAATCCGGTGCCGGCGGGGGTCGCGGCGCCGTTGCCCATGTTGAAGTGAGGTTGCCCGCGGCTACTCGACTCTTATATTCGCCGCCTTTATCACCTTCGCCCACTTCGCGGTTTCCGCCTTGAGGAAAGCGCCGAATTCCTCGGGCGTGCCACCGATGGCTTCCATTCCCGACGCCGTGAAGCGTTCTTTGACGTCCACTGCATTCAATCCGCGGCCGATTTCGGTCGCCAGCGTGTCGACGATAGTTTTGGGCGTGCCGGCGGGGAGGACGACGCCGTTCCATGCTGTGCCCACTACCGCGGGCCAGCCAGCCTCGCCCATGGTCGGGACTTGCGGCAGGAGTCGCGTGCGGCGATCGCTCGCGACAGCGAGCGTGCGCAGCCGGCCGCTCTGAATGAAGGGCAGGGCCGCGGGTAATACGCTCCACAACGCTTCGACCTGGCCGCCGGCCACATCGGTCGCCGCCTGCGCGCCGCCTTTGTAGGTGATGACTTCCATGCGCACGCCGGTCGCGTGATTCAGCATTTCCGCCAGCAGATGCTGGACCGATGCAATCGTGCTCGCGGCAATGTGCAGCTTGCCTGATTTCGCGAGCGTGATGAGTTCTTTCACCGTGCGCGCAGGTATCGACGGATGTACCGCGAGCACATTCGGGCTGGCATTGACGAGAATCACCGGCGCGAGATCGCGCTCGGGATCGTACGGCAGGTTCGGATACAGGCTCTTACCGGCCGTCACCGGGCCGGGCGTGGCCATGCCGAGCGTATAACCGTCGGCCGCCGCTTTCGCCATCGCGTCGGTGCCTATGTTGCCATTGGCCCCTGCGCGGTTCTCGACGAGCACGGGCTTGCCGAGACTTTCAGTGAGCTTCTGCGCGATGAGCCGCGCAGCGAGATCCGTTCCGCCTCCTGGAGGGTAAGGGACAATGATGCGGATAGATTTTGCCGGATATGATTGCGCCGTTGCCGGCGCGCCCCAAGCGATTAACGCAAGTACCGCTACGGTGAGAAATATTTTCATGGCATTATGTTAGCCCCATGAGCACAGTCCTGCCATTCCGCGCTTTCACGTGCGCAGCGCTCCTGCTCTACTCCATGGCAGCGATTGCGCAGGAGTATCCAGCCAAACCAATCCGCATCGTCGTGCCGTTCACGCCGGGCGGCGCCACTGACGTCGTCACGCGCATCGTTGCGCAGAAACTGAGCGAGCAATTCGCGCGCCAGGTCGTTACCGACAATCGCGGCGGCGCGGGCGGCATCGTTGGCGTTGAAGTGGTCGCGAAAGCAGCCCCCGATGGCTACACGCTCGTGATGGGCACCAGCGGCACGCACGCGATCAACGTGAGCCTGTACCCGAAGCTGTCGTACGACCCGGTCAAAGACTTTGCACCGATTACGCGCGCATCGCTCTTGCCCAGCATGATCGTGGTGCATCCGTCCGTGCCCGCGCGTAACGTCCGCGAGTTGATCGCTCTCGCCAAAAAGAATCCGGGCCAGCTCACCTACGCGTCGTCGGGCAGCGCGCAGTACCTGACCGGCGCGCTCTTTACCAGCATGGCGCACATCGAGATGGTGCACGTGCCGTACAAAGGCGGCGGGCAGGCGCTCCCCGCGCAGCTGGGCGGGGAAGTCGCGCTGTCGTTTTCCACCGTGGTGTCTTCATTGCCGCACGTGACGAGCGGGCGCTTGCGCGGGCTCGCTGTGACGAGTGCAAAGCGCACGCCCGCCGCGCCGGACTTCCCGACGGTCGCGGAATCGGGATTGCCCGGTTACGAAGCGGTCTCGTGGTATGGGCTCTTCGCGCCGGCCGGCACGCCGCGTGACATCGTCGTCCGCCTGAACGCGGAGACCGTGCGCGCGCTGAAACTGCCCGACGTGCGGCAGTTGATGCTCGCGCAGGGCGCGGAGCCGGTCAGCGACTCTCCCGAACAGTTTGCGGCTCTCGTCAGGGCGGATATCGCCAAGTGGGGCGAAGTCGTGCGCAAATCGGGCGCCAAGGCGGATTAAAGCCGCGGGAATAAACTTGCTGCACGGCCTGTTTAAGCTTCCACAGGTTCAACCACAGAGGGAGATAACCATGTTGAAGTCGCTACGTATTGCGGCAATGGCCGCGGCCTTGAGCGCTGCCGGCGCACTGGCGGAATCGAACACACCTCCACCGGATATCGGGAGCGACCCGAATTTCATCGCGGCCAAGAAGGCGATCGCGGCAAAGCAGTGGGACAAGGCGCTTTACAGCCTTAAATACGTGAAGGCCGAAGATGCGGAAGTCTACAACCTGACCGGTTACGCGAGCCGCAAGGTCGGCAAGATGGACGATGCGTTCCGCAATTACAAGATAGCCTTGCAAATGAATCCCAATCACCGCGGCGCGCACGAGTATGTGGGCGAAGCCTATTTGATTACGAACAACCCCGCGATGGCGGAAGAGCACTTGGCGGCGCTTGAGAAGATCTGCGGCAAAAATTGCGAGGAGTACAAGGACCTTGCGCGCGAGATCGCGGAGTACAAAAAGAAGAATTGACCGTTCGAAGCAATAGGCGCGCGCCATCCGCCAGTCGCGCGTTTATTCGCTTGTTATGTTGCGCTCGCGGATGACCTTGCTCCAGCGGGCTGCTTCGGCGCGCAGGAAAGCCTCGAATTGCTCGGGCGGTCCACCGACCAACTCGGCAGACAGCAGGGAAAACCGTTCGCGCAGGTCTTTTTGCGCCAGCACCGCGGTGATTTCAGCCGCAATGCGCGCAACGGTTTCCTTAGGTGTGGCGCCCGGTGCGACAAATCCCTGCCACGCTGACACCTCATAACCCGGGAAGCCCGATTCAGCGACAGTCGGTACTTGCGGCAGCTGCGCACTGCGCACGGTCGTGGTCACTGCAATGGCGCGCAGCTTTCCCGCCGCCACGTGCTGGCCGATGCTGCCTATGCTGTCGAACATCACCGGCACGCGACCTGCGATTACGTCGGGTTGCGCGGGTGCGCTGCCCTTGTACGAGATGTGCTGCAGGTTGATGCCCGCCATGCTGTTGAGCAGTTCACCCGCGAGATGTCCGGTGCCGAGATTGCCCGACGACGCGTAGTTGATGCTGCCCGGTGTTGCCGCGGCAAGGCGCACGAGATCTTTGACGGTCCTGACCGGGAGTACCGGATGAACAACCAGCATTTGCGGAAAACGCGCGCTCTGCGTCACGGGCGCGAGATCTTTCGCGGTGTCGTAGGGCAGCGCCGTCATTACGATCGGATTGATCGCGAAGGGCGCCGCGGTCAGCAGCAGAGTGCAACCGTCGGGCGGCGCTTTAGCGACGAACGCCGTGGCGATCACCGTGCCGCCACCGCCGCGATTCTCGACCACGATACTTTGCGCGAGTGTCTCGCCGAGCTTCTGCGCAATGATGCGGCCCTGCGTGTCGGTAGGGCCGCCGGCAGGGTAGGCGATGACGAGTCGTATTGTTTTACAGGCGGGAAAGCCCTGCGCATGCGCGACCGAGATGACGGCTGATAACAAACAGCCGGCGACGGTGTCAAGGGCGCGCAGTTTCCTGCGGGTAGTGGCCATTCTTACTCCGGTTTGATGCCTGCTTCGCGAGACACTTTCGCCCACTTGTCGATTTCGTCGCGGATGAACGCGCGCGCTTCGTCGGACGTGCTCCACAGCGGATTCGCGCCCTGGCCGACCAGGTATTGCTTCATCTCGGACGCCTTCATGATCCGCACGACTTCGGAGTTGAGCCGCGCGACGATCTCTTTCGGCGTCGCCGCCGGCGCCATCATCGCGATCCACGGCGAAGCGACAAGTCCCGGCAGCGACTCGGTGAGCGTTGGCACGTCGGGCAACAATTCAGAGCGCTTTGCATCCGCGACGGCCACCGCGCGCAAGCGGCCCGCCTTGATGAATTCAAGCAGCGTCGGCAGATTGATGAACGTCATGTCGCTGTGCCCGGCCAGGACATCGACCAGCGCGGGCGCGCCACCCTTGTAGGGCACGAGCGCGATGTCCACTTTTGCGCGCAGCCGAAACCATTCGGTCACGAGGTGCTGCAGCGTGCCCAGGCCGGGCACGGCCGCATTCAGTTTTCCGGGCTGCGCCTTGGCGAGCGCTATGAGTTCACGTGCATTCCTGGCCGGTACCGCAGGATGCACGACGAGCGCGATCGTGGTGTCGGCGAGCAGCGAGACGGGCATGAAGTCGCGCAATACATCGTAGGGAATTTTGGAACGCAGGCTCAATCCCGCAGCCAGCGAACCTGCATTACCGACGAGCAGCGTGTATCCGTCCGGCGGTGACTTGGCGACAGCATCGGTGCCAATCAGTCCGCCAGCACCCGCGCGGTTGTCGACGACGACCGGTTGCTTGAACACGCCGGCCAGACGATCTCCTACCGCGCGCGCCACGAGGTCGTTAGTGCCTCCCGGCGGAAAAGGCATGATGATCTTGATCGGCTTGACCGGATAGTTCTGCGCCATGACGGGCAGTGCGCAGGCTGTGAGCAGCACGAGCGCGCCACGCATGGCATACCGACGCGGTCGACAATCGAATGTCACCGGGCCCTCGCTTTTCTCTTTACGCTCGGTTTCGCGCGAGCGGGCGAGTCAAGCTTGGTGAGACGCTGCGCATCGTCTGCGGCTTCTTGTAACAGCCAAGCGCGAAAGGTCGCTATTTTCGGCAATTCCGCTGCTGATTTCGGGCATACGATCCAGAATGCAAAGGGCGCATCAAGGGCCAGATCGAACGGCCGCACCAGACGCCCGGCGATCAAATCCGACGAAGCGAGCGCTGTGCGTGCCAGCGCGAGGCCCTGTCCATCGACCGCGGCATCGATCGTCATGCTCGCCTGATTAAAGACGACGCCTCGCTTGACGTCTACGCCGTCGACTTCGACCCGGCGCAGCCAGTTTTCCCAGTCAGCGGTGCCATTGGTATGGAGCAGCGTGTGATGCGCGATATCGCGCGGGGAGTGCAGCGCGCCGGCGCTCAACAGTTTCGGGCTGCACACCGGAAACAGTTGCTCGGTGCAGAGACGCGTCACGTGCATTCCCGCCCATTGTCCATCGCCATGGCGGATTGCCAGGTCGATGTCTTCGCGCGCGAAATCGATATGTTGCACCGACGCGCTGACCCGCAAATCGATTTCGGGATGCGCTTCGGAGAAGCGTCCGAGGCGGTGCACCAGCCATTTGGCGGCGAAGTTGGGAGAAGTGGTGATAGTCATCGTCCCGGATTTTTGCCGCTGCAGCAGGCGCTCCGTGCCCATTCCCAAGCGGTCGAACGCGTCGCGCACCACTTCCAGATAGGTTCGCCCGGCGTCCGTAATGATGAGCCGCTGTCGTTCGCGGCGAAACAGGCGCACCCCCAGTTCGGTTTCGAGGCCCTTCACTTGCTGGCTGACCGCGCCTTGCGTCACGCACAGCTCGTGCGCCGCTTTGGTGAAGCTCTCATGGCGGGCGGTTGCCTCGAAGGCCTTGAGACCATTCAAAGAGGGTAGTCGCCTACGCATTGGCACGCCTGTTTATCATTAGAAAAACTATTGATAGGGCGAGAAATGATGCTTTGCGCATAAAGCCAGTGTGCCTGAATATTCGCCTCAACGGAAGGAAAGAGCAAATGCACAGTCAATAAATTTACTACTGAAGTCGCACCCCTGGCATTGGCGGCGGCGCGACTTAATCGGGTTTTATGCAGACACCCGGTGGCCCAAGACGATTTCGTCTCAAGTCCTGCTCCAGTCCTACGAAAAAGGAGTGCGTCATGAACAATCAAATCGTTTCAATTCGCAGTTCGCTGGCCTTGCTTCTGGCAACAGCCCTCACAGCAGGGTGCGGCGACACCGGCAAAGACTCTGCGGACTTCTCCGCAGCTTATGTTGGCAGCGCCGATCTACGCAATGAAAAACAGGGCGGGCAAGACGTTCTGCGCGTTAGAGAGGACCTGGTGCGCACTCGTCTATGGGTACTGACTTCAAGTGAAGTGCGGGTCTACAACACTGCTGCCACGGGTAAGCGGTTGATCCGGACGATAGCGCTGCCTAACTGGTCGGTGGTCGGGTTTCGGAACGTATGCATGCCCGACCTCGTATTGGATCGGTCGGGTTCTGCGTTCATCGCCAGCAACGGCCAGGCGCGATTGATGCGTATCGATGCCGATCGTTTTGCGCTGAAAGATTACGCGATCAGCTTCCGCGAAAGAGACGGGATGGATATTGGATTTGGCGCACTCGCATTCGCCGCGGACGGCGCCCTGTTTGCGCGGACGACACCGGGCGGAATGCTGTGGAAAATCGACCTCGCGCGATCGAGTGCAACGATGACCGACGTCGTTAAAAAACTGCCGGCTGATCAATGCGCTATTACGACACAGCCGATGACCACTCAATTGCTTACCGACTTTGAAAGGAGTTGAAAGAGATGTATAGCCAAAATCATGCGATACGCGATACGGTGCCGGCGAGCGTATTGACTCGCAACCGGCAGCCGGCGTATTCTGTGTTGTGTGGGGTTCATGCAGATTCCCCGCCGTCGTCAAGACGCCTCGCGTCCAAATTCTGCTTCTACTCGTTATTTACGGAGTGAGAAGCCATGGACGCAGCAATCAAATCCACTACTTTGCAATCCGAGCGGGCTGGCAAGCACGCGCCGCTGGTCATCGACGTACGCAAGACTCCCGCCTTTAACGCAGCGTCCGACATGATCGCGGGCGCGTTGCGGCGCGATCCTGCCCATGTTGATGCGTGGGCCAGCGAACTGCCGCAGGCGAGCACAGTGGTCGTGTATTGCGTGCACGGCCATGAAGTCAGCCAGAGTGTCGCGCAGAAACTGCGCGACGCGGGAATCTCCGCACGCTACCTCGCCGACGGCATTGAAGAAGGCTGGAAGCAGGCGGGCGGCGAAGTCATCGGCAAAGCCGCCAACGCCGCAACGCGCTGGATCACGCGCGAGCGTCCGAAGATCGACCGTATCGCCTGCCCGTGGCTGATTGCCCGCTTCGTCGATCCGTCCGCCGAGTTCCTGTATGTGCCGACCGGCGAAGTGCTGAACGCCGCCAGGGAAAACAACGCGATCCCGTACGACGTTCCGGACGTCGCGTTCACGCATGACGGCGATCTTTGCAGCTTCGACGCGTTTCTCAAGACTTATCATTTGACCGATCCCGCGCTCGCGCGCCTCGCGCTGATAGTGCGCGGCGCCGATACCGCGCACCTGGAGCTCGCTCCGCAATCGGCTGGCCTGTTCGCGATCTCGCTCGGCCTGTCGCGCAATTTCCCCGACGACCACGAAATGCTCAAGCACGGCATGGTCATGTACGACGCGCTCTATGCATGGTGCAAGGACGGCCAGGACGAGACGCATACGTGGAACCCGGCGGCGTACCGCTGAGCCATCTATGGCCGACACCGAAACGCTCATATTCAGCCGCAGCGATGTCGAGCGGCTGCTGACGCTCGACGAATGCATTGCCGCAGTGGAAGATGCCTTTGCGCAGCACGCGCACGGCAAGACGTCGCCGCCGGGCGTGCTCGGCATGCACGCGGAGGACGGCGGCTTCCATATTAAAGCGGCGTTGCTGACGCTGGATCGCCCTTACTTCGCGGCCAAGACAAATGGCAATTTCGCGCAAAACGGCGCGCGTCATGGCTTGCCGACAATCCAGGGTGTCGTTGTGCTCTGCGATGCCAGCAACGGTTTCCCGCTCGCGGTGATGGATTCGATTTCAATCACCGCGTTGAGAACGGCTGCGGCGACGGCGGTGGCAGCCAAATATCTGTCGCGCAAAGACAGCAAGGCTGCGCTCGTCTGTGGTTGCGGCACGCAGGGAGCGACGCAGTTGCGCGCGCTGTGCCGCGTGCGCAGACTCGAGCGCATCCAAGCTTACGATCAGGACGCCGGCAAAGCCGCCAAGTTTGCTAAGGATCTGTCGACAGAGCTCGGTATCCCGATCGTCGCGGTGAACGATCTCTCAAAGGCCGTCGCGAGTAGCGATATTGTCATCACGTGCACGACTTCGAAACGATTCTTCATCACTCACGGCATGGTGCGCCCGGGCACGTTCATCGCGGCAGTCGGCGCCGACAATCCGGAAAAGCAGGAAATCGATCCGCAGTTGCTGGCGCGGCACACCGTCGTCGTCGACATACTCGACCAGTGTTGCGCCATCGGCGACCTGCACCACGCAATCGACGCCAAAGTGATGACGCGCGCCGACGTGCATGCGGAACTCGGCCAGGTTGCGGCCGGACTGAAGCCGGCGCGCACGTCTGACGATCAAATCATTGTGTTCGATTCAAGCGGCACCGCGTTGCAGGACGTCGCCGCGGCCGCGGCGGTCTACCGCCGTGCCGCTGGTTTGAAACAAGGCCTGCAATTTTCTTTCAATGCGTAATTAAAAGGAGAACATCATGCGCTATCAACTGACCCCGATACACTGCCGTCCCTGGACACTCAATGCGCTGTCCTTCAAGCTGATCGAAAGCCATTACGAAAATCACTATGGCGGCGCGTTGCGCAAGCTCAACGCCATTACCGAAAAACTCGAGGCGCTCGATTGGGAAAAGACGCCGGGTTATGTGATCAACGGACTCAAGCGTGAAGAATTGATAGTGCTCAATTCGACGCTCCTTCACGAGTTGTACTTCGCCAGCATGGGCGGTGAAGGCGGCAAGCCGCCTGCGGTGCTCGCTGATGCGCTCGCGCGGGATTTCGGCTCTTACCTCAGCTGGAAGACGCAGTTCTGCGCCATGGGCAACGCACTCTCGGGCGGCTCGGGCTGGGTGCTGCTGACTTACATTCCGCGCGACCACCGGCTCATCAACCAGTATGCGTCCGATCATACGCAGGCGGCGGCGGGCGGAATTCCGATTATCGCGCTCGACATGTACGAACATGCATATCACATCGACTACGGCGCGAACGCCAAGGCCTATGTCGACACGTTCATGCGTAATCTTGACTGGAAGTCGGTCGAGGAACGCTACGAAGACGCAACCAAAGTCGCGCCGCCGCGGCCGCTCGAGCAACCGGAGTTCGGCGATCTGCCGGGCGTCAGCGTGGAGGAAGTGAAGGCGATGCTCGACGCTGGCAAGTCCGTGCAGTTCATCGACGCGCGCCCGCGACATTTCGTCTCGCGCCAGCAAGATATTATCGATGGCGCGACGTGGCGCGATCCCGAACGCGTGCAGGATTGGATCGGCGAACTCTCGAAGTCGGAACCAGTCGTTACCTTTTGCGCCTACGGGTTTCACATCGGATGCAAAACCGCGATCGCGCTACGCGACGCCGGATTCGACGCGAAATTCATGAAAGGCGGCCACTCCGCATGGCGCGCAATCGGGGCGCCGGTGAAGCAGAATGTATAGTGGCGGCATAATTTTCAGGAGATCACTATGCGACCGCTCGCGACCATCACCGCATTAACTTTGCTGACAGGAGCCGCCATGGCAGAAACAGTCAATTTCGATAACGATAAGCCGGGCGCACTGCCGGCGGGATGGAAAGCGGGCGTGACCGGGCGCGGCACGCCCAAGTGGGCCGTCGAGCCGGACGCGGGCGCGCCGAGCAAAGGCAACGTGCTCAAGCAATCCGGCAGCGGGACATTTCCGTATTGCGTGCTGCAGCAAGGCTCGCTCACCGACGGGTATGTCGAGGTCAAGTTCAAGCCGATCTCCGGCAGGGATGACCAGGCCGGCGGGCTCATCTGGCGCTTCAAGGACGGCGATAACTACTATGTGGCACGCGCCAACGCGCTCGAGAACAACGTGTCGCTTTATTACACCGAAGGCGGCAGCCGCAAGACCATCAAGTACGTCGACGCGCCAGTGCCGAAAAACACGTGGCATACGTTGCGGGTTGAGTTTGCCGGCCCGGCAATCAAAGTCGCGTTGGACGGCAAGACGTACATCGAGGTTAAAGATACGCATATTGCGGGCGCCGGCGCGGTAGGAGTTTGGACGAAGGCCGACAGCGTCACAGCATTCGACGATTTCTCCTACGGCAGCAAATAAGGGAAAGTTCGATGACCTCTGCAGAAAAAGCGACGACCGAGGAATCCG
>Ga0207682_10000985_pt1 | contig 13145 bp, 10 predicted proteins | sample KBSM63metaG_FD_184332 | JGI IMG/M metagenome (GOLD analysis project Ga0207682, IMG submission 184332) | Miscanthus rhizosphere microbial communities from Kellogg Biological Station, Michigan, USA - KBS M6-3 metaG (SPAdes) (version 2) | ecosystem: Host-associated > Plants > Roots > Rhizosphere >... | reverse complement strand
TTTTCGTCCCGGTCGAGCGCCTCGATCTGATTCAGAAATACACCGGCGGCGCGCGGCCGGCTCTCGACCGACTCGGAGGCACGACCTGGGAGAAGGCCAAGACGCGCGTCAAGAAGGCGATGCGCGACATGGCCGAGGAGCTGCTCAAGCTCTATGCCCAGCGGAAGGCGCTGCCAGGCCACGCGTTCCCGCCGGATACGCACTGGCAGGAAGAGTTCGAGGGCGCGTTTCCGTACGAACCGACGCCTGATCAGGCAGCAGCGATCACCGACATCAAGCGTGACATGGAAACTCCGACTCCCATGGATCGCTTGCTGTGCGGCGACGTTGGATATGGCAAAACGGAAGTGGCCATGCGAGCCGCCTTCAAAGCAGTCCTGGATGGAAAACAGGTTGCGGTTCTCGCCCCGACGACAGTCCTGGCGTTTCAGCACTTGAAGACGCTGCGCGATCGGTTTGCCGGGTTCCCAGTCGTGGTCGACATGGTGAGTCGTTTCCGGACAAAGCAGGAAACGAAGGAGGTGATCGAGCGCCTCGCAAGCGGGCGCGTCGACATCATCGTTGGAACGCACCGACTGCTGTCCAAAGATGTTCGTTTCAAGGATCTGGGTCTTCTCGTCGTCGACGAAGAACAACGTTTTGGCGTTGTCCACAAGGAGCGCATCAAGCAAATGCGCAAGCGGGTGGACGTGCTGACGATGACCGCGACGCCGATTCCGCGAACGTTGAACATGTCTCTCGTCGGTATCCGGGACATGTCGATCATCGAGACCCCGCCAAAGGATCGACTGTCCATTCAAACGAATGTCGTCAAGTTCGATGCACCCGTGATTGAGCGTGCGATACGCAGTGAGCTTGCGCGAGGGGGACAGATCTACTTTGTCCACAATCGGGTGGAATCCATTTACTCAATCGGCAACCTCTTACAACGTTTGGTGCCCGAGGCGCGAATGGCCGTTGGACACGGTCAAATGGGTGAAGAGGAGTTGGAGCGGGCGATGTTGGGGTTCGTGGAAGGTCGCTTCGACATCTTGCTGGCCACGACGATCGTGGAGAACGGTCTCGATATTCCCAATGCGAACACGATCATCATCAATCGTGCCGATCGGTATGGTCTGGCGCAGCTCTACCAGTTGCGTGGTCGCGTAGGTCGTTCGGACCGAGCGGCGTATGCATATCTACTGATTCCTCCTCAGGAGTCACTGTCGCCGATCGCGCGGAAACGCCTCGCCGCCATCAAGGAATTCAGCGATCTCGGAAGTGGATTCCGCGTGGCGGCTCTCGATCTCGAAATCCGGGGTGCCGGGAACCTGTTGGGCGGCGAGCAAAGTGGCCACATCGACGCCGTCGGCTTCGAGATGTACATGAAGCTTCTCGAGGAGACGATCCGCGAGCTCCGCGGCGAAGAAATCGAGGAAGAGAGCCGCGCGACGGTCAATCTCCGGATCGATCTCAAAATTGACCCAGGTTACATCCAGGACATGAATCAGCGCCTCATGGTGTATCGCAAGGTCGCCTCGTCGAGGACCGAACACGAGTTGACGGCGGTGCTGGAGGAGCTGCGCGATCGCTACGGGTCTCCGCCGGATTCGGTGCTGAATCTCGCTGAGTTTGGACGAATACGGCTCAAAGCCGATCACCTCGATGTCGATTCGATCGACCGGGAAGGGCGTTTGGTCGTCATTAAGTTCAGGCCCAACGCGCGGCTCGATGGCGCGCGCCTGGTAAGGGTGGTCGGGTCGTGGCCGGGAGCCACGCTTGTCCCACCCGTCTCAGTGAAACTGGATCTGGAGGCGCCGCTGTCCCCGATACGGTCGGGGGCCGGCCAGAAATCATCGCCTGCCAGACCGGCAGGGGGCAGAGGACGATCTGCTGAACCACAAGTCAGTTGGTGGACGGCGAGAGCGACGGTCGGCGAGGTCAAGCCGGGATTCACGAAGGACGAGGTTTTGCGGAAGCCGGAAATTGATCCGCGCGCCGAAGGTGGGATGTTTTCTCGTCTGACGTCGCTGCTTGACGCGCTCGACGAGCGCTGAGGTTTGCGAGCCTCTCGTCGTGTAAAATACTGATGTCGAAGGAATTGTCATGTTGAAGCACCTGACCGTCGCCTGTGTGATTCTCGGCGCGGTGGCCATTTCGCCGGGAATCCACGCCGAGATCCTGGAACAGGTCCTGGTCAAGGTGAACGGCGAAATCATCACCAAAACTGAATTTGAAGCCCGGCAGGTAGCGGAACTCCGCAATCGCCCCGAGTTGGCGAACGCCTCCCAAGGGGCGGAGTTGCAGAAGGCAGTGGCTGAGATCACTCCTGATCTGATCTTGACGGCAGTTGACGAACTGTTGATGGTTCAGCGCGGGCGAGAGTCAGGATACGCCCTCGGTGATCAACAGTTCGCCCAGATTCTCGAAAATATCAAGACGTCGAACAATCTGCAGGATGAGACGAAGTTCCAGGAGGCCCTGAAGCAAGAGGGGCTGACCATGGCTGACCTGCGCCGCAACCTCGAGCGCCAAATGCTCGTCAGTCAAGTACAGCGCGCGGAAATCCTCGACAAGATTAGTGTGACGGACGAGGAAGCCAGGGCCTTTTACGACGCCCATCGGCAGGAGTTCACATCCCCATCTGAGGTCACGCTGCGAGAGATCCTCATAGAGGTGAAGAACAGCGATAGAGGTGTGAACGTTGCTGAAGACGATACGGCTCGCGAACAGGCGCAAGAGATCCGCAAGAGACTGCTGGCGGGCGAGCCGTTCCCACGCCTCGCCGGAGAGTACTCGTCAGCTGCGTCGAAGGCGAATGGTGGCCTTATCGGACCGTTGAACAGCGGCGAATTGGCGCCGGCTCTCCGCGACCTCCTGGCGAAGATGCAGGTTGGCGACGTCACCGACCCGATACGTACTCAAAGGGGATATCAGCTTTTGAAACTCGAGTCTCGCACCGATGCGAAACTCCGCTCCTTCGAGGAGGCGCGCGGAGACATCGGGAATCGAATCGGTGAGCAGAAGCTTCGTGGCGAGCGCGAAAAGTATCTCGATCGCCTTCGCGCTCAAGCGACGATTACCTGGCGGAATACCGAGCTTCAGAAGGCCTACGATACCGCTCTGGCGAAACGGCGAGGAGCAAGCTCGGAACAGACCTCACCGGAGGCCGGGACCAGCAAATGATCGTCGTCACTCGGGTGCGTCCCCGGAGATCCTGGTGAAGGGCTCCGAGGAAAGCTGGTTTGCGCTGTGGACTCGATCGCGCCATGAGCAGGTCGTTCGCGAACAACTCGAGCAGAAGCGCATCGAGACATTTCTTCCCACGGTCACCAAGTGGAGCCGTTGGAAAGACCGGAAGAAGAAAATCGATTGGCCGTTGTTTCCCGGCTACTGCTTCGCACGCTTCGACCCACGTGACCGGCTACCTGTCCTGAAGTGCACAGGTGTCGTGAGCATCATTTCATTCGAAGGCGAGCCGGCACCCATTCCTGAACAGGAGATCGACGGAATTCGGCGTCTCGTTCTGAGTGATCTTGCTTTCGATCCCTGCCCGATGATTCGTGAGGGAATGATGGTCGAAGTCGTTCATGGTCCGCTGACGGGCGTCGTCGGACGCTTGGTTCGAAAGAACGACAAAGCCCGCCTCGTGCTCTCGGTGGACCTGATAGGTCAGGCGGTGAGCGTTGAAGTGGACGCAGCCGACGTCCGGCCGTACTGACGTCCCATGAAAGTTGGCTCACTCGAACTTCCGTCGCCGTTTGTCGTCGCGCCGATGGCTGGCATGACCGACACGGCCTTTCGTCGTCTGGTGAAGCGACACGGCGGATGCGGCCTCGTCGTGACCGAGATGGTGTCGTCAGAAGGTTTGGTGCGAGGGATTGATCGCACGCTCGAGTATGCCGAATACACCGAGGAGGAGCGACCGATCTCGATTCAAATCTTTGGTGGCGATCCGTCAAAGATGGCGCAAGCCGCGCGAATCGTACGGGACATGGGCGCGGACATCGTCGATGTGAACATGGGATGCCCGGTGCCGAAGATCGCGAAGCACAATGCCGGTTGCAGCCTGATGCGTGAACCCGAGCACGCTGCCCACGTCGTTGAGGCAATGGTGGGCGCAGTCGATATCCCCGTCACTGTGAAAATGCGTGCAGGTTGGACCGACAGCGATCGAAATGCTCCAACGCTAGCGCGGATGGTGCAGGATGCCGGCGCTTCCGCGATTACGATTCATGGCCGGACTGCCGAACAATCGTACAACGGCCACGCCGACTGGGAGCTGGTGAGCCGGGTCGCCCGAGATCTGCGCATCCCTGTGTTTGGCAGTGGAGATTGTGTCGAGCCCGAGCAGATCGTCGAACGGATGAAGACCGGCGTCAGTGGCGTTCTCGTCGGCCGCGGGGTGCTCCGTAATCCCTGGATTCTGGCGCAAGCCGCGGATCTTGTGGCCGGAGGTGAGGCGCGAACGGTGACGATGCGCGAACGAGGCCAATTCCTACTCGACTACATCGACTTGCTGCTTGATCAACGGGACCTTGAGCCACAGGGGTTCCGTCACGTTGCGCCTGGTGGGCTTCAGATCTCTGCGCCTGCAACCGGTCACGAACGCTGGGTCATCAACAAGCTGCGTGCACTGTGCGCGTGGTATTCAAAAGGTCTGGACTCAGGATCGCATCTGCGTGTTGCCGTCAACCGGGCCGAGAGCATCGCCCACCTGCGTCAGATCGTGGAGGACTTCTTCATCACCGCCCCTGCCCCGGTTTAATCGACTGTCTGGGGAGCGGCACAAGACCGTGCCGCGTCAGCGTCGCAGTAAGGTTGGAGAGGCCGACTTAGTATCTGGCGAAACCGCTGATCCCCGGGGCCGCAACCTGCGCATCTGGCTGGGCATGTGCGTTCGAAGTCGTATTTTTCTCGCGACTGCCACCGAGTGCGAGCCTGCCTGAGGAATTCGTGCGCGCCTGCGAACGAACCAGTGCAACCAGATGACTGCGATCGATCGCCTGGCTGGCTGCCTCTCGCAGCGAGATCTGGCGCCGAGTCACGGCGCGGGCGAGCGCCTCGTCCACCGATCGCATCTTCGACGTCACGTCATTTTGTGTCCGAGCGAGGCCTGCGAAATCACCGGACTCGAGAAGACCACAGACAGAGCTGGTGGCCAGCACAACGTCCTGAATCAAGGTCCTGCCCCCACCCAGACGGCGAAGGCTACGATAGCCAATAGCCGCACGAAAGGATGCCGCCAGGGCACGTCGGACATGGGCGTCCGAACCAGCCAACATTCGCAGCGCATCGACCGTCGTCGGCGCGACGACGCCTGCAATCACCAGACGGCCACCGGCGGCAGCCAGAACCGCGGCTTGAAGCGATTGCTCGGCCTGGAGTCCTGTAACAAGCAGGATGTCAGGACTCTCCTGAGCCGCGCGTCGGATCGCGGCGACGAAGTCTTTGTCGCTGCCAGAGACAGTTCGTTGACTCACGAACGCGCCGGTGATGTCCCCATGCGATCGCCTGCGTCGCTGAAGCGAAATCAGGTAACCACCCCGATCGCGGCCACTCCAGTCGGCGGCGGCGGCAGCCAGAGCTTCGACATCACTGTCGGTCGATGCCGCGACCACGACGAGTCCGTTGCCTTCGCAGGCAGCACGAACCTGCCTGGGAATGTGCTTGTACAGGAGGCGCAACGATGTGGACGGTCGGAGATGGATCAGCAGGCCGCTGCCTTGAAGATCGGCAAACACACGGCAGCTGACATAACCGAGCTCGTCATCCTCCCGAACCCATTCGCCATCACCGCGTGGTTCCCACATGCCATCGCCACCGCGAGTAAATACACTGATCGCATCCTCGATCGTGGAAGCGGCGACGATCTCCTGGCTGATCGGCTGAATTCGCTCATCGATTCGCCCGGCGGCCGGCGATCCAGCTCTCAGATACAACGTCGTTGCACCGACATCCGACGCGTGGCTGATCCAGCCAAACAGGTCGAGTGCCGTTGCTGTGCGAGCAGATCGAGGCGCACGCACCGGCTCCTGGATTCTGGTCACCACGGTGACATCGGGCTGTGAAATGGGCTCGGGAATGGGATCGGGTGAGATCTCGCGCACCACCGCCTGAGCCGGCATCGGCTCGGGCTCCTGCACGTGCACATTGACCGTTGCAGGTTCCGGAGCGACAACGACGGATGGCATTTCGACAGGCGCTGGTTGGTCGATGTGATGAACTTCAGTTGCTTGCGGTGCCTCGTCCACGATCTCCGGTTCCTGTGCAACGACCGGACTGATCTCGGCTTCGACAGGTGCCGCTGATGCTTCGACGGCCAGCGACACAATCAGCTCAATACAAAAATCGTCGCCGACCCGTTCGGCTCTTGCAGTAAGTGGATGCGGAAAAGACGGTGCGTGCACTGGCTCAGTTGCCGATCCATTCGTCGTTAATTCCTGGCGAGCGCCAGGCGACAGGATCTGTTCCGCCAGTGCTTCCACGGCATTGATAGAGAGAACAGCGGAAGCTACATCGTGGCGCCGCTCGCCTACCAGCACGTGCGGGCGTTCACCGGCCCGCATCACGAGTCGTTCTCCACCGGCACGTTCCAGGGCCGCGCACAGTGACGGCATCAAGCTCATAGGTCAGCGTCCTGCAAAGCTAAGGCGTCTTCGAATTGCAACGCCGCGCGGAAGATTGGGTTGGGCGCAACGGCGTGCATGGACGATCGAATGACCGTGGCTCGGAGAACCTTGCGGACACCACCATATCGGAGGAAAACATCAACGGTTCGGCCGGGACACAATCTCTGATTGGTTTCGGCCAATAAGCCAGTCGACGATAGATTCACAAGCCGCATTGGAAACCCTGCGACGGCGAGCCGGAGTTCAACCTTGAACTCGTGAGGTTCGCGTCGCTCGGCGCCGCGCCGCTCTTGGCGCTGCGCTGCAGGCGGGGGCGTTTCCTCCTGCGTGAGCTTAGGTGGTTCTTCCTGCGGCTTGGGCGAGCTGGGACCCTTCCAGGTCGATTCCAGACCCGCGATGAGATCGTCCAGCGAAGCTTCGTCGGGAAGCTTGACGACGAGTTCCTCGTCGGGATCTGGGAGCGAATCGCTCATAAATATATGTGTGAAAGTAGCAACCGGCCTGCCGTCTTAACCGTTGACACGACGCATCGAGGTTAGGATCTGAATTGCACTAAACTTCGTACATGTTCCGCGGATCTCATGCATCCGCTGTCATTCTGACGTCGCCTGGGACCAACGAAACCGCGCGAATGCAGAAAATCTGAACTCGCTGGTGACTTAAGCGTGATCTCCTCAACGTAATCGGCCTATTATCGGCCAGCGATTAGTCCTCGGGCGACATTCCCCCGGACCGAGGTCAAGAGGCGCTCATGGCGAAAATCTTAATCGTCGAGGACGACGATGCCACCCGCACCGGATACCGGGAATTCCTGCGGCTTGCCGGGCATGATGTCATCGCGACGAGCACATATCAGGAAGGGCGCCACGCGGCTGCCACAGAAAGTCCAGATCTGGTCATCGCCGACCTGCGACTGGGCGGATTCAACGGCTTGCAGTTGTTGCTCCTGAGCCCTCAGCCGATTCCGACCATAATCGTGACGGGATTTCACGACGATGTACTCGAGGCTGAGGCGCGCCGCGCGGGGGCAGATTACGTCGTGAAGCCGATCTCGCCGTCCAACCTCGTGACCCTGGTCAAAGAGAGACTCGAACGCAAGTCGGGACCACACTAGTCCTCGCCATCTTCTTCCGTAAGGTATCGATTTCCTCGGGGCATTTGCGTGATCGCCATTGCTGAGCTACGCTGCTTTGCTCTTTATGCGGGTTTGTCTCCACAAGAGAGGCCTTTCGTCGGAGTGATCGCGCCCTAATGCCTCCTTTATTTGAGCGCTTTCAGGTAGATGCTGCTCGGCCACTGGCGACCGGCTTGCAGGAGTTCCGCGATCGTTTCCTCGCGGTCCCGCGAGAATCGACACCCATGTCGAACATCGACCCTTCAGTCGTGACTCAGGAACCGTCGTCGTTCGAAGTCGCCGTTCGGGACCGGTCGTGGGACTGGCTGCTTGAACTCCGTCGGCGGCTGAAAATCGATTTGCTGGTTGTGGACGGTCGCTTTTCGGTACTGCTTCCCGCGCTAGGCGATCAGGCCGCACGGCTCCTTGCGATGGTGGAGCATGGGGAAACAGCGCTGCTGTCGGCCGTGACCACAGCCCTCCGGGAGCGTACGTCGCAGGCATTCGATCTCGGCGGAATGCAGATCATCTGCGTGCCGGTCATCGTCGACCGCGGTGCATGCGGGGCATTGCTGATCGGGCGTTCAAGCCCCTCTCGTCAGGACCCTGGCGCATCGCGCGCTCAATTGGAGCTCGTTGCATCCTGGCTAACCGCCGCACTGGAAGCGCATCTCCTCAGTCCACCAGCATTTCCATCGAGCGGCTTGAACCGCGTTGCGCCACTTGCGCGGCTGCTCGGACAGGCTTCTGAACGGGAATCCGACAGAGAGTTGATTCGTCTGTTCGGTGAAGCGATCGCCGTCTGGCACGACATCGAGGTCAGCGGCTATATCGAAACAACGAATGGCGCCTTTGCCCGCGACGTGACCTTGCCTGGGACGAAGAAGGGTGAGCGGCCCGCGACAATTTCGTCGATCGGATTGCCGGAGTCGACGGAGTTGATACGGTTACCCCAAGGCCATCTCGATCGATTTGGGTTGCCCGTCAACAGCGATGTTTACGTGCGACGTGTCCACGGAGCGGATCGACGCTCTTGGTTGCTGGTCTTCACGGGTGAAATCGGTGCCTACGATGTGCAACGCATCGGTGCGTACGTTGCCTTACTCGAACTCGCGCTGGCCCTTTCGACGTCGGCGTTCGTCGCTCGGAGTGTGACGGCAGTCGGAGGCAGGCTTGTAGGCGTTGATGCGACTCCGGAGACTCAAGCCAGCCATGCGCTCGAGGAGCTGCGAACGGCGCTCGGGGCCGCTGTGGCGACGGTCACGATCGAGTCAAAGAGCGGAGCCTCATTGATTAGCGTCATTGCGCCCGCAAGTACTCGAGACGTTTCTGGCCCTGGTTCCTTCAGACTTGTTCTCGTCAAACGATCAGAACGGCATTACACTACGACCGTTTCGATCGGACGCCATGAGAACTTGCAGTTCACTCCACGCGATCATGCAACGGCGAATGCAGCGGCAGCGATGTTCGACGCGTGGGCTCTGGCGGCACTCGGTGGATCGAGTGCTCGTCGTGAACGACGCGCAGCACCGCGTGGCTTTGAAGAGGTCGTTGAGCGTTCAGCGCGTGAGGCTCTCGAAAGAGGAACTCCCGTGGCAGTTGTCGTTCTTCTCATTCGCGACGCAGCGTCTCTGCCCGGCGCAACGCAACGCTGGGTGGCCGATATACGTGCCCAGATGCGAGCGTCCGATCTGGCCGGGATGTTCGACGAGGGAGAGATCGGCCTGCTGATGCACGACACCGAGGCCGAACAAGCCAAGGGGATCGTCGATCGCCTGAGACTCGTAGTCGGAGACGACCCTGGCGGCGAATCAATACTCGTTGGTGTAGCCAGTAGGAAGCCGGGTCAAGGCACGGTCGAAAATATAGTTCACGACGCTCGCGCAGATGCTCTCGTGCGAACACGACACAGGCGGGCATCTGATTCTCCTCTCGGAGTGAACCACTGATGGCGCTCGGCGATCGACGTTCTCGCGTACGACTGGAAGTGGTTGGCGCGCTGTGGGCAACGCTCGAACTGACCGAGCCGGCCCGGGTGGTCAATATCAGCCGAGACGGCGCCTTGATCACCTCGCCTGTGCCCATGCCACCCGACTCAGTGCAGCCGCTCCATTTGAAGCTAGAGGGTCGTGAGGTGACGGTAGACGCGCGCGTCCGCCATATACGACGTGTGTCGGGACCGGATGAGCCGATTCGATACCTTGTCGGGGTTGAGTTTCTTTCGACTCCGCCGGCGCTTGTTAGAGCGACCGAATGGCCGCAGGTCTAAGGAGCAGGGAAAGTCTTCTTCGGTGAGTGTCTTAGCCCAGATACGACCAGACTTTCTGAGGCGCGGTTCGCGCGCTAAAGTCTCCTTAAACGGACTCATAAGTCATTGAAACGCAAGGCGTTGTTTAGGTAGACAAACGTCTGCCGCAGTATGGCGACTCGCTTGCACTTCACGCTGAAGCGTCGCACAGCGCAGGACACAACGTCGGCCGTGCGGGGTGCAGGTCGTAGATATGAGGAGACGATGGAGGAACGGCGACGGGTACCACGCCATCAAGTCGGAGAGGAGTTCGCGAATCTGCCGGCAAACATGAGTGTGCGAGTGCTCGACATCAGTACGGCTGGAGTGTTGTTGCAGTCTCCTCGGCTGCTTAATCCAGGTTCTCGGGGCAGTTTGCGGTTCACCCTCGCGGGAGCACCGTTTCTCGCTGATATTCAGGTTCGACGGGTGACGTCGGGGGCGGACGCAGGGTCGGGATATCGAATCGGCGCCACATTTGTGGGGATGTCACTGGAACACCGGCAGCTCATTGAACGGTTCATGAACAATGATTGATGGTGTCGCTGAAAGCAGCAGCTCTCGGATCAGCCCAATTGGGGCTATACGACCGCGCTCGCATATTCAACTGACCGGCCGCAGTGCTGAAGTCACCGCCCTCGAACAGGAAATTGACCGCGTTGCGCGCTCGGACGCGAAGGTCCTGATCACGGGCGAAAGCGGGGTCGGCAAAGAGATTGTCGCGCGCGCGATTCACTCGCGTGGTCCGCGTGCCAATCATGTCTTCGCGCCGGTGAACTGTGCCGGATTGCCAGAGACGCTCCTTGAATCCGAATTGTTCGGGCACGTCAAAGGCAGCTTCACGGGTGCCTACCGGGACAAGCCAGGGAAGCTCGAAACCGCGCACATGGGAACGATCTTCCTCGACGAAGTGGGGGAGATGACCCTTCGAATGCAGGGTCTCCTTCTTCGGTTCCTCGAGACCGGTGAACTCCAGAAGGTAGGCGCCGACGGAAGTGGACGAATTGTCAATGTCCGCGTGATTGCTGCGACCAATCGAGACCTGCGAGACATGATCAAGCAGGGAACGTTTCGGGAGGACCTCTTCTATCGCCTCAATGTGATTCACATCGTGGTCCCGCCATTGCGCGACCGCCGTGAGGACATTCCCGTCCTGGCAAGCCAGTTTCTGACACAGTTCACCGGCGCGGGTCGCTCATCGATTACCGGCATATCCCCGGAAGCGATGAAGGCATTGACCGAGTACTCGTGGCCAGGAAACGTCCGCGAACTCGAGAACGTCATCGAACGGCTTGTCGTTACGGTGAGTGGTTCCACGATCGGCGTCGAGCACTTGTCGTCCGAGATCAGGGCGTATGACGCCGTGCTCCTTCGCCCGAAGCGTGAACGGCGACGCACGGTTGCCGACGACCTTTATAAGCGGATGATTGAGCAGCACGAGTCCTTCTGGACGGCTGTCTATCCGCTGTTCATGGATCGGGAGATCACGCGCGCCAACGTTCGTGAAGTCGTACGGCGCGGCCTCGAAGAGGCGCGCGGGAACTACAAGATCGTCGCCCGCCTGTTCAACATGGAGGCTCGCGACTATAAGCGCTTCCTGAACTTCCTGCGGAAGCACGACTGCCAGATTCCGTTCAAGGAATATCGTTAACACCCCCTCTTGCCGGCTTCATCCCAGCAGCGCGGCGCAGGCTCCTGGATTGCAAAATCCAGGAGCTCAGTCGCGCGTTGCCCGCCACTGCAAGCGTTTGCAGTGAAAAGGTGAGAACAGCGTGTTCGAGGCCTAAGGGCACGGTTGTTGCCACCTCAGCCGAACGTGTATAAGAGGCTCGTCCCGTTCGGTGTCGTTACAACAGATTATTGAGAATATCCAGGGAGCCTCGTGAGCAGCGATTCCCGAAGAGGGAACGATTATCTGCCAGATGCGGGATTTCATCGGATAGCGTCCGATGATCCCGGTCCGTGCAGCCGACGCCTTTCTCCTGAGCAGCGTCAGGCGTTGCTCGACGTCCGGCAGAGGGTTGCCAGACACGATCAACCACAGACGTTCCTCCAGGATCTGGTGAGGCGCATTGGCCAGATCGTCCGCGCTAAAGTCAGCGTCGCCGGGAAGCGGAACGGGGCATGGATTGTTGCCGCCGAATCGGCAGCGGAACCAGCTATCGTCATTCATGCGAACGGGGGACCGCATCCGTTCGATCGCATGAGTGCAACACCGGGACTGCGAGTGGAGTTGTGGCGTTCTTCAGATCGAGATTGGACGCTTGTCGGACTTACGAGTCGTCCCAACCCGCCGATCATTCTGATCATTGATGGAGACTGGACACCCTGCGCGCTCGTTTTCCGCGACCTGGCCCACAGCTTCTCGATGGGAGAGAGAGATTACGATTCGGCGCCACGCCCGCTCGACGCAATTTCTCAACGCTTGACGCGCGCACTCGCCGACACTGCTGGTCTGTCGGCGGTAGGCGAGGTGGTGCTGCATCACGTCGTGCAAGCAGTACCGAGCGGAATGGCTTCTCTCGCTGTTGCTGCCCCGGACGGTGAGCTATCTATAGTCGCGACCCGCGGCTACCCGCGTGCGCTCGTCGAACATCTCCGTATTCAATCCGGCAGTGGTGTCATCGGGGCGGTTCACGTGTCGAGAATGCCTCTGCTCGTACCCGACGTAACCGCCACGCCCGGTCTCGCTCGACATCGATCTCGCTATCGCACCAGCTCGTTTGCTGCTGTCCCCGTTGTTGCCGGTGCCGAATCGCTGGGCGTGATCTCGCTGACAGATCGTTTAGCGCCCGGACCTTACACCCCCGACGATCTCACCGCGCTTTCAGTGCTGCTTGCTCCTGCAGCGCTCGCGCTTGGGCGCGAGCGCGTGTGGAGAGAGGCACAATCCTACGCGCAAGCTGCCGTCATTGACCCGGTGAGCGGGTTGTTCAACCGGCGGTATTTCCAGGCGCGGCTGGACGAAGAGCTTCAGCGCGCTATACGCCAACTGACCTCCGTTGGCTTGCTGATGGTTGATCTCGACGGTTTCAAAAGCATCAACGATCGATTTGGACACGTGGGAGGGGATCTCGTGATTCGCGATATCTCTGAGATCCTGCGTCGGTCGGTGCGAATCTTTGATGTCTGC